>Ga0209474_10005967_pt1 | contig 10322 bp, 11 predicted proteins | sample GraSoiAngelo_145_FD_185902 | JGI IMG/M metagenome (GOLD analysis project Ga0209474, IMG submission 185902) | Grasslands soil microbial communities from the Angelo Coastal Reserve, California, USA - 14_1009_05_20cm (SPAdes) (version 2) | ecosystem: Environmental > Terrestrial > Soil > Grasslands... | reverse complement strand
CCCTCGAGGAATGGCCGCGCCTCCGCAAGCGCCGTCTTCGCGTCGGGCGCCACGTAGCACTCGCGGATCAGCGGGATCGCGCGCGCGGGCGGACGCCCGAGCGCGTCGCGGGTCTCGTGGAAGCGGGCCAGCTGCCGCTCGAGGGTCGACAGCGTCGAGTGCGGATTCATCAGCCATGCGTCGGCCAGCCGTGCCGCGCGCTTGACGCCGGCGTCGGCGTTCGCGGCGAGCCAGATCGGCGGTCGCGGCTGCTGCAACGGCCGCAGCGAGATGCGCACGTCGCGCAGCTGGAAGTGCTTGCCCTGGTAGACCACAGGCTCGCCGCTCCAGAGCCGCTCGAGCACCTCGATCCCCTCCTCGAGCCGTCCAACCCGCGCGCGCGGATCGACGCCGAGCGCCGCGTTCTCGACGTCGCGATACCCGAGCCCGACACCGAAGATGAAGCGCCCGCCCGTGATGACGTCGAGCGTCGCGATCTGCTCGGCCACGTCCACCGGCGCGTGCAGCGGCAGCAGCAACACGCCGGTGCCGAGCGACATCTCGCCCGCCTCGGCCGCCACCCGCCCCAGCGTCGGCAACGGCTGGAAGTAGGTGTAGGGCGCGGCCACATAGTGCTGGCTGGCCCAGACGTGGGAGAAGCCGGCCGCGCGCGCCGCCCGCACCTGCGCGAGATGCTCCGCGAACCGCGTGGCCTGCGGGTCCTCGGGCGGGTGCTGGACCGACAGCCCGAGCCCGAGCCGCATCTACTGGCGCGCGAGCACGCGCGCGAGCGCGTTCACGAAGCGATCCACGTCGTCATCGCTGGTCGCCAGCGCGATGGCGCCGAGCCCGCGCTGGGTCATCAGGATGCCTTCGTTGAGCAGCCCCATGAACACGCGCAGCGGGACCTCGAGATCTTTTGGACGCGCGGAGCGATAGTCGGTGAGCTTCTCCGTCGTCCAGTGCAGCCAGAACAGCGACCCCACGCCGCTCACCTGTCCGCGGCGACGCGTGGCGGCGAGCAGACGCGAGATGCCGCCGCGCAACCGCTCGCCGAGCGCATCCAGCCGCCCGTAGGCCTCGGGCGTGAGCGCGTTGAGCGTGGCGAGCCCGGCGGCCATCGTGACGGGATTCGCGTTGAACGTCCCGCCCTGGCTGATGCGGGCTGCGCCCTGCCGCGGATCGTAGAACGCCATGATGTCGCGTCGCCCGCCGAACGCGCCGACAGGCAGCCCGCCGCCGATGATCTTGCCGAGCGTGGTGAGATCGGGCCGCACGCCGAACAGCTCTTGCGCACCGCCCCACGCCACGCGGAAAGAGATCACCTCGTCGAAGATCAGCACGATCCCGCGGCGCTGCGTCTCCTCGCGCAGCCACGCCAGAAAGCCGTCGGCGGGCGGAATGAGGCCAGCGTTGCACAGGATCGGATCGACGATCAGCGCGGCGATCTGCTCGCCGTCGCGCGCGAGGATCTCGCCGCACGCCTCCTGGTCGTTCCACGGCAGGACGACGACGTGCTTGAGCACCGCGGGCGGGATGCCCGCCGACCCCGCGATCGGCTTGGGCCGCTTACGATTGCCGGCGGCCTTGGGATCCGGCGAGACGCTCACCATCACCCAGTCGTGCGTGCCGTGGAAGGCGCCCTCGAACTTCGCGATCTTCGCGCGACCGGTGAACGCGCGCGCCAGCCGCACGGCGTTCATCGTGGCTTCCGTGCCGGAATTCGTGAAGCGGATGCTCTCGAGCGACGGCATGCGTCGCGTCAGCGCCTCGGCCAGACGAATCTCGTGCTCCGTCGGTCCGGGGAACGACAGGCCGTTCTCGGCGACGCCCTGCACGGCCTTCACGACGTCGCCGTGCGCGTGGCCCAGCACGAGGCTGGTGTAGTTGCCGTTGAAATCCAGCCGCTCGATCCCGTCGGCATCCCAGATGTGCGCGCCCTGGCCGCGCTGGAAGTAGAACGGGTATGGGTCGAAGAAGGTCGTGGTGCGGCTGTTGCCGCCCGGCATGACGGCCAGCGCTTCTTCGTGCAACGTCCGCGAGCGGGCGGTCTTCGACGCGTACTCGGTGAGTTCCTTATCCAGACTCATCAGGCGATCTCCTGTAGCTCGACGGCCGCGAGGGCGGCGTCGGACTCTCTGAGCAGGCGGTGGGCGGCGGCGACGTCCACGGCCGTGAAGCGCAGTCGCTGGCCGGGCTTGGCCTGGCCGACGCGCGCGATGTCGAAGGAGCATACGGTGGCGATCTTCGTATAGCCACCGGTGGACTGGCGGTCCACCAGCAGCACGATGGGCTGGCCATCGCCCGGCACCTGCACGGCGCCGAGCGCGATGCCGTCGGAGATGATGTCGTGCCCGCCGGCGTGGGCGATGCGCGGGCCGTTCAGTCGCGCGCCCATGCGGTCCGACTGCGGCAGCACCTCGTACGCCGAGTCGAGGAACGTGACCACGCCTTCATTGGTGAAGCGATCGGCCTGCGGACCCAGCACGACGCGCAGCACGGTTTCGCCGCCCCAGCGCGGACGCGCGGCCTCCGGCACGGTGCGCGGCCTGGCCGTGCGCGCATGTCCGAGCGGCAGGCGGTCGTCGCGCGCCAGCGCGCGGCCGTGCACGCCACCCATCCGCCCGCGCAGGTACGTGGCGCGCGAGCCGAGGACCGGCGCCACGTCGATGCCGCCCGCGACGGCGATGTAGCCGCGCACGCCGGCGCGCGCGGCGCCGATCTTCATGACGTCGCCGGCCTCGAGGGCGAGCGTCGTCCACGTCGGCGCCGGCGCGTCGTTGATGGTCACGGGCGCGTCGGCGCCGCTGACCGCGAGCGTGCACGGCGTCTCCGCGCGCAGGCGCGGGCCCATCAGCGTGAATTCGAGCGCGGCCGCGCCATCGAGGTTCCCCACGAGCCGATTGGCCAGGACGAACGACGAGCGGTCGACGGGACCGGAGGGCGGGATGCCGTAACGCATCTGGCCGGTGCGACCGACGTCCTGCACCGTCGTCTGCGGGCCGGGCTCGAGGACGCGGATCATCTGTAACTGGGGGCCCCGACATGGCCCCCAGACCCCCAACTCTCGGACGCGCCCCGGCGTAGCCGTGTCGCGCCTCGGGATCGCGCCACCCGAATCATCGGATCACCGGCGAAAAGCGGCCGGCCGCCACACGCGAAGCGATATCGTCGAACTCGCCGCGCTCGATCCGACGAAAGCGAACGCGATCACCGGGCTTCAACAGAATGGGCTCAGCAGCCTCGGGATCGTAGAGCCGCACCGGCGTGCGTCCGAGCAGCCAGAAGCCGCCGGGACTGTCCACGGAGTAGACGCAGCACTGGATGCCGCCGATGGCCACGCTACCCGCGGGGACCTTCACCCGCGGTGTGTCCAGGCGCGGGATCGTCAAGCGCTCGGGCGCGCCGGTCATGTACGGCAGGCCCGGCGTGAAGCCGATGAAGTACACGAGGTACTCCGCGCCCGCGTGCAACCGCACGAGCTCGTCCATCGACAGCTCGAGCCGCCGCGCGGCGGCCTCGAGGTCGAGCCCGAGCTCGCCGCCGTAACAGCACGGCAACTCCACCTCGCGCGCGGGCGGCATGGCCGTCGTCGTCGTCTGCTCGGAGAGCGTCGCGAGCTGCGCGCAGAGCGCCTCGTAGCCGACGACCGACGGATCGTAGTAGACGAGCAGCGAGCGGTACGTGGGGACGGTCTCGACGACGCCGGGCAGCGCCTTGTGCTCGATCAGGTACTCGAGGGCGCGGACGCGCGTGTTGACCTGCACGCTGATCTCCTCGCCGAGCTCGATGGACACCGCGAGGTCGCCGGCGGGGAGAAACCTCAACGGCCTAGAACGCGGCGAGCGCGGAGTTGGGGAGATCGGTGATGAACATGTGACCGGGGCTGTGCGTGAGCATGAAGGGCGGCTTGCTCGCGAGGGCCACCGCCTGCGGCGTCACACCGCACGCCCAGAACACCGGCACGTCGCCGGCGCGGAACGGCTGCGCGTCGCCCCAGTCGGGCTTGCTGATGTCCTTGATGCCGAGCGCGGCCGGATCGCCGATGTGCACCGGCGCGCCGTGGGCGTTCGGAAAGCGCGCGCTCGCCGTGACGGCCTTGGACAGCTGCGTCGACGGGATCGGCCGCATCGAGACCACCATCGGACCGTGGAACACGCCGGCCGGTCGGCACGGCGTGGACGTCTTCCACATGGCGACGTTCTTGCCGTGCTTGACGTGCCAGAGATCGATGCCCGCCTCCAGCAGCGCCCATTCGAACGTGAACGAGCAGCCGAGGAGAAACGCGACGAAGTCGTCGCGCCAGTACGGCGTCGCATCCGTGACCTCGTCCGCGAGGACACCATCCTTGTAAATGCGATAGCGCGGCAGGTCCGTGCGCAGATCGGCGCCCGGCGCCACGCCGACGGGCTCGGGGCTGCCGACGTCGGTGACTTCGATCAGCGGACACGGCCGCGGATTGCGCTGGCAGAAGAGCAGGAAGTCGTACGCATAGTCCTTCGGCAGCACGGCGAGGTTGGCCTGCACGTAGCCCTCGCCCAATCCGGCCGTCACGCTGCTGAGCTTGCTGCTGCGGATATCGGCGCGAATCTCGCGCGGATGGCGTCGATCGATCGCCATGGGGGGATTCTACCTGATTCCCACCCGCGGCCAGACCTCGGGGTTGGCGAGCACGTGCGGCCGCTCGCCGCGCAGCACGCGCAGCATCTCGCTCGTCACCTGGATCGTCGCCGTGTGCGTGGCCTCGGCGGTGACGCCGGCCACGTGCGACGAGACGACGACGTTGTCGAGGTTGAGCAGCGGGTTGTCGCGGGGCGTCGGCTCCTGCTCGAAGACGTCGAGACCGGCCGCGCCGAGCTGGCCCTTGACGAGCGCCTCGAAGACCGCGCGCTCCTGCTGCACGCCGCCGCGCGACGTGTTCACGAAGATCGCGCCGCGCTTCATGAGGCCGAGCGTGCGCTCGTTGATCATGCCGCGCGTCTCGTCGGTGAGCGGCGTGTGGCACGTGAGCAGATCGGCCTGCGGCAGCAACGCGTCCAGGCTGCGCACCGGCTCGGCGCCGCGCCGGCGGATCTCATCGTCGGCGACATACGGGTCGAAGGCGAGCACGCGCATGCCCAGCGCGCCGGCGAACTTCGCCACGAGGCGCCCGATATTGCCGATGCCGACGATGCCGAGCGTCTTGCCCTTCAGCTCGGCGTTGCCGCCCTGCCGCGCGCTCCAGTTGCCCTCGCGCGTCCAGCGGTCGACCTGGCGCGCGCGCTTGGCGCACATGAGCATGAGCATCAGCGCGTGCTCGGCGACGGACTGCGAGTTGCTGCCGGGCGCGTGCACCACCGCCACCCCGAGCTTCGTTGCGGCCGGAATGTCGACCGTGTCGAGGCCAACTCCATGTCGCCCGACGACCTTGAGCCGCTTGCAGGCAACCATCAGGCTCGCCGTGCACATCGGCTTGGTCCGGAACAGCAACCCATCGGCCTCCGCGGCCATCTTCAGAAATCCGGCTTCGGTCTCGTCGTCGCACACGACCACGCGCGCTTCGGTCTCGAGGTTGGCGCGGCCGGCGGGATGGATGGGGCCGGCGAGGACGACGAGGGGACGATCGATGGCCATGACGAACGCTCTCCTTTGGGGTGCCGGATTACTTGCGCGCCACGAGCACCAGCCGTGGCGCATCGAGCGAGAACGGCGTGCCGTCGAGACCGCCGTAGAGGTCGACGTGGCTCCAGCGCTCGGGCCGCAGCATGGCGGACAGCTCGTGCGCGGAGTAGAGACGGATGTCGGTCTCGCCGAGGAACGCGCCGGCATCGAGCGGCGCCGGCACGGGCGAGGCCACACGGAACCAGCGCGCGCGCCAGCGACTGGTGGCCGGATCGAAGACGTTCTCGATCCGCAGCGTCCAGTCGTCGAACTGGCGGCGCTCCTCCGCGGGCAGGGACTTCACACACTGGTCGCGGTTCTTCGTGTCCAGCACGAAGGCGCCGCCCGGCACCAGCGCGCGCCAGAAGCGGTCGATGAGCTGGCGGTCCTCGTCGTCGGTGAAGTAGCCGATCGACTGCTCGAGGTTGACGGCCAGATCGAACTCCGACGCGAAATCCGTGTCGCGCATGTCGGCGCCCACGAACTCGGCGACCACGCCGGCCCCACGCGCGGCGTCGTGCGCGCGGCCGAGCTCGGTCTCGTTGAAGTCGACGCCGGTCACCTTGTAGCCGAGGCGCGCGAACGCGACGGCGTGGCGGCCGAAGCCGCACGGCGAGTCCAGCACGCGCGCGCCCGGCTTGAGGCCGGTGACGCCGATCATCCAGCGCACGGCGCCGCGCGCGCCCGCCTCGGGCTCGAGCGCCTGCGAGATCGTCGGCCACGTTTCGCGGAAGAAGCGTTCGCTCTGGAACACCGCGGCTATTATAGTCGCTGCATGAGCACGCTCGTGTCGGCGGCGCGCCGGCGTTCGTGAGCGCGTACCGGGTGCGCGCCGCCGCCGAGGCGGACGCCGCGGCGATCTGCGAGATCTACAACCAGGGCATCGAGGATCGACTGGCCACGCTCGAGACCGAGCTACGCACGCCCGAGGAGCGGCGGCAGTGGCTCAAGTCGCGCGCCCCGCGCCATCCCGTGATCGTCGCCGAAACGACGCAGCCGGATCCCATCTCGAACAGGCCACCCACGGCCCAAGCCGGCCTCGCGGTACCCGTTACAGTCGCCTGGGGCAGCCTCAACCCGTACAACCCGCGCGAGGCGTACCGTCACGTCGCCGACTTCTCGATCTACGTCGAGCGTGCGTATCGCGGCCGCGGCGTCGGCAAGCTGGTGCTCACGCGTCTAATCGAGCTCGCGCGCGAGCTCGGCTATCACAAGCTGGTGCTCTCCGCGTTTCCGTTCAACGCCGCGGGCCTGGCGCTCTACGAGCGCCAGGGCTTCCGCACCGTCGGCATCTTCAAGGAGCAGGGACTGCTCGACGGCCGCTGGGTCGACACGATCGTGATGGAGAAGCTGCTCTAGTCCTCAGCGGTTGAGATGGGCCAGCGCCAGGCCGGGGCGCGGCCAGTCGAACGACACCAGCCGGCCGCTCATCGAGAGCGTCGCGAACGCCGTCGTCAGCTCGCGCCCGCCGAAGCACACGTTCGTCACCATCATATCGGGCAGCACGTACTGATCGACACGCCTGCCGTCGGGCCAGATGTCGGTGACGGCGCCGGTGATGAGCGTGGCCACGCACACGTGCCCCTCGGCGTCGACGGCGAGTGAGTCGAACATCTGATATCCGCCGAGGCCGATGACGACGCGACCCTTCTCGCCGCGGTAGGCCCCGTTGGCCGACTCGATCTGACCGGGCGCCGAGAGACTGAACGACCAGCAGCGCGCGGTCGGCGTTTCCACAACATAGAGCGTGCGGCCGTCGGGCGACAGCCCGATGCCGTTGGGCCGCTCCAGCGGAAAAATCGCCTCGCGGATCGACGAGCCGTCGGCCTTGGCATAGTAGACGGCGCCGCGGTCGGCATCACGCTCGCGCGTCTTGCCGAGGTCGGTGAACCAGAACCCGCCCGCATCGTCGAACACGAGATCGTTCGGGCCGCAGAGACGGCGGCCGTCGCAGCGGTCGTACAGCGTCTCGAATTTCCCGCTCTCGGGATCGACTACCTGGATGCTGCCGGTCGTGTAGTCGTCGGCCTGCGCCACCGGAAAGAGTTTGCCCGGCCGCTCGATGAACTTCAGCCCGCCGTTGTTGGTGACGTACATCTTGCCGCCGGGGCCCATCGCCGCGCCGTTGGGGCCGCCGCCGAGGCGTGCGATGACGTGGATCTTACCGTCAGGCGTCACGCGCGACAGCGTGCGGCGCTCGATCTCGACGAGCACGACCGAGCCGTCGGGCATGGCCACCGGGCCTTCGGGAAAGCGCAGACCCGTCGCCAGCTCGTGAAATCGCGGGGTGAAACTCGTGACGTTCATCGCGCCGCCCCCACCGCCGCCGGCGCGGCAAGCTCGAAGAGTCGGCCGAAGCCGCGGACCGGCTCGCTGACGCCGATCGCGCCAAGCGCCATCCAGATCGTGGCCTGGTTGGAGGTGACCACCGGCTTGCCCGTGCGCCGCTCGAGTGCGTCGACGGCCTCGACGGCGCGCCACGCGGTACACGAGCAGAGCAGCGCGTCGGCCTCGGCGCGGCAGACCCGGGACGCAAACGCGACGACGGATTCCGGGCTCTGGTCGTTGATGCCTTGATTGCCCGACGCCGCCGCGTCCGGCTCGCCGTCGACGTTGAGCACGTCGAAGCCCTCGGCCTCGAGATACGCGCGCAGTCGCTGGTTGTTCCAGTCGGGGTACGGCGTCGCCACCGAGATGCGACGTACGCCGAACGCGCGCAGCGCGGCCACGACCGACGGCGTCGTCGCCACCGCCGGAACGCCGGCGGCGCGCTCGATGAGCGCGAGCATCTCGCGGTCCCAGCCCGGTCCTTTATAGAAGGACCCCGTCGTGCAGCCGTACGCGATGACGTCCACCCGCGCGGTGGCCAGACAGCGCGCGCCCGTCTCGATCTCGCCGTTCATGCGGGCATAGGCGCCGTCCCCGTTGGCATCGTTCGTCATCCACAGCCGCTGCCCGTGCACGGTGACGCCACGGGGCACGACCATGGCGAAGTCGGCCTCGCAGGTCGTGTTCGTCGACGGCACCATCACGCCGATGCGCTTGCGCACGCTCATGGTCCGGCCCCTCCTGTGCCACAATCTACGCGACCCGCGACATGACGGCCATCGCGATTCTCGGCGAATACAGCGCGACGTTCGCTCCCCATCGGGCGACGACGGCAGCCATCGCGCACGCGCGCGCGCGACTGGGCATCGCCGTCGAGGCCACGTGGGTCTCCACGGCCGCCGTCGACGAGCGCCTCTTCGAGCGCTTCGACGCCGTGTGGGTCGCCCCCGGCAGCCCCTACAAGGACCTCGAGCTCACGCTCTGGGCGATCCGCGCGGCGCGCGAGCGCGGTGTGCCGTGCTTGGGCACATGCGGCGGATTCCAGCACATGGTGCTCGAGTACGCACGCAACGTGCTCGGCTTCCGCGACGCGCAGCACGCCGAGTACGATCCGTATGCCTCGCGCCTCTTCGTCACGCCGCTCGCCTGCTCGCTGGCCGGCCGGGAGATGCGGCTGACGTTCACGCCCGGCTCCCGCGTGGCGAGCATCTACGGAGCGACGGCAGCGATCGAGCAGTACTACTGCGACTTCGGGGTGAATCCGGAGTGTGTGCCGCTGCTCGCGGGCGGCCCGCTGCGCATCACCGGATCCGACGCCGAGGGCGAGGTGCGGGTGCTCGAGCTGCCGAGCCATCCGTTCTTTCTCGGCACGTTGTTCGTGCCGCAGACGCGCTCGACGCCCGAGCGGCCACATCCGCTGGTGATAGCGTTCGTGCGCGCCGGGGCGGACTCGAAAACGACGACGGCATGAAGCTCGACGTCACCACGCTGACAAAGGGCCTGCAGTTCCACGGCGAGGTTCAGGGCAAGCGGCAGCGGTATTTCGTGCTGTCCAGCCCGCGCCAGTACTTCGTCATGTCGCTATCGCGCAGCAAGCGGGGCGCCGGCAACTTCAATCTCGTGGGCAAGACGGCGGTGGAGCGGCTGCACCGGCGGCTGCGCGGGCGTCGCAATCTCACCGCGCGCATCGTCTACGAGCGGTCCCGGCGCGGCGTGCCCTCTGCGCTCGTGGCGCTCAACATGCTCTACGTGCTCGTCGCCACGGGCCGGGCGAGCATCGACTCGCGACGAGCGGCCGCGCGCGAAATCTTCTTCAACGTCAGGGGCTGAAACCATGAAGATCCTCTACACGCCGATCTCGACGCTCGTCGCCTCCCTCACGCCCGAGCAGAGCGCGGAGATTCTCGCGGCGGCCGGCAAGGAGTCGGTGCTCGTGGTGGCGAAGACACCGGAGCGCCAGCGCGAGGAAATCGTCGACGCCGACGTGCTGTTCGGGCGCGTGAGCCCCGAGACCTTCACCCAGGCGCACCGGCTCCGCTATTACCACTGTCTCGGCGCTGGCGTGGACTCCATCCTCACGCCCGAGCTGATCGAGAGCGACGTGATCCTGGCCTCCGAGAAGGGCGAGGTCGGCATCCATCTGGCCGAGCACGCGTTCGCGTTGCTGCTGGCCCTCACCCGCGGCGTGCACACGGCGCTGCGCGAGCCCGACTTCCGACTGCGCGAGCCGATCCGCCGCGAGCAGCGCGAGTTGTGGCAGCAGACGATGGGCATCGTCGGCTTCGGCGGCACCGGGCGCGCCGTCGCCCGGCGCGCCCTCGGCTTCGGCATGAACGTGCTGGCCGTCGACATCGAGCCGGTGCCGCCGGAGCCGG
>Ga0209474_10005963_pt1 | contig 10323 bp, 10 predicted proteins | sample GraSoiAngelo_145_FD_185902 | JGI IMG/M metagenome (GOLD analysis project Ga0209474, IMG submission 185902) | Grasslands soil microbial communities from the Angelo Coastal Reserve, California, USA - 14_1009_05_20cm (SPAdes) (version 2) | ecosystem: Environmental > Terrestrial > Soil > Grasslands... | reverse complement strand
AGCTTTTCGAGATTTGGCGCGAAGGGCACCGGTGTGTGCGGCGCGGTCACGCGGCGGATCGGCGCCTTCAGTGCGGCGAACGCCTTGTCGGCGACCAGCGCGGCGACATCGGTGGCGAAGCTGCAGCGCGGCGTCGCCTCGTCGACGATGACGAGTCGGCCGGTGCGCTCGACGCTTTCGAGGATCGTGTCCTCGTCGAGCGGCGAAGTCGTGCGCGGGTCGATCAGCTCGCACTCGATGCCGGCCTCGCTGGCGAGCTTGTCGATCGCCTCATTGGCGTAATGCACCATGCGGGCGAGCGCCACGACCGTCACATCGTCGCCGTCGCGCACGATGTTGGCCTCGCCGAACGGGATCGTATAGGGCTCGTCCGGCACCTCGGCGCGCAGATCGTACATCAGCTTGTGCTCGCAGAAGATCACGGGGTCATCGTCGCGGATCGCCTGGATCAAGAGGCCCTTGGCGTCATAGGCGTTGGACGGCACGACGACCTTGAGCCCCGGCACCGAGGTGAAGATGTGATAGGGGCTCTGCGAGTGCTGAGCGGCGGCGCTGCGGCCGGCGCCGACCATCGTGCGGATCACCATCGGGGTCTTCGCCTTGCCGCCGAACATGTAGCGGAACTTGGCGGCCTGGTTGAAGATCTGGTCGAAGCAGACGCCGAGGAAATCGCTGAACATCAATTCGGCGACCGGCCTGAGGCCGGTCACCGCGGCGCCGGCGGCGGCGCCCATGATGGCGCTCTCGGTGATCGGCGTGTCGATGACGCGCGCCTCGCCGAACTCGCCGATCAGCCCCTTGGTGACCCCAAGCACGCCGCCATAGGCGTCGCGCTGCCCCTCGGTCGCGGCGCCGCCGGCGACATCCTCGCCGATCACAATGATGCGCGGATCGCGGCGCATCTCCTGGCGCAGCGCCTCGTTCAGCGCCTGGCGGATCGATTTCTGCGGCATCGTTAGCCTCCCAAGAGGGCGCTTCACCGCGACCAGCGCGGTGAAGCGTCTTTCACTTGCTTACCACCCCCAATAAGGCCGCCCTGGCCGCCAAAACGGCCACGGTCGCCACCCGAACCAGGGCCGCGGCGGCGGTGGATACCAGACCGGCGGCGGGGGCCGGTAGAAGGGCGGCGGCGGATAGGCGGGTCCCGCCACCGGGACCGGACGCGGCGCGCCATAAGCCGCATACGGCGCACCATAAGCGCCATGAGGTGCCATCGCGCCCGCATGACCCGCCCCGGCGAGCTCCTGAGCATTCAGCCGGTTGGCGATGTTATCCGAGCCGCCGCGGGTGCGGACGCGTCGCTTGCGGACCACGGCCTTTTTCACGGTCCTTGGAGGCGGCGCGACCGCGGTCGGCGGTGGCGCACCCCGAGGCTGCGCGGCCGGCGCCGGTGTTCCGGGCTGGGCCGGAGATGGCGCCTGAGCCGGGGTGCGGCCGGAAACCGTAAGGGCCAGGGCCATCGCGACGGCCGTGCAACACGCCAGTTTCTTCATTCTGCAATCTCCCTATGCGGAACTCTAACGTTCGTTATAGGCATCCAACCTCGCCCGTATCGCTCCTCCTCAGTACGACACGTAGACGTCGGTCAGCAGAGCGCTTTCCGGTGGCGGCGGGGCGGTGCGGGCGGTCTCGACGGCGCGGTCGATCAGCGTCGCGACCTCGCTCTCCACCTGGTCAAGCTCGCTGGCGTCGAGCAATGCCGCCTCGGTGACGCGCTGACGGAAAATCCGCAGGCAATCGCGCTCGTCGCGCAGGCGCTTGACCTCGTCCTTCCCCCGATAGAGCTGCGCGTCACCGGAGTGGTGGCCGTAGAAACGGCAGGTATCGACCTCGATCGCGCTGGGCCCGCCGCCGGAACGGGCGCGCTCGATGGCTTCGCGCGCCGCCTCGTGCACGGCAAAGAAATCATCGCCATCGACCTTGACCGCCGGCAGCCCAAAGCCGGCGGCGCGGCCGGCGATGTCATGGCTGCCGACCGCGTAGCCGACGCCGGTGCCCTCGCCATACTGATTGTTCTCGAACACGAAGACGGCCGGCAGCTTCAGCACGACCGCCATGTTCAGCGCCTCGAAGGTGGTGCCCTGGTTGGAGGCGCCGTCGCCGGAAAAGCACACCGCGACGGTGCCGGTGTTCAGCGTCTTGGCGGTCAAGGCGGCGCCGACCACCAGTGGCGGGCCGCCGCCGACAATGCCGTTGGCACCGAGCATGCCCTGATCGAGATCGGCGATGTGCATCGAGCCGCCCTTGCCGCCGCACAACCCGTCCTGCCGGGCGAACAATTCGCACATCATGCCGACGACGTTGCAGCCCTTGGCGATCGAGTGGCCATGGCCGCGATGGGTCGAGGCGATGTAGTCCTTGGGGCCGAGATGGCTGCAGACGCCAACGGCCGATGCCTCCTCACCGGCATAGAGGTGCACAAAGCCGGGGATGCCGCCTTTCGAGAACTCGTCCTGCACCCGCTCCTCGAAGCGGCGGATCGTCATCATGTCGCGATAGGCGCGGATCAGCTCTTCGCGGCTCAATTGCATGGCTTTCCTCCCGAACCCGTGTGATGCCCGGTCTGAGCGCAGGTTACAGGAGCGGGCGGGCGGGAGTCGCCGGCAAATCGCTGACGGCCGCACCTTGCCGGTGTTTGGCAAGAGAATGGGTATGCGCAGCAAACCGACCGCGTTTCAGCGGTTTCTCGACTGGACCGAGCGTTTCCGGGGCCGCACCGCCGTGTTCCGCGGTGTCGAGGATGTCGGCCAGATGTGGCCGGTCGCGGTGCGCTCCTATTTCCGGTCGCGCCGGCGAAATACCCGGAGCTGGCGACAAGCCGGCCTTGGCCGGATTTCGCGAATACGAGCGGGCCTTGTTCACCAGTTTCGCCGAGAGGCATTGCTGCTGGCCGAGCATATGCCGCGCGATGATTGGCAATGGCTCGCCTTGGCGCAGCATTACGGTTTGCCGACGCGGCTGCTCGACTGGTCGGGGAGCCCCCTGGTCGCGCTCTATTTCGCGGTGTCGCGCGGTGAGGGCGAGGCGCCTAGCCGGGTCTATGCCTGCGATTGGGGTCCGGTCGGGAATGAGATCGCCGCAATCGACCCGACCGACGGCCCGTGTCCCTCGCCGCTCGATTACGGTGAGGCGATCGGCCGGTTCGCGCCACCGATCATTTCGAAGCGCATGGCGGAGCAGGAGGGGGTGTTCACGATCCAGGGTAATCCGCTGCGCGCGATCGAGGAGGTCGCCGGGGATTGTCTGCAATATCACGAGATCGAGGCGGAAGAGCGGGCCTCGGTGCTGATCGATCTGTTTCGCCTCGGTATCGGCGCGTCGTCACTGTTCCGCGACCTGCCGGGTCTCGCCGAGACATTGCGCTGGCAATACGAGGATTACATTCCACAGCTCAGCCACCCAGATTCGGACGAGCAGCGCCGCCGCGGAAAATAAACAGGAGCAGCCATCATGGACGGGTCCGTCCACATCCTCTGTCCGCATTGCGACACGATCAACCGGGTGCCGCGCGACCGAGCCGCGAAGGATGGACGTTGCGGTCAGTGTCATCAGGCGCTGTTCGACGCTCATCCGGTAGCGCTCGACACCGCTCGCTTCGAACGTCACCTCGCGAAAGGCGACGTGCCGCTGCTCGTCGATTTCTGGGCGGCATGGTGCGGCCCGTGCCGCGCGATGGCGCCGGAATTCGAAAAGGCCGCCGCAGCGCTCGAGCCCGAGGTGCGGCTCGTCAAGATCAATGTCGATGAGGAGCCGGTGCTCGCCCAGAAATTCCAGGTGCGCAGCATCCCGACCCTGGTGCTCGCGTTTCAGGGACGCGAGCTGGCGCGGTCCGCCGGGGCGCGCTCGGCGGCACAACTCGTCGAGTGGGTGCGGCGCGAGCTCGCCGTCCAAACCTGACGCAAATCCGTAGCGGTCGGCGGCGGATCGGGGCAAAATGAACCGAGAAACGCCGGCATCGCCGCCGCGGCAATAAGACCGGCCGAACAGAGCGAGGAACGCCATGGTCCAATATCGCCTGATCTCCGCCGATTCCCACGTCAACGAGCCGCCCGATCTGTGGGTAACCCGAGTCGATAAGCAATACCGCGAGCGCGCACCGCAGCTGATCAATCCGCCGGGCGGCAAGGAAGGCGCCTATTTCCACTACGAAGGCTATGCGCCGCATCCGATCGGCATCGGTTTTGGCGCCGGCAAGACCCCGGAGGAATTGAAGACGTTTCTGAGTCAGGGGACCTATGCCGATGCCCGCCCGGGCGGCTGGGACCCGGCGGCGCGGCTGCCGGACCGCGAGATCGACGGAGTCGACGCCGAGGTGTTGTACACGACGTTGGGCTTCCGCATCTTCTGGCTCAAGGACGCCGGGTTACAAGCCGATTGCTTCCGCGTCTACAACGACTGGCTGGCCGAATTCTGCCGCTACGACCCGAAAAGCTATGCCGGGCTGGCGATGATCTCGCTCTACGACCCGAAGGCCGGCGCGCGCGAACTGGAGCGCTGCGCGAAAATGGGTCTCAAAGGCGCGATGATCTGGTGTTCGCCGCCGCAGGAACAGCCCTACAGCTCCGATATCTACGACCCGTTTTGGGCGACCGCGCAGGAGCTGAAGATGCCGATCAGCCTGCACGCGATCACCGGCATGGGGGTCGAGAGCCAGTGGAATTGGGGCGAGCGCTACATGCGCAGCACCGTTCTGGCGCACGAGGTCGAGAAATCGTTCAGCGTGTTGATCTTCTCCGGCGTGCTGGACCGTTTCCCGCAGCTGCAGATCGTCTCGGCCGAGAACAATATCGGCTGGATTCCCTATTTCTTGCAGCGCATGGACCGGTTTGCCAGCCGCTCCACTGATAGCGGGATCAAATTAAAGCCGAGCGAGTATTTCCAGCGCCAGATGTGGGCGACCTACATCTTCGACTATGTCGGAGTGCAGAGCCGGCAATTCATCGGCGTCGACCGCATGATGTGGTCGAGCGACTACCCCCATCAGGCCTCGTCCTGGCCCAAGTCGCAGGAGGTCGTGGCGCGCGACTTCGCGGGCGCCAGCGAGGACGACATCTTCAAAATCACGCGCGGCAACGCCGCCCGGCTCTACGGCTTCGCGGTGTAGGAAAACGGCTGGCCGGTGCAGGACGCGCAAGACGAAATCATCGCGTTCCTGCGCCGGCCCACTTCTTACGGCCTTCCCGGCAGCACGGTCGAGACCGTCGAGACCCATATCTCGATCGTTTGTCTCGCCGGTGAGCGCGCCTACAAGCTGAAACGCGCGGTCAAATACCCGTACGTCGATTTTTCGACGGCGGAATTGCGGCGCGCCGCCTGTGAAGCGGAGCTGGCGCTGAACCGCCGTACTGCGCCGCAACTGTATCTGGAGATCCGGGCGCTCGGTCGCCTGCCCGACGGGACCGTCGGCTGGAACAGCGATGGGACGCCGCTCGATTGGGTCGTCGTGATGCGGCGCTTCGACCAGCATCAGCTGCTCGATCGGCTGGCCAGCGCTGGCGGGCTGTCTCGGCCGCTGATGCTGGAGCTCGCGGCGCATATCGCCGCGTTTCACGAGAAGGCAGAGCCGCGGCCCGATCACGGCGGCGCCGCGGTGATGGCGGAAGTCGCGGAAACCAATCTGCGCATTCTGCGCGGTTGCCCTTCGACCGGTGTCCCGACTGCGCAGATCGACTCCCTGGAGGAATGCATACGCCAGGAGCTGGCGCGCTGCGCCACGCTGCTCGACGAGCGGCGCGCGCAAGGCAAGGTGCGGCGCTGTCACGGCGATCTGCACCTGCGCAACATCTGTCTGTTCGACGGCAAGCCGCTGCTGTTCGATTGCGTCGAGTTTTCCGAGCCCATCGCCAGCATCGATGTGCTGTACGATCTCGCCTTCCTGCTGATGGATTTGGCGCACCATGGACAGCGGGACTTCGCCAACCTGCTTGTCAACCGCTACCTCGATCTGACCGGCGAGGATGACGGGCTCGCGGCGTTGCCGCTGTTCATGGCGTTGCGCGCAATCATCCGGGCCCATGTGACCGCGACCACCGCCGAGCGTGGCTGGGCCGCCGGCGATGGTCTGGCCGCCTTCGCCGAGGCGCGCCGATACGTCGATGAGGCCGCCGCGATGCTGCGCCCGGCACCGCCGCGGCTGGTGGCGATCGGCGGGCTCAGCGGCAGCGGCAAATCGAGCCTGGCGCTGCGGCTGGCGCCGGAGCTTGGAGTTTCGCCGGGCGCGCGGGTGCTGCGCAGCGATGTGTTGCGCAAGCGGCGCTTCGGCATCATCCCCGAGGAGAAGTTGCCGCCCGAGGCGTATCAACCGGAGATGACCGCACTCGTCTATCGCGAACTGTGCGAACGCGCCGCGCTGGCGCTCAAATCCGGCTATGCCGCGGTGATCGACGCGGTCGCGTTACGTGCGGAGGAGCGCGATGCCTTTGCCGCTGTCGCGGCGGCGGATGTGCCGTTCACCGGGCTGTGGCTCGACGCGTCCGCCGACACGATGCGGGCGCGGATTGGTACGCGCCAAGCCGACGCTTCCGACGCTTCGGCCGCGGTGCTCGATCAGCAGCTCCAGACCGATCCCGGCACGCTCGTTTGGCAGCATATCGATGCCAGCGGCAGCTCGGAGGCGACGCTCGCGAACGCGCGCCGCACGCTCGGCCTCGAATAGCCGGCGCGCTCCCCTATCGTCATCCCGGCTTTCGCCGAAAGCCGGGATCCATTTGTCAGAGGCACGAGCGTCTGATGGGTGGGTCCCGGCGTTCGCCGGGACGACGATCTCTTTTCTTAGGGGCTAGACCTCGTCAGGCGGCGTTCAGCTTGAAATAGCTAACCGCGTTGTCGGCCCAGATCTTGCGTTTTTCGGCTTCCGGCACATCGGCATAGAGCTTGTCGATGATCGGCCGCGAATTCGGCCATTCGTTCTCGATATGCGGGAAGTCGGTCGCGAACATGATGTGATCGACCCCGACATGGTGCCGCTCCTCGACCGCCACCCGCTCGTACTGCACGGTGAAATAGACGTTCTCACGCACATACGCGCTGGGTAACGCCTTTAGCGGCTTGAAGCCGAGCTGTTCCTCGGCCCAGCCGACATGCCGCTTGTACCAGAGGTCCATGTGCTCGAGCCAGAACGGGACCCAGCCGAGCCGCGTTTCGGCGAAGAAGATCTTCAGTTTCGGATAACGCTCGAACACCCCGCCCAGCACGAGCTGCGCAATGCTGACCGAGGGCGGCAGGCCGAAATTGCACAGCCATTCGAGAAACGGCCGGCGCAGCCGCTGCATGATGACCGGATCCTCCTTCGGATATTTCATCGTCGGTTGGTTGGCGCGCGGGCCGGTGCGGTTGAACAGGACATGCACCGTCACCGGCATATCGAGATCGATCGCCGCGGCCCAGAAGCGGTCGTCCTCCGGGGTCGGGTAGCCCTGGCCGTTCGGCAACGCGCCGAGTTGGATGCCTTTCAGCCCGAGCTTCTTGCAATGCTCCATCTCGGCGATCGCGTCGTTGGCGTTGGTGATCGGCATGACGCCAAGCCCGATCAGCCGGTCGGGCGCGACCGCGCAATATTCCTCGGCGAGCCAGTCGTTATAGGCGCGGATCACCGCCTTATAGGGGTCGTCATGCGAGATGTTGCGCCAGAACACCGGCCCCGCGACCATCGCCGGGAACAGCACCTCGGCGTCGAGCCCGTCCTCGTCCTGCTCTTTGACGCGCTGCTCGGCCGAGCCGGTGCCGGCGGCGTCGGCGACCTTGAGACCGAAAGGCTGCCAGGTGCCCTCGGCGCGGCCGGCGCGCAGATCGAGGAAATTGGCTTCGAGGAGAGGCTGGCCTTCGATCAGCTGGGCATCGCCGCCATCCGGCAGGTGCACGGTGCGCGGCGCGCGGTCGCGGTATTTCTCCGGCACCCGGTGCGACCAGCGCTCGGGCGGCACTTCGAGATGCCCGTCCGCCGACATCAGCTTGTATTGCCTGGGCATGCCCATCCTCCCGACCCACGCCAATCGACATTCGATGTTAGCGCAATACCCCGCAGCACTAAACCGTCATCCCGGCGCAGGCCGGGATCCACTTGTCAGAGGCACCAGCGGCTGCGGAGTAGGTACCGGCCTTCGCCGGTACGACGGTCTTGTTTACCGGCGGAGCTAGGCTGCGGCCAGTTGCACCAGAGCGCCGGGGGCGGGGCAATAGTCGAGGCACTCGCCGCAGCCGGTGCATTTCTCCGGGATCACTTCGTAGAGGTGGCGCGGCTCCAGCAGCTTCGGGCGGATCGCCGATTCCGGGCAGACTTCACGGCAGAGGCCGCAGGAATTGCAGATCGCGTAGTCGATCGAGACCCTCATTTGGCCGCCGCGGGTTGGGGGGAGCGGCCGAAGCCGCCGATCTGGTGCAGCAGATAACCGAGCGCATCCTCGACATGGTGCTGCGATTCCGGAGTCGTGCAGTAGAAATCAAGCTGGAACTTGCCTTCCATGAAATGCATGAGCTCCTCGTCGCGCTGCGACAGGTGTTCATGCACGACCAGCGGGTCGTCGACCAGTTTGATGTAAGCCATGATACCGAGACAGGCATTGGCCTCGGTGTAGTAATTCTGCGCCGCGCGGGCCAGCGGGTGGATGTGCGGGAACATCATCGACAGGCCGAAATAGGCCGGCAGCGGCTGCACATTGGCCTGCGCGATATTCATCAGCTCGCGCTCGTTCTTGACCCAGCCTTTGCCGAGCAGCACGTCAGCGTGCAGTTTCGAGTGCTTGCACTCGTCCCAGATTTGGCGGGCGCGCATGCGCTGCAGATCGATGTAGTTTTCCTGTTCGCCGATATCGACCGACAGCAGCTGCGCCGACATCTGTTTGATCGACATTTGCACGCCCTCGGCGGCATAGCCGCGCAGCGCGTGGTCGCGCTTCCAGCCCTCGTCGTTGGTCGTCAATTCCTCCTCGATGTCGCGAACGGTGCGCTCGAGGAGCGTTTCCCAGGCCGCGAGGCACTTCTCGTGGGTCAATTTGAGGCGGAACTCGGCGCCCGGCGCGCCCGGCATCGTCGGCCACACCCATTTGTCGCAGAATTCTTCGAGGATCGGATGCATGGAATGCCTCCTCTTCAGCTCTGCCACGCATCGGCAGGCGGCGGCACCATCGAGCGGCCGGTCGCGGCCTCCACGATCGAGCCCGCCGCCGGGCAATACATCAGACAGGCGGTGCAGCCGGGATAGGTGCAGGCGTCGAGATCGATCTCGATGCGGTGCAACGGCTCCAGCGCGACATAGACCGCGTTGATGTCGAGCTCGCGGCAGACGATGTAGCACATACGGCATTCGGTGCAGCGGTCGTGGTCGACTCTCAGGGACATGGGCACCCTTCCCTCAATCCGTGACCCGCACCCGCGCCACTGGCGGGGGCGGCGTCTGCCGCCGCAACACGAAATCGCCGAGCTCGTGCAGGAAGCGCCGGTAATCCTGCCGCGCGGTGGCGCAGGCCCAGCGGCACATCTCCTGCTCGACCGGCTTCTCGACGAATTCCTCGACGATGCGGCGGCCCATCGCGATATGGCTGCGGTTCTCGACGGCTTGGCTCGCGAAGGCCTGTTTCAGCGCCGGGTCGGTCAGCTCCTCGGCCAATGCCTCCATCCAGGCGAGCTCAACGATTTTCGGGCCGAGATTGAGCGCGGCAATCCTGATCGGGTGCGGATAGGTCGCGAGGTTGCGCAGCGAGAACACATAAAGGGCCAAGGCCGAGTCGACGGCGAAACCGCCATAGGGATGGCGGAACGCCTCTTTCTGCGTCTTGACACAGCCGGCCCGCAGCAGCGTGTCGAGATACAGCATCTCATGCGTCGACTCGTCGACGATCTGCTTCGAGAACAGGTATTTGACCGAGGGCGGAAAATCGTTCATCTCCAGCCCCTGGCCCCACCCGCCATAGACGTAATAGAACATCCGCTCGAGAACCCAGAGGCGGCTAAACAGGCGGTGGATCGCGTCTTCGTCCAGGCCGGGCCGGCGCGCCGCCGCGATGACGTCTTCCATCGCCGTCGCGCGGCTCTCGTCGCGGCTGGTTGCCGCCAATTCCTGCGCCAGCGCCCTTCCCGGCAGCTCGGTCATGCCGGCTCCTCCCTTTGTCGCCGAGCGAGCAGGAGGAGCATGATCCCGCTCGGGTGTCGCGAACAAGGCGAAATTGCAGGATTGCGTTGAGACGGCGTTTTGTGGCCCGATCGGGCCAATCCTGGTTATAGATACGCCGAACAGAGGAGCGCCCCCGATGGATCTCCGTTTCAGCGCCGAAGAGCTTGCCTTTCGCGACGAGGTGCGCGGCTTTATCCGCGAGAACCTGCCGGAGG
>Ga0209474_10005962_pt1 | contig 10324 bp, 7 predicted proteins | sample GraSoiAngelo_145_FD_185902 | JGI IMG/M metagenome (GOLD analysis project Ga0209474, IMG submission 185902) | Grasslands soil microbial communities from the Angelo Coastal Reserve, California, USA - 14_1009_05_20cm (SPAdes) (version 2) | ecosystem: Environmental > Terrestrial > Soil > Grasslands ... | reverse complement strand
CGCCTTGTTGGACCGGGTGTAGCTTGCCTTTCGGACTGGCCAAGCCTTCAATGGTCAAGACTTTCTTGTCACGTACTGTATGGGTGAGCACCGAACATGCATAGTATGGAACATCGTCGATCAGCACAGTACATGAGCCGCACTCAGCGCGGTCGCATCCCAGCTTGGTTCCGGTGAGACCCAGCTTATAGCGCAGCGTCCACGCCAGCGTTTCCTGCTTGACGACGTCGACGCGCCGCTGCTGGCCGTTGACGTTGAGAGTGATGAGCCGTTCTCCAAGCCCAGCCGACGACCTCTGACCGGCAAGAGTCGATGCTCGAAATAGATAACTTGTTGAGGACACCGCTACTCCGCTGGTGATCACGCCTTTTATGAAAGCGCGCCGGGAGACTCTCTTGGCGGCGGTTTCGCTGACCTGCTTGTCTGCTTCTGACATGCCGGTTACCTCGGCTAGCAAATTAGAGCCAGGAATAAACTAGCAGCTCTCAATTTTTCCCTGCAAGCAAAAGGGGTCAATCGAGAAATTTTAAGAAAGACATTCAATTAATGCAAAAAGATCACACCTAAGCTAGAACAGACTGGCCGCCTGGCGCAAGTCCCGCGCCGATGGATTTACTACCGCGGTTGTACGTCCAAACCAGATTCAGGTTAGTCTCTGAGCTGCCTTTTTGGCGTGTGGCGCAGGCTGCGCCCTTCGATGAGCCTGAATAATTCCTCGGCCAGATTAGTAGCATGATCGCCGGCGCGCTCAAGTGCCTGGGCCATTAAGAGCGCATCCGCACCGTACTTTGGCTCGCTGCGAGAGTCACTCTGAACGTGACGTCTGAACAGAGACTTGTAGATTTGGTCAATCTCTCGGTCCGCACGGAGCACGGAGCCTGCTGGATCCAGGGCCCGCTCAACGAAGCTCACACGGATCTGTTGCAACATGTTTGCTAACACGTCCAGGATTTCAATGAGCTGTCGAACGTCGACCTGTGGCAACTGCGTTTCCAGGCTGTGCGCTCGCTGGGCCACTCCCCAAAGTAGATCGCCGATCCGCTCAAGATCGGTGCTGAACCTGAGGCAGGCAAGCAACTCGCGCGCTTCGAGTTCACCAACATCGGTGATCGCGGCCGGAAGCTGTTCATCTATTTGCTGCTCTATGCGGTCGAGTTCTTTCTCGCAATCCCGCACCGCGAGGAATGCCAGGCGGGAAGAATTGGCGAGAAACTCTTTTGTGTTGGAGGCGGCATCACTCGCGATTAAACACGCGCGGACTGCCAATTCCGTCAACTCATTTCCGTTTGAATGAACTGAATGAGGCTGTTTCTTACGCGCACTCGCTTTGCGTGATCCAGGCTTTGGCATATGTTTCCTGCACTAGTGTATTGCCTGGGAAAGTCGAAGGGGAACACGTCGCTCGCATCTGTGAAGAATATGAGAGTGCGCTTTCCTTTGAGAATCAAGCTGTGCTCTAGGCAGAAGCATTCGGCTCGTGCACTCTGTTTTCGTGACAACAAAGTTGCGATTGATTAATGACCTTCTGGGACAACTTCGAGAGCGCGAACAAGTGGCGGCGGTTTGTTATCGAATACGCAAGCTAAAGATCGAATTTTTATTAGTGCGAACACGCAAGGGCAGGTGGACTTTTCCCAAAGGAGGCGTGGTGCGAGGATTAAGCCGGGCGCAATCCGCTGCTTTGGAAGCATTTGAAGAAGGCGGAGTCCATGGCCGAATTGAGCAGGCTTCGTTCACCAGCTATGTTCTCGGTAAAAACCGGTCCTCCCAACCGGCTCAGGCAGTCGAGGCTTACCTATGTGAGGTGCAGCGGCTTGGCACACCAGAAGAAGCCGACCGAACGCCGACGTGGTTTAGTGCGGAGACAGCACAATCGTGTTTTCAAGAAGGGCGGAGTACGCAAGATGCGAATGAGCTTGGGCGCGTGGTTGTTCGGGCGCTCGCCAAAATCGAACGCCGGATGAACGAAATGGAAATCGCAATCGGGGGAATATAGATCCTCTACGGAAAGTGCACTTTGGAGCTACCGAGAAAGAACAGGTAGTTTGATCGCGTAGCCATACTACAGGGCAGTTGCGCGAATTTATGCCGCGTCTTCCACAGCAGTTCACACCGGTTGCACCATGTGAGTAGCATTTGTTGATATAAAAGGTTCCTCTTGAGCCTATTTTCCTATTGCGGAGCGAACCCTGGACTTTTGATAATACGCGTAGTCTCATTGATAACGTGTATCGATACAGCCGAGAAGATTTGATTCGAATCCTGCGAGTGAGCTCGCGGCAACTCGTCGCTTGGGAAAAAGCTGGGTTGGTCGCGGTCGCCGACAGCTACACCTTCTTTGACCTTCTGCAGGTAAAAAAAGTGCGCGAGCTTTGCGCGCGGCATGTCCGGCCAATTGAGATTCGACAATCCCTGACCGCAATGCAAAAGCAGGCTGCGGGAATCGAGAATCCGTTGCTCGAGGCGAACGCTTCCAACAGTGGGCGGCACCGGGTGGCGTTTCGACATGAAGGCAGGCTGCTGGAACCGATTGCCGGGCAATTCATGTTTGACTTTTCGCCTGGAGAAAAAGTCATCGCAAGCGTTCCTGTGACCAGAACTTCTACGGTTCCTCAAGAACCAGCAAGCGCGGATGTGGCCGAGTTATTTGCTCGTGGGGTAGCGCTAGAAGATGATCCGCGAAATCAGCTCCAGGCCATCGCTTCCTATGAGCGCGTACTGCAGCTTGATCCAGAACACGCGGCGGCGCACATAAACCTCGGCACCCTGTACTACAACCGGCAGGATTATCGGGCCGCCGAAGACCATTACCGCGAGGCGTTGCGGATAGATCCACGTTATGCGCTGGCACATTTCGATCTTGGCAACGTGCTCGATGAAACTGGCCGGATCAATGATGCAGTTGAGAGTTATCTAACTGCGCTGCAGTTGGCGCCCACTTATGCTGACGCCCATTACAATCTTGCTCTCGCCTACGAGAAGATGCGTGAACCGCGCAAGGCGCTCAAACATTGGCAGGCGTATGTGAAGTTAGATTCGACGGGACCGTGGTCCACTCACGCGCGTACTCAGATCAAACGCATTCTCAAAAGTGATCCGCTCAAGCTGGTTATCGGCGGAAACGCTGGACTACATCCCGAAAGCTAGTTGTCACTCTCCATCTGTTTCCCCGGTGTAAAATTTCTATCGCTGACCTCGAAAGGAATTTTCTATGCCGGAAACCGCTCTGCAGAGTTTGCCTGCAATCCCTCTAACCTCGCTGTCCGAAGACGAAATTCTTTTTCGCGAGAACGTACGTCAATTTGCAGAGGAAAAGGTTCGCCCGTTGGCGAAAGAGATGGACGAGAAGGGCGTTTTCGATAAGTCACTGATCGAACAGTTTTTTCACCTTGGGCTGATGGGTATAGAAGTGCCGGAGCAGTACGGCGGCGCAGACGGGAAGTTCTTCGAGGCGATCTTGGCAGTCGAGGAACTCTCGCGCGCCGATGCTTCTGCAGGTGTGGTGGTCGATGTGCAGAACACTCTGGTGAATAACGCGCTGCTGCGCTGGGCCACTCCCGAGCAGAAAAAAAAGTACTTGCCGCGAATGGCTTCAGATACGGTCGGCGCTTACGCGTTAAGCGAGGCGGGTTCGGGCTCCGACGCTTTTGCCCTTCAGACCAAGGCAGAGTTGAAAGGCGGGGATTACGTTCTGAGCGGCCGCAAGCTTTGGATCACTAATGCGAAAGAAGCTGGAATATTCGTGCTGTTTGCGACCGTTGATCCGGCTGCTGGATATAAAGGAATTACTGCTTTCATTGTTGAGAAGGAATTTCCTGGGTTCACGGTCGGGAAGAAGGAAGACAAGCTGGGCATCCGTGCGTCTTCAACTTGCGAATTGATCTTGGAAGAATGCCGTGTTCCGAAAAGTAATGTATTGGGAGAAGTCGGCAAAGGGTACAAGATCGCGATTGAGACCTTGAACGAAGGCCGCATCGGAATTGGAGCGCAAATGCTGGGAGTGGCACGAGGCGCGTGGGAATATGCTGCCAAGTATGCGCAAGAGCGCAAACAATTTGGCAAGAGCATTTCTGAGTTCCAGGGAATCCAATTTCAGATTGCACAGATGGCGACGGAGATTGAAGCGGCGCGATTAATGGTCTATAACGCAGCGCGAATGAAAGATGGCGGCGCGCCATTCGTGAAAGAAGCCGCGATGACAAAACTGTTCTGCTCACAAGTGGCCGAACGCGTGACGTCGCTTGCGATTGAGGTTTATGGCGGGGTGGGTTTTACAAAGGATTATCCTGTCGAAAAATACTGGCGCGACGCAAAGATCGGTAAGATCTACGAGGGCACGTCGAACATGCAGCTTTCGACGATTGCGAAGCTGGTCATGGGAAAGTGAACGCGAGGGCGCGGATAGTTTTATTCGCGATATTCGAGTATTTCGCGGGCGCCCGCGCCACACACTATGTAATCTTCTCTCCCACCGACTTCGCCTGCGAGAACAACAGTAAGTAATCTGGTCCGCCAGCCTTTGAGTCTGTTCCTGACATGTTGAAGCCCCCGAAGGGGTGCGCGCCGACAATTGCGCCAGTGCACTTGCGGTTAATGTAAAGATTGCCGACGTGGAATTCGCGCATCGCCATTTCGATCTTCTCTCGCGAGCCGGTATAAACAGCACCGGTTAAACCGAACTCGGTGTCATTAGCAATATCCAGAGCCTCCTCGAAATTTCGCGATTTAATCACTGCCAGCACCGGGCCGAAAATTTCTTCCTGCTCGAGTCTCGATTTCGGCTGAATGTCTGCAATGACGGTCGGCTGGATGAAGTAACCTTCTCCGGCGTTAGTTGCGCGCCCTCCACCAGTGATCAGCCGTCCTTCACGCTTTCCAATATCGATGTAGTTCATGATCGACTTCATCGATCCTTCGTTGATTACCGCGCCCATATTGGTATTGATCGCGGGATCGCCAATCGTGAGCCGTTCCACCCGGTCCTTCAGGCGCTCGAGGAACTTGCCATAAATGCGTTCGTCGACGATCACGCGGGAACAGGCGGAGCATTTCTGTCCCTGGAATCCAAACGCCGCGGCAGTAACGCCATCGGCCACAGTTTCGAGATCCGAATCGGCATCGATGATGATTGCATCTTTGCCACCCATTTCGAGAATTGTGCGCTTGATCCAAACCTGGCCCGGTGCGCGGTCGGCGGCAACCTTATTAATTCGCAGGCCTACTTCACGCGATCCGGTAAATGCTATGTAACGAGTTTTCGGATGCGCAACAACGGCGTCACCAAAACTGGCGCCGGCGCCGGGGCAGAAATTCACCACACCTTCGGGCATTCCAGCTTCTTCAAGAATCTCGAAAAACTTCGCTGCGATGGTCGGCGAATCGCTCGATGGCTTCAGAATGACGGTGTTTCCGCAAACGATGGAGGCTAGCGTCATGCCGGCCATAATGGCAGCGGGGAAGTTCCACGGCGGAATCACTGCTCCTACTCCCAGTGGAATATAAAACAGGTGATCGATCTCGCCCGGCAATTGCACGGGTGCCTTGGCGTGGACTAGCCGCTGTGCCTCACGGGCATAAAATTCGCAAAAATCAATGGTCTCGCCGACGTCGGCGTCCGCCTCGGCCCAATTCTTGCTTACCTCAAAAACTAACCACGCCATCAACTCGAACTTGCGTTCCCGCAGCAGGTCCGCGGTCCGAAATAACAACGAAACCCGCTCTTCCAGCGGAGTGCGGCTCCAGCTCTCGAAAGCCTTTAGTGCAGCCCGCATCGCGGGTTCAACGTGTTCTTCCCCCGCTTTCTGATGAATGCCAACAATGTCCGACGGACGAGCCGGATTCACCGAATGGATCTTCTCCGCCGTCTTTATCCGGTGTCCTCCGATGACGAGGTCGTACTCACGGCCAAGCTGTCCGCGAACGCGGTCGAGGGCGGCCCGCATCTGCCTGGCAACGTCCCATTTGCTGAAATCAGTGACTGGCTCATTGCGAAACGGATTTTGCTGCGCACGCGTACGGAGTCGGATTGGAGCTTCAACAGTTGCCATGATTGACCTCGGAAGAATTAGCGGTACTTCCCATTTTATACCGTTCTGATCTGCTTCTCTGGCCGGACGCTCAGCCAGCGAGTTGCGCTATATTCGTCTAGCCCACTCGAAAACTTTCGATTTGTTCGACTGAAACTATGCGAGTCACGATTTTCGGAGCAACGGGAATGTTAGGGAAGGCGCTCATGCGTCAGTGGACGGAAGATGAAATCACCGGGCTAGGTAGCGCACAGGCCGACATTCGTTCGCCCGATCAGATCGATAAGGCGGTGGCCGACAATCCCGAGTGGATTGTTCTATCCGCGGCCTACACCGATGTAGATGGCTGCGAAACTAATCCCATGCTGGCGGCTGCCGTGAACACGCAAGGGGCGGTGAATGTGGCTAAGGCGGCAGCGAATTCCAGAGCGAAGCTTCTATTCATCAGCACTGACTATGTTTTCGACGGCAAGAAGAACACGCCGTATGAAGCCGATGATGCACGCGCTCCTATAAATGTTTATGGCAAGAGCAAAGCCGATGCGGAGGAGAAGATTCTCGGCTTGCTGCCGGACGCATGCATTGTGCGCACTTCATGGCTGTTCGGTCCGGGAGGGAAGTGCTTTCCGGATACGATTCTGAAGCTTGCGGCGAATCGTCCAGAAATTGACGTGGTAAACGACCAGCGCGGCTGCCCGACCTACACCTTCGATCTTGCGGACGCGATCATCAGGCTCTGCCGAGCTGGCGCAAAGGGCATTGTTCACAGCACAAACCGGGGAGTGTGCTCGTGGTATGAGTTTGCATCGGAGATCGTTCAACAGAGGGGGTTGAATACGATAATTCATCCAACTACCAGCGACCGTTTTGTTCGTCCAGCAGCGAGGCCCACCTATTCAGTCCTTTCCGCTGCCAGTCTTTCCCGCTACGGAATAAAGATGCGAAACTGGCAAGAAACACTGCCGGATTATCTGCGTGAGCGAGACAAACTCTTGCAGGTTAGCTAAAATCAAGCTGCATGTCGCGCCTTCTCCAGTGGAGCGTCCTTCCTAGCGGACTCTGATCCGCATCTGCGCAATACTCTTTTCGCGGGTATCATTCATTTTCCGCATATCTTCTGACACAAGGATTGATAGCTGACGGCCGAGAGCTGACAGCTAAAAGCTTAGGAGCTACAAGCTAGTGGCTGTTTCTTACGATGCAATCGTGATTGGCGGGGGACACAATGGGCTGACCCATGCTGCATATCTCGCGCGCGCGGGGAAGCGAGTCCTGGTGCTCGAGCGAAGGCATGTGCTCGGCGGTGCGGCGGTCACGGAAGAGGTTTTTCCCGGATTCCAATTTTCCGTTTGTTCTTACGTAGTTTCGCTTTTACGCCCGGAGATCATTCGCGATCTCGATCTTCCGCGTCACGGGCTTGAAATTCTTCCGCTCGATGGAACCTTCACCCCTATGCCTGACGGTGATTACCTCTGGCGCGTGAACGACCACGGCAAGACGCATCGCGAGATCGCCCGCCACTCACGGCTGGACGCCGAAGCTTACGACGAGTTCGGCAAAGCCATGCAGCCGATGTGCCACTTCGTGAAGCCGATTCTGAACATGGTGCCGCCTGATCCGACTGGATTCAATCCCAAAGATCTTTCGAAGCTCTTATTCATGGCGCGACGTTTTCAGAAGCTTTCGAGTGAAGATCGCTACAACCTGGTGCAGCTCATGACCATGAGCGCGGCCGATTTTCTAGATCAGTGGTTTGAAACCGACGTGCTCAAGGCCACAATGTCGGCATCTGGAATTATCGGGACATTCCTCGGGGTTCGTTCACCGGGCACTGCCTACGTTCTGCTTCATCACTACATGGGTGAGATCGACGGTGCATTCCGCGCATGGGGATTTGCTCGCGGCGGCACCGGAGGAATTTCAAACGCAATCGCCGAAGCCGCCGTAGAAGCCGGGGTTGAGATTCGTAAACAGGCTGGAGTCGCGAAGATCATTGTAAAGAATGGCCGCGCGGTCGGAGTGGCATTGGCGAACGGCGACGAAATTTACGGACGCCTGATTTCATCCAGCGTGGACCCGCGACACACATTTATTGAATTCATCGACAACGGAAATCTGCCAAGCGAGTTTCTCGATGAAGTGAAGCGATATAAGTTTCGCGGGTCGTCCGGCAAGGTGAATCTCGCGCTCGATGCGTTGCCGGATTTCAAGTGCATGCCCGGTCCTGGCGCGCACCTTCGCGGCGCGATTTCAATTTCACCAGCGGTTGAATATATGGAGCGAGCCTACGACGATGCTAAGTACGGTATGTTTTCACGTCGTCCGTACATCGACATGGTGATTCCGTCTCTCACCGATCCCAGCGTTGCGCCTCCGGGCAAGCACGTGATGTCGTGTTTCGTACAGTACGCCCCCTACAAATTAAGGCCTGGATTGAATTGGGACCAGCTTCGCGATGACTTCGGGAATACAGTGATTGACACCATATCCGAGTACGCGCCGAATTTGAAGAACATCATCTTGCATAAGCAGGTGGTGACGCCGCTCGACCTTGAACGAGAATGGGGTCTGAGCGAAGGCAACATTTTTCAAGGCGAGCTTTCACTGGAGCAACTTTTCTTCTTACGGCCAGTCTCGGGGTTTGCCCGCTTCCGTACGCCGATCAAGAACTTGTATATGTGCGGGTCAGCCACGCATCCGGGCGGCGGAATTATGGGCGCACCGGGGCGGCTTTCGGCGTTGGAAGTGCTGAAAGATGGAGCTTAGCGCAATGCCTGTTCTTTTCAGGCACTGAGCGGGAAGGGCACGGCTTGAGCCGTGCCGAAATATCCAACTACTTTGTCATTCCGAATGGCTTCAGCCATGAGCAATTTGCTGCTCCAATGCGAAAAGCAGGTTCCTCGACTCCACAGAACTGTTCGTTCCACGAACCATTCTGCTGCGCTCGGAATGACAGCCGTAAAGAGGTCCAATGCGGCACGGATGGCGCGGTGCTTCTAAGTAAAAGCGTACGGGAGAAAAACTAAGCAACTCACAATGGCTAATTCTCGAGACATTGTCATCATTGGCGGCGGGCACAACGGCCTGGTCGCGGCGTTCTATCTTGCCAGAGCCGGATTCAAACCGCTTATCCTCGAGCGCCGTAATCAAGTTGGCGGCGCTGCAATAACCGAGGAATTCCATCCCGGATTCCGCACGTCCCTGCTCGCGCACTCCGCCGGCCCCTTGCGTGCCGAGGTTGTTCGCAATATGCAGCTCGAACAATACGGGCTTCGGTTCATCACGCCAGAAGTAGCTGTAACCGCGCTGTCTCCCAATGGCGGCGCGCTAATTCTGTACCGGGAAATTGAAAGAGCAGTTGAACAGATCGCCAAATTCTCAAAAAAAGATTCCGTCAAATACCGCGAATTCCAGAAGGCTCTGGCAACTGCATCAAGCGTGATTTCTAAGGCTTTGTCTCTTACACCGCCCGAAATTGCTCGGCCGTCCAAAGGCGATCTTTATGGTCTGCTGCAACTCGGCCGTTCCGTTCGCGGGTTGGGAAAGAAAAAAACTTATGACCTGCTGCGCTGGGTCCCAATGGCGATTGCCGATCTGGCCGCGGAATTTTTCGAGACTGATCTGCTGCGGGCCACTGTCGCCGCTCGCGGCATCTTCGGAACGTTTCTTGGACCCTGGTCTGCCGGAACAAGCCTCGTGCTCCTGCTCCGCGCCGCAGCAGATTCGAATCCCGCCGGAAACAACTTCTTTGCCGTCGGCGGAATGGGCGCGATCACTCAGGCCATGGCCAAAGCCGCTCAGCAAGCTGGAGCCGAGATTCGCACCGGGACTGCGGTCGCCGAGATCAAGATCAAAGACGGCGTAGTCCAAGGAGTCGTGCTCGCGAACGGGGATGAAATACAGGCACGAGCAGTGATCTCGAACGCCGATCCCAAGCGAACTTTTCTTAACCTGATGGATCCGGTTTTACTTTCGCCCACGTTTACCAAACGTCTGCAAAATTATCGGATGAATGGGACCGTCGCTAAAATAAACCTTGCACTCTCTGAGTTGCCGCGCTTCACGGACCTCGACGGAAGCACTGATGCGCTGACGGGCAGAATTCACGTCGGCCCCGATATCGACTATCTTGAGCGTGCTTTCGATGAATCCAAGTACGGAGATTTTTCTCGCGCGCCGTATCTGGAAATTGCGATTCCGTCTTTGTCCGATTCTTCACTTTCGCCGGCGGGTCAGCACGTGATGTCCATTTACATGCAGTATGCGCCGTACAATCTCAAAAACGGCAGCTGGCGCGA
>Ga0209474_10005961_pt1 | contig 10324 bp, 11 predicted proteins | sample GraSoiAngelo_145_FD_185902 | JGI IMG/M metagenome (GOLD analysis project Ga0209474, IMG submission 185902) | Grasslands soil microbial communities from the Angelo Coastal Reserve, California, USA - 14_1009_05_20cm (SPAdes) (version 2) | ecosystem: Environmental > Terrestrial > Soil > Grasslands... | reverse complement strand
CGGCGGGTGATGCGGTAGTCCGTCAGGACGTCGTGGCCGAGCACTTCGACGCGTCCGGCCGTGGGACGGGCAGTGCCGGCGACCAGACTGATGAGCGTCGTCTTGCCCGCTCCGTTGGGGCCGAGGAGACCGAACACCTCGCCGCGACGGATGTCGAGAGAAACGCCGTCGAGAGCGGTGAAATTGCCGTAGCGTTTGGTCGCGGAGCGGAGGCGCACCGCGGGCGTCGAGTCGGCGGTCATGCGGTGCCCGAAAGATGCCACAGCAAAACTTTCGTCGCGCGCGCGACGCGGGAACGTCATAGAAAGAGCAGTGCGGAAGGAGATGGCCATGGGCAACCGCCTCTACGTGGGAAACCTGCCGTTCGACGCGACGGAAAAACAGATCCGCTCGTTCGTGGAGGCGGAAGGGCGGAAGGTGGTCGCCGTCAAGATCATCACCGACCGCGAGACGGGCCGACCGCGCGGATTCGCGTTCGTCGATCTGGAAAACGCCGAGCAGGCGCAGGCCGCGATCGCGGAGCTCAACGGACAGGATTTCGGCGGACGAGCGCTGGTGGTGAACGAGGCGCAGGACAAGGGTCCGATGAAGGGCGGCAGCGGCTTTCGCAGCGCGTTCTCCGACAAGGCACACGCCCGCGACCACGTGAAGGGCGGATTCGGGTCGCGCGGACCGATGCAGCAGATGCCGCGCGGCAGCCAGCGCGGCGGTGGCCGTGGCGGCACGCGCGGGAGCTGAGCAGCAGCGGAGCTCCGCCGGGCAGGCCCGCCTGCGCATAGCGGGTGCGCAGGGAGGGCCGCGCGCGCTGCGGGAACTGCAGGCGCGTATGGTCGAGTGCCGCGCTTGCCCCCGTCTCGTGGCGTGGCGCGAGGAAGTGGCGCGCGTCAAAGTGCGGCGGTTCGCGACCTGGACGTACTGGGCCCGTCCCGTCCCCGGGTTCGGAGATCCGGCCGCGCGCCTCATCCTGCTGGGCCTCGCGCCCGCCGCGCACGGCGGCAACCGGACGGGCCGCATGTTCACGGGCGACCGCAGCGGCGATTTCCTCTTCGCGGCGCTCTACCGCTCCGGGTTCGCGAACCAGCCGACCAGCGTCCACCGCGAGGATGGGCTGCGGCTGCACGACGCGTTCATCGTGGCGCCATGCCGCTGCGCTCCGCCGGCGAACGCGCCGCGTCCCGACGAGCTGCGCCGCTGCAGCGTATGGCTCGACGGCGAGCTGCATCTGCTGCCGCGCGCCCGCGTCTTCCTCGCGCTCGGCGCCGTCGGATGGGATGCAGCCCTGCAGCACTTCGCCCGCCGCGGCATCGCGGTCCCCCGGCCACGGCCTCGTTTCGGCCACGGCGCCGTGGCGCGCGTGCCCGGGGCGCCCGTCCTGCTGGGCAGCTACCACGTCAGCCAGCAGAACACGAACACGGGAAAACTGACGCCGGCCATGATGGACGCCGTACTCGCCCGCGCCCGCGATCTCCTCGACGCGCCACTTTGAGTCGACGCCCGCGGATCGGAAATCCGAGCAGATGCTCGCTAGGAGGATTTCTCGATCCCCGAGGACGTCCACGTGGCGCGTCTGCGCCGCGTTTCGGACAGGAGCGCGCGGTTGTTCGCGATCACCGCGGGATCGACATAGGGCCGGTCGTGCCAGAGGTGGAAGACCGGTGCGGTATAGCGGATCGAATAGCCGCGGACTCCGGCGTTCGTCAGGCGGACCCCGAGCTCCTTGTCCTCGGAGCCCCACCCGAATCGTTCATCATACCCGTTCACCCGCAGCACGTCGTCGAGGAAGGCGGACGAGTTCCCGCCTTTCCAAGGCGTGCGGCGCGGCGAGAGCAGCTCGATCATTCGCCCGACGGGCAGCGGCAACGCGTAGCGCCGCTTGTCACCGCCGGCTCGTTCGAAGCCGCCAGCCGAGACGAGCTCCGGCGTGAGGCCCAGGGAGAAATCGCGCGCGAGGCGGACGACTCCTCCCGCGGCGAATCGCCCGCGACGGGCGACGGCCGCGTGCCGCGCGAAGAGCCAGCGCGCCGGCAGGCAGTCGCCGTCGGTGAAGAGCGCGAAGTCGCAGCCGAGCTCACGAGCGCGCCGCACCGCCGCGTTCACCGCTCCACACTTGCCGAAACGTGCTCCGTCGCGTTCGGTACGGACGTGTACCGCGCCGAAACGCCGAACAACCTCGGCCGTTTCCCGTCCGCTGCCGTCGTCCGCGATGACGACGATGTCCGGCCGGAGTTGCTGGCGGGTCCAGGCGCGCAGCGAAAGGTCCAGCCAGCGCGGCTGGTCGTACGTCGCCACGATGACGGCGGTGCGCACGCTTGGGTGTACTGTACCACGCACCATCGCGCCTCCCTGCCGATCGCGGAGCACGAGCGCCGTCCAATGGCGAAACTTGCGCCCTGCGTCGTCCGTGCAAATGGTCCGTCGACGAGGGGGACGCCCATGCTCAGGGAGAACGACGTGGAGCTCGCTGGCGCGCCAAACACCGAGAAGCGGCTGCAGGGCAGGGTCGCGGTGGTCACCGGCTCCTCACGGGGCATCGGCCGCGCCATCGCGCGCGTGCTCGCGAGCGAAGGCGCCGCGGTGGCGGTCCATTACTGCAGGGGCGAGGAGCAGGCGGCGTCGCTTGCCGCGGAGATCGAGCACCTCGGCGCCAAGGCGCGGCTGGTCCAGGGTGACCTGGGGCGCCCTGAGGACTGTCACAGGGTCGTGACGACCGCCGCGCGCGACCTCGGCCCAGTGGAGATCCTCGTCAACAACGCCGGCCTGAACCGCGACCGTACGCTGCGCAAGATGACCGCCGCCGAGTGGGACGAGGTCATCCAGGTCAATTTGAACAGCGTCTTCCACTGCACCAAGGCGGCCCTCGAGCCGATGATCGCCCGCGGCTGGGGCCGCATCATCAACATCGCCAGCATCATCGGGCAGACCGGAGCACTGGGGCAGGCGAACTACGCCGCCGCCAAGGCCGGGATCATCGCCTTCACCAAGAGCGTCGCGCAGGAATTGGCGCGGTTCGGAATCACGGTGAACGCGATCTGCCCCGGATTCGTCGAGACCGACATGCTCGCCACCATGCCGGCGACCGCCCGTGACGCGGTGAAGGGCCGCATTCCGCTCGGACGGTTCGGCCAGGCGGACGAAGTGGCCCGGCTGGTCCGCTTCCTCTGCACGGAAGGCGACTGGATCACGGGCGCCCAGCTGAACATCAACGGCGGCCAATACATGTAGTTCCGCCGCGAACTTGTGGCGTCCGCGGGATTGGCCTAGCGTTTCTGGCCATGGTTCCCCCGCAAGACGATGATCGACGCAAGTTCCGCCGCCTCAAGGCGCCGGTGTTCTACCGCCCTGTCGGGCTATCGTTGTTGCGCAGGCTGCGGGGCAAGGAGGACCGAGAGCGCGCGGTCGACATCAGCCTCGGCGGCGTGCGCATCTACAGCGACGACGAGCTGCAGGTCGGGTCGCGCCTCGAGTTGGACCTGTTCCTTCCCGACGACACGACGCTCGCGACCAAAGCCGTGGTGGTGTGGGTCCACCCGATGCCGGAAGGGTCGCCGGCGCGCTACGACGTGGGAGTCCGCTTCGACGACATGGATGAAGCGGACCAGCAGCGCCTGTCGCACGTCCTGGACGAGGAGGACACATAGAGGTCGTCGCCGGCGATGGCGCGCGGCTGCACGTGGTCGACCAGCATGCGCCCGATCCCGCGGCGGACGTCGTGCTGTGGCTGCAAGGCCTGAACGCACCGGCCGCGGCCTGGGCCGTACAGCTCGCGCACTTCTCACGAACCCACCGCTGCATCGCTCCCGACGCCCGCGGTGTCGGCAAGAGCGACGCGCCGGAGGGTCCGTACACCACGGCACAGATGGCCGACGACGCCTTGCGCATCCTCGATGCGTGCGACGTCGACCGTGCGCACGTCGTCGGGTTGTCGCTCGGCGGCGCGGTGGCGCAAGAGCTGGGGCTTTCGCAACCGTCCCGGGTGCGCTCGCTGGCGCTGCTCGCGAGCTTCGCCCGCCAGGCCCCGCGCTCGCGCGCGGTGCTGGAAGCGTGGCGGACCTTGTACCCGCTGGTCGTCAAGTCCGCTGCGCTGCGCGAGGCGTGGGAGAAGCAAGCGTACGCGTGGCTCTTCACGGACGCGTACTGGCGCAACGAGGCGGGCGTCCGCGCAGCTCTCCGATTCGCCGCGACGCAGCCGCTGCAGCCGGTGGAGGGATTCGTCGGACAGCTCGAGGCAGCGCTCGCGCACGACGCGACGGGTCGCCTGAGCGCCTTCCGGGTGCCGACGTTGATCGTGCATGGGGCGCTCGACCAGCTCGCCGCGCCGGCCGGCGCCGAGGAGCTGGCGCGCCTCATCCCTGGAGCGGAGCTCCTCGTCCTTCCCGATGTAGGCCACGCGGTGAACCTCGAAGGCCAACGAGCGGTGAACGCCGCGCTGCGCGCGTTCTGGCGGCGCGCCTGACCGGGCTGCGCTTCCGCGCATCCGCATCGGCGCGCAACGCAGTTCCACGCAGTGGCTCCGCGCCCGCCAGCTGAGCACCCGCGCTGCTACGTCGGGGTGGTCCGCTTCCGCTGGGCGGAAGCGCACGGCCATTCGAGTGACTAGGTTGCGCCCTCATGACGCGGGGCTTTTCCCACAGTGGCACATCGCTTGCTCAAACCCCCGCGCAACGTCGTCCAGAGCGGGCGTGTCCGGAAACCTTGACAGGCATCTGTTCGATTCGAGCCGGTCAAAAAGTGTTGGAGCCATAAAGAGATGCTTCAGCAAGCGAACCAGGTACTGGTGATCGACGACGACGAAGCAGCGCGCGAGATCCTGGTGGATCTGTTGGGTCGCGTGGGCTACCACGCGTTCGCCGCGCCCGATGGGAGCAGTGGCCTCGAGTGGCTCGCCGGCGCGGCGGTGCCGCCCCAGGCGGTGCTCCTCGACCTCCGCATGCCAGGCATCGACGGATTCGAGGTGCTGCGGCGGTATCGGTCCGAAGGTGGACAGGCGCCGGTCGTCGCGCTCTCGGCGATGGACGACAAGGAATCGGTCGTCAAGGCGATGCGGCTCGGCGCCAGCGACTATCTGGTGAAGCCGATCGAGCCGGAGGAGCTGCGCGAGGCCATCGAGCGCTGCAGCGCCTTCACGCGTCCCGCGATGGTCGAGGAAGTTCCGGCGGTCGCCGTCGTGCCGCCGCGCGCCGAGCCGGCCGTCGTGCCGCCGCCCACGAGGGAGAGCGGCGCTCCTCCTCCGATCGCGCCGCCGGCCGGAGCGCGGCGCGGTCCGCCGTCCGATTTCGTCTCGGTGAGCCCCTCGATGATGGGCATCTGGGACATGGTCGATCGCGTCGCCGAGACCGACGTGCCAGTCCTGATCCGCGGCGAGAGCGGCGTCGGGAAGGAAGGCATCGCGCGAGCGCTTCACGAGCGCAGCCCGCGGCGCGGAAAGCCGTTCGTGAAGATCAACTGCGCGGCGCTTCCCAGCGAGCTCCTCGAGTCGGAGCTGTTCGGGCACGAGCGCGGCGCCTTCACCGGTGCGACCAGCGAGAAGCCGGGCAAGTTCGAGCTGGCCGACAAGGGAACGATCTTCCTCGACGAGATCGGCGAGATGCATCCGGCGCTCCAGGCCAAGCTCCTCCAGGTGCTGCAGGACGAGGAGTACTACCGCGTCGGCGGCAAGCGTCCGCTGCGCGCCGACGCGCGCGTGGTGGTCGCGACGAACCGGGTGCTCGAAGAGGAGATCGCGCGCGGCAACTTCCGCGAGGACCTGTACTACCGACTGAACGTGGTCAGCGTGCACGTTCCTCCCCTGCGCGAGCGCAAGGAGGACGTCCCTCACCTCATCGAGCATTTCCGGCGCAAGTACGGCAGCAAGTACAAGCACGGCACGATGGAGTTCTCGCCCGACGTGATGCGCCGGCTCCTCGAGTACGACTATCCAGGCAACGTCCGCGAGCTCGAGAACCTGGTGCGTCGCCTGGTCGTCCTCCGCGACGAACGGTTCGTGCTCGACGAGCTGAAGGCGGCGCAGGCTCGCAGGCCAGCCGCATCGACGTCGGCGCAGACCGGGCCGGCAGGGGGCGTCCTTCCGCCGCCGAATCAGCGGCCCGACGTGCCCGCCTCGCAGCCGCCCGCGATGGTCGTTCCGATGCTCGGCAACGCGGAGACGGTGTCTCTCAAGGAGATCGCGCGCCAGGCGGCGCTCCGAGCCGAACGCGAGGCGATCAGCGCGATGCTCGCGCGCACGAACTGGAACAAGCGGAAGGCGGCCGCGCGCCTGCAGATCAGCTACAAGGCGCTGCTCTACAAGATCAAGGACTGTGGCCTGACGGATCCGCGCATCACCGCGAGCATCCCTGACCTCCCCGTCGGTCTCGCGGCAGCCAACGATCTGACCCGTACGAATTGAGAGTCGCAGGCGAGGGGGCCGATGGCGCCCGCCGTCAGCCCGAGCGGGCTTCGCGATGCGGGACGAGCTGCGGAGCGGGCTCTGTTTCGGACTCGAGCTCGACGCGGCGACGCTTCGTGCGGCGCTCGGGCGCGAACAACCTTCCGACCACCAGGAAGAGCGTCCCCATCGCGAGGAGCAACACCGGCTCCTCGAACGGCCCCAGCGCGGCTCTCTGCAGGGCGAACGCGGCGAAGGCGAACACAATGGCTGCTGCGGCGATGGTGCGATGCATGATGTGTCAATCCACTCGCGCGCCTGCCCCGGCAGTCGCGCGACGTGCCCCGCGCCCTCGCAACAGCAGGATCCGCGCCAAAGACTCGTCAGAGCCGCGGCTTGGACCGGAGTGGGTACGGTACTTCCATTCCTGTGCAAGGCAGCGGAGCGCCACCGGTCATGAGGCGCAGGGGCGCTCGCTCGTCCGCCCGTCACTGTGGCTGAAGAGAAGGCGCGGGCGACGGTCCTCCCGCTTACCGGGCGTGCTGGCACGGCCCGTGCTCCCGGTACCCGGCCGAGGCCCGCCTGTCCGGCGGCAGCCGAGGAGGGATTCATGTCCTTGAGCGGGAAATGGTTGTGGGGTCCTGCGGCGGCGCTCGCAGTGCTCGGGCCCGGATGCGCGCACCACGCTGGGTCACAGCGCGACGACGTCCAGAAGGTGACGGAGTTCCGGCTCGCCAAGGAAGACGTGGTCGAGGTCTCGGTCTGGAAGGAGCCTGACCTGTCGCGCACCGTTCCCGTCAGACCCGACGGAAAGATCACGCTGCCGCTCTTGGGCGACGTGGTCGCCGAGGGGCTCACGCCCTCGCAGCTCGAGAAAGTGGTGCAGGACAAGCTCTCTCCGCTCGTCCGCGACCCGCGCGTGACGGTGATCGTCCATGACGTGAATGGGAGCCGCGTGTTCGTGACCGGCATGGTCACGCATCCCGGAGCGTTCCCGCTGCGCAGCCACATGACGGTGTTGCAGGCGCTCGCGATGGCGGGCGGCCTGGCGGAGTTCGCCGATCGCGGAGAGATCACCGTCCTCCATGCCGACGGCACGCGGCATGTCGTCGACTACGACGACCTCGTGAACGGGAAGGTCCGCCGGCAGCTCACGGCCGGCGACACGGTGGTCGTCCCGTAGATGGTGCCGATGACCGCGCGCGCTCACATCCCGCTGTTCGTGGCCTTGGTGGCCGTCGCGGCAGCGCGGCCGGCGAGCGCGAAGGTCTACCTGGAGTGGAAGCCGCGCCTGTCGCTTTTTGCCGGGTTCAACGACAACGTGCTCTTCGACGGGTCGGGCGGTGACGCATTCGGGCAGGCGCGACCCGGCGTCCGCCTCGACATCTTCGGCGACCACCAGTTCCACGTCGACGTCGACTGCCAGGCTGGCATCGGGCGGCTGTTGCATCCCGACCGGTTCACGATCAACGGCGGCGCGTTCGCTTCCTCCGAGCAGTGCGTCGCGAACTACAAGGATCGCTACTCGCCGCGGACCACGTCGCACTTCCTCTTCCGCACCACCTACGCGCAGGACCCGTTCGCCATCTCGGGCATGGGTCTGTTGCTGCGGGCGGGGCAGACGCAGGTGTTCAGCTCGCGGGCGCGGTGGCAGTTCGGCATCGACTCGCAGGTGCTGGCGTTCGGCTCGAACGACCCGGGGAACGGCGCCGTGTTCACGCCGTCGATTGGATACGCGTACCGGGTGACGCCTTACGACACGCTGGTGGTCGCCGGCCGCGAGCAGCTCTTCTATTCGTTCGGCGCCACGCCACAGGCGGCGGCTCCGCAGGGAGTGCCGGGCGGGATCCTCAACGAAGGCCACAGCCTGCTCCTCACCTGGGAGAGGCGGCTGCAACGTCTGGTCACGATGAAGCTGTCCGGCGGCCCGCTGTACGTGACGGGCCAGAACGGCGGCCAGATCTCGCCTACCGCGCGCCTGGAGATCGAGTCGTACGGCCGCGACCTGTCCGCGCGGGTGATCGTGTCGCACGATCTGATCATCGGCGCCACGCGCGCCGGCGCGCTCGTCGGCGACCTGGCGGAGGTCGGGATGATCGCCAACGTCGGCGCCTTCACCACCGGCATGCGCGCGGGCGTCTACCGCAACGCCGACATCCCGTCGCAGTTCCAGTCGCTCGGTTCCGCCGGGTACACGGGCGAGATCTCGCTCGACTATCACGTCACGCGCGAGTGGACGCTGGGAGTCGCCGCGCTGCGGGACGCACCGATCAATAGCTTCGACGCAATGCGGGTGGACCGTGACGTCGTGCAGATGCGGCTCACCTGGGAACGATTCCGGCCATTCTGATTCGGGAGGAGGAGACGATGGAACGGACGTACACGGTAGGTGAACTCCTCGGCGCGGTGAAGCGCCGCTGGAAGTGGATGGCCGTCGTCGCGGGCGCGGTGTTCGTCGTTTCCGCCCTCGTCATCATGCGCCTGCCGAACGAGTACCGAGCGCGCGCGCTGGTGATGGTGGAGCCGCTGCATCCCCATCCCGACCTGGTCGTCCCTGTGATCTCGCGCACGCTGGAGGAGCGGGTGAAGTCGGTCCGCGCCCAGGTATACGCGCGCCAGCTGATGGCGACGGCGATCGAAGAGCTCAATCTGTACCCACAGGACCGCGAGAAGGGGGGCATGGACGGCGCGGTGGAAGCGTTGCGCAACGACACCGAGGTCCACCCCGAGGGCGACGACGCCTTCAGCATCACCGTGCGCTCGCGAGACGCAGCGGTGGCCGCGAAGGCAGCCAATCGCCTGGCGGAATTGTTCATCGAGGGCAACCTGCAGGTGCGCGCGGGCCAGGTGGCGCGGACGCGCGACGTCATCACGCAGCAGCTCGCGCAATTGCGAGGTGAGCTGTCCAAGGCGGAGGCGAAGACCGCCGCCTTCAAGCGCGCCAACGCGACCACGTTGCCCGAGCTGAACGAATCCCGCATGCGGGAGCGCGAGCAGCTGGCGAAGCAGATCGAGCTCGAGACGGGATTCATCCAGGCGGCGCAGCAGCGCATCGATCTCATCGGCGTGCTCCCGGCCGGCCGCGACACCGAAGTCGGACGCATGGAGCAGCAGGTGGACGACCTGCGCGCCAGGTTGGGGGCGGCGCGCGCGGCGTTGACGCCGGAGCACCCGGACGTCCAGTCCCTCTCTCGCGAGCTGGGCAATGCGCAGGCGCGGCTGGAGCAGGCGCGGGTGCGCGCGGCGGCGAACGACCTCGAGCTGCGCCGCATGAACGACGCCATCGGCCGCGGCCGCAAGAACATCACGCAGTACCAGGCGCGGATCGCGGAGGTCGACAAGCTGATCGCGGCGGCGCCGTTCACCGCGACGCAGCTCGCCGAGCTGGATCGCGACACGGACATGCTCAAGACGAAGGTGACGTCGCTCGTGTCGAAGAAGGCGGAGGCGGAGATCACCGCTGACCTGGAGGCGAAGAGCGCTCCGGCCGAGTTCCGCGTCCTCGAGTCGGCGACGCCGCCGGCGCTGCCCGCGAGCCCGAATCGGCCGCAGGTACTGCTGCTGGCGCTGCTGGCCGCGATCGCGCTCGGCTCGGCGGTCGCCATCGGGCAGGAGCTGTCGGACCGGACGCTGCGCAGCGAGGAAGAGGCTGCCACGCTGTCGCTGCCGGTCCTGGCGACGGTGCCGCGGCTGTACGGGATGGGGGCGTCGCGCGTTCTGGCGCTGCCCGCGATGCAAAACGAGCAAGGCTGACCACCGGGTCGTCCAAGGAGAGGGAGAGAATCATGTCCAGCATTCCGAAGGCGGTATCGGGGACCCGGACGCCGTTCCTGGAGCGCATCGACGGCGGCGCGGCCGAGGTCACCATCGACGAAAGGCTCGTGGCAATCACCGACCCGCAGGGGGCGGCGGCGGAGCAGTACCGCATGCTGCTGCACCGGCTGCGGTATGCACGCTCGC
>Ga0209474_10005958_pt1 | contig 10326 bp, 8 predicted proteins | sample GraSoiAngelo_145_FD_185902 | JGI IMG/M metagenome (GOLD analysis project Ga0209474, IMG submission 185902) | Grasslands soil microbial communities from the Angelo Coastal Reserve, California, USA - 14_1009_05_20cm (SPAdes) (version 2) | ecosystem: Environmental > Terrestrial > Soil > Grasslands ... | reverse complement strand
CGATACGGCCGGACGAACGGTCGCAGCTGCGGCCGCGGGTCCTGCGTCGTGCTCACGCCGAGAAGGATGCCTGTTTTTCGGTATGCCGCGAGGCCCATCGCGCGATCGGATAGGTAGCGATCGCGAGGGCGCCGGTGAAGATCGCGCCGCCGCCGACCTGGACCGCGAGACCGGTCGGGTCCGGGACCGCCGTGCCGGCGAGGGACAGCGCGAGCATGTACAGGGCGCCGGCCACGAACGCCGCTGCGGTGAGGAACGACGCCCCGATGAGCACCGGGATAGGCCTGCTGGTGGTGCGTTCGCCGAGCCCGATCACGGCGACGGGCGGCAGCGACGCGGCGGCGAACGCGCCGAGCGGGCCGCCCGAGAGCAGGTCCGCGGCGAGGCCGCCGATGAACGCCCACCACACCGCTTCACCGGCGCCGGCGGCGAGTGACCACGAGCCCGCGACGAGGAACGGAAGGTTCGGCCGGGCCCCGCCGATCGAGATGAACGGCACGACCGCGCTCTGGAGGAGCGCCGCGGCGAGCGGAACGGCTATCGCCAGCGCGATGCGCACGGTCCCTCCCTGCCGGCGGCGGGCCGGACGCGCGCTCGCGCTACGACGCGGCCCCTAGGAACGCGGCCGTGGATCGAGCGTGCGGACCGGAGCGGGCTCGACCGGCGGCCGCTCCCCCTCCGCGGCGAGCTCCTCCTCGAGACGCGGGAACGGATCCTCGTCGCGGAGCTTCGCGTTCACGTAGATGAGGACCAGTCGCAGCGTCGCGGCGACAGGCACCGCGAGCACGACGCCGATGAGACCGAAGACCGCGCCGCCCGACAGGAGGGCGAAGATGACGAGGGCCGGGTGCAGCCGCACGATCCGCCCGATGACGAAGGGGATCACGAAGTAGTCCTCGGCGTGGCGGAGGATCGTGTACATGACCGCGATCGCTCCGACGTACACGAGCTGCGACCACCCGAAGGGGTTCGGGTTGCCCAGCGCGACGAGGCACGCGATGGCCCCTGCGGTGATCGGGCCGATGATCGGGATCACCTCGAGGACGCCGGTGACGAGCCCGAGCAGGAGGCTGAACGGCACCCCGAAGAAGGTGAGACCAATTGTGGTGGCGGTCGTCATGATGACGACGAGGAGGAGCTGCCCACGCACGTAACGGCTCAGCAGGACGCTCACCTGCGCACCGAGGGGCAGGAGCTCATGTCGCGACGCCGGAGGCACGAGGTCCCGGAACCAGCCGAGGAGCCGCGGCCAGTCGCGCAGGAAGAAGAACGTGCCGATCAGGAAGACCAGGAATTCCAGGAGAAAGTGGGAAAAACCGACGAGAAACGGCACCGCGAAGTTCGCCACGTTCCGGGTCACCTCGATCGGCGCGGTGGCCACCGGGCCGAACACGATCGGAACGAGGTCCTCCGCGCCCAGCTGATCAAGAGTCTCGGCGAGGGTGTTCTGGGCGTTCGCAATCAAAGTTGGTAGCGTCCGCTGGAAGGTCTGGGCCTGCTCGACCGCGAGCGGCGCGAGGAAGCGGACCCCGCCGGCGATCACCAAGAGGACCGCGACGAAGACGATGGCCGCCGCGAGGCCACGATGGTTCGTCAGCCGGTTCTCGAACGCGCGCACCACCGGGAGCAGGATGTAGCCGAGGATCGCGGCCCACACGAAGGGTCGCACGATGTCGCCCGCGCGATACACCACGAAGACCGCCGCGACGAGGAGCACGCCGACGATGACGCGTTTCATCGTCGGGCTCCAGCGCGCCGCGTTCATCGCCCTCATACGCGTCGATTATCCCGCAGTGATTCACGCACGGTGGGCATTTCGCCACGCCGCCAGGCCGCGAGATCGTTGCGATGCGCGACGAGCGTGAGGACCGCCGCGCCGCAGCCGAACAGCGCGTGCTCTCCCAGGACCACGGTCACGACGGCGAGGCCGATGATCGCCGTGACGGTGCCGAGGACCGCGCGCCGCAGGACCAGCAGGCCGAGGCCCCAGGTCACCAGGCCGATGACCGCGAGCGCCGGCGCGACCCCGATGTAGCCGCCGAGCGTCGTGGCCGCCCCCTTCCCGCCCCTGAAGTGCGCGAACAGCGGCGCGATCTGGCCGACCACCGCAGCGAGCGCGCAGGCGTCCCCGACCAGCGGGCCGGCCGCGATGAGCCCTGCGAGGCCGCAAAGGAGGCCTTTGGTCAGATCGGCGACCAGGACTGCGCTCCCAGCCGCCGGTCCGACGGTCAGCGCCACGTTCGTCGATCCGGCGTTGCGTGTGCCGACGGTCCGCGGGTCGGGCCGGCCTGCAAGCCGGGCCGCGATGAGCGCGGTCGGGACACTCCCGACCACGTAGCTGCCGCCTGCAGCCAGTGCAGGGAGAATGAGTTCCAATACGCTTACGCAGCCAGGTCGGATTTCTGCTGATTGCTCATTTCGGCTACAATAAGGGCCTCCAGTGGGGCATAAAAGGACATCGTCCGGGCGTCCTCCGACCCAATGTTTCACGTTTGTCACGCCGTGAATGTGCTCGCCGTGAGCAACCAGAAAGGCGGAGTGGGGAAGACGACGACTGCCATCAGCCTGGCCGCAGCACTCGTCGAAAAGGGCTCCCGCGTGCTGCTCATTGATCTTGATCCGCAGGGGAACGCGACGAGCGGGCTAGGGATCGGCAAGGAGCGATCGCACTCCGTGTATGGCGTGCTCGTGCGGGATGAGCCGCTCGAGCAGGCCGTCCAGCCGACCGCCGTCGCCGGACTCGACCTGCTGCCCTCCGCAATGGAGATGGCAGGGGCGGAAGTCGAGCTCGTGCCGCTCATGGCCCGTGAATTCCGGCTTCGAGAGGCGATCCGAGAGCAGAGGGGGTACGACACGATTCTCATCGACTGCCCGCCGTCGCTCGGCCTGCTGACGGTAAATGCGCTGGTGGCCGCCGACGCCGTGCTCGTGCCGGTGCAATGCGAGTATTACGCCCTCGAAGGGCTGGCCCAGCTCCTCGCGACCATCGACGCCGTGCGCTCGCGGCTGAACGCGAAGCTGGAGGTCCTGGCGATCGTGCTGACGATGGAGGACCGGCGGAACCGCCTGTCGATGCAGGTGACCGAGGAGGTCATCAGGCACTTCCCTCAGCTCGTCGCGCGCGTCAGAATTCCGCGCGCGGTCCGCCTGGCGGAGGCGCCAAGCCACGGGCAGCCGATCAGCATGTACGACCCCGGGTCGCGCGCCGCCCAGGCGTACGGTGACCTCGCCCAGGAGCTGTCGATGCGCCTGGCCGCGCGGGTACCGATCGCACTCGGCGGGGTGGGGGGCTGATGGCACGGACGGGTCTCGGCCGCGGCCTCGACGTGCTCCTCGGCAGCGCGCCGCCGACGGCAGCGCTCCCCCTGGCTACCGGGACCCTAGAGATCCCGCTCGAGCAGATCCAGCCGAACCGGCAGCAGCCGCGGCAGCACTTCGACCAGGAGGCCATCGGCGAGCTCGCCGGGTCCATCGCGACGCACGGCGTCCTGCAACCAATTGTGGTATCTCGGGCCCCAGACGGGTTCGAGCTCATCGCCGGCCATCGTCGTGTCCTCGCGTCGCGGGTCGCCGGCAAAACGTCCATTCCCGCCGTCGTGCGAGAGGACGTACGGGACCGGCTCGAGCTCGCCCTCGTCGAGAACCTTCAGCGCACTGATCTCAACGCGATCGAGACCGCGCGCGCGTACAAGCTCCTCATGGAGACGTACGACCTCACCCAAGAGCAGCTCGCCGAGCGACTTGGCAAGTCACGATCCGCGGTGGCCAACACGCTGCGGGCCCTCGCGGCGCCACAGATCCTCCAGGACGCCGTCCAGGAGGGGAAGATCAGCGAGGGACACCTGCGCGCGCTCCTGCCGCTACCACTTTCGGAGGCGATCCGCGCACTCGGGGAGATCCTCGCGAAGGGCATGTCGGTCCGGCAGGCCGAGGCGCTGGCACGCAAGATGGTGCGTCCAACGCATCCGCGCCGGCGGGCTCGCGCAGGCGGCAACGATCCGGATCTCGCCGTCGTCACGTCCGAGCTGCGCGGCGCGTTGGGCACGAAGGTCGAGATCACGAGGGGTCGCAAGGGCGGTCGGATCGCGATCCAGTTCTACTCCGACGAGGACTTCGAGCGGCTGTACGAGCTGCTGGTCCGCGCCGGTCGCGCGTAAGGGAGAAGCGATGGCGGTCAGGGCGGTGAAGACGGCGAACGGCAAGACCACGGGCGGTGACGGCTCGCGGTCATACAGCGCCGCCGACATCCAGGTCCTCGAGGGCCTCGAAGCCGTACGCCGTCGTCCGGGCATGTACATCGGCACGACGGACCTACGCGGCCTCCATCACCTCGTCCGCGAGCTGCTGGACAACTCGATCGACGAGGCGATGAACGGGACCTGCGATCGGATCGACGTCACGATCCACGCGAACAACGAGATCACCGTGGCCGACAACGGTCGCGGCATCCCGACCGACCTCCAGAAGCAGACCGGCAAGTCGGCCCTCGAGGTCGTCCACACGATGCTCCACGCCGGCGGCAAGTTCGGCGGCGCGGGTTACAAGGTGTCCGGGGGCCTGCACGGCGTGGGCGTGTCCGTCGTGAACGCGCTCTCCACGCACTTCCGGGTGGAGGTCCATCGGGACGGCAAGGTCCACGAGCAGGAGTACGCGCGTGGCAAGCCCATCTCGAAGGTCAGGCAGATCGCGAAGGCGACGCACGAGCCCCCGCAGGTCGAATGGCGGCCTCGCCCGAAGGCGACCGGCACGATCTCCACGTTCGCCGCGGATCCGGAGATGTTCCCAGTCATCCAATGGGACCGTTCGATCCTGGCCCAGTGGCTCCGGGAGGCGGCATACCTCAACAAGCGCCTGTACCTGTTCATCAAGGACGAGCGGGACCACACCGACGAGGCGTTCTACTTCGACGGCGGGGTCGTCTCGTTCGTCCGGCATCTCGACAAGTCACACCAGAGCCTGCACAAGCCGGTCTACGTCGAGCGCTCGTTCGAGAACGACACCGTGGTCGAGGTGGCGTTCGAATACAACGACACCTTCGCCGAGAAGGTCTACACGTTCGCCAACAACATCAACACGATGGACGGCGGCGCCCACCTGACCGGGTTCCGCACCGCGCTCACGCGCACGCTGAACGCGTACGCCCGGAAGAGCGGCGCGCTCAAGGAGGCCGACCCGAACCTCACCGCCGAGGACGTGCGCGAGGGGCTGACCGCGGTGATCAGCGTGAAGATCAAGGAGCCGCAGTTCGAAGGTCAAACGAAGACGCGGCTCGGCAACGCCGAGGTGTCCGGCCAGGTCGCCTCAGCGATCAACGACGCGCTCGGCCAGTACCTCGAGGAGAATCCACCGGAGGCGCGGCGCATCGTCGAGAAGTGCCTCACCGCATTCAGGGCGCGCGAGGCCGCGCGCAAGGCTCGCGACCTCGTCCTGCGGAAGGGCGCCCTGGACGGATTCTCGCTGCCCGGGAAGCTCGCGGACTGCCAGGAGCGGGATCCCGAGAAGGCCGAGCTGATCCTCGTCGAGGGGAACTCCGCCGGCGGCTCGGCGAAGGGCGGCCGGGACAGGCGCTTCCAGGCCATCCTCCCGCTGCGCGGCAAGATCCTGAACGTCGAGAAGGCCCGTGCCGACAAGATGCTCGGCAACGAGGAGATCAAGGCGATCATCACCGCGCTCGGCACCGGCATCGGCGACTACTTCGACGCCGCGAAGCTCCGCTACGGGAAGACGATCCTGCTGGCCGACGCCGACGTCGACGGGTCGCACATTCGAACCCTCCTCCTGACCCTCCTCTACCGGCACTTCAAGCCGCTCATCGAGCAGGGCCGGATCTTCATCGGCCAGCCGCCGCTCTACCGGCTGCAGCTCGGGAAGGAGATCCGGTGGGTCTACTCGGACAAGGAGCGCGACGCCGCGATCAAGGAGCTGAAGGCGCTCGCCAAGACGAAGTCCGCCGAGCGCAAGTCGAAGGCGGCCGCGAAGAAGGCCAAGGGCGAAGCGGCCGAGGCCGTCGAGGCCGAGTCGATGTCGACCGACGAGGGCACCGACGACGGCAAGGGCGGCCGCGAGCCCGCGATCGCTCGGTACAAGGGACTCGGCGAGATGAACGCCGAACAGCTTTGGGACACGACGCTCAACCCGGCCACGCGAACGCTGCGCTTGGTCAACCTCGAGGATGCCGAGCAGGCCGACTTCGTGTTCGACGAGCTGATGGGCAACGAGGTCGAGGGCCGCAAGAAATGGATCATGGCGAACGCGAAGTCGGCGGAGCTGGACCTGTGACCGCCGCCGCGCGGAGCCGCTAGTGGCGCGACTCCTGGATCTCGGCGTCGACTTCGAGCACTGGTGCTTCGCCTGCGGCCGGCGCAACCCGACCGGCCTACAGCTCGACTTCGACGTGTCGACCGATCGCGCGACCGCGCGCTACACCGGTCTCCAGCGACATCAGGGGTACGACGGCACGCTCCATGGCGGCGTCGTGACGGCCCTGCTCGACGAGACCATGGGCTGGGCGATCTTCCATCAGGGGGTATGGGGAGTGACGGCGAAGATCACCGTCACGTTCAAGCGCCCGGTCCCGGTCGGTGAGGAGCTCGTCGTGACCGGCGTGGTCCTGCGTGATCGCGGCCGCGGGATCGAGACGGCGGGGACGGTAACGCGGAGCGTGGACGGCGAGGTGCTCGCCGAGGCGACCGCGCTGTTCCTTCGGATGCCCGATGACCAGCGGGCCGAGCTCGAGCTGCGCTACTCCCGCACCGACGAGGCCTTCGCTCGCGTCCGGGAGGCCGTCGCCGAGGAAGCCAGGCAGAAGGAGCACGCGGCGACGTGATCGAGGGACCGAACAACGAGCGCATCGTCGATGTCGAGCTCGAGACCGAGATGCGGAAGGCCTACCTCGACTACGCGATGACCGTCATCGTCGCGCGCGCCCTCCCGGATGTGCGCGACGGGCTGAAGCCGGTGCAGCGGCGGATCCTCTGGACGATGCACGAGATGGGCCTCCGGAGCGACCGGCCGTTCCGCAAGTCGGCTGCGATCGTCGGCGACGTGATGGGGAAGTACCACCCGCACGGCGACGTGCCGATCTACGACGCGCTCGCGCGATTCGCCCAGGACTTCACGATGCGCTACCCGCCCATCCAGGGACAGGGGAACTTCGGCTGCTTCGCCGGTGACACGAAGGTGGAGCTCGTGAACGGCGAGCAGCGAACGTTCGTCGAGCTCGTCGAGATGGTGCATCGCGGCGTGCGGGCCGAGGTCTTCACCCTCGATGCCCACCGCAACGTGCGGATCAAGCCGCTGCGCGCCCCGCGGCTCGTGCGGCGCGACGACCCGATCGTGAAGGTGACGCTCGCGTCCGGAGCTGAGATCAACTGCACCCCGGACCACCGGTTCATGCTGCGTGACGGGACGTACCGCGAGGCGTCGAAGCTGAAGGCGAAGGATCAGCTGATGCCGTTCGCGCGCACCGCGATCCCCGAGCGGCTGCACCGCACCGGAGCGTTCCCGATACCCGCAAGCCTCTCGCAGGCCGTGACGTCGGTCGCACCGGCGGGCCGCGCGGACGTCTACGACCTCACGGTCGACGTCACACAGAACTTCGCGCTCGCGTCCGGCGTGTTCGTGCACAACTCCATCGACGACGACCCGCCGGCCCATATGCGTTACACGGAAGCGCGGCCGGCGGCCATCGCGGCGGACCTCCTCGCCGACATCGACAAGGAGACCGTCGACTGGTATCCGAACTACGACAACCGCCACCTGCAGCCCACGGTCCTGCCGGCGCGCGTGCCGAACCTCCTGGTCAACGGCTCGACGGGGATCGCCGTCGGCATGGCGAGCAACATCCCGCCGCACAACCTGCGGGAGGTGACCGCGGCGGTGAAGCGCCTCGTCGACGACCCCGAGCTCACGAACGACGACCTCTGCGAGACCGTTCTCGGCCCCGACTTCCCCGGCGGTGGGGTCATCTACCGCTTCGAGGAGCAGAAGAACATCGAGACCGGCGCCGCCGAGCGCGTCGACGCCATCCGCCGGGCCTACGCGAACGGCCGCGGGCGCATCCTCATGCGCGCGAAGGCCCACGTCGAGGACGGCAAGGGCGGCCGCCAGTCGATCGTCGTGACCGAGCTGCCCTACGCCGTGAACAAGGCCTCGCTGATCGAGAAGATCGCGGATCTGGTACAGGGGAAGCGCCTCGCCGGGATCTCCGACATCCGGGACGAGAGCGACCGCGAGGGCATGCGCGTCGTCATCGAAGTGAAGCGCGACGACAACGCCGAGCGGGTGCTGAACAACCTGTACAAGCACACCGCGATGCAGTCGGCGTTCAACCTGAACATGCTCGCCCTCGTCGACGCGTCCCCGAAGACCCTGTCCCTCAAGGACGTCCTCCAGCACTACATCGATTACCGCAAGCAGGTCATCAAGCGACGGACCGAATTCGATCTCGGCCGAGCCAAGGAGCGCGCCCACGTCCTCGAGGGGTTCAAGATCGCGCTCGACCACATCGATGAGATCGTGAAGACGATCCGAGCCAGCAGGACGCCCGAGACGGCCTTGGCGAACCTGCGCGAGAAGTTCGAGCTCTCCGAGATCCAGGCGAAGGCCATCCTCGAGATGCAGCTGCGTCGGCTCACCGGGCTCGAGCGCCAGAAGGTCGAGGACGAGTACCGGGAGACGATCAAGCTCATCTCGGAGCTCGAGTCGATCCTGGGCAACCCACGGAGGATCCTGTTCCTCATCCGTCAGGACATGGACGAGCTCGCGACGAAGTACGGGGACGACCGCCGCACGAAGATCCTCGACGACCTCAACCGCGAGCTGACCGACCAGGACCTCGTCGCCGATGAGGATGTCGTCATCACGGTCTCCGATCGCAACTACGTGAAGCGCATGCCTCTCTCGACGTACAAGGCTCAGCACCGCGGGGGGCGCGGGGTCATCGGCATGTCCACGCGCGACGAGGACGACGTCGAGCACCTCGTCGTCGCGCGCAACCACGACCGGCTCTACGTGTTCACCGACCGCGGCCGCGTGTTCGCGCTCAAAGCCTTCGAGCTGCCCGACGCCAGCCGGACCGCGAAGGGCACGCCGATCCAGAACATCCTCGAGGCGATGCAGACCGGCGAGCGCGTCTCCGCCCTCATCGCGATCCGCGACGGCGCGGCCGCCCCCTACCTCGTGATGGCGACGCGCAAGGGCTTCGTCAAGAAGACGCCGCTGGCCGACTACGGCAACGTCCGCCGGGCCGGCCTCATCGCGATCGCGCTGCGGAAGGACGATCAGCTCGCGTGGGTCGCCGCCGCGGGCGACAAGGACCGCATCGTGCTGGCGACCCGGAAGGGCAAGGCCATCACCTTCAAGGCGACCGATGCGCGGCCGATGGGCCGCCAGACCCAGGGCGTCACCGGCGTACGGCTCGCCAAGGGTGATGAGGTCATCGGGATGGGCGTCGTGACGGCGCGCACCGAGGTGCTCTCGGTCACCGAGAACGGCTACGGCAAGCGCACGAAGGTCGAGGACTTCCCGACCCACAACCGCGGTGGCCAGGGGGTCGCGCTCGCGGCGATCAGCGCGAAGACGGGCAACGTGGCGGCGATCCAGGTCATCGACGAGAAGAGCGAGGAGGTCCTGCTCATCTCGACGAACGGGGTCGTGATCCGTGTCCCGATGGACCAGATCCGCGTCCTCGGCCGGGCGACCCAGGGGGTGAAGGTGATGGCGACGGGTGAAGCCAAGATCGCGTCCATCGCGACCTTCGCCACGAACCGTCCGTCTCAGCCGGGACTCGGGCTCCAGAACAGCTAGCCGGTCGGCGAACCTTGCGGTTGGCCACGTTCGTCCCGCGTACGATCAGGTGACAACAGCGCCGGGACAGTACGAATTCGCTACCAAAACCCGTTGCGCGTTGCCTGCTTGCCCCGTTACGGTCGGTGCGAAGAACGCACACCTGGCGCTCTTCGGACGCTGAGGAAGAGGAATAGCCGGATTTGATCCGACTGGAAGACGTCAGCAAGCGCTACCCGAACGGGACCGCGGCTCTCCAGGACGTCGACCTCACCATCGATCAGGGGGACTTCGCGTTCCTCGTCGGCTCGTCCGGCGCCGGCAAATCCACCCTGATCCGGCTCCTCATCCGGGAGGAGCTCCCCACGACCGGACACGTCGTGGTGGACGGCCGGGACGTGGCGCGTCTCCGCCGGTCGCAGATCCCCAACCTTCGCCGGCTCGTCGGCGTCGTGTTCCAGGACTTCAAGCTGCTGCCCACCAAGACGGTGGCCGAGAACGTCGCCTTCGCGCTGCTCGTCACCGGACACGAGGGCCAGG
>Ga0209474_10005956_pt1 | contig 10329 bp, 11 predicted proteins | sample GraSoiAngelo_145_FD_185902 | JGI IMG/M metagenome (GOLD analysis project Ga0209474, IMG submission 185902) | Grasslands soil microbial communities from the Angelo Coastal Reserve, California, USA - 14_1009_05_20cm (SPAdes) (version 2) | ecosystem: Environmental > Terrestrial > Soil > Grasslands... | reverse complement strand
CGTGGCCTCGCTCTTCCTCTTCATCTTCACGATGAACATGGTCGGCTTCATCCCGCTGCCGCTCACGGGCGACACGTGGCACGGCGTGCCGACGTGGGGGATCTACGCCGTCACGTCGCAGCTCTCCGTGACGCTCGTGCTCGCTCTGCTCAGCGTGATCTTCACCCACGTCGAGGGTGTCCGCGCCAACGGCATCGGCTACTTCAGGAGCTTCGTTCCGGCCGGCGTACCGAAGGGGATGGTGCCGGTCATGGCCGTGCTCGAGACGATCTCGCACGTCTTCCGCGTCATCAGCCTCAGCGTCCGGCTCTACGCGAACATGCTGGCCGGGCACATGCTCATCCTCGTCTCGATCGGGCTGCTCTTCATCCTCAGCGGGATCACATTCTGGATCGTCGCGGTTGTCTCACTCCCGATCGGGATCGCCTTCTACCTCTTCGAGGTCGTGATCGTCGTCACCATCCAGGCGTTCATCTTCGCTGCGCTGACCGCCATCTACATCGGCACGGCGATCGAGCCGTCCCACTAAGGAGGAAACGGTGCTCCACCTGCTCGCTGCAACCTCACCCACCATCAAGGCCGCGCAGGCGCTCGGCTTCGGCCTCGGCATGGGCCTCGGCTCGCTCGGCGCCGGTATCGGCATCGGCACGGTCTTCGCCTCGATGATCCAGTCGGTCGCGCGCCAGCCGGAGCTGCGCGGCGAGCTGCAGGGGATCATGTGGCTGGGCTTCGCGCTCACGGAGGCTGTCGTGTTCTACGGCCTCGTCGGCGGCTTCCTCGGCTTCGTGCTCGTCAAGTAGATGCTGGTCGCCGTCTCGAGCCCGCTCACCCGGCTCATCCCGGGGCTGATGATCTGGACGATCGTCTTCTTCCTGATCGTCTTCTTCGTCCTGCGCAAGTACGCATTCGGTGCGATCCAGAAGCTCATCGACGAACGGCGCGAGGCGATCCGGCGGTCGGTCGAGGCGGCCGACGAGGCGCGCGACGAGGCGCAGCGGCTGCTCGAGGAGCACAAGAAGCTCATCGCTGAGGCGCGCGGCCAGGCCGAGTCGATCCTCGCCGAGGCGCGCAAGACCCGCGAGTCCATGGAGCAGCGGATGCGCGAGGAGACGGAGGCCGAGCGACAGCGCCGGCTCGAGGAGACCCGGAAGGAGATCGCGTCGGAGACCGCGCGCGCGCTCGAGCAGATCCGCGCCGAGGTCGCCGACCTCACGCTCGAGGCGGCCTCGCGGGTCGTGGGCCGCACGCTCGACGCGGAGCGCGACAGCGAGCTCATCTCGGAAGCGATTGCGGGCCTCGACTTCTCGCGCCTGGAGGAGTCGGCATAGCCATTGCGCACCGCATCTACGCCGAGGCGATCTTCGGCGCCGCGAAGGACGCGGGCAGGCTCGCGCAGGTGCACGAGGCGCTCGCCGACTTCGCCACCGCGGCGGCCGAATCGCCCGAGCTCCGCGCCGTCCTTCGTAACCCGCAGCTCGAGTCGAGTGCCAAGGCGGCGATCCTCGCCGACCTCGCCGGCGACGAGGAGCCGCTCTTCACGCACTTCCTCCAGGTCGTCGCGGAGAAGGGCCGCGCAGCGGAGCTCGAGGAGATCGCGAAGGAGTTCGAGCGGCTGATGGCGCGCGAGGAGCGGCGCCTGACCGTCGAGCTGACGACCGCGCGCGAGCTCTCCGACGCCGAGTCGGGGGCGATCCTGAAGCAGATCGAGAAGGCGGCGGGCCGCAAGGTCGAGGCAACGCAGAAGGTCGACCCCGACCTCGTGGGCGGGATCGTGCTGCAGGCGGGCTCGCTCCGGGTCGACGCGAGTGTGCGCGGGAGACTGGAACGGTTGAGACACGAACTCGTGAAGACATGAGGAGCTGAGACGACTTGAAGCTGCGTCCCGAAGAGATCACGTCGATCCTGCGCCAGCGGATCGAGCAGTACGACGTTGAGACCGACCTCGCCGAGGTCGGGACCGTCCTCCAGATCGGGGACGGCATCGCGAGGATCTACGGGCTCGAGAACGCCGGCTCGCTCGAGATGCTCGAGCTCGAGCACGGCGTCACCGGCCTCGCCTTCAACCTCGAGGAGGACGACGTCGGCGCCGCGCTCTTCGGCGAATGGGAGAAGGTGAGTGAGGGCGAGCCGGCGCGGCGCACCGGCCGCGTCGCGAGCGTCCCGGTGGGCGAGGCGCTGCTCGGCCGCGTGGTCGACCCGCTCGGCCACCCGCTCGACGGGCGCGGGCCGATCGACGCGGAGGAGACACGGCCGCTCGAGTTCAAGGCGCCGGGCGTGATCGCACGCCAGCCGGTCAAGGAGCCGCTCCAGACCGGCCTGAAGGCGATCGACGCGATGACGAACGTCGGCCGCGGCCAGCGCGAGCTGATCATCGGCGACCGCTCGACCGGCAAGACCGCGATCCTGATCGACACGATCCTCAACCAGCGCGACACCGACGTGTACTGCATCTACGTCGCGATCGGCCAGAAGGCGTCGACCGTCGCCGGCATCTACGAGCGGCTGCGCGAGGCGGGCGCGATGGACTACACGACGATCGTCACCGCCGCCGCCCACGAGGCCGCGCCGATCAAGTGGATGGCGCCGTTCGCCGGCTGCGCGATGGGCGAGTACTTCCTCTACAACGGCAAGCACGCGCTCGTGCTGTACGACGACCTGTCGAAGCACGCCGACGCGTATCGCCAGCTCTCGCTGCTCCTGCGCCGGCCGCCGGGCCGCGAGGCCTTCCCCGGCGATGTCTTCTACCTCCATTCACGTCTGCTCGAGCGCGCGTGCAAGCTCAGCGACGAGAACGGCGGCGGCTCGCTCACGGCCCTGCCGATCATCGAGACGCAGGCAGGCGACGTCTCGGCGTACATCCCGACGAACGTGATCTCGATCACCGACGGGCAGATCTACCTCCAGTCGGAGCTCTTCTACTCGGGCGTCCGCCCGGCCGTGAACGTCGGCATCTCAGTCTCGCGCGTCGGCGCGTCCGCGCAGACGAAGGCGATGAAGAAGGTCGCCGGGCGCCTGCGGCTCGACCTCGCGCAGTACCGCGAGCTCGAGGCGTTCGCACAGTTCGGCTCCGAGCTCGACAAGACGACGCAGCAGGCGCTGACCCGCGGCGAGAAGATGGTCGCGACGCTCAACCAGCCGCAGTACCAGCCGTGGCCGATGGAGGAGCAGGTGGCCGGGATCTACGCCGGCATCCACGGCTACCTCGACGACATCCCGACGCCGCAGGTGCCGCGGTTCCAGGACGAGCTGCGTGAGCATCTGCGCGCGGAGGAATCGATCTATCGCGAGATCCGCGAGACGGGCGAGCTGACGGACGAGCTCGGCGAGAAGCTGAACGGCGAGATCGAGAAGTTCAAGAACGCCTTCAATGTCGAGGAAGAGTCGGCGCTCACGTAAGTGGCCTCCCTGCAAGATCTCAGGCGGCGGATCTCCTCCGTCCGCAACACGCGCAAGATCACGAAGGCGCTCGAGCTCGTCGCCGGCGCCCGGCTGCGGCGCGCCCAGACCCGGATCGAGGAGATGCGCCCCTACGCCGACCGGATGCAGGAGCTGATGGTCGGCACGGCGCGGGCGGCGTCCTCCTTCCGCAACCTGGCGCTCCTGCAGCAACGCGACGAGGTGCGGAGGGTGGCCTTCGTGATCGTGACGGGCGATCGCGGCCTCGCCGGCCCCTTCAACGCGCAGGTGCTGCGGCGGGCCTTCGAGCTCGAGCGGCACGCGCGGGCTGAGGGGCAGGAGGTGGTCTGGCTGACGGTCGGGCGCAAAGGCGCCTCGACGCTCCGCTTCCGGCGCTACGAGACCACCGGCCAGTGGGCGGGCTTCGCCGACAAGCCGACGTACCAGGACGCGCAGGCCGTCGGCCACCGCCTGGCCGAGCTGTACGAGGCCGAGGAGGTCGACCGTGTCGTCCTCATCTACAACCGCTTCGAGTCGGTGCTCGCGCAGCGGGTGACGACGACCGACCTGCTGCCGATTCGCGAGGAGGTGCTCGCCGGGGAGGAGCAGGCGTCGGAGGAGCGCGGAGGCGTCAGCGGCGACTTCATCTACGAGCCCGAGCCGGAGGAGATCCTCCAGCGGCTGCTGCCCGTCTACCTCGAGACGGAGATCTACCGCGCGCTGCTCGAGTCGGCGGCCGCCTTCCTCGCCTCGCAGATGACGGCGATGCGGAACGCCTCGAAGAACGCCGGCGACTTGATCGACGGGCTGACGCTTTCGCTCAACCGGGCGCGCCAGGCGGAGATCACGCAGGAGATCCTCGAGGTCGTCGCGGGCGCGGACGCCCTTACCGGCTAGCTCGCGACCGATCCCCGGGGACCTCAAGCCCGGCACTTCAGCCGCCGATGACGGAGGGCCATGGTCGACGATCGTGCGCCACTCGGCCTCTTGATCGCTGCGCTCGGGGCGGCCGTGCTCGCCGTCTCGGTGTTCTTGCCCTGGTACGGGGTCAGCATCACCGCGTCGGGGGCCGCCTCGGCCCAGCAGGAGCTCTCCACCGTGGCCCAGCAGTACGGGAATGCCTCCTTCCAGACGGGAGCTAGCCAGTTCGGAGCAGAGTTCAGTTCACTCGCGGGACGTCAGCTCGCCACCGTGAGCGCGCACGACGTCTTGAAGGACATCAGCCCGATCCTCCTCGTCCTCGCCGCCGTCTCGCTCCTGGCATCGCTTCTCCGTCTCGCAGGCGTCGCTGGGTTGCTCGACGCCGGTGGCGGACAGATCGCGCTCGCCGGCGGCACGGCGGCTCTATTCGTGCTCTTCCGGATGCTCGCACGCCCGGGCGGACAGACGGACCTCGTCTCGCTCTCGCTCAGCTGGGGTATCTGGCTCGCGCTCCTGGGCGCGGCAGCGATCGTGGCCGGAGGGCTTTCCGGCTCCACCCAGACTCGGAGGCGCCCGGCCGGCTGCTACGGGCCGCAGATTTGAGGCGCCCACTCAGGCAGTAGGTTGGACGAGCTCCCGAGCGCGCGCGGCCTTCACCGCGGCCGAGAGCGTCGCGATGTCGTAGGCGCCGTAGTGGCGCAGCCCGTTGACGAAGAACGTAGGCGTGCCTGAGACGCCGGAGAGGTCGGCCGAGTCGACGTCCTCCGCGATGTGCCCGGCACCGTCCCGTGTTCGCAGGTGGTCCTCGAAGCGCTCGACATCCAGTCCGAGCTGCGCTGCGTAGCCAACGAGATCGTCGAAGCCGAGCGCATCCTGGCGGTCGAGCAGGAGGTCGTGCATCTCCCAGAACGCACCCTGCGCGGCCGCGGCTTCAGCCGCCTCGGCCGCTTGCTGCGCATTGGGGTGGACGTCGTTCAGCGGCAGGTGGCGCCAGACGTAGGCGACGTCGCCGAAGTCGCGCAGCAGCTCGCGCAGCACCGGCTCCGCCTGGCCGCAGTACGGACACTCGAAGTCGCCGTACTCGAGCACGGTCACGGGCGCGTCGACCGTCCCGCGGATGTGGTCGCGCTCGGGATCGACCGGCTCGGCGAGGTCGACGATCAGGTCGGGCGTGCCGAGTAGGGCGCGGATCCTGAGGCGCCGCGGCAGGTGCGAGGTCGCGCCGAAGAGGAGCCACGTGAGGGTCGCGGCGACAAGCGCGGCGCTGAGTACGCCGACCTTCGCCTCCCGCAGGTCGACTCCATGGAAGGCGAGCGAGGCGATCAGGAGGGAGACGGTGAAGCCGATCCCGGCGATCGTGCCGCCGCCTGCGACCGATGCCCAGCCGACCGGCGGCCGTGCGCGGCCTCGCATCAGGCGCGTCGCGAGCCAGGTCGAGCCCGCGATCCCGATCGGCTTGCCGAGCACGTAACCGAGCAGGATCCCGAGCGTGACGCGCGAGGTGAACGCGTGCGCGAGGAAGCTGCCGCTCAGGTTGACGCCGGCGTTCGCGAGCGCGAACAGCGGCACGATCGCGTAGCTCGTCCATGGGTGCCAAAGCGCCTGCAGCCGCTCGTTCGGCGAGACTGCGCCCTTCACGGCGGCGCGCGCGGTGCGCGCGAGGTCGCCGGTCGGCTGCTCGCGGAAGATCCGGAAGAGGTCGCTCGCGCGCTCGAGGTCGCTGCGTTGCGCGGGATAGGCGAGCGCGATGACGCCGCCGAGCAGGCCGGCGACGACCGGGTCGATACCTCCCTTGAAGAACGCGACCCAGACGCAGAGGCCGAGCAGGAAGTAGATCAGGCCCCAGTGGATGTCTGCGGCGCGCACGAGGAGGATGGCGCTGAAGAAGGCGATCCCGACGATGAGCGGGACGACCGAGATGTGGCCGCTGTAGGCGATCGCGATCACGAGCAGCGCGACGATGTCGTCGACGACCGAGACGGTCAGGAGATACGCGCGCAGCCGGGCCGGGACGTTCCGACCGACGAGGGCGAGCAGTCCGAGCGCGAATGCGGTGTCCGTCGACATCGCGGTTCCCCAGCCGTGCGCGTCGGGATGGCCGGCGTTGAAGGCGAGGTAGATCGCGATGGGGACGACCATCCCGCCGACGCCGGCGAGGAGCGGGAGGGCCACGCGCCGCCGCTCGCGCAGCTCGCCGAGATCGAACTCGCGTCTTGCCTCGAGCCCGATCACGAAGAAGAAGAACGACATCAGGCCTGTGTCGATCCAGCCGCGGACGTCCTGCGAGATGCCCGAGCCGCCGATCCGGATCGAGAGCGTCGTAGTCCACACGCGCTCGTAGGAGGCGTAGTCGACGTTCGCCCAGACGAGCGCGGCGAGCGCTCCGGCAAGGAGGACGGCGGCGCTGCCGGTCTCCGTTCGGAGGAAGGCGCGGAGCGGCGTCTCGAGGCTGCGCGTCCACGCGGTCCGGCCGCTGAATGGAGTCGCGGAGACGTCCGTCTCGGCCATGCCGCGAAGCTTCGCACGAGCCGTCGGTTCGACGGAGAGGCGCTCCCACGGGTCGGCTAGAGTGCCCGTGCTTGCGGCCGCCGGCGAGCGGCGCCGCACCCGACCTCACGCATCAGGAGATTCATGGCCGCCAAGACCAAGGGCACGAACACGGGGAAGATCGTCGAGATCAAGGGCGTCGTGCTCGACGCCGTCTTCCCGGACCGGCTCCCCGAGATCAACCACGCGCTCCGCATCGACGTCCCCGAGGACGGCGGCTCGCGAGAGCTGATCGCGGAGGTCCAGCAGCACCTCGGCGACGACCGCGTGCGCGCTGTCGCGATGGACTCGACCGACGGGCTCGCGCGCGGTGTCGACATCGAGGACACCGAGCAGCCGATCTCCGTCCCGGTCGGCGACGAGACGCTAGGGCGGCTCTGGAATGTGATCGGCGACCCGGTCGACGGCAAGGACCCGGCGAAGGGCGAGCGCTGGCCGATCCATCGCGACCCGCCGGCGTTCGGCGACCTCTCGCCGACGATCGAGATCTTCGAGACGGGCATCAAGGTCATCGACCTGATCGCCCCCTTCGTCCGCGGCGGCAAGGTCGGCCTCTTCGGCGGCGCCGGGGTCGGCAAGACGATCCTGATCCAGGAGCTCATCCACAACGTCGCCCTGCAGCACGGCGGCGTCTCCGTCTTCTGCGGCGTCGGCGAGCGGACGCGCGAGGGCAACGACCTCTACCTCGAGATGCAGGAGTCCGGCGTCATCGACAAGGTCGCGATGGTCTACGGCCAGATGAACGAGCCGCCGGGCGCGCGCCTGCGCGTCGGGCTCTCCGGCCTGACGATGGCGGAGTACTTCCGCGACGAAGGCCAGGACGTGTTGTTATTCATCGACAACATCTTCCGCTTCGTCCAGGCGGGCTCGGAGGTGTCGGCGCTGCTCGGCCGCATGCCGAGCGCCGTTGGCTACCAGCCCACGCTCGCGACCGAGATGGGACAGCTGCAGGAGCGCATCACCTCGACGCGCACCGGCTCGGTCACGTCCATCCAGGCGATCTTCGTGCCGGCCGACGACTACACCGACCCGGCGCCGGCGAACACCTTTGCGCACCTCGATTCCTCGGTCAACCTCGAGCGCTCGATCGTCGAGAAAGGGATCTATCCCGCGATGGATCCGCTCGCCTCGTTCTCGCGGGCCCTACAGCCGGACATCGTCGGCGAGGAGCACTACACGACCACCCGGCGTGTGCAGGAGGTGCTGCAGCGCTACCGCGACCTGCAGGACATCATCGCCATCCTTGGCATCGACGAGCTCTCCGACGAAGACAAGCTCGTCGTCACGCGCGCCCGCAAGATCGAGCGCTACCTCTCGCAGCCGAACTTCGTCGCGGAGCAGTTCACCGGGACGCCGGGCGAGTACGTGAAGCTCGAGGACACGATCCGCGGCTTCACCGAGATCCTCGACGGCAAGCACGACGACCTGCCCGAGCAGGCCTTCTACATGGTCGGCGCGATCGAGCAGGCGGTCGAACGCGGCAAGCAGCTCGGCGGGGAGGAGCCGGAGGAGGCTGCGCAGCGCGAAGCGGATGAGCAGTCCGAGGCCGCTGAGACCGAGACGGCCGGCGCCCCGGCGTAAGCCACGATGCCCGACCATCCGCTCTTCCCGGTCTCGGTCGTGACGCCTGAGGGGCCTGCGTTCGAAGGGGAGGCCGAGATGCTGATCGTGCCTGGGGCGGCGGGGGAGATCGGCGTCCTCGCGCGACACGCACCGCTCGTCGCGATGCTCCGGGCGGGCTCGACGCGGGTCCACGTCGGCGGCGGAGAGGTGCACGAGTTCGCGACCGGCCCCGGCTTCTTTCAGGTGCTCGAGAACCGCGCCATCGCGCTCGTCGACGACGCGGTCGCGGCTGGGGACATCGACGAGGCGCGCGCACGGCGGCAGCTCGAGGAGGCGCAGGCCGAGCTCGAGCGGGTCGAGGCGGGGGGCTCGGCTGCCGATCGCTGGCAGCTCGAGCAGCGGATCCGCCACGCCGAGAACCAGCTCACGGTCAGCGGCGCGAGCTAGCGCCGACCCGGGGAAGCACCTCACGCTCGCGCGGATCGAGCGTGCGTGGAAAACTTCTCCCGCCATGAGCAACGTCTGGGAGGACGTGCCGGACTGGGGCGGGGTCGGGGCGCTCCGCCTCGAGCGACTCACGGCGCTCGGCGCATCGGTCTGGGAGTTGCAGCCGGGCGGCGTCAACTGGAATCACTTCCACCATGGCAGCGAGGAGCTCCTCATCGTCCTGCGGGGACGGCCGACGCTGCGTACGCCAGAGGGTGAGCGAGTACTAGCGGAGGGGGACGTCGTTACCTTCCCCCGCGGGCCCGCAGGCGCGAAGGAGATCCGCAACGACGGCGACGAGGTCGCCCGCGTCGTGATCGTGTCGACGAATGCGGTGCCCGACGTCTCGGAGTATCCGGACGTCGGCAAGGTCGGCATGCGCATCGACGACGACGAGTGGAAGCTCTTCCGCCCCTCTGACGCGGTCGAGTACTACGACTGACGCATAGGGCGCGGCGACTCAGTAGCGGTCGATGTCGACGAGCCGCTGGTCGCTGATGCCGAAGTGGTGCGCGATCTCGTGGAAGACCGTGCGGCGCACGGCGAACCGCAGCCGCTTGGGATCGCCGCCGGACATGCGCTCGAGCGGGCCGCGGTAGATCGTGATCTTGTCGGGCAGCGCGCCGGCGTAGTACGGGCCGCGCCGGCCCCACGGGACGCCCTGGTAGAGGCCGAGCAGCGGCTGACCTGGAGGCGGCTCGTCCTCGACCGTCACCGCGACGTTCGACATGAGCGAGCTGATGTCGTCCGGCAGGTCGTCGAGCGCCTCGTCAACGAGCTGCTCGAAGGCGGCCGCCTCGTCGGCGCTCACGAACGTCGGGCCTCCGCCAGCACGTTGCCCTCCAGCAGGGCCTCCTCCAGCGGTGCGGCCATGGCTGCCTCGTGGATCGCGGCGTACTTGTCGTCGAGCTCCTGCTCCGCCGTCGCCTTCGCCTGCTCGAACAAGGCTCGCTCGACCGGCTGGATTAGCACGCCTGCGTCCACCTGCAGCCGGTCTGCGATGCCGGCGAGGTGTGCCGCGCGAGCGGCGTCGCCGTCGAGGAGGCAGATCTGCACGAACGACGCGAGCGCGTACGCCATCACTTCCTTGTAGCCGAGGTCAAACGTGAGCGCGACACACTGCTCGAGCCACTCGCGCGCCGGCTCGACGTCGCCTGCCTGAAGAGAGAAGCTGCCCAGGTTGTTGAGCGAGATCGCCTGCCGGCCCCGGTCACCCAGCTCTCGCTGGATCGCGAGCGCCTCGGTCGTGACGGCGATCGCCTCTTCGAAGCGCTGCTCCTGTCCCGCGGCGTCTCCGAGGTTGGAGAGGGCGATTGCGAGACCCCGCGGCACGTCGAGCTCGCGGTAGCGCTCCACACTTTCCTCGAGCAGCGCTCGCGCGTTGGAGAGGTCACCGCGGACGGCCGCGACGGTACC
>Ga0209474_10005955_pt1 | contig 10333 bp, 11 predicted proteins | sample GraSoiAngelo_145_FD_185902 | JGI IMG/M metagenome (GOLD analysis project Ga0209474, IMG submission 185902) | Grasslands soil microbial communities from the Angelo Coastal Reserve, California, USA - 14_1009_05_20cm (SPAdes) (version 2) | ecosystem: Environmental > Terrestrial > Soil > Grasslands... | reverse complement strand
TCTAAGCCTGGCAACCACGATTTCCATTTCACGTTTGGACAACTCGTCAAGTGCTTTCAATTCAAATTGGACATCGACATGTGGTGCGAGACGCTTACAGTACGAACCCAGATACTCTGCAAGTTCGTTATTCCGCTGTTTTGAATCTCTCATCATGTCACTCCAATAAGGTCAAAACTCAGCAGATGATCACGCGCACGCTGCACTTCTTTGAGAAGAGACTGGGCGGATCCCTTAACTTTGTAATGCCGCTTCGCTCGGCCGCCACGTTCGGCCGTCGGTTCTCCAGTCCACGATTCGACCAACCCCTTTTCCTCTAACCTCGAAAGCGTTGTGTAAAGGGAACCAACCGTGATGTCGCGATTCGTTGCCTCTTCAAGCGCCTCACGAATCGTCACACCGTACGCATTGTCGCCTTGGCTAAGAATTGCCAATAGAACCAGCTCTTCGAATTCACCGATGTAATTGCTTGGCTTCTTGGGCATGCGTTATTTCTACTGCAATGTAGGACAAATGTCAACCACCAACAAAAAAGGCGGGCCGTAGCCCACCTCTTTGTTACTAGAGTTGCCCTCCCTGACGGTCGGGCTTCTGACACTTTACTGGTTCGGCGTCGCTTGCGTAGCCGGCATGCCCTTCATCGGGATTGGCAAGCGGCCGTCAGCGCCTTTGGTCAGCGCTACGAATTCGCCGTTAGTGCGAATCGAGTTGAAGACGGCATCGACGCGCGCTTCCATCATCTCTTTCGCGCGCACCGAAGCGTACCGTTCATATTGGAAGAAATGACGTCGCAGCAACTGCAGCGCCTTTTCCTTCTGTCCGTTTTGCGCGAAGATCGCCGCGAGGTTATACGATGCCGGCATCAGATTCATGTTCTCACGCGCAATCTTCAGAGCCTCATCCTTCTTACCATTGGCAGCCATGAATACGGCCGCGAACACGACGTTGTAAGGATCTTTCGGGTCGAGAGCGAGCGCCTTCTGCGTGTACTCGTTGCCCTTGACCGGATCGTTCTCCGAATTCCAATACACGGCTAGGTTGCGATACGCGAGCGCTAGCGGAAATTCCTCAGTAGCCTGTTCCATCAGCGCGAGGCCTTTCTTGAACTCGCCATCGTGAATCGTCATTTTGCCGAGACCGTGCAGCGCTACTGAACGCGACAGAGGATCGGCCGGCATGTCGAGAATCTGATTGAAGACATCGCGTGCCTTGTCCCACGCTCCGATATTGTGCCGATAGTTCTCGCCCAGGTAACGCAACGGCGTCGGATCAGCCGGATCCATAAGGTGCGCCTGCATGTAGAACTTCGTCGCCAGCGGATAACGCGCGTTGTTTTCGGCGATGAGACCACGCTTCATGATCGCTTCGATGCGCGCACTTTGACGACGCTCGAAGACGGGCACACGAATGGATTCAATCGCTCCAATTTCCGCGACACCGAGTTTCTTCAGTTCCTTCGACGCATCGTTAGCTTCTTTCTTGAACAAGCACTTCTGCTCGGCCACGCCTTTGTAAATCGCGATCGCGCCGTCCTTGTCACCAGCCTTCACTTTGTCGGCCGCATCCTTCATCTGGCCGCTGATGGTGGACTTGCGAGTCTTCATCTCACTATCAACCAGTTTCTCGACGTCCGCGACTTTCAACTTGCCGCCGGCATTTTCGACTTTATTGATCGGCGTGCCGTCAGGTTTTGCCAATACAGCAACCGGCAAGGTGGATTCGCCGATGAGCTTCGCCGCGGTTGGATATTGCGTATTAGCTAATTGCATCGCGACGCACTGCGACGCGTACAGCGACAAAATGCGCGACTGTTTCAGGCTTGAGTTGTCGATCTCTTTTTGCGAAGCCGGAAACCAATAGAGCACCAAACCGGCGCTAGGCGCAGTCGAAGCGGGTTTCCACGGCACGACATAGACGGGCGCGTTCGATCCGCCACCGCCGCCATTATTCGACATGCCGCCACCACCACCTCCGCCGCCGCCACCGCAAGTGGCGAATGATGACTGGGCGAAAAACAGAGCGAGAAGAGTTATAGCGATTGGGCGAAAGATTCGGGTTTTCATAATGCGCGGATTATATTCCTCACAGAGCCGGATTGAAAACAAAAGCGTTGGCTCTTGGAAAGCAAAAGGACGCAGAGGGTTGCTCCGCGTCCTGCGAATTTAGTCTTTGCTTCAAGCTGTCTTACCGGCAGGTGTTACTCGCAGCCGTAACCCTTCCAGGTGGCCGCTGCTGTCTGGAGGGCTTGTTTGCAAGCGGACGCTAGCGCGCCTCTGGTTTGGGGGTTATCCGCAAGCTTCTTCCAACTAGCGCGCGTGGAATCGAGACCAGCCTTGTAAGCAGCACGTCCAGCCTCCGGCACCTTTGGCGTGCAAGCTTCATACTTCGCTATGTACTCATCGCATTCGGCGATGCCAATCTTCTCGCCAGACGAGGTCGTCGTCTTCTCGGTCTTTGTCGTAGTTCCCTTGTTCGAGTTATTCATGGCGGTGTTGCTGTTGCCCATTTCGGTCTTGCTACAGCCAACCAGGATAGCGGCGCAAAGGACGCACATTACCAAAATCAAATTTCTGTACATCGGGATCACTCCTTCGGGTTCTGTATGTTTCCTGAACCGAAAACAATCGAGATTGGAAAAGCGCCGATATCATACACGAGCACGCCTGGAAATAAAGAATATTTTGGGGACGGGTCGCGTTTCTTAATCGCTGTTCGAAAGAAATTCATCCGGCTCAACGATTTTTCCGGCAATTGCTGATGCTGCCACGACATAAGGCGAGGCTAGATAGAGCTTGCCGGGACCGCTGCGGCCGGGAAAGTTTCGGTTTTGGGCGCTCACGGTCACGGTTTCGGCTGTCTTCGAGGCGCCGGGGCCGGCGTTGATGCACGCGCCGCATGAAGGATCGATCAATTCCGCACCGGCTTCAGTGAAGATTTCGATATAGCCCTTCTGGCGCGCGTATTGTTTGATCTTCTGGGATCCGAATTGCAGATAGAGATGGACGCCCGGCGCGACGCGTTTGCCGTGGGCCAAAGCGTTCTGCAAGACGCGCGCGTACATGTCCATATCGGCCATCTTACCGCCGGTGCATGAACCGCCGTACGCGGCGTCGATGCGCACCTCTCCATCAAGCGCATCGATCGGAATGCCGTTGCGAGGATCGCCGGGCAGCGCCACCATCGGTCGAATCTTATCGAGATCGATTTCGAACACGGCCGCGTACTCAGCATCAGAATCGCTAAAGACGAAGCCCTTACGAACTTCATTAGCATCGACTCCGCGCGTCGTGACGATGTAAGCGAGAGTCGCTTCGTCCGGTTCGATAATTCCGGTGAAGCCGCCGGCTTCGACCGCCATGTTCGTCAGCGTCGCGCGTTCATCCATCGGCCAGTTCATCAAGTCTTCGCCGGCGAACTCGAGAACTTTTCCGATTCCCTGACTCGATTTCATGTAGTCGGTTGCAAGGATGTAGAGCATCACGTCCTTCGCCGCGACGTCCGCGCGCTTCTTTCCTTTCAAAACGTATTTGACCGTTTCGGGAACGCGGATGCGAATGTCTTTTGTGTACCAGGCGTTCGCCATGTCGGTTGAGCCGACGCCGAAGGCGAAGCAGCCGAGCACGCCCGCCATGCACGTGTGCGAATCTGTGCCGATCACGATCTGACCGGGTAAAGCGAGATCTTCAACCACCGCGTTGTGGCAGATCGCTTCTGAGCCGCCTTCAGGATTTTCGCCGTAAAGCTTGATGCCCTGGCGTTCAGTGAAACTCTCTTGCGTCGTCGCGAGACCTTCTGCCTTTTCGAGCAGGCCCATCTCGCGATGCTTCGGCGACATGACTTTGCTCAAGAATGTCAGGTGATCACGGAAAGCAAAAACAGAATCGGGTTCAGTAATCTTCGCGTCGTTGCCGAGCGCTTGCGTGAAGAGCGATGCCGCCATTGGCGTGACGTACTCGTGCGAAAAGCGCACGTCCGCCACCGCGAACAAAGCATCGCCGGGTTTGACTGATTCGACGCCGATCGTGCCCGCCTTGACGAACGCGTGACGAGCGATGATTTTTTCGACAATGTTCATGGGACGAGGTGTGTCAGAAGCCCTACCGTCAGGGAGGGCCACTTCCGCAACGGTGCCCCGGCTTACGCGCGGGCTTCTGACACCATCCAGAGGCGGCGGCGCGATCTCGCCCCCCAGTCTCGCCTTGTTGTAATTAAACAGCCCACCGTATTCGACGATATCTCGAGAAATCGGATCGAGGCCTTTCGTGAATTCGTCGAGCGCGATCTCTTCGCCGCGGCGAACTCGTTCGATCAAGTCGAAATCAGTCGAAGTGAGCAAGCCAATGTTCTGTGAATTCTGGCCGTAGATTTTTTCTATGCTCTTCGCGATCACCAGTTGAATCCCGGCCCACTTCTCAGCGTAAGGTGCAGTTTCGCGCGACGAGCCACAACCTTTCGACAAGCCGGAAACGACAACCGCAAAGCCGCCATTCTTCACTTCGTCCTTCTTGACGGCGCCATCGCGCATGCCGACATAGACGTACTGACCCAGCGTCTCGTCGTAATAGAAACAAACCCAGCCCGGTGTGATCTCGTCAGTCGAGATGTTGCTCATCAACGACAGATGGTCATTCGCCAACACTTCGGCCAATTCGTCTTCAATTTGTTTCGCTTCATCGCCCGTCGCTTCAAGTTGTCGACGAATCAACGAAGTATCTTCAGTTAGAAATAGGATGCGGCCGGTGAATCGAATTTGATTCGCTCGTTTCGAAGATGCGCTCATCGAATTTTGTTTATTAAGCCTTTCTAGTAACGTGAACATAGAATTCAGGGTCATTTGAATTATAAACCGATGGACAACAAAACGCCGCTTGCCCCCGAGAATTCAAACCCGACTTCACCCATCATTGAAACCAAACGCTTACGCCTGAGAATGTTTCGCGCAGACGACCTGAACGATCTGGCGGCGATGTTAGCTGATCCCAACGTAATGCGTTACGTCGAAGACGGTCAGCCGAAAGATCGCGACGTTGCCGAGAAAGCTCTCCACAGCATCATCGCGCATTGGGAACGGCATGGCTTTGGACGTTGGGCCGTTGAAGAAAAAGCTAACCGACGGTTCATCGGATTCGGCGGATTGAGATCGTTGCACGGCACGCCCGAAGTTGTCTATCACTTCGCCAAGGCGTATTGGGGCCAGGGCTACGCAACTGAGATGGCGCGCGCGAGTTTGCGCTTCGGATTCGACCAGCATCGCTTTGGCCGCATCGTCGCGATCACCAAGCCTGATAATGCCGCGTCAATTCACGTGATGGAGAAACTCGGGATGAAATTTCAGCAGCGCACGAGCTACTACGATATTGAGGTGGTTGAGTACGCGATTACGGCGGATGAGTTTCGATCGATTCTGTGATGCTAAGGCTGCGGCGTCTTGAGCATGTACACCGCGAATGACGCGAGCCAGTGCTCACCTTCGTAATTCCCACTCGCAATGAAAGGCAACGCCGCGTTCGCGTGCGCCGTCGCTGAACGCGCTAAGATCCTTCTCGCGGGATCGTTAACCGGCAGGGCGGCTGCGATGCTTCGCATGCACCACGCGCGGCTGAGATTCAAGCCATCGAGATGCACGAGCTTTGGATCAGTTCGATCCGTAACAACTGCAGGCTGCAAGAGCTGCTTCGGTTGATTGCGCGCGATGCCCGGCAGAAATCGATGAAACCAAGCGGCGAATTCCGGTTTACTCATGAAGCGGCGCATTAAGTCAGCTTCGATTAAGGCCGGTGAAAAGAAATCTTCGCCCCCGGGTTCCCACGACGCCGGATAATTAACGTCGCTGCCGAAGTAGGTCCTGCTACGTTCGACAATCAGTGCTTCCAACTTCTTGTCTCCGACCGCGCGCGCGTAATCGAGCGCGAACGCCAACCCGAACGCCGTGTTCGGATGCACACCGGTGCGAATTGGATAATTCTGCTTCGGCAGAAACGCGAGATACTTTTCGACGAACCCATCCGCGAGTGCCTGAAGATTTCGCGACCAACGCCTGCCGTCTTCATCATTCCATCCGCGCAGTTCCTCGGCTAGTTTCAGCAACCACGCCCACCCGTAGGTTCGCTCGAATGACGCGCGATTCGCCTGCTTCAGATAAGCAACTTCGCCGGCGATATTTTTCTCGCTCAGGTTTGCATCGAGCGCGCGCCGAATCTCCTTCGCTTCCGGCATACCAGGAAAAGCTTGCAGCAGATGCACGAGCATCCAGTGGCCGTGCACGGTCGAGTGCCAATCGAAGCAGCCATAAAACGCCGGATGCATCGCGCGCGGACTGTGCACATCGTCTTTGTCGTTGATCGTGTGATCGAGCTTGTTCGGGAATTCCTTTTGAATGCACTTCAGGGCGAGCGATGCGAAATGAGAAGCCTGAGATTGAGTCAGTGAGAGTTGATCGGGCATCCGCGCATGGGTTTGAGCCTGAAGCGTTATGAGAAACAGAATAACGACGCTCAGTCTTCCGAAACCATTAGCTCTCACTCTCATCATTAGGACTCTTTTCTCCCGCCGCTGTTTCTTTGAGTCTTTCATATTCCAAGATCGCTTCCAGTTCCGGCAACATCATTAGATCTTTGGTACGGCCAGCCGTGCGTTTTGAGATGATCAGTTTTTCGAGAGCCATTACCTTGAAAACGTGCCCGAACATTTCGATCGAAAGGCAGTCTTCCAAACATTCATGGAATCCTCCGACGCCGCGTATTTCGCCCAGCAAATCCAGCGCACCAATACTAGTGTCAAAGGTGAAGTTCAGGCCTCGATGCAGAGTCTCTGCGTCAAGAAGGAACGGAAGGCCTTTTGGAGCTCCGCGAAGGGTCGCATGTACTGACTCAAGAGCCGCTGCCAGCTTTTCCAGATTTTCGTGGTGACGCGCGTAACACACATCCAAGTCCTGAGTTTCATGAGAAGAACCGTGAGCACGAGCGGCAATTCCGCCGATAATGACACAGTCAATCTGATACTCAGCGAGAAGTCTTAGTTCACGCTCGATGTCGAGCATTTTGTTTAGCGGTGATGACAGCTCTTCGCAGTTCTTTCATGACTGCCTGAAATTCGTCTAACTGACGAACACGTTCTGCTGGTGTCAGTCGCAGATTGCTGACCGTTAATGACAAATCGACGCCAAAGTCGCGAGCGCGAGCGGCGGCGGTGCCGGGTTTCGGCTCGATCAGCCAGCGTTCTGCTTCAGTATATTCAACCTTGTCCATTGCTCGTAGTCTAACAGAAATACGAACATCGGTTAACATTCATAGGCATGCCTGATATTCGCAAACATCGCGGCGCGCATCCCACAGATCGAAAGCTGTTCGCTGAAGATCAATTGCCGAAGTTGCGCGCGGCTGTCGGCGAACTTTCATGGCTGCTGACGCGGGACTATGCGATGAAAGGCGCGCTGAAGTTAGTCGGCGATAAGTTCGCGCTGACAGATCGTCAGGGGCTCCCAGTATCCCGCGCGGCTTGTTCGGACCAAAGCAAAACGCATCGGGCGAGTACTCGCGTAGCGATCGATGACTTGAAAGGCCAGTTCATCGTCATCGATGGATTCAATTTGCTGATCACGATCGAAGCTGCGCTCAGCGGTGGGGTTTTAATGCTCGGTCGCGATCGCTGTGTGCGCGATCTGTCGAGCGTGCATGGTTCGTATCGATCGGTTGATGAAACTGACCGCGCCATCGAGTTGATTGGCGCGACGCTTGATGAACTTGGCGTCGGCAGCGTTTCGTGGATTCTCGACAAACCGATCTCAAACAGTGGCCGGCTCGCGCAGCGACTAAGAAGTGTCGCGGCCGAGCACGAATGGAATTGGTCAGTCGATGTTGCCTTCAATCCCGATGCCGAAATCGCCGCCGCGAGCGCTCTCGCGATTTCATCCGACGGCCCGGCCATGGACGGATTCATCACGACTCAGTAGCAAACATGCGCGCGCAGCTTGAGCGCTGTATTGAATGGATGAAAATGCGTTAATATGCACGGCACTCGGCGGGAGGAAATGATGAAATCAACGAGGCTTCTGATTGCGTGCGCCGCGCTCGTCTGTTTGTTTGTGTAGGGGTGAGGGCCTACGAACGCCGAATATCACTAGACCCTCACCCAAACCCTCTCCCACAGGGAGAGGGATTCTTGCAGCGGAGCAGAAACAGTGATTATCGGACTTCCGAAAGAAATCAAAGACAACGAATATCGCGTTGGCCTAACCCCCGCCGGCGTGCGCGCACTTACCGACGCGAACCACAAAGTTTTGGTCGAGATGAAAGCCGGAGAAGGCTCGGGATTTGAAGACGTACTCTATGAACGCGCCGGCGCGAAGATCATTAAATCGGCCGACGACGTTTGGGCTGAAGCCGAAATGATCGTTAAGGTGAAAGAGCCGATCGCGCCTGAGTATCCACGCATGCGCGACGGTCAGTTGCTCTTCACGTATCTGCACCTGGCGCCCGACAACAAGCTCACCGAAGAGCTGCTCAACCGCAAAGTCACCGGCGTCGCATATGAAACTATTGCCGACAGGCGCGGCACCTTGCCTTTGCTGACGCCGATGTCGGAAGTCGCGGGTCGCATGGCGATTCAGGTCGGCGCGCACTACTTGGAAAAGATGAGCGGCGGGCGCGGCATTTTGCTCGGTGGCGTTCCCGGCGTCCCGGCCGCGCGCGTCGTAATCCTCGGCGGCGGTGTGGTGGGCACGAACGCAGCGAAGATTGCCGTCGGCATGGGCGCGCACGTCACGATCATCGACAACAACCTCGATCGGCTGCGCGAACTAGACGACATCTTTCTCTCGAAGATCTCCACGCTCGCTTCGAGCGCCTACATGATTCACGACGCGTTGATGACGGCTGACTTAATCATCGGCGCAGTACTGGTCCCGGGCGCATCGGCGCCGCGACTGGTCACTCGCAACATGCTGAAGGACGTAACCGACGGCGCTGTCATCGTTGACGTCGCGGTCGATCAAGGCGGCTGCGTCGAGACTACGCATCCCACCACGCATTCCGATCCGACTTATTACGTTGAAGGCGTGCTGCACTATTGCGTAGCAAACATGCCGGGCGCCGTCCCGCGTACTTCAACATTCGCGTTGACGAATGCGACGCTGCCTTATGCTTTGAAGTTGGCGAATCTGGGATTTAAGGCCGCGGTATTGAGCGATTCGGGCTTGGCGGAAGGCGTGAACACTTATGCGGGCAAGCTAACTTATCAGGCAGTGGCTTTGTCGCAGGGCCGAGCGTACACGCCGCTCAATCAGTTGTTGGAAGGATAAGAATCAGACGCTCAAGCGCGCCTGCAGCAATTCGACGAGACAACCCTTCAACTCTTCAATCTTCACCGGCTTGTTGAGGAACGCATCGACCAGGTTTTCCGCTGGCGCCATCGCCTGCTTATTCTCCTGACCAGTCAACAGCACAATCGGAATCTGTGAAAGTTTGGGAGTGGTGCGCATGAACCGCGCGAACTCCTGCCCAGACATGTGCGGCATCACCGCGTCCGTCAGCACGACATCCACGGGTGACCCAAGCGCAACCTTCATCGCCTCCAGTCCATCGCCGGCAGTAATTACGTCATAGCCTGCGCGCTGGAGAGTAACTTCCAAATAACGTCGTACCGATCGATCATCTTCGACCAGCAAAACGCGCTTCTGTGGCAGCTTCTCTGATTGGTTTTCGACCGAATAGATTGAAGTGTCTGAAGTCATGAATGCCGGGTTGCGATGAGGTCGCGACAGCTTACGTTACTACAGTGCCAGAATGCGCGCAATTACGTGATGAGCCGAGGTGATCCCGATCACTAATCATCGCATCGCGGTTGCGACTTTTTTTAACGCGCGACCGGCGAGGACACCGGTATACGCGCCGTTCTCAACGGCGACTTTTCCGTTGACGATCACGAACTCCATTCCCGTCGCGAGCAGTTCCGGCTGTTCATACGTCGAGCGATCCACAACCGTGTTCGGATCGAACACGACGACATCGGCGAAGTAGCCTTCGCGAATCAACCCGCGCTCGGGGATGCGAAACCATTCGGCAGTGTACGCGCTGCTGTTGCGCACAAAGAATCGCAGCGAGATCAGTTTGGACGTAACCACATAATCGTGAAGTTTCTTCGGAAAGGTGCCGTACTTGCGCGGATGACCGGTTGAGCCGTCTGAGCACGTCGTCACGAATTTCTCTTTCATGAAGCGGCGAATGTCTTTCTCGTTCATGTTGAAGGACGCGACGCCCGCGCCGCCGACGTTCTTGATGATGTCGAGTGCGACTTCGACGGCCGGCTTGTTCTGTTCCTGGGCAAGTTGATTCAA
>Ga0209474_10005952_pt1 | contig 10335 bp, 13 predicted proteins | sample GraSoiAngelo_145_FD_185902 | JGI IMG/M metagenome (GOLD analysis project Ga0209474, IMG submission 185902) | Grasslands soil microbial communities from the Angelo Coastal Reserve, California, USA - 14_1009_05_20cm (SPAdes) (version 2) | ecosystem: Environmental > Terrestrial > Soil > Grasslands... | reverse complement strand
AAAATCGGCGGATGATTATTTTTCGGCGTGCCGAAGGAAGCGCAGATCGTGACGGAAGGGACGGTGACCCAGGTATTGCCGGGGACGATGTTTCGCGTCGATCTGCCCGGCCAACGCAATGTCCTGGCTCATATTTCTGGTAAAATGCGCAAGCATTTCATCCGGATCGTGCCGGGAGACAAGGTGTCGGTCGAACTGTCGCCCTACGATCTGACGAAGGCCCGGATAATTTTCCGCGAGTAAGGCCCAGCGACAAAGACCGGCGCTTTCCAGTCGGCGTTCTTAGCGTCGATTGACCTCTCATTAACACCCTGCTTTAGCTGGGTGTTAACGAGGCCTGACGGAGCCGAACCGCTTCAGCGGTTTTTTGTCGGGCGAACAGGTAAACCGCTAAAGCGGTTGTGAAGTAGATTCGGCCATGCACCTCGCGGAAGCGAGGTGTTAATGAAAGGCATATAGAGCACGGTAGCGCTAAACACGTCCCAAAAACAGAGTTTGGGAACCAGAATGAGGCTCAATCACAAGCGCAATAAGGACTCCAGTTTCGTTAAAATAACGGGATGCGGAAAGGTTTGCGCATCAGCGGCGGCGACCGGATAGTGCCGTAAACCATTAACCATTTGGAGAAAGATCATGGCAGAAGAAAAATCGAATGAAAGTGGCGCGGCCAGCAGCGCGCAAAACAAACTGGAGAGCAGTAAAACTCATGCGCGCCGCGCAGCCGAAGACTTGAAATCAGCCGCGACGACGATGGCGGAGGATTATCGCGATAAGGCTACTCAGGCTTGGGACGACGCGAAAGTGCGCGTCCGCACCTTGCAGGAGGATGGGGAAGATTACGTGCGCGAAAATCCCATGAAGGCGGTCATGACCGCGCTGGGGATCGGATTTGTTTTGGGCCTGATCTTCCGGCGCTAAGCCGTGCCTCATGGCTCGCGCGAGCGCGAGAGTGCGCAATCCGGCTGGACACGCCGGATTGATCGACAATGCGATTGGGTTAGTCAGCGCGTTGTTCGCCTATGTTGAGACTCGAACCGCGCTACTCGCGGTCGAGTCGAAGGCGCTGCTGCTGCAATTAGCGGCAGTTATCGCCTTTGCTCTGGGCGCGCTCATCGCCGTCGTGTTCGGGTACATCTTTATCCTGGCCAGCCTGATTGCTGGCATTGCCCATCGCAGTGGAATTTCGTGGACGTGGATCGCCCTCGGCGCCGGAATGCTGCATATCGCCCTGGCCGTCGTTTGTGTATTACTGGCGAAAGCAAAACTGACCGGCCGGCTTTATCCGGAAACGCGGGCGGAATTGAAGAGAGACCAACAATGGCTGAGATCCCTCGGAAAGACCGGGCCGCAATAAAGAGCGATATTGCGCTGTCGCGGGATCGGATGGCCCGGGAGTTAAGCGGGCTGCGCTACGAACTGGATATTCCGCGTAAGCTCAAGAATTCATTTCGCGATCAAACCGCGATCTGGATCGGAGCGCTGGCGGTGGTGGGATTGCTGATCGCGATCGGGCCGGCGCGAAAGAAAAAGGTCTACATTCGCGGGAAAGACAACTCTAAGGAAAACGGCAAAGGCTTGTTGGAGGCAGGAGCGCTGGTTGGCGTCCTGAAATTTGCCGCGACTTTGCTTCGGCCGGCATTAGTGAAATTCGTGACCAGTAAGATTACTGGTTATTCGAGATCAAGGTCGCAGGCAACGCGCTGATTTCTCAGTCGTATCCCTCGGGACAACGGTTTACTGGAGGGCGGAGCTCTGCGACGCCACTTATCTTGACGGACTCGCAGAGCTCGCCCCTCCATTTACTGCGTCAGCCGCCGAATGGGACGGCGTTTCGCAGAAACGCCCTGCAACCGCGCGATGATGAATACGAATATGAGCGCGGGCGTTCGCCGCCTTTTCGGTTTACCTCGTTGCACTGCGGATGGCATGATCATTGCGTGCGATGAGTGCTCAATTGCTACGCCACATTGACGAATACCTTGCCATCGGCCAGGAGGCCGGTGCGTCAGATGTCCATCTTGGAGTGAATGCTCCGCCGATCTGGCGTCTGCATGGCACGTTGCGGCCGATCTGGCCGGACGCACCGCGGCTCAAGCCGGAACAGACACAAAAGTTGGCCGACTCGTTTCTGACCGATGCGCAGCGCACGCTGGTGAATGAACGCGGCGATGCCGACTTTGCCTATGCCAACGAAAAAGGAAGATATCGCGCCAGTGTCGTCCGCCAGCGTCTTGGCACTGATATTGTTTTCCGAATCATCAATACACGCGTTCGCACCATGGACGAGCTCGGTTTGCCCGAGCACCTGAAATTGCTGACTCGTTATCATAACGGCCTGATCCTCGTTACCGGATCGGTTGGAAGTGGAAAATCGACAACCTTGGCCGCCTTGGTTGAGCAGATCAACGTCGAGCGACGGGAACACATCATTACGCTGGAAGATCCGATTGAATACGTCTTCGCGCCGAAGGGCTGTCACATCACGCAACGCGAAGTCCATACCCATACACGCTCCTTCGGCATGGCGTTGCGCGGCGCGCTGCGTGAGGATCCCGACGTGATCATGGTTGGCGAGATGCGAGATCTGGAAACGATTTCGCTTGCCATCACTGCTTCAGAGACGGGCCACCTTGTGCTGGGAACATTGCATACCGGCACCGCCGCGCGCACGCTGGATCGTGTGCTTGATGTTTTTCCAGTCGATCAACAAGGGCAAATCCGCATCATGATCAGCGAATCGTTGCGCGGTGTGATCAGCCAGCAGTTGATTCCGCGCGCCGATGGCACCGGCCGGCTCCTCGCAATTGAGACCCTCACCAATACGCCCGCCGTCTCCCACGTCATTCGCGAGGCCAGAACATTCATGTTGCCGGGAATTATCCAAACTGGGCGCAAACAGGGCATGCAATTGATGGATGACGCTTTGATCGACTTGCACACACGAGGCTTAATCAGTGCCGAAGAGACGCTTGCGCGCGCCGATCAAAAACAAATCGTCCGGCAGCATCTAAAACAGAACCGCGGGTAACGCAGATAAACACGGATGAAGACGGAGATAATTCACGAAGAATTAAGTGGAGCGATCATCGGGGCGGCGATGGATGTGCTGAATGAGTTGAAGCCGGGACTCGATGAGAAACTCTATGAACGCGCACTAGTCATCGAGTTGCGACGGAGAGGCCACACCGTTGATGCTCAACGTTCATATCCGGTCTTCTATAACAGCGAACTGATCGGGCATTTGTTACCTGATTTGATCGTCGATGACACTGTCATTGTTGATCCGAAAGTGGTGTCGGCTTTTAATGAAGCGCATACCGCCCAAATGATCGGATACCTTGCGATCAGTCAACTGGACCTGGCCCTATTGCTGAATTTCAAAAGTGTCCGGTTGGAGTGGAAACGCATCGTACGGCAAAACAGACTGGAATCTGATCCTCCTGATCTCCATGCCGAGAAATTCTTATCCGCGACATCCGCGTAATCCGCGGTTCTGACATGGAGTACCTGCAAATCCACCGCGAATGACACAGATGACAGAGATAAAGAAGGAGATAATCCAACTAAGTGGACAGATTATCGGTGCAGCGATTGAGGTGCTGAATGAATTGAAGCTGGAATACCTACAATGGAAGCGGGCGGTGCGACAGATCAAGACAGGACCGGATGTTCTTGACGTCGTGCCGAGAAATTCTTATCCGCGACATCCGCGTAATCCGCGGTTCTGACATGGCCTATTTAGATCAGTTTCTTCAGGCGATCGTAGCGGAAGGTGCTTCGGATTTGCACATCGGCGAAGGTCAGCCGCCCAAGATGCGCCGGCACGGTGACGTCATGCCGATGCGCCCTGAGCCGGTTTTGCGCGATGAAGCAGTGCTGATGTTGAGTGAAATCGCCGGTCCGGCGAACTGGAAAATTTTCGAAGAACGCGGTGATCTCGATTTCGCCTACGAGATGGATGCAGCGTCGCGGTTTCGCTGCAATTTCCTGAAACAATCGAACGGGTACGGCGCCGTCTTTCGGTTAATTCCGACCAAGATCGCTTCGCTGGAGGACCTCGGAATACCGGTGGTGGCGAAGGAGTTTGGCAACTTGCGCGGCGGACTCGTGCTCGTAACTGGGCCAACCGGCTCCGGAAAATCGACGACGCTGGCCGCGTTAATTGATTACATCAACATCAACTTCGCCCGACACATCGTGACGGTCGAAGAGCCGATCGAGTTCGTTCATAACAACAAACGGAGCATCATCACCCAACGTGAAGTGCCCGCCGATACCCGCTCGTTTCCGGAAGCGGTGCGCGCGGCGTTGCGCGAAGATGCCGATGTCGTGCTCGTAGGCGAGATGCGCGACCTCGAAACAATTTCGCTGGCGCTAACCGCGGCGGAGACGGGCCTGCTCGTGTTCGGAACACTGCATACCAACAACGCGCGCAAGAGCGTCGATCGCATGGTCGATGTTTTTCCCGCGAGTCGTCAGCCGCAAGTGCGGACGATGCTATCCAATTCCCTGCGGGGGGTGCTGGCGCAATTGCTGTTGAAAAGGGCGGACCGTTCGGGACGTATCGCGGTTAACGAGATACTCATCGCGAACGCAGCGGTCGCTGCGATTATTCGCGAAGGCGCAACCCAAAAACTGCAGGACGTAATCGTTTCTGGTCGCGCCCAGGGAATGCAGTTCATGGACGACGCCATCTTTGCGCTTTTGCAGAAGGGCATTGTTTCGCCGCACGAAGCGTTCATGAAGGCGATCGATAAGAATCGCTTCAAAGAATACCTGCCCGCGGCAGAAGCTGCTTTGGGAAATGCTGCCGGCTCAGTGCCCGATGACGAGCAAAAGTTGCCGGGCAATTTTGTAAAACAACAACGCCGCGCCTGAAGCCAGAGCGCGAATCCGTCCGGCAATCCTCAGGGAACAAAAGTAACAGTTTTGTTACCAAAGATTCCCCTTAACTCACCGCCGATTCGTCCACTTTGGGCGATACTACCGGCAGAAAAAGACAAATCTCAACCAACAGAGGAAATTTTTATGAGAGCAATTCGCATCCTGATTACAAACGTGCTGCTCGTTTTGGCAGCTTCGTCGTTTAGCGTTTCGACGGCGCGCGCCGATACCTACAGCTGGACCAATCTTCAGTCCGACATCGCCGGCGTCGCCACACATGTCGACCCAAATCTGGTTAACCCTTGGGGCATGGCCGTCTCTCCCAACGGCACGATCTGGGTGAGTGATAACGGGACCGGTGTTTCTACCCTTTATCATCAGGATGGCACCGCTGTTCCCCTAGTTGTCACGATTCCAACCGCCGCGCGCAACAAAGAAGGCGGGAATCCGACCGGGATCGTATTCAATAGCACTCCTTTTTTTAAGGTGTCGCTCAATGGCAATTCCCTACCGGGCATATTCATCTTTGTCAGCGAAGACGGTTCCATTTCTGGTTGGAACCCCAATCTTGATCGAACCCACGCGATCATCGCGGTGGACAACGGGACGAACAAGGGTAGCAAGCGCGCGATTTACAAAGGCGCGACTTTGGGCGTGGCCAATGGTCATAATTTTCTTTACGTGACGAACTTTCACACTGCCCGAGTCGAGACCTACGACGAAAATTTTCAACAGGTGAACCCCACCGGTTTTGTTGATAGTACTCTTCCCGCCGGCTACGCTCCCTTTGGCATTCGCAATATCAACGGTCAGATCTTCGTGACCTATGCCCTACAGGATGCCAAGAAAGAAGACGATGTAGCCGGGCCGGGCAACGGTTTTGTCAACGTCTTCGATACCAGCGGCAACTTCATCCACCGTCTGGTTTCGAAGGGCCATCTCAACGCCCCCTGGGGACTTGCTTTGGAAGAAGCGGACGAGCTATGGATCGGAAATTTTGGCGACGGAATAATCAATAATTACAATCCAACGACCGGCGCCTTCCTTGGAACGATCAACAGAGCCGATGGCACTCCCCTCCAATTTGATGGGTTATGGGATATGCTGGTCCTCGGCGACGGAGTTTATTTCACCGCTGGAATTGCTGACGAAGAACACGGACTGTTCGGCCTTATTACCGAAGACGAGTAACTTCTCTCGAAATCCCAAAACCCAGACTCCAAATCCCAGGGAAACTCCAAAGCTCAAAAGAGCGGAATTGACTTAATCGTGGATTAGGCGGATGCGCCGCGGCTCGACAGAGTCTCGCCCTACCAATGCGTCCTCGCGAAACTCGCTGGTAGGGCGACGCTCTGCGGAGGCGATTTGGGCCAAGTTTGGGATCGCTGGGGACTTGGTTTACTAATATAGCCTCAGCACCCGATCATTGGGACTTCGTCATTCTTTCGTCATTCAACGCCAGTCCGGCTCGGACCATTCGTGCTTCGTCATTCCATCGGCGGAGTGCATGCACCGCTCAAAGTAGCGAACTATTCATCGGACGCAGCGAATATCCAATGGCTGCTTTCGCTTTTCCGCGTTCCTTTCCGCGGTGAGTAATGCGATTCAGGAGCCTTGTGCGGCAGCTTCCATCCGTTCACGCGCGCCCGAATCGCCATGTCGCAAAACTGCGGAGCCTTGGGTGCTCATCGCCACAATTCTTGGCTCGAGCATGGCGTTCATCGACGGCACCGTTGTCAACGTCGCATTGCCCGCGTTGCAGAACGCGCTCAACGCCACCGTCATCGATGTGCAATGGGTGATTGAAGCATATTCCTTGCTCCTTTCGGCACTTCTTCTCGTCGGCGGCTCGTTAGGTGATCGCTATGGGCGACGACGCGTTTTCATTATCGGCGTGGTCATCTTCGCTGCGGCTTCGGCGTGGTGCGGTCTGGCTCCCGGAATCCGCCCGTTGATTATCGCCCGCGCTGCCCAGGGATTCGGCGCGGCGTTGCTTGTCCCCGGCAGTCTCGCCATTATCAGCAGCTCCTTTCGCGAGGAAGATCGCGGACGCGCTATCGGCACCTGGTCTGGCTTTAGCGCCATCACTGCCGCCATTGGACCAGTCCTCGGTGGCTGGTTGATCGAGCAGCTCTCCTGGCGCGCGGTCTTTTTCATCAATCTTCCCCTCGCCATCATCGTCGTCGTCATTTGCTATTGGCGCGTCCCGGAAAGTTCCGGCAACGAAAAAGGGCGCCTCGATTGGCTGGGGGCAATTGTCATTGCCCTAGGCCTTGGCGCGCTTGTCTGGGGTCTGATTGAATCGACACGTCTCGGCTTCGCCCATCCGGCGATTGTGGCAACGCTCGTGACCGGACTCATTTTCATTGTCACATTTGTTTTTCTCGAAAAACAGAGGCGTCATCCGATGGTGCCACTGGAGCTTTTTCGTTCGCGCACCTTCACCGGCGCCAACCTTCTCACTCTCCTTCTCTACAGCGCGCTTGGCGGAACGCTTTTCTTCCTTCCATTAAATCTTATCCAGGTGCAGCATTACTCACCGACAGCTGCCGGCGCAGCGTTGCTTCCCTTTATTTTAATCATGTTCCTCTTGTCGCGTTGGGCCGGCGGACTCGTACAAAAATATGGAGCCAAAATTCCGCTCATCGTCGGCCCTGCCATCGCCGCGATTGGATTCGCTTTGTTCATTTTGCCTGGAGTTGGGGGCAGTTACTCGAAAACTTTCTTTCTGCCCATGATCGTGCTCGGCACAGGAATGGCCATCAGCGTTGCGCCGCTTACGACCACCGTGATGAACTCCGTCGCGGAAACGCGCGCCGGCGTTGCTTCCGGAATCAACAACGCCGTTTCAAGAGTCGCGGGCTTGCTCGCGATCGCTGTGCTCGGGATCGTGATGTTGGCGGCATTCAATCACGCTCTCGACGCGAATTTGTCAGAGTTGCCTTCCCCAATCCGGCAATCACTGGACCAGCAACGGACCAAACTGGCCGCGGCCGATCTGCCGCAAAACATCGCACCGGCCACGCGCGTACAATTGCGTGATGCGATCGATCATTCGTTTGTGGTCGGATTCCGGGCTGTCATGTTCGCCGGCGCGCTCTTGGCGACGGGTGGTGCCATCTGCGCATGGTGGTTGATTAAAGCCGAGGCTGACGTCAAAACTGACAGCGAGCTGTAGCAGCGGTCTACCTCTCGCCGTAATGGACGAAGGCGGATGACCGCCGATGTGACGTTATCGGATCATGAGCTGAACAATCCGCCTGGGCTACATTCTCTCAATCTCCGCGCGAAGTTCTTCTCTCGACTTTCCGAGTCGCCGTTGCAGACGTCCCAGAAGCTCATCTTCTTTCCCCTCGGCGAATGAAAGATCATCATCCGTCAACTGGCCATATTTCTGTTTCAATTTCCCCTTCACTTCGTTCCAACTGCCCTTGACCTGTAATTTCGTCGTCATAACAAACCGGATTACGCCGCTCAGCCGCTGCCTGGTTGCCTGAAAATCTGCTCGGCCCGGCAAGCCCAGGCGGAGCCCTATTGCTGCCCCATTTTTTTGGACTGCGGTGGCAAGCGCAGCGCGACGCCGCTTTGCTCGCAGCGTTTGCGCTCGCCGATTACCAGTCCGGCGATACCTCAAAATTATCCGGTACGCTTAATCGATCTGACTTTTAGGCGCAAAGCTGAGCAAAAAAAGCGGTGTGGCGCTGCGCTTCCCACCGCACTCCAAAAACCCCTGCCGTTATCGAAGAGACGGGCGCCATCGCTAGGGAGTGAAATCTCTCGGCCCATTTACCAACTCTGGTGGCAATACTGCGCCCTTCGCCCGCAACAAAACAAAATTCACCCTTACCTACTGTCCGAGAAAACGGCGCAACCCGAGGCGATCCCGTCAGCTTCCCGGATGCGACAGCGTCGACGCTTCGACATTGAGTTTAAGGTCCTGCCTGATTGGGGGGTCTTGCCTGGCGGGGTCAAATCTTAAATTCCTTAACAGATCTTCTTTGCGCGAAAAAATAGTGACGTCCGAGATAAATGTAATCCGGTTCATTCGGTTTACCCGCTATGCGTCGACAGAGCGCGTTCACCGAGCCAGGGCAGGTTTTGCCGCACCACCAGTTTCAAACCAAAAGGGGTAATCGCTTTCTCACGAATGTGCGCAATTGCTTCCTCCACGGAATCGGTCGCGAAAATCAAATCAAGATCAGATCGGTTGATCATCCCCTCGCCTGCCATTTTCTCAAGCATCTTTAGCAAATCGCGCCAGTAGTCGGTTCCCATCACCACCACGGGAAAGTTTTTGATTTTGCCGGTTTGGATCAGGGTGATCGCTTCAAACAGCTCATCGAGGGTTCCCGCGCCGCCCGGCATCACGACGAAGGCATAGGAGTATTTTACCAGCAGTGTTTTACGGACGAAAAAGTAATGAAGCTTGACACAGCGATCGAGGAACGCGTTCGGCTGTTGCTCGAACTCGAGCTCGATGTTGCAACCGACCGAGCGGCCGTTGACATCTTTCGCCCCGCGATTGGCCGCTTCCATGATTCCCGGCCCACCTCCGGTCATGACGGTGAATCCGAGCTGCGCAATGGCCGCACCCATTTTGCGCGCCAGCTCGTAACTGGGATGACCTTCCTTTAGTCGCGCTGAACCAAAGACGGTCACGCATGGCCCAACGAAGTGGAGCACGCGAAAGCCGCGCAAAAAATCCAGCAAAACCCGAAAGAGGGTGATCAGCTCGTCGAAACGCGAGCGCGGTCCTTCCAGAAAAATTTCATCAGCGCGCTGTGGCGGCGCAGTCGCGGATGAGCCGGTTGTGTGCGGTCGTTCACGCTCGAGTGCCGGATCTGCCATCGCCTTAGCGTTAGCAGTTTTGCTGCGGATCTTCTACCGGATTAACAAAAGCCAAGCGAGGGACTCGCCTTCCTAGCAATCAACAATCAGTAATCAGCCATCGGCAATCTGCGTTTCATTTTGTTCCTGGCCGGAATTGAGCCGCTGGAAAGCGAGCGACATAGACGCCAGGGCGAGGTCGCCGCGGCGACCGAATCAATCGAACCTGCGTTTGGAGCTCCCATTAAGTTGCCCACCCCTTAGCACGCGGCACTCTGTCCCCGGCGGGAATGGAACGCGCGGGAGCGCTGCGACATGGACAAAGCCCGCCGGGTCGAAGCGCGGGAGCGCTGCCACGCAACACTTGGCGACGGCAGGAACGCCGTTCGCATTATTGAGGAAAGTCTATGCAAGCGCGCCAAGATTCGCGGAGAGCAGCAACCGGTCTCCATTCCACAATGGGAGCAACAGTTTCAGAATTGGGCGTCAGAGGGCGACGAGTATTTCGTTTGATTCTCGGGCGCTAGCTTGTTCGTTAATGTGGTGATTCTGCGGAAGCTTAAGAGTCCGCCTAAGCCGTAGAGAAGCAGGAGAAGAGTCGTGCCGCTGGCGGGATTTCCGAAT
>Ga0209474_10005949_pt1 | contig 10337 bp, 11 predicted proteins | sample GraSoiAngelo_145_FD_185902 | JGI IMG/M metagenome (GOLD analysis project Ga0209474, IMG submission 185902) | Grasslands soil microbial communities from the Angelo Coastal Reserve, California, USA - 14_1009_05_20cm (SPAdes) (version 2) | ecosystem: Environmental > Terrestrial > Soil > Grasslands... | reverse complement strand
CAAGCCTGATGGAAGAACGCTGGGAATTGAAGGAGGGTTTTGCGTTACACTGTTCCTGGCCGTCCGCAAGTGCTTGATTCTAAACGGAGAGATGTCGGAGTGGTCGATCGAGCACGCTTGGAAAGCGAAGCGGGCCAACTACACGGAGCCACTCCGAAACGCCTCAACGCACACGCGATCACCGACTTATCGTTCTACAGCTATCACCTAGTGTGCGTCCGTAAACCTCGATGTCCTTCGAGGTTTTGAGCCCGACGTATCACAGCCCTATCACAATCGACTCGCGCACTTACCGCGTGTTGCTCGGTACGCTCAGGTACTCGTCCACACCCGCGTTTTCATTCGTATCCGGCGACAGTCATCACTTTCTCCTCGCGCAGGTTCGAGGCGGGATCGGCTGAAGACTGACAACACTCCGGTCCGGTGGCAGTCGCGCGCAATCAGGCATGACGATCGAATGCCGAGGCCGAGTAGTCGTGACCGAGCGAACGGCGGCCAAGCCTTCGCCGACCGCCGCTGCGACTTGTTGGCCGATCCCGAGCGGACATCGCCGACGATCACTAGTAGTAAGTCGCAAGCTGTTTATTGATGCGAGCCGTTCCGGCGCCGCCACTCGCCGGGGGGTGTCCCAACGACAACGGTAAATACGCGTGTGAAGTGGCTCTGATTCGCGAAGCCGCACTCAGCCGCGACATGCACGAGCGGCAAGGTCGCGTCGCGCAGTAATCTTTTCGCCTTCTCAATTCGCCGGTACCTCAACCACTGGTGTGGTGTGAGACCGGTACTTTGCTTGAATGCGTGTGCGAAGTGGCTGCTCGAGAGCCGGCAGGATCGCGCCAGTTCGGTAATGCCAAGGCCTCCGTCAAGATGCGCGTCGATCAGTTCGAGGGCCCGCCGCTTTTGCCACGACGACAGACCTCCGCGCGCCACATGGTGCCGCGGCTTCGCCAGCCCGTACGTCGTCGAGATGTGCACGGCCACGGCGAGCGCCACATGATCGACGAACAGGCGGCTCGCTCGTTCCGGATGCGCGAATGCCGGCATCACTGAGAGCGCCAGATGTGTGAAGACCGGATCCTCAATCCCGACGCCAGGCCGATAGTCAATGTCGCGCCGCCGCGCGCCCCCCGTGTCGTCTACCACGCGATCGAGCAGGATCCGCGGAAGATGAAAGTGGACCGAGTGAAAAGGCGCCACGTGCCGGAAGCGCGGATCGCGTTTGAGATCGAACAGATTGAGGTGACCGGCGACCAGAGACGTCCGGGGGGCCGGACGTCCCTCTTCCCAATATTCCTGCACGGGGAAGTCTCGCAGCTGCAGCGCCGCGATCACGGCGTCTTCGGGCGGCAGCGGATCGGTGAGTTCGAACGTCGGCTGCTCGGAACGCACCTCGACGACGCTCACCTCGCCTTGTGGCAGCGCACGCGCGAGCAGCGCCGGATGGTGCTCCGCATGCAAACGTTCGCCAAGGATGTCGCCAAAGGTCGTGTGCATGTCAGCCCTCAGACGGCCGGGTGACGATCGCCCGATAACTTCCCCCAATTTAGGCAAGACCCGCAGTTCCAGACAAGACCGCCCAGCCGCCGGCCAGCCATCATGTCACGCATGTCGGCAGGACGGCTTCGGAGTGTCCGATGAAGGCGATATCCGTGCGGGAGTTCGGTGGCGTGGAGGCGTTGGTCTACAAGAACGTCCCCCAACCCGTACCAGGAGCCGGTGAAGTGCTCGTGCGGCTGGCAGCCGCGGGTGTCGGCCCATGGGATGCGTGGGTGCGGGAGGGACGTAGCCTCGTGCCGCAGAAGCTCCCGTTGATTCCAGGCGCCGACCTTGCCGGCATCGTCGAGCAGACTGGATCAGGGGTTTCGTTTCGGGCCGGTGACGCGGTCTTCGGCGTGACGAATGACCAGTTCACGGGGGCGTATGCGCAATACGCGGTGGCATCTGCCGCGATGCTCGCCCAAAAACCTGAGGGCCTGTCGTTTCCCGCGGCAGCCTCGGTGCCGGTGGTGGGCTGCACCGCCTGGCAAATGGTGTTCGACCATGGGCGTATTGACCGCACCAGACGGGTGCTGGTCCACGGGGGCGCCGGCAATGTTGGCGCCTTCGCCGTGCAGTTGGCGAAACGGCAAGCGGCCGAGGTCATTGCCACGGCGCTGACGGCTGATGTCGAGTTCGTGCGGTCGCTCGGCGCGGACGTCGTGATCGATGCACAACTGACTCGCTTCGAGGCCGCAGTGTCCGAGGTAGATGTTGTTTTCGACACCGTCGGCGGCGACACCCAAGACCGGTCGTTCTCCGTGCTGAAGCCCGGTGGGATCCTCGTGTCCTCGGCAGCCTGCCCGAATCAAACCACGGCTGCTCGCTACGGCGTCAGTGCCGTGTTCTTCCTGGTAAGTGTACAGAGCGACACGCTGACGCGCCTCGGGGCGCTCATCGTGTCCGGCCAACTGAAGACCACGGTGGGCGAGGTCTTGCCGCTCGCGCAGGCCTCTCTCGCCCACGAAATGCTCGCTGGTCGGCCACACCGGCGCGGAAAGATTGTCCTGACGATGGAGGCGCCGCTCGACGCGATTGCTCCATCCGATTTCTCCAAGGAGACTGCATGACTGGTGAGACACGTATCGGTGCGAGCGAAGAAGACATTGTCGGGGTGAACGGCCTGAAACTTCACGTGCGCTGTTGGCGGCCGACTGGTCTAGCCCTCGGTGTGGTGATGGTCGTACCCGGGTTCAATTCGCACGGCGCGTACTACAGTTGGGTCGCCGAGCAACTGGCCACCGCCGCTCTGGTGGTCTACGCGGTGGACCTGCGCGGACGCGGCGAGTCCGACGGCGAGCGCTTCTATGTCGAGACATTCGACGACTACGTCAGCGACGTCGCCGTGGTTGCAGATGCCGCGGCGGCACGCGAAGGGGACCTGCCGATGTACCTGCTCGGGCACAGCGCGGGTGGCGTGGTGGCCTGCCTCTACGCGCTCGATCGTCAGGTCGCCCTGGCAGGACTGATCTGCGAGAGCTTTGCCTTCAGGGTTCCCGCCCCCGACTTTGCGCTCGCGGCACTCAAGGGTCTGAGCCACATCGCGCCGCATGCGCACGTGCTCCGTCTCAAGAACGAGGACTTTTCTCGCGATCCGGCGGTGGTCGCCCGCATGAACGACGATCCCTTGATTGCGCATGAGACGCAGCCGACGAAGACCGTTGCCGCGATGGTGCGCGCAGACGAGCGCCTCGAGCGGGAGTTCCCCAAATTGCGGCTGCCGCTCCTGATTCTCCACGGCACCGCGGACAAGGCGACGAAGCCGAGCGGCAGCCAGTTGTTCTTCGACACCGCCGGTTCCGAGGACAAGACGCTGAAGTTGTATGAGGGGGCGTTCCACGATCCGCTGAACGATGTCGGGCGGGAGGCCGTCATGGCCGATGTCCTAGCGTGGATTGGCGCGAGGCTGCCGAGAGCCGCGAACTTTGAACGCGCCGGCACCCAGGAGGGTGTGGCATGAGTGGCGCCGACATTCGCAGCCGCTCGTGGCGTCGCGGTCCCCGGCGATCGACATGGCGTCTGATTGGTGTCGGGTTGTTGACTGGCGCAATCGGACTCCTTGCTCCGTGGTCGGCAGTCACCGTCAATGCAAGTGTGAAACCGTTCTCGTCGCGATTTCGCGCGTCTCTGATGGACGTCGGGAACGCGGCGCAGTACGTCCGCAGTGGCGGATCGGGCCCGGCCGTGCTGTTGCTCCACGGGTTTGGCGACACCGGCGATATGTGGCAACCGCTCGCGGAGGTACTGATCGCCGATCACACGGTCGTCGTCCCCGACTTGCGGGGCATGGGACTCTCTTCGCATCCGGAGGCCGGTTATGAGAAGACCAGTCAGGCGCGCGATCTCGCCTCGATTCTCGATCGGCTGGCGATCGACCGGGTGACGCTGGTGACGCACGACATCGGGAATATGGTGGGGTATGCGTTCGCCGCACAGTTCCCGCAGCGCGTGATCCAATGGATTGTCATGGATGCACCCATTCCCGGACTCGGGACCTGGGAGAAGCAGTTGGTGAATCCCCTGGTCTGGCACTTCAATTTTCGCGGCCCCGATGTGGAGCGTCTGGTCGCCGGCCGAGAGCGGATTCTGCTGGACCGCTTCTATAACGAGCTGTCAGCGCGTCCTGCCGCGATCGACGAGGACACTAGGCACCACTACGCCGTGCTGTATGCACGGGCCGGCGCCATTCACAACGCCTTCAGCGGCCAGTTCGCGGCGTTTCCGAGGGATGCGGAGGAGAACAGGACACTCTTTGCCAAAGGGGGCCGTCTGCGCATGCCAGTCCTGGCCATCGGCGGCGACCACTCCTACGGCGCGTCGATGAAGTCTGAGCTCGAGTTCATCGCCGACCATGTCGAGGGGGCCGTGGTCGCGAACTCCGGTCACTGGATCATGGAGGAACAGCCGGCCCAGGCGACCGTCATCATCACCAGATTCATCGTCGACAAGTGAGGAGTGCGCGTGCGCGCCATAGCGATCCATCGTATCGTCGCGGTTCTCGCGGTTCTCGGTACCAGCGCGGCAATCGGTGGCCAAGAGCGAGACACGCGAGTGCGTCTGACGGCGGCCGAAGTGGACGCCGTGCGGACCGAGGTAGCCGGTGCGGGCACATCGGGGCTGCCGGCCGTCACGACGCGCGTCCTCTTCGGTGATCCCGCCGGGCCGGGCCTCTACACGATCGAGCTGCGGATCGCACCCAACACCACGATACAGGCGCACACACATCGCGACACGCGAACCGCCATCGTGCTCGATGGAGTGTGGTACTTCGGTTACGGCGGGCGCCATGAGCAGACGGCGGAAAAGGCGTTGGCCCGTGGGAGCTTCTACACAGAACCGAGTGGCCAGCTGCACTTCGCCAGGACAGGTCCAGGAGGAGCCACGGTCGAGATTACCGGATATGGCCCAACCGACACGATGTACGCGAAGTGAGTACCCGGAGGCACAGTCAACCGCCGCCGCAAATTCCGGCCGGAGAACCTATAGCCAGGAAACGACGGCTCGTACTGACACCGCCTTGCCTCTGTGATTGATGAGAGTCCTGTCCTTCTTCTACCAAGTACGGTCCACGCTGAGGTGGCCCAAAGGCCGTGACCCGAGTTGCGTGCCCGTAAGTGATCGTGAAGATTGGGAGATGTATCACAATTCGCGTTTTGTCGGGTGCGAGCGACGCGGTAAGTGTATGATTCTAAAGACGGAGAGATGGCCGAGTGATCGATGGCGCACGCTTGGAAAACGAAGCTGGCGAACGACATGAAGCCGCTTCGACGAGCGTCAACGCACACGCGATCAGCGACTTAGCCTTCTCGAACTACCACGCCGTGCGCATCCGTAAACCTCGATGTTCTTCGAGGTTTTGAGCATGGCGTATCACTTCCTATCACAATCGAGTCGCTCACTTAGCCCTTGTTGCTCAGTATTCGTCCGCATTAGTCGTCCGCAGCGTTGCCGGTGCGTTCGCGCACCCGCAACAAGCTCGCGCTCGAAAAGTGAGTCCTCGATGAAATGCCTTTAGGTCGAACCCGACCGAACCTTCGTACGCGTCAACGAGTACCTTATCGGGCGAGGAATTCGAGCGTCTTCGGTACGAACTGCGCGTGGAACTGGAACACCCCGCCGTGGCCAGCATCGGGGTAGATGATGAGGTCGCTATTCGGAAGACGGCGCGCCAAGTCGTGCGAGTTCTTGGTTGGCACCATGCGATCGCTCTCGCCGTTCGCGACGAGGACTGGTTGGCGAACCACTGACAGATCTGCTGGTGGCTTGGATCCCCAGCGACGCAAGGCCTTCAGTTGTGCCTGGAGCGCGCTGATGGTGATGTCCTTGTCACGGTTCTGAGAGCGCTCCTTCAGTCTCTCCAGAAAGTCTTTCCCGGCGCGGATCCCACCGGGCGTCCTGGTGAAGAACAGGAACTGCTTCGGGTCTTGGCCCGTCAGAAAGCCACGGGCCATGTCGAGGTACGTGACACGCGCGACCCTGCTGATGCCTTCGCCCCCGGCCGGCCCGGTTCCCGCGAGGATCATCTTTCGTACGAGCGGCGGCTCCATCAGCACGATCTCCTGCGCGATCATCCCGCCCATCGAGAAGCCGAACAGGTCCACCTGTTTAAAACCCATCGCCTTAATGAAGGTGATGGCGTCTTTGGCCATTTGTTCGATCGAGGTCGCGGGTGAGCCGCTGGACGCGCCGATACCGCGGTTGTCGAACGTGATCACGTGATGCTTGGCGGCGAGACCATCAACAACGCGCGGGTCCCAATTGTCCAGCACGGCAGCCAGATGAACGAGGAACACCACCGGCGTCCCCGGATTGTTCGTTCCGAGCTCGCGGTACGCGAACTCCACTCCGCCTGCGGCGATCGTCCGCGTTGGGACGTTCGTCCAATTGACCTTCAGGTCCACCGTTGCAGTCATGTTGCTCTCCTGTCGTGATGAATGTCCGCGGAATCATCAACCCGTCGCCTCATTTCACTTCAGTGAGACGACGACTTTGCCCTTTGCACGTCCTGTTTCGACGTAGGCCATGGCTTCCTTGGTCGATGTGAAGGGGAAGACGCGATCCACGACGGGGCGAATGATTCCGTCGTCGATGAGCGACGTGATCTCAGTCAACTGGTCGCCGCTCGCTCTCATGAACAGGAACGAGTAGTGCACTTGGCGGCGCTTAGCTTTCGCTCTGATCCCGTAGCTCAAGAGGCCCATGATCACTCTCAAGCCCCACGATGCACCGATGCTTCGTGCAAACGCAGCATCGGGTGGCCCTGAGATGGAGATGAGCTGTCCACCGGGCTTGAGGACGCGGAGAGATTTTTCGAGCGTTACCTTGTCGAGGCTATTCAAGACCACGTCGTAGTCCCGGAGGACCTCCGCGAAGTCTTCCTTCTTGTAATCGATCACAATGTCGGCTCCGAGGCGTCTGACTAGATCGATGTTGGCCGTGCTCGTCGTCGTCGCCACCGTCGCGCCGACGTGCTTCGCCAGCTGAATGGCAAATGTACCCACACCACCCGATCCCGCGTGGATGAGAACTCTTTGTCCCCTTTGTAGATTGGCTCTTTCGATCAGCGCCTGCCAGGCGGTCAAGCCGACCAAGGGAATGGAAGCCGCTTCTTCCATGGTGAGTGCCCTGGGCTTGATCGCCACGTCCGCTTCGTTGATCGCCATGAATTCCGCGAATGCGCCGATTCGCCCGTCAGCCGGCCGCGCATAGACTTCGTCGCCCGGTTTGAATCGCCGTACTCGAGACCCGACCCGCACGACGATTCCGGCCACGTCATGGCCCAAAATGAGGGGCAGGCGATACGGCAGAATGCGCTTGAACTCGCCGCTTCTGATTTTGGAATCCAGCTGATTCACACTGGCGGCGTGAATCTGGACCAGCACGTCATCCTCCCGCAGCTCCGGGTCTGGCATTTCGCCAGCCCGAACATGGTCGGTGCTTCCGTACCGATCGAGGATGAACGCCTTCATAGTGCTTACGCCCCGTCCGTCGAGCGGCGACCGGGCACACGGCCTGATTCAAGCGCTCGCGCGTACGTGTCGCGGTCATAGAGGGGCAGCGCACCGGTCGCGTCTGTGGTCGCAAGGTAGTCGAGCATCAGATCCTGAGCTTCCTTCGACCGATCGGCGATCAGAAACTCGGTGCGCTCGACGTGCAAGCCCTCTGACAGCGACATCGATCCGCCGAAGTACACCGACCGTTTGATCGCCGCGACTGCGCCCTTTGGCCGCGAGCCCAAGTACTCCGCGATTTCGACCGCCCTCGCGACGACCTTCTCTTGAGGGACAATTTCGTCGACCGCTCCGTTGGCGAGTGCCTCCGCGGGCGTGAACGGCTTGCCCTCGAGGATGGCAACGAGGGAGCGGTGGGTGCCGATCAGGCGGGTCAGTCGCTGGGTGCCGCCACCGCCCGGATTGATTCCGAGGAGCACTTCCGGGTGGCCGATGAAGAAGTCGCCGTCTGCCATGACGCGCAAGTCGCACGCCCACGCGAATTCCGCGCCGAGACCGAGAGTCGAGCCGTTGAGGGCAGCCACGAAGATGACGCCGCTGCCGTTCATCCGCAGGAACGTCGCGTGGAGACGATCGAGTTGAACAGCTCCTTCCAGCGGAGTCCTGGTTACCACGGGGTCCAGCACGCGGGCTCGGTCGGCGATTTCGGCCGCGCGTACGATGGCGGACGCGCCGCGTTCGCCGACCGACGGCGTCGCGGCGCCGCCTTCCTGCAGCCACCGAACGTCGGCATGGCTGATGAACCGCGTCGGATGCACGCCGGTGATGACGACGGCGTGGACGCGTGGGTCGTGGTCGACGCGGTCCACCAACTCGTCTAGGTGGTTGGCGATTTCGCGACCGAACAAGGCGTGAGGACCGCCGTCGACCCGGACGATCAGGACGGCTCCGCGGTCCTCGATCTCGAAATGGCCCTCGTCTTTCTGTGTCATGGGGTCTCCCTCTCGCCGACGGTCAACCCGCGAGGCTTAGGCAGCGGTCGGGAGACCTGCCACCTGGCGCTCGAGTCCCTTCGGATCCGCGAAGAAAGCTGGCCCGGTGCCCTGGCTCATCTTGTCGGGGAAGATCTCCTCGTCGCCCGCGACGATGCCCGCGACAATCGCCCGCGCGGCGTCCGCGGGCGACGTCTTCTCGAGCGGAAGCGCCTCGCCCATCTTGGTATCGATCGGACCTGGATACACGCCGAACACCTGCGTGTGCTGTCCGCGCAGCATCGCCGTCGTGACCTGCGTCAGCGAGTGGGTCGCCGCCTTAGATGCGCTGTACGCCGCGATAATCGGGAAGCTGACGAACGAGGCGACCGAATTGAGGTTCGCGATGGCGCCGCCGCCATTCTTCGCGAGGACTGGCGCGAAGGCCTGCGTGACGGCGAAGGTGCCGAGGAAGTTCACTTCCATCTCCTGCCGCCCGCCGTCGATCCACTTCGGATCAGTGAAATCGCCACCATGGAAGCCGACGATGCCGGCGTTGTTGACGAGGAGGTCGACGTCGGTCGCGGTCGCCGCCGCAGCGGCGATCTGTTCGGCATTGGTGACATCGAGCCGAAGGGGCACGACGCGAGAGCCGTGGCGGGCCACGAGCGAATCGAGCGTTGAGAGGGTGCGCGCGGTGGCGTACACCTTTTTCACGCCCGCCGAGACGAGCGCGTCCACGATGGCTTCGCCGATGCCGCGGTTGGCGCCGGTGACGAGTGCAATCTTGCCTGAGAGTGTGTAGCCCATATCGAGACTCCTGAACGGCTCGCCACGCGAGCCCGAAACGACAGCCGCTTGTCGACAGCCGCAAACAGACCGACCTGTCTATTCACGCCGTTGACAATAGACCGACCTGTCTGTATTGTCAAGGGGTGCCCAAGAAAGCCGGAAGACGGCCGAAACGCTCCGATACCGGCGTCCGTGACCGCCTGCTCGACGCCGCCGATCGGCTCTTCTACCGCGAGGGCGTGCGAGCCGTGGGCATCGACCGCGTCCTGGCGGAAGCGGACGCGGCGAAGGCATCGCTCTATCAGCACTTCGGCTGCAAGGACCAGCTCGTGGCGTCCTACCTCGAGCGCAAAACAGGGGACGCCCGCGCGCACATCGAGGCGTACCTCGCCGACACGCCGCCGTCACAACGCGCGCTCAAGTTTTTCGACTGGGTGGTGGACTGGACAGAGTCGAAGGACTTTCGCGGCTGCCCGTTGCAGCACACAGTGAGCGAGCTCACCGATGCCGCGCACCCGGCGCGCGCCGTCGCTCACGCGCAGCGAGAGTGGTTCAAAGAACGTCTCCTCGAGTGGTCGATCGCGGCGGGGGTGAAGGACGCGAAAGCGATCGCTCGCGCGCTGATCGTGCTGTTCGACGGTGCCGTCGCTGGGGCCGAGGTTGACGGGCCACAACGGGCGCGCGACGCTCGATGGATGGCCAGACAATTGTTGGTGGCTGGCTGAACGCGCTCCGCTTTTTTAAAAGCCGCCTAACTGACGACGCAGGTCAGAACATCGTGCACAGTTCCAAATGTTTCGATCGAGAGCCCGAAGGTGCTCGACTCGACACCGCGCTCGAACTGCCCGACGTGCCGAACCGTCTGTTGGTCGTTGGCGGCGGTTACATCGGGCTCGAGCGCGTATCGCTGGACGATATTGCGCGCCAGGCCCAGCCCAACCCCGTCCATCCACAACACGGAGCCCATCACCATGGATGACGTCATCATCATCGGCGGCAGCTTTGCCGGTCTCGCCGGCGCCCTGCAGCTCGGTCGTGCCCGCCGCAAGGTCACCGTTCTCGATACCGGCCTGCCGCGCAACCGCTT
>Ga0209474_10005948_pt1 | contig 10337 bp, 9 predicted proteins | sample GraSoiAngelo_145_FD_185902 | JGI IMG/M metagenome (GOLD analysis project Ga0209474, IMG submission 185902) | Grasslands soil microbial communities from the Angelo Coastal Reserve, California, USA - 14_1009_05_20cm (SPAdes) (version 2) | ecosystem: Environmental > Terrestrial > Soil > Grasslands ... | reverse complement strand
CCGCCGCCGAGGCGGCGGCCGCGCTCGCGCCGCTTGCCGGTCCGTTCGCCTTCATCATCTTTTCGATCGGGCTGATCGGCACCGGACTGCTGGCCATCCCCATCCTGGCGGGCTCAGCGGCGTATGCGGCAAAAGAATTCCTTGGACTGGCCGGAAACCTGGCCAGTAAGCCAAAGCATCGACCCACCTTCTACCTGATGCTGGTCGTGGCGACCCTCGCCGGGGTTGCCATGAATTTCCTGCACCTGGACCCGATCCGGGCGCTGTTCATCACGGCCGTGATCAACGGCGTCGTCGCCCCGCCGCTGCTCGTCCTGATCGTGCTGGTGGGCGCCGACCGAAAAATCATGAAAAAGCAGGTCAGCGGCAAGCTCAGCCTATCGCTAACCTGGATCGCCGCCGTGTTCATGGGCGTCGCCGCGATCTCGATGCTGGTCACCCTGATCCATCGATAAGCGTCGGCAGCCTTAAGCTTTTCTCATGAATGCGTGCTTTCATGAGAAGCATCGTGGCCGAACAACCGCACGTTCTCGTCGTTGATGACGATTCGCGAATCGCCGCCGCGCTGCGTCGCGCCCTGATTTACGAGGGCTACCACGTCGAGGTGGCCCCGGACGGCCAAATCGCGCTCAACCGCGCTCGCGAGCGGATGCCAGACCTGGCGATCCTGGACGTCATGATGCCCGGAATCGACGGCCTGGAAGTCACCCGGCGGCTTCGCGCGGAAGGCGACGTGCCGATCCTGCTGCTGACCGCGCGGGATGGAACCGCCGACCGGGTCAAGGGTCTCGACAGCGGCGCTGACGATTACCTGGTCAAGCCCTTCGCCTACGAGGAGCTGCTGGCCCGCGTCCGGGCGCTGCTTCGGCGCCGCGCACCCCGCTCCAGGCGCACCCTCCGCTACGCCGACGTGGTGATGGATCTCGCGACCCGTGAGGTCCGCCGGGGCGAGCGGCTGATCCCGACCACCGCCAAAGAGTTTGACCTGCTGCAGCATTTCATGCGCAATCCCGGGCAGGTGCTGCGCCGTGAGCAGCTGCTCGACGCGGTCTGGGGTTTTAATTTCGGCGCGAGCAGCAACGTGGTCGACGTGTACGTGGGATATCTGCGCCAGAAGCTGGAGCAGGACGGTGCGTCGCGCCTGCTCCAGACGGTGCGCGGAGTTGGGTACATCCTTAAGGAGCAATGAACCCGTCCCTCGGCGATCGACGGTCGATCGCCGGACGCATCCAGCCCCTGCGGCGAACGTTGGATCGAGCCAGGCAATGGATCGACACCCAGACCGCGTTCCGACGCCAGATACCGATCCGCGGCCGCATCGCCCTTTTCGGTGCGGCCGTGGTGGCAATCACGGTGTTGATCTTCGGGGTGGTGGTCTACTACCTCGTTCAGGGCAATCTCGTTTCTCAGCAAGAAGGAACCCTTACCCAACGGGGTGACCAGGTCTGGCAGCTCCTGGAGCGCGTCCCGCCCTTCGGCCGCTCGCTATCGGCGGCGTTTCCCGTTGACCTTGACAGGAGCTCCGAGATCTTTGTCCAGACCTTCAACGCGCAGCAGGCATCGGAGGGGTCGAGCGGGAAAGTGGACGGGATCGATCCCGAGTGGCCCGCCAACGTTTTCGAAGCCGTGCCCATCGATCATGGCGTCATCCGCGTCATTCATCCCGCGAGCGGACCCGCGATCCGCGCCTACATTCGGGCCCTGACGGCTCGGGACCTGACGACGATCAACGGCTACGTGATTGTTGGCCAGGCCACCTTCGTCGTCGACAACCAGCTGGCGGATCTCCGGCTCTTCCTCATCATCGGCATACTGCTGAGCTTGCTGGCTGCGGGCGTGCTCAGCTGGTTCGTGGCGGGTCGTGCCCTGCGCCCACTGGACGAAATGGCCAGCACAGCTGAAGACATCGGTCGCACCCAGGACCTGAGCCGGCGGCTGCCGGCGATGGCGGTCGATGACGAAATCGGCCGGCTACAGCGCAGCTTCAACCAGATGCTCCGTCAGCTCGAGGATGCCTACCTCCGCCTCCGGTCTGCCTTGAGCGCGCAACGCCGCTTCGTGGCCGACGCCTCACACGAGCTCCGCACGCCGCTCACCACGATTCGCGGCAACGTCGGCCTCCTGATCAAGCGGGATGACATCACCACGGAAGACCGCACCGCCGCGCTGCATGACATCGCCAGCGAGAGCGAGCGGATGAGCCGGATGGTGCAGGATCTGCTGACGCTGGCCCGCGCGGACGCCGGCTATCACCTGGAGAAATTCCCGCTCGACCTGCGCCCGATCGTCGAGGACGTGTCCCGTCAGGCGCAGCGGCTGCAGCCCGCCCGGCAGGTCGAGCTGCTCGATGGACAGCCATCGATCGTCACCGGCAATGCCGACGCCATCAAGCAGTTGCTCTGGATCCTCATCGATAACGCGTTCAAGCACACCGGCGACGGAGGCCACGTGCTGGTGCAGCTGCAACCAGGCAGCCAGTGGGCCTCGCTGGTCGTAAGCGATGACGGACCGGGCATCGCGCAGCAGGACCTCGAGCGAATCTTCGAGCGCTTCTACCAATCCGACGCGGCGCGCGCCGGCGAGGGAACCGGCCTCGGCCTGGCGATCGCGCGCTGGATCGCCAGGGAACATGGCGGCCGCGTCTATGCCGCCAACAACCCGCAGGGAGGCGCGCGCTTCACCGTCGAGCTTCCGGTTGCGCCAAAGTCTTAAGGAAGTCTTAGATGAGGTTCATAGGCCGCTCATTGGCGCGGGTCAGGATCATTCTCGGGTAGCAATGCAGGATCCGTTGGCGCACGACCAGGTGGAAGGGCTGCCGGAGTTCCCGCCGCGGGGATCGGCCCCGGAGTATGCCACCACGCATGATTACTCTTCGCAGGACTACTCATTTCCTGAGTCCCCCGACGCTCCGTCGGAGCCAGCATCGATGCCCCCAACCGCGGTTCCCTCCTTTCCCCACCGTCCGGCGCGCAGCATGGCTACGGCCATGCTCGCCGCCGGGCTGGTCATCGGCAGCATCGGCGGCGGCGCCGTCGGCGCGGTGCTCGCCAACCGGCACACCGCCAACGCCGTCAACAGCCAGACGACGGCCGGAACCAACGCCGGCATTGCGGCGCCCGCTCCCTCACCCGGCTCCTATGCCGCGATCTATCAGCAGACCAAGGACGGTGTCGTCACCATCACCACCCAGGTCAGCGGTCGCGGCTTCCGGTCCTTCTCGCAGGCCCAGGGTTCCGGCATCGAGGTCGACAAGCAGGGCGACATCCTGACCAACGCGCACGTCGTCGACGGCGCGTCACAGGTGCAGGTGCAGTTCAGCAACGGCCAGACCACCACGGGCCAGGTCAAGGGTGTCGATCAGAGCGCCGACCTCGCCGTCGTGCAGGTTTCCGTCTCCCAGGACCAGCTCCATCCTCTCGCGACCGGCAACTCCGATACATTGCAGGTCGGTGATACGGCGCTCGCGATCGGCACCCCGTTCGGACTGCAGGGGAGCTTCACCGCCGGCATCATCTCCGGGCTCAACCGGACCACCACCGCCCCCAACGGTCGCGCCCTGACCGGCATGATCCAGACCGATGCGCCGATCAACCCTGGAAACTCCGGCGGTCCGCTGCTCGATTCCCGCGGCGCGCTCATCGGGGTCAACGACTCGATCGATAGCCCGGTCGAGGGCAACGTTGGCGTCGGCTTCTCGATCCCGGTAAACCGGGCGACCAGTCTGCTCAAGCCGCTCGAGACCGGGCAGGCGGTCCAGCATCCATGGCTGGGGATCAGCGGCGAAACGCTGACCCCGACGACCGCAAGCCAGCTCGGCATTAATGGCGCGAACTCGGGCGTGCTGGTCGTCGACGTGGTGGCCAACGGTCCCGCAGCCAAGGCGGGTCTGCAAGCCAGCGGCCAGCCCGACGCCAGCGATGACGTCATCACGGCCGTTGACGGTCACAATCTGACGACGATCGACGCGCTGACCCAGTACCTCGACACCAAGAAGGTTGGCGATCACGTCAAGCTCACCGTCGTCCGAAACGGGCAGAAGATTTCGGTCGGGGTGACGCTGGGTAACTTCCAGGCTCAGCCGTCGGCAACCCCCTAGCAAGTCTTAGCAAACGCTTACGCCCGCTTCATGACTCCCTCAAGCAGATGGCTGAACATGGGCCACGCATGCGTCAGCCAACCCTGAAGCCCTTAGCGATTCCGCGGCGCGCTGGCTGGCTGACGGGCACACGAGCCGGGCTGATCGGCCTGGGCCTGGTTGCGGTGCTGCTGGTCGCCCTGATCGCCCGCGATACGGTCTTCGCGCAGCCGGCTGCCGCCGTCATTCGCTCTGCGGCCGCCGATCGCGGCACCGTCACCTCCGTGGTCAGCGGCACCGGCTCCTTGCAGCCGGCGGGGCGCATGACCGTGAACTTCAAAACGGCGGGCACCTTGACGGAGGTGGACGTCAAAGTCGGCGACAAGGTCACCACCGGGCAAGTGCTGGCGCGCCTGGATCCCAGCACGCAGCAAGCGGCGCTGGCGCAGGCGCAGGCGTCGCTGGCCTCGGCCCAGGCGAACCTGCAGTCGGTGCAATCACCCTTGACGTCGGCCCAGCTGGCCCAGTTACAGCACCAACTTAGCGCCTCCCAGCAGAACTACAACGACACGGTCGCCTCGGTCAACGCCCAGAACCAGGCCGATGCCAGCACGGTGGCGAACGACCAGGCGAAGGTCAACGCGGATTGCCCGGCGGGTGCCACCTGCTCCCAGGACCAGGCGCAACTCAGCAACGACAAAAGCAAGCAGAACATGGATGCGATCAGCGGGCGAAGCCGCATCAACTCGGCGGCTCAGCAGATCACCTCCTCTCGCGACAGCCTGAACGTCCAGTCACAGGTCAAGCCCAATTCCGTCGCCGCTGCCCAGGCCCAGCTGGCATCAGCCCAGGCCCAGGTCCAGGCGGCGCAGCTGGCGGTGAACGAGGCCGCGCTGACCTCGCCGACGTCCGGCGTCGTTGTCAGCATCAGCGGCGTCCCGGGCGAAGCCGTCGCGGGCGGCGGCTCGGGTACGACGGCCCAGGCGCCGGGAACGCTGGCGCCGCAGCCGGCCTCGGGGAGCTCGAGCGGCTCGGCGTCGGGCGGCTTCATGGTCATCGACGACAACAGCAGCCTGGTTGCGGTGATGGCGTTTGCGGAGACCGATGCCGCGAAGCTGGCCGCCAACCAGACGACCACCCTGACCTTCGACGCTATTCCCAATCTGACCGTCACGGGTCACGTCCTCACCATCAGCCCGAATGCCACCGTCGTCAGCAACGTCGTCGACTACTACGTCAGCTTTGTCTTGAATCGCACCGATCCGCGGCTTCGAGAGGGCATGACCGTGAATGCCGCGGTCACCGTCGCCGAATCGGACAACGTCGTGCGCGTCCCGAATGCGGCGGTGCACACCACCGCCGGGACGACCAGCGTGACCGTGCTCAGCAACGGCCAGCAAGTCCCGACCGAGGTCGTGACCGGGGTGGTCGGTGACACCTATACCGAAATCAAGGGCGGCCTGAACGCCGGCGACCAGGTCGTGCTTCCCTCCTTGCGAACGACCGGCACGACGACAAACGGGACGGTCCGGGGCCTGGGCGGCCTCGGCGGTGGAGGCGGCTTCCGGGGCGCCGGCGGGTGATCACCCTCGAGGGGATCACCAAGCTCTACCGCACCGGCGACATCGAGGTCCCGGCGCTCAAAGGTATCTCGCTCCATATCCCGGAAGGAGAATTCGTCGCGATCATGGGACCGTCGGGCTCCGGCAAGAGCACGCTGATGAACGTCATCGGCTGCCTCGATCTCCCAAGCGCGGGCACCTACATCCTCGACGGCTATGACGTCTCCGACTTGACCGAGGACCAGCTGGCCTGGGTCCGCAACCGGAAGATCGGCTTTGTCTTTCAGTCGTTCAACCTGATCCCGCGGGTGAGCGCGATCCACAACGTGGAGATGCCGCTGATCTATGCCGGTGATGTGCAGCAGCGCCAGGAACGGGCGCTGGCATCACTCGAGGCGGTCGGTCTGCTTGCGCGTGCCCATCATGTGCCGAGCGAGCTCTCAGGCGGGCAGCAGCAGCGAGTTGCGATCGCCCGGGCGCTGGTCACGGACCCCGCCCTCCTGCTGGCCGACGAGCCGACCGGCAATCTCGACTCCGAGTCGAGCACCGAGATCATGAAGCTTCTGCGCGACCTGAACGAGCAGGGCCGCACCATCGTCCTTATCACGCACGAGCCGGACATCGCTGCCTTTGCGCAACGGGTTGTGCGCTTGCGTGACGGGATCGTCGTCAGCGACGAACGCCGGCCGGATCAAACCCAGGTCACGGGGGTGGCGGGCTTCTCCCCGCGTCTGCAATGAGCATCCTCGAGGGGTTGCGTCTCGCGGTCAGCGGATTGGTCGCCAACCGCTTGCGCTCGGCGTTGACCATGCTCGGCATCCTGATCGGCGTTTCCGCCGTCATCCTGCTGGTCGGCGTCGGCAACGGCTCGTCGATCGCGGTGCAGCAGCAAATCCAATCCCTGGGCTCCAACCTCCTGACCGTCTTTCCCTCCAACGCTCGCGCCGTTGGCGGGGTCGCCCAGGGCTTCGGCACCGGCTCCAGCCTGACGCTCGACGACGTCACGGCAATCACCAACAAGCAGGCGGCGCCCGATGTCGTGACCGCGATCCCGAGCGCGAACGGACGCGCCCAGCTGATCTACCAGAACCAGAACTGGAGCAGCAGCCTAACTGGGACCACGCAGAACTTTCCCTCGGTCAGAAACTATCAGCTGGCGAGCGGCCAGTTCTTCACCGCGGCCGACGTCGACGGCTCGAGCCGCGTGGCGGTGATTGGGCAGACGACCGTCACGAACCTGTTCGGCGCCAATGATCCCATCGGCCAGACGATGAAGGTCAACGGCCAGAGCTTCCGGGTCATCGGCGTCTTTGCGCAAAAGGGCTCCTCCGGCGGCTTCAACAACCAGGATGACATCGTGGTCGTCCCGATCACGTCCGCGTGGAACTACCTCCTGGGCGGGCGGGGTCGCAATGTGCAGCAGATCTACGTCGAGGCCACGAGTGCGAGCGCAACCACCGCGGCCAACACCGAAGTTACCCAGATCCTGCTCGACCGGCATCACATCTCCGACCCGGCGCAGGCCGATTTTCAAATCCTGAGCCAGCAGGATGTCCTGAACAGCGCATCGCAAACCACCGGCGTGCTGACCTTGATGCTGGGGGCGATCGCCGGCATCTCGCTGGTCGTCGGCGGCATCGGAATCATGAACATCATGCTGGTCACCGTCACCGAGCGGACTCGGGAGATCGGCATCCGCAAGGCGATCGGGGCTCGCCGCCAGGACATCCTGCTGCAGTTCCTGATTGAATCGATGTTCCTCTCCGGGGTGGGTGGCGCGCTCGGCATCCTGATTGCCTTCGGGCTGGCTCCGGTCCTTCCATTGCTGGTTTCCGCCTTGCCGAGTCCGATCATCTCGATGCCGTCGGTCTTCATGGCCTTCGGCATTTCGGTCGGCATCGGGTTGTTCTTCGGTCTCTATCCCGCCAATCGGGCGGCACGGCTCCGCCCGATCGAGGCGCTTCGCTACGAATGAATCCCAAGGAGGTCATACATTGATCAAGCTGCCGATCGCTGCACTCGTCATCGTCGTCGCCCTGCTGGGCGGTTTTTACGGTGGTTACAAGATTGGAGGTGGTGGCACGGCGAACGCCGCCGCAGCCAACAACGGCACGGGCAACGCGAACCGCGGTGGCGCGACCGGCTTCGGCGGCCGGCTGGCCGCCGCTTGCCCAAGCCCTGGCGCGTCGCCGTCGGCCGCTGCGTCAGGTGCGGCCGCCCGCCGCGGCGCTACCGGTACGGTCACCAATCTGACCAGTAACTCGCTGACCGTGCATGACGCCCGCTGCAATACCGACGTCAAAGTCACCTTCGACCCGAGCGTGATCGTGCGCAAGACGGTCGTCGGCCAGAGCTCGGATCTGCAAGAGAGTCAGAACGTGACCGTGGTCGGCACTCGCCAGGCTGATGGCACAGTCAAGGCCAACAGCATCACGATCGTTCCGGCGGGCGCGGGCGCCGGCGGTTTCGGTGGCTTTGGAGCTGGGGCAGGCTCAACCGGCGGTTGATTGGACCGACTGACCTGGTTGGTGCTGGCTGCCGTGCTGGTGCTCGGCGGCCTCTACCTCCACCTGCATCAGGTCGCTGACTGGCTGACGTACCTTACGGCTGGGGTGGGTGCCGGCATCGGCCTGGCGCTCACCGGCAGCGTGATCCACGACGCGTTCTCAAGTCCACGTGAGCGGCCTTAAGCCGTGGCTTCGGCGCTCTTCCGCATCGGATCGATCCGGTAGCCGGCTCCGCGGACGGTGACGATCTGAAAGCCGAGCTTGCCGAAGCGGCCTAGCTTTTCGCGGAGCCAGCGAATATGCACGTCGACGGTCTTGCGGTCGCCGAGGTAGCTGTAGCCCCAGACTTGCTCGAGTAGGATCTCGCGGGTGAAAACGCGACCGGGGCGGCGCACCAGGTAGGCCAGCAGCTCCCATTCCTTGGGAGCGAGCTTCAATTCCGTGTCATCGATCATGGCCCGGCGTCCGGCTCGGTCGATCGTTAGGCGACCGAGCCGATCCTCGTCGACCGCGGCGGGTAGCGCCCGTTGCTCGCTGCGGCGCAGGACCGCGGTCATACGGGCGAAGAGCTCCCGTAACGAGAACGGCTTGGTGATGTAATCATCGGCGCCCAACTGCAGCCCGACGACCTTGTCCACCTCGCTGTCTTTAGCGGTCAGCATGATGATCGGGACGTCCCCCTCCTGCCGCAGCACCCGGCAGACCTCGAGGCCGCTCATCTCCGGCAGCATCAGGTCGAGTAGGACCAGGTCGGGTCGAGCTGTTCGCGCGCTCCTCAGCGCCTCGGCGCCGTCCTGCGCGGCCAACACGAGATACCCTTCTTTCTTGATGTTGAAGCTCAGCGTCTCTCGAATCGTTGCATCGTCCTCGACGACAAGGATCCGCTTAGGCAATTAGAAGGATTGTCACGATTGGGATCCTATACCTGAGACCTTTCCAGGACTCTCCTGCCGGGGTTCGAGCGGAAACCGCCTTGAAGGATGTCCTCGTAGCGTTTTGCTAGATTCCGGCGAGGCATGAAATGGCGATTTGGCGGAAGGTCTTCGCCAGGGCACCAACCAGAGTTGGCTGACGAGGTGCTCGACCACCTCGAGGATGGCATTGTCGTACTTGAGGGCGGAGTCGTCAGCTGGCTGAATCCAGCGGCGACGCTGATGTTTCCAGGGGTGGCGGACGCCGCCGGCCGACCTCTCCTTGAGATGGTGCGAGAACATCGCATCAACGCTCTTGCGGCGAAGGCCCTTCAGCGAGGCCAAGAGGAGGCTGCTGAAGTTGGTCTCTCGATCTCCAACCGCACGCTCTATGTCCGGGCTGTGCCTCTAAACGCTGGCGGGCTGCTTTTGTTGTTTCGCGATCTCACACGATTTCGTCACCTGGAGACGGTCCGTCAACAGTTCGTTGCCAATCTTGCCCACGAGATGCGAACGCCCCTTGCCGGTCTTGACCTGGCCGCCCAGACGCTCGCCGATGAGCTGCCCGCCGAGGGCGATGCGCGTCTTTTTCTGAACCGCCTCCTACAGGAATCCCGGCGGCTGCAGTCAACGGTTGCCAATCTCAGCCAGCTTGCGGCCCTCGATGATGAAGGTGTCCCGGTCGATCGCGCTCCCTTCGACGCTCGAGCACTCGTCGAGGAGCTGGTGACGCGAAATCAGCCCCGGGCCACGGCCCAACGACTCGCATTGCGGGCGGACCTCCCAGGCAGCGAAATGCAGGTCTCGGGCGACCGTGCCAAGACCGATCAAGCTCTCCAGAACATCGTCGACAACGCGTTGAAGTTCACAAATGAGGGGGAAGTGGTGATGAGGGGTCGGAGCGAGGGCAATCGGGTTGAGATTGTTGTTTCCGATACAGGTCCGGGAATTCCGGCACGGGACCTGCCGAGAGTCTTCGAGCGTTTCTACAAAGCCGATCGCTCGAGAGGCGCCAAGCCAGGGAGCGGGCTGGGGCTCTCGCTCGCCCGTCACTTGATCGAACTGCAGGGTGGCACCATAATCGCCGAAAGCACGCCGAATATTGGCACCCGGATGCGCATTCGGCTTCCGCGCGGCTCTTTAACCTCGGCTTAACCAGCAGCACATCGACGGATTACACACCGCCCCTACAATCAGCCATAGCTTGAGGTGTTCAGGGTGCGTCCCACGATAGGCGGAGGTCTGGTATGAGGCTAAGCCTCGTACCCGAGGAGCGCCGCTT
>Ga0209474_10005947_pt1 | contig 10339 bp, 5 predicted proteins | sample GraSoiAngelo_145_FD_185902 | JGI IMG/M metagenome (GOLD analysis project Ga0209474, IMG submission 185902) | Grasslands soil microbial communities from the Angelo Coastal Reserve, California, USA - 14_1009_05_20cm (SPAdes) (version 2) | ecosystem: Environmental > Terrestrial > Soil > Grasslands ... | reverse complement strand
GCGCTGCCCGAACAATCCGAGCTTGCAGCCGCGCTTGAGCGGTCGCTGCGCCAATCGGAATCGTACGAGGATTTTCTCGATCGCATCCGCATTTTCGCGCAAGAGCACATGTTCCTGATTGGAACTCGCATTCTGTCGGGAACACTCTCGGCTGAGCAGGCGGGCGAAGCTTTTGCGAGGCTCGCAGATACGCTCGTCCGCTCACTCCACCGCGCCATCGAGGACCATTTCACGCGCCTGCACGGCCGCATCGTCGGCCAGCAGACTGCCATCTTGGCGCTCGGAAAACTCGGTGGCCGCGAGATGACGGCAAGCTCGGATCTCGATCTCATCGTTGTTTATGACTTCGACGCGGAACGTCCGGAATCGGACGGCCCTCGCCGGCTCCATGGCGCACAATACTTTTCGCGACTGACACAACGGCTGATCAGCGGTCTCACCGCACAGACCAATCACGGCGTCCTCTACCGGGTCGATATGCGCCTGCGGCCCTCTGGGCGCTCTGGCCCAGTTGCGACCCAGATCGATGGTTTCGCGGCATACCAGGAGAACGAGGCCTGGACCTGGGAGCACTTGGCGCTCACCCGGGCGCGCGTTGTGTCAGCTCCGTCGCAATTCGCGGCGCGGGTCGAAGGAGTCATCCGGGCCGTGCTATGCCGCGCGCGGGACGCAGATGCGATCACCGGCGATGTCGTGGAAATGCGCCAGGCGATCGCAGCGGAGAAAGGCGATAGCGACCGTTGGAATCTCAAATATGTCGCGGGAGGGCTCACCGATATTGAATTCATCGCGCAGTATCTGCAACTCATTCACGCGGCGCATATGCCCGATATTCTGGACACATCGACGACTCAGGTACTTGATAAGGCATGGCGTCTTGGACTGCTCGAGCCTGAGGACGCCGAGGTGCTGCGCCGGGCAGTGCAGCTTTATCATGATCTCACGCAGATTCTTCGCCTATGCTTATCTGGACCCTTCGATCCGAAGACGGCGGCACCGGGCCTCACCAGCCTGTTGGCGCGCGCTGCAGACGTGCCCGACTTTGCCACACTCGATGCATTCCTGGCCGAGATGCAAGTAAAAGTGCGGGCAAGCTTTAGTCGGATCCTCGACGCCTCACTGTAATCGGTAGGATTGGTCGAGGAAGCCCGGCCGACGATGACCGCGATTCTTGCCTGGTCCGGCCACGACCGCCCTGGCTCCTGACTAAGCCGCGGCTTCGGCGAGCTCCTCCTTCTGCACGATGGCCCGGCTTATTGGCAGCCGCAGCAGCACCATCGTGCCGCGCCCCGGTGTCGAGCGGATGCGCATCGTGCCCTGATGAAGCTCGGTGAGGGATTTCGCGATGGCGAGCCCCAAACCCGAACCCTGATGGCTCTTGGTGAGCTGGCTCTCGACTTGCTCGAAGGGCCGCCCGAGCCGCGCGAGCGCATCTTCGGGAATGCCGATGCCAGTATCGGCGATTGAGACGCTGACCCAGCCGGCAGCCGTCGCCCGCGCCCGTATCGTGATGCGGCCGCCTTCCGGCGTGAACTTCACCGCGTTCGACAAGAGGTTCAGTACGATCTGCTTGAGTAGGCGGTGGTCCGCCGTCAACCGGATACCGCGCCCGATCCGGGCGGTAAGCTTCAGGCGCTTGTCGTTGGCGCGTCCGGACACAACGCGCATCGCGTCATTGAGGAACGGCTCGAGGTCGACTGGCTCGGCATCGAGCCGGATGCGTCCGGCCTCAATTTTGGACATGTCGAGGACGTCGTTGATCACGTCGAGCAGGTATTGGCCGCTTTGATGGATGTCATGGCAATACTCTCGATACTTATCAGAGCCTAGGGGACCGAACATCCCGGATCCCATAATCTCGGAGAATCCGATGATGGCATTGAGGGGGGTCCGCAATTCGTGGCTCATATTGGCGAGGAACTTCGACTTTGCCTGGTTAGCTTCCTCGGCGCGCGTCTTCTCCTCGGCATATTTCTCAGCAAGATCGGCGACTTCCTCGGCCTGCCGCTCCAGCTTTTGTTGCGAGTGGCGCAGGTCCGCAACCGTTGCCATCAGGCGCCTCTCGCTCTCCATGAGCTTTACTTCGTGCCGCTTAATGTTCGTGATGTCGGTACCGACCGAGACATAGCCGCCATCCTTGGTGCGCCGCTCGCTGATGTGCAGCCAGCGCCCGTCGTCCAGCTGAGCCTCGAAGGTACGCGCGCCAGGGCTTTGACCCTCACTCGTGACTTTTGAGCGCACCACTGGCTTGCGTCCCGCCGCCACAACGGATTCGTAGGAAGCGCCAGCCTTGATGGACTCGTCCGGTAGGTTGTGGAGTTCCTGGAAATTCGAGTTGCACAACACAAGCCGATTCTGGGCGTCCCATACAACGAATGCCTCGGGAATGGTCTCTATGGCATCGCGCAGCCGCAGATCCGCTTCAACTGTGCGCTCCACCAGGGTCTTTTGTTCGGTGATGTCTACGGCGATGCCTATGAGATGCGCTCCGCTGTCGCCGGATTGTTGGACCAGTTCGCAACGGGCACGCAGCCATACCCAATTCCCGTTGGCATGACGCATGCGGAAGGCATGATCGACCAGAGTGGCTGTGGCATCAGTGAGCTGGCCAGCGAGTCCGTAGAGATCGATATCATCCGGATGGACGAGGCCGTTGACCTCACCGAAGCTCAACAGCGCGTCGCGCGGCTTTAACCCCAAGATCGCAAACATGGAATGCGACCAGAATAAACGGCCGCGTGCCAGATCCCAGTCCCACAACCCGCAGCGTCCGCGGTTGAGCGCAGTATCGATACGCGAGCGGACCGTCTCGTAGATCTGGTCGGCTTCCCTCGCGCGGGTCGCCTGCCAGTGGAACGCGAAGCCGAGAATGAGCACCACGAACCCGGTGGTGGCGGACAGCGTGACGGTCAACGCTGTGTCGGACGCCCACGCCGCCAACGCATCAGCGCGCCCATGCAAGATCGCAAGCTCGCCGTTAGACCAAAGGCCGCGCACAGTTCCGTAGACCAAACTGCCATCGGCGAGCGGAATTTCCAAAACGCCGGCAGCAGCGCCAAACGTGGTCAGCGGCTGTGTGGGACCGAGAACGTCGATCAATCGACGCCCGACCACGCCAGCCTCGAGGGGTGCTGTGGTGCTGGCGCTGCCGTTCGCGTTAGTGACAAGCTCGTGACGGATGCCGGCCACGATCACGCCGTCGCCGTTGGCGAGAAGCACCTGACGCCCGGGCGCACGCGCCCATGACGGCATCAAGCGCTCGAGTTCGCCCTGCAGCCGGCGGTCCGGCTTGTCGCCCTTCGGCTGCTCCAGCCCTTCCAGTCGAGCTACGAGGAGATCAGCGGTGCTTTCGATCTGCTTGATGAGCTCGCTGATTGCCTCGCGACGATGATCGAGCACCTGCACGACCGCGCCGACGCAGATCGTCAACAAAAAGGCGATGATCAGTGCCGGCACCGCGCGTCGCAACGCCGGCTCGGCCGTGAGCAACCGCCGATAGGCGGGCTTCGCGATCGACTGAGCTAGTCCCTTGATGGAATCAGAACTTACAGACGCGCTCGCGACTTCGGCGCGCGCCATGCCTCGCCTCCGTTCGGGTCCCCATCACCTTCATCGAAGGATGTGCCGCATCTCTCCGAATCAGTTTTCATTGGAATCGAAAGATGGCGATTTGTCGAGAGGCTCATTAACGAATTTGCAAGAATGATGAATCCGAGCTTTGTCTTTGATCGCCAAAGCATTTCGGCCGCATCGTGGGAAAACGTGCGTTCCTGTTTCGTGCCTCCGGCCGATCAGTCCGGGGCAAGTGCACGTTGCACGATGTCATCTACGTCAGGCGAGAGCGAAGGTGCCTTCATGATCCGTTGCAGGGCGACCTCCGCCCGCGCGCGCCGCATCGGCTCCACCATGCGCCAATTCTTGAGGGCCGAGGCAAGTCGGGCCGCGAGTTGGGGATTCCGCGGGTCAAGTGCAAGCACTATGTCCACGATGAAATCGTAGCCGCTGCCGTCGGCGCGGTTGAACTCCTTTTGGTTCGCCAGCGCAAAGGCATGGATCAACGCGCGTACGCGGTTGGGATTGGCAAACGAGAAGGCCCGATGCTCGGTCAGAGCCTTGACACGGTCGAGTGTCGCCGGCTCAGGAATAATTGCCTGAACCGTGAACCATTTGTCGATGACCAAAGGATCGTCGGCATATCTACCGTAAAAGTCTTTGAGCGCGGCCGTACGTTGTGGCACCTCGCAGAGCGAGAGCGTCGAAAGCGCCGCCATGCGATCGGTCATGTTGTCGGCTAGCTCGTATTGTCGCGCTGCAATCGAAATGGCCTCTGGCCGGCGCGTTGCCACCAGCAGATCGAGACAAATATTGCGCAGCGCGCGGCGGCCGGCGCTGGCGGCGTCGGGTCGGTAAGGTCCGCCTTCGGAAAGTCGACGGTAGTGGTCGAACAGGAGGCTGGCGAGGTGCTCGCCAAGTGCGGCGCGCAACGCGGTGCGGGCCGCGAACACGGCATCGGGATCGACATCGCGACCAATCTCGCGCGCGATATCGGCCTCGCTTGGAAGCGTCAAGGTCAGTGCGACAAACGCGGGCTCAAGGAGGCCATCATTAAGGGTCACGCCGAACGCGTCCAGTACTCCCGGATCTTCGCGCACCGCGCGGTTGGCGCGGAGCGCGGTCGTATTGTCGACCAGCAGGCGCGTGGCCAGCGTCTGCAGCGCCTGCCAGCGGTTGAACGGATCGGCATCATGTGCGGCAAGGAACCGCAGATCATCGGGATCCAGGTTGGCGAAAAGCTTGATGGGTGCTGAAAATCCGCGATTGAGCGAAAGAACAGGCTGCTCTGAAACGTTCGCGAACAGAAAGCTCTCGGAGGGCTTTGTCAGGGTGAGTACGCTGCGCTCGATCGTGCGGCCGTCGACGAGATTGAGCGGCAGGTCGCGCCCGTCGCGGCCCACGAGACCGATGGCGAGTGGGACGACCATCGGGGCCTTGCTGGGCTGTCCGGGCGTCGCGGGAATCGTCTGCGAAAGATCGAGCCTGTAGGTTTTGGCGTCGGCATTGTAGCTGCCGCAGGTGACGATCTCGGGCGTGCCCGCTTGCGAGTACCAGAGCATAAACTGCGTGAGATTCGCGCCCGCGACATCGGCGAAACACTGCACGAATTGCTCGACCGTCGCCGCCTCACCGTCGTGGCGGCTGAAATATAGGTCCAGCCCCTTGCGAAAATTCTCCGGGCCGAGCAGCCCCTTGAGCATGCGCACGACCTCGGCGCCTTTTTCGTAAACCGTCGCTGTGTAGAAATTGTTGATCTCACGGTAGACCGCGGGCCGGACAGGATGCGCGAGCGGACCTGCGTCCTCAACGAATTGGTAGGTGCGCAGACCTCGCACGTCGCCAATACGCTCGACCGCACGTGAGCGCTGATCGGCGGAAAACTCCTGATCGCGAAAAACCGTCAATCCCTCTTTCAGGCAGAGCTGGAACCAATCGCGGCAGGTAATGCGGTTGCCGGTCCAATTGTGAAAATATTCATGAGCGACGATCGCCTCGATGCGTTCAAAATCGTCGTCGGTGGCGGTTTCGGCCGACGCCAGTATGTATTTGTCATTGAAAATGTTGAGACCCTTATTCTCCATTGCACCCATGTTGAAATCGGAGACCGCGATGATCATGAAAATGTCGAGATCGTATTCGCGGCCGAACGTGGTTTCATCCCAGCGCATAGCGCGCTTGAGCGAATCCATGGCATAGAGGCAACGCCGCTCTTTGCCTGGCTCGACATAGATGCGCAGCATCACCTCCCGACTCGACATGGTGACGAAGCGATCCTCGACATAAGCCAGCTCCCCGCCGACGAGGGCGAAGAGATATGACGGCTTCGGAAAGGGGTCGTGCCATACCGCGAAATGCCGAGTGGTACCCGGCACGTCGCCCGATGCGACGAGATTGCCGTTGGCGAGCAGCACCGGGGCCTCCGTTTTTTCGGCCTCGATGCGGGTGGTGTAGACTGCCATGACGTCCGGACGATCCAGGAAATAAGTGATGCGGCGGAAGCCCTCGGCCTCGCATTGCGTGCAATAGATCGTCCCTGAGCGGTAGAGGCCGGAGAGTTGCGTGTTCGCCGAGGGATCGATGGCGGTCTCAATATCCAGCCGGAACCGGCGCTGTGGCGGCTGCGTAATCGTCAGCCGGTTCGGAGTTGCGGTGAACTGATCGGGCGGCAGTGCGACCCGATCAAGTTTCAGGCTCTGCAGGTTGAGCGCATCACCGTCGAGCACGAGCGGCGCCGGCGCCCCGCTCCCGTTGGGGCGCAGCATCAGGGTCGCCCGGACTTGGCTCGCCGTGGCATGAAGTGAGACGTCGAGTTCCACCGCCTCCACCAGCCAATCGGGCGGGCGATAATCCTCAAGACGTACAGGTCGGGCTTCTTCTGTGCGCACGTCGGTTCCGCAGTCCGTGACCTTCCGCGAAGCCTCTGCACCGATGCCGAGAGAGCGCCGTGCAGATGCTGCCCTGCTTTAATCGCTTTTCAGCAAGCCGCAAGCCGTTGTATGGGTGCGGCAACGACATGGGAGGAAATGATGAGGACGCTGCGCGTAATCTCCTGGGTCTTGGCCGGGATGGCCCCGCTACTCGGCACGCCCACAGACAGCTTGGCACAAAATTATCCCAACCAGGTGGTGCGTGTCGTCGTTCCTTTCTCTGCAGGCAGCATCACCGACGGGCTGGCTCGCATTCTCGCCGACAAGCTTGCCGAGATGTGGAAGCAGCAGGTGATTGTAGAGAATCGGCCCGGTCTACCCGGCACGACGGGAGTGGCCAAGAGCCCGCCAGACGGGTACACATTAATGCTCACCTCGAATGGGCACACCATCGCCGGCGCGATCAACAAGAACATTCAGTTTGATCCGGTGAAGGACTTTGCTGGCGTCTCGCGGGTGGCGTCTGTGCCACTGGCTGCGATCGTCCCGCCCGAGTTTCCAGCCAAGACACTCAAGGAGTTCATCGCGCTCGCTAAGGAGCGACCGGGCCAACTCAACTTTTCCTCCGCGGGTGTTGCCAGCACGTCTTATCTATCCGCGGAAATTTTCAAGCAGGATGCCGACATCAACATAGTGCATATTCCTTACAAGGGCGCACCTGAGGCCACGACTGCCGTCATACGCAACGACGCGCAAATGTATTTTGCGCCGATCCCCGCGACTCAGGAGCTCACGGCAACGGGGAAAGTAAGAGCACTCGCTATCAATTCCGCCAAGCGCGTTCCGCAACTGCCGGATGTTCCGACCGTTGCAGAGACCTTGCCCAAGTATAAGTATGAGTCGTGGTTCGGCGTGTTCGCGCCTGCCGGCACGCCAGAGCCGATCCTCACGAAGGTAAGCGAGGATATCGCCAAGGTTCTCGAGATGCCGGACGTAAAAGAAAAGTTGCTCGCGCAAGGATCGATTCCGGCACCGACCACGCCAAGTGAGTTCGATGCCATAAACAAGGCAGACACCGAGCGCTACGGAAAGCTCCTCAAGGAGGCCGGCATCACGCCGCAGTAGCGCCCCCTCGAAATGGCCGCGCATCGGGCAGGATCGCCAGCAACGATCTTCTTCGTTTGACGGGACGTGGCTCATGCGCGCCATGGTGCTGGAGAAGTCGCGTACGCCCCTCGCAATGCGCGAGCGGCCGGGGCCTGCGCCGGCGACCGGCGAAATCCTGATAGAGGTCGCTGCGTGCGGCGTCTGCCGCACTGATCTGCACGTCGTCGACGGCGAACTGCCCAATCCGAAACTTCCGATCATTCCGGGCCATGAGATCGTAGGGCGCGTGGCGGCGATTGGGGCAGGGGTGGCAGAATTGGCGCTGGGCGGGCGCGTCGGTGTTCCCTGGCTCGGCTCGACCTGCGGTGTCTGCGATTATTGCCGCGCGGGGCGGGAGAATCTCTGCGATCGAGCGCTATTTACCGGCTATACGCGCGACGGCGGCTATGCCACGCACGCCCTCGCTGATGCGCGCTACTGCTTCCCACTGCCGGACGGGCAGGACGACGCCGAAGTCGCGCCGCTCTTATGTGCAGGCCTGATCGGCTGGCGCAGCTATCGCATGGCAAATGCAGTCGAGGACCTAGCCGGAAAGGGGCGTCGCCTAGAGGCGCTCGGCCTTTACGGGTTTGGCGCCGCCGCGCACATTCTGGTCCAAGTCGCTGCCTGGCAGGGTCGCCGCGTCTACGCATTCACCCGTGTGGGCGATGAGGCGGCGCAAGTATTTGCAAAATCTCTCGGCGCGGTCTGGGCCGGCGGCTCGGACGAAATGCCTCCCGAGCCACTCGATGCCGCGATTATCTTCGCGCCCGTAGGCTCGCTCGTCCCCCTCGCCCTTAAGGCGGTAAAGAAAGGCGGGCGCGTGGTCTGTGGCGGCATCCACATGTCGGACATTCCGAGTTTTCCCTATCGGCTGCTCTGGGAGGAGCGGCACATCGTCTCGGTCGCCAACCTCACACGGGCGGACGCGCGCGAATTTTTGGCGCTGGTGCCGCAGGCCGGCGTGAAAAGTGAAGTGATGCGTTATCCGCTGGCAGCCGCCAACGATGCGCTTGCCGATTTGCGCGGCGGGCGTCTCCGAGGGGCAGCCGTGCTGATACCCTGATCGCCCCAGGCTCATCCCGCTCGCGCTCAGAGCTAGTGCGGCGGCAGCTCCGGTTCCGCATGGCCGATCGCGCGCTTGATCGCCGGAAAGCGCAGGCGCAGCGCCCGTTCCACCTCGTCTACCTTGTCGTGCACGTCCGCGACTTTGAGCATGGGGCCGACCAAGCAATGGAAATTGACGATCTCTCCGTCGTCGGCTGCGCGCACCCGTACGTCATGAATCGCGCCGACCAATTCCACTTTGATCGCGATCTCGATCAGTGCCTCGCGCACCGCCGCAACACGTTCGGCTGGTGCTTCGCGGCTTGGCTCATCGAATGGCTGCAACGGCTCGATATGGGTTTCGACCTCGACACCCGGGCCCAACTCCTCGCGGATGGCCTCCTCGAGTCCGGTCGCGATCTCGTGAGCCGCGCCGATGGAAAGGGCGCCGTCTACTTCCAGATCAAGAGAAACCGCTAGTCGTCCGCCGATCGCATGTACGATGACGTGATGAACCGCAAGCGCGCGGTTGCGTGCCATTACCATCACGCGCTCGAGCACGGTCTCGTCGTCGAGCGCGCGCGGATCGGTGGTGACTGTCACCTCGGCGGCGGGACTGTCAGCGCGTACTGCCTCGAGGATGCGCTGTTTGAGCGTCGCCACGCGGTCGAGCGGCAGCGTGCGGCTGACCGCAACCTCCAGGTCGACGAACAGCACCTGGCCGACCTGCCGCACACGTAGCCTCTCAATTCCGACCACACCTGGGATGCGGGTGAGGCTGGCAGTGATCCTTCCGGCCGCTCCGGGCGGCGCGGTATCGGTTAGGGTGTCGATGGTACGCCGGCCGAGTCGCCAGCCCGCGATGCAGATGACCAGCGATACCGCTATCGCCGCCACCGAATCGGCGGAGGTATAGCCGAGGGCGATGCCAAAGAGCCCGACCAACACTGCTGACGACGACCACATATCGGAATCGTAATGCAGCGCATCCGCTTCGAGTGCATGGCTCGATGTCTTTTCCGCCGTGCGATAGAGCACACGCGCGCGCAGGAAATCGACGAGGATCGAGAGCAAGATCACTGCGAAAGCCCACGGCGTCGCCTCCACCTCCGGCGGCTGCGCGCTCATGAGTCGCTTCGCTGCCTCCCAAATCACGATGCCGGCAAGAATGAAGAGCAGCGCAGTCTCGGCGAGCGCGGAGACGCTCTCGATTTTGCCGTGCCCGTAATGGTGTTCGGCGTCGGCTGGCTTGCCCGAACTTCGCACGGCAAAATAGGTCATTACGGTAGCGCCGAGGTCGATGAAAGAATGGGCCGCTTCCGACAGGAGCGCGAGCGAGCCGCTCATGACCCCGACCACTCCCTTTGCCGTCGTCAAACCCGCCGACGCGGCGATCGAGGAGAGTGCAACCCTCTGCTTGATGTCTGACATCATTCGCCTCCGCTGCGACCTAGCGATCGGGGTAGCGCGCGTCAATCCAGCGCAACCCACATCCGTCGTGGTTGCCGGGTATGCGTTTCGGCAGCATGGGAATGCAAATGAGTTGCATGTGAGGCTCGGTGCGGCAGCAGAGCCGAGCAAGTTTGATTTTCATTCCTCTTTCTCGCCGTTCCCGGCCAATTCGGCCGCGCAGTGCCGGCATGAATGGTCGGCATGACGCGCAAGCGCCTGCACATCCAACTTCCAATTTGCGTCAAGTATGGTCGTAGAAAGAACTAAGCCCG
>Ga0209474_10005944_pt1 | contig 10340 bp, 5 predicted proteins | sample GraSoiAngelo_145_FD_185902 | JGI IMG/M metagenome (GOLD analysis project Ga0209474, IMG submission 185902) | Grasslands soil microbial communities from the Angelo Coastal Reserve, California, USA - 14_1009_05_20cm (SPAdes) (version 2) | ecosystem: Environmental > Terrestrial > Soil > Grasslands ... | reverse complement strand
CGCACATTAGCGCCTCCACTCAAGCCAGTAATTATCGCGACATCTCCGTAATGGCGAATCTCCTCCTCAGTATTGGATGCGGGAACTCCGACCGGTCCTCGGCGCTCAACCTCGGCGATTTGCTCCTCTTTTGTCTCCTTTTGGCCATTCGCAATCACAGTGAAGTCATCAGTCTCGAAGCGAGCGAGTGTCTTCCCATCACCTTTGTAGTACGCCTCAACCCACTGCTGTTCGGTGCTCTTCAAATCTGAATCATCCACGGCAGCCGTTTTGCCGCCTGTCTGAGCTTGCGCTGAAAACACAAGGAATAGAACTGTAACTGCGAGCATGAGCTTCATGCATCCCTCCTTTGAAATTGAAGGAAATACGTTATAAGTCTTCGCGGACTGGCGAGAGGAATTTCACAGCCATTTCATTTCGCCAGGGGATTAATTGCCCCGTTGACATTTTCCCACGTGCGTAACGATAATCGCCGTCATTGTATCTTGAAGCAATAAAAAATATGCGGGGCATACTCGGAGGAGCACGATGCGCGAATCAGAGACAAAGACCGATCGCAGGACATTCCTGGCTGGATCAGCTGCGGTAATCGGAGCGGCGGTCATTCCTAATGCGGTTTCATACGCAAGAATTCTCGGGGCTAACGATCGAATTTCCCTTGCCCACATCGGGATAGGCAACCGAGGCCAGGAACTCGATTGGATAATCGCCCAACATAAGATCGATAAGAACGTAGAAATGACGGCTGTCTGCGACTTGTGGAATATGCGCCGTGACCGCGCAGTTAAGGAAAATACTAAATACTATGGACGTGCGCCGCGAGCCTTCGAATATTTGGAGGATGTCCTCGCATTGCCGGATATTGACGCCGTAGTGATTTCCACTCCCGAGCACTCGCACTCCCCGATTTTGAAATTGACGGCAGAGGCCGATAAAGATGCCTACGTCGAAAAGCCGATGGGCAATGTTCTTGCCGAGGCCAAAGCAGCGCGTGATGCGGTAAAACAGCACAAGCGCATCGTGCAGGTGGGTACGCAGCACCGCAGCGAACCTTACCCCCGCACGGCCCACGATTTAGTGCAAACTGGAGTTCTCGGTGACGTAAGTAAAGTTGAAATTGTTTGGAATTACCACGGGCCCAGATGGCGCGGCCGGCCAGAATCCAAACAAGTAAAAGAGCAAGACACTGATTGGCGAAAATGGCTGATGACGAAGCCTTATCGCCCATTCGACCCACAGATCTACTGCGAGTTCCGTTTATATAGAGAGTTCTCCAGCGGAATTCCAGATCAGTGGATGAGCCACGCGATGGATCTGGTGCACTGGTTCATGAATGACGATTATCCTCGATCGGTCGCGGCTAATGGCGGCATTTTCGCCTGGCACGATGGCCGCGAGAACGCCGACACCTTCCAGGCCTTGCTCGAATATCCGAAGGGCTTTCTGGTCAGTTATTCAACCAGCTTTGGCAACGATGCGCCGTCGTTCACACGTTTCATGGGGAAAAAGGCGACGCTCTTCAACCACGGGGGCGAAGGCAGCCCACGCTATAGCGTGGTCGAGGAAAAGGGGAACCACGAGGACAATCCGGATGTAGACAAGGTAAGGCCATCCAAAGATATTCTGCTGCCTGGTCAAACCAAGCTCCCGCCAATGGGCCAGGGTGATTTGACGCTGGAGCATACGGCCAACTGGTTCGAATGCATGCGCTCTCGTCAGCAGCCTCATTGCACCGTGGACAACGGCTTCGCCCATTCCGTAGCTTGCATGATGTCAACTGAAGCGTATTGGTCCGGCAAGAAGCAATATTGGAATGCCTCAGAACAAATGATTCAGGACCATCCGGTAGAGAGCTGATCTGTATTTAAGGCAACTTCATTTGCCACGGGATTAACACGGATCTACATATAAAGATGAAGTCCGCGTAATCCGTGGCGTGTTTTGAAGTCTAAAATCCGCGTCGGCATCCGTTTACCAAATCAGCTTGAGAGCAAACTGCAGCTGACGGTTGGCGGCTGCTGTGCTGCTGATGGTATTGAAACTGCCAAATTTGGGATTTCCACTATTATCAAGGTCCAAGTCGGACACAAATGGGTCCGGCATAGACAAGAGCGGGTGATTCAAGAAATTAAAGGCTTCGAACCGAAACTGCGCGCTTAGGCGCTCTGTAATGGGCGTGGTCTTCATCGCACTGAAATCCATGCTCACATATTTCGGCCCGCGCAAAACACCACGATGGGCATTCCCGAAAACCTCGGATGCGATCGGATCTCGGAAAGCCGACAGATTCCACCAGTTAAGGAACGACTTAGGCCCACTATTGGGATTGCCGATCTGGTCGCAGTAGTCTTGCTCAAAGCCAACCTTGGTAACCGCGTCGTCGTCAGTCGTGAGGCAGGACGTAGAAAAACCAGTACGGACGAAGCTAATGCCGCCAATTTGCCATCCACCCAATAACTTGTCCATAGGGCCACTCCATCCATCGCCCCAACGATGGCCTTTACCGAAAGGCAGCTGATAAAGCGCGCTGTTTACCCAATTTAGTTTGGCATCGAACGCAGACGGGCCGTAATCCAGCTTGAAGTCATAGATGTGCGGAGTCGCGAATCCATTTCCGCCGTCGCGGGTTGCGGAGGCGGTGTCCAGACTCTTGGACCAGGTGAAAGAGCTCAACCAGGAGAAGCCTCCCGAGAAGCGCTTCTCAACCTTTGCCTGTAGCGCATTGTAATTCGCCGAGGTTTCATTCGTGAAGACGTTATAAAACTTTGCCAGGGATTGATAACGCTGCGGAAGGTAAGTGACAGGCTGTAGAACTTTATCACCTTGCATTGCGGGATAGGTCTGGTTCACGTCAAGAAGGTGCGGCAGATGAGTGGAAGCCGATCCTACGTATCCAATTTCCAGAACTGTGTCCTTCGCGAGCTCTTGCTGGATTCCGAAGCTCCACTGTTGAATGCGGGGAGTCTTGAGGTGCGGATCAACAGTAAACATCGAGGGCTGAGATTTGGTTTGAGACGTGTTGTTGAAGATCTGATCGACGACCGAAAATTGCGTGCTCTTGATGAACTTCGCTGCGCGCGGAGCGTTACGCGCAAAGTCAAACCACGGATCTGCGTTCATCGGTGAATAGAAGATTCCCGCGCCGCCGCGGACCACCGTCTTGCCATGACCAAAGTTCGGCGACCACGCAAATCCGAACCGCGGCGCTACATTCATACGGTCGGTGAACACAAGGTTGTGGCCCAGGCGATTGTCTCGGACGTAAGGCAAATAGGTAGGGGAATTGGGATTTGAGTCAAAACGAACGGGTGGGAAATCTTGATAAGGATCACCGTGCCCAGGACGTACCACAACTGGTATCGGTCCGCTGAAATCCACGTTCACCATCGCGTCGTTAAGCTCGTGCCAGAATGGAGCCAGGTCATAGCGTACCCCGAAATTCAGGGTGAGATTGTGATTCAATTTGAAGTCGTCCTGCGCGTAGTAGGCCTGTGCCCAGCGGAACAGGTGTACATGCGAGTCGCCGCTGGCCACTTCGGAATCGTTGCTGATGCCCAGCAATAGGGAAGCTACAGATAGCCCGGTGTCCAGGACAGTTAAGCTCGCAGTAGCTTCTGCGGGGGCCAGGAATGCCCCCCGCGCGATGTTATGTGAAAGCAGATTCAGATTTTCATGGCGAAGATCCGCCCCCACCTTGAAAGTATGACGCCCATTTACAAAGGAGAAGTCATCGCCAAATTCATAGGTGGCTTGTACTTTGCGAAGAGGATGACCAAAGGCGTCCTCACCCAGGCCCGAGCCTAGGAAATTGTCATCGGCAGTGAAGTTGGGTGTGCCAAAATCAAGTGGGTCATTGGAAGCGCCCTGAATACCAAGTGATGCAACGACGTCCGAGGTGCCGGCCAATGGGCCAGCCCGGCTGGCTCTGACGCGCAACCAATTTACTCTTACCTCGTTGATCTTTGTGGGACTTATCGTCCAGGAATAGTGAAGAGTAATGGTTTGGGTCTTCACCGCCTCCGTCAGTTTCTTCACTGGCTGTATATCGTTGTTAACAGCGTCTTCGCGTGACCACGAATATCTGCCCCACAAATTCGTATTGGCGGTCAGAGCGTAATCAAGCCGCCCAGCAAATTGATCGTTGTTGGTCGGAGCGCTTACGACCCCGGTCAGATTATCTGTCGTTCCAGAGAGATTAGGAGCCGGCACATACTGGGTATTGGAAAGGAACTTCACCACAGCCGGGTTCCAGCACGACTGGGGGATGGTCGCGTTAGGCCACAGGACGTCAGTTGAAGGATTGGGATTGAAGCACCCGGCCGGCAGCGTGTTATTAGGAAAAAAGTTTGTTGTGTGCGGCATGTAGATCGGGATGCCATACTCCGTAAAGATCCCGTTCCGCGCATTCACTGTCGGTACGGTCTCGAGCAATGTCGAACTCGTACGATCGCGTAGGCCTTCGTAACTACCGAAAAAAAACAGCTTATTCGCTATAACCTTCCCGCCGGCTGTTGCGCCAAATTGATTCCGCTTAAACGGTGGTTTCGGTGCATTGGTTGTACCGGCATTAATGTCGTTGAAAAAATCTTTCGCATCAAGCACATCATTCCTGAGAAAGTCGAATGCGGTACCGTGAAATGTATTTGTGCCGCTTTTGGTCACTGCATTCAACTGCGCCGCGCCACGACCGAACTCTGCGGTATAGGAATTCGTTTGCACTTTGAATTCCTGGATTTCATCGACTGAAGGTAGGGCTCCAAAAGTGTTGAAGTCCGGCGAAGTATTATTCGCCCCGTCGAGGAGAAAATCCGTGTCCTGAGGACGCGCACCGCCCAAGGAATATTGGTTGCCAACTCGGCTTCCTACGTCTCGTACTTCCTGGAATGCAGTGTTGCCATCTTTGGTAAAGGTTACGCCCGTGCCCAAGGTGGCGAGATCAAGAAAATTGCGGCCGTTCAGGGGCAGATCAACGACCCTCTTCGTATCGATGACCTGACCTACGGTGCTCGATTCGGTATCCAACAGCGGCGCCTCAGCGACGGTGGTAACGACTTCACTCGCTTGGCCGACATGCAGGTTTACATCCACGCGGGCCGTCTGGTCCACCTGCAGCTCAAACGGAGAGATGACTGCGGTTTCAAAACCCGCGTGCTTTACCGTCACCGAGTAATGCCCAGGCAGCAAGTCGGTAACCACATAGGAGCCTGAACTGCTTGTGTGCGTACTCCGTGGAGTGTTGCGGTCCACATTGGTAATGGTCACGTCGGCGTTGGCGACGACGGCACCGCTCGGATCGAGTACGGTGCCGGTGATGCCGCCGGTACCGATCTGTGCCAAAGCGACCGAACACATCAGAAACACAAATGCGACCGTCAATAGGGTTTGGAACAAATATCCTCGAGCTTCGATTTCGATTTTCTTCAACACGGCTAAGTCCTTTCAACGCCCCTAGTGAAAGAATGCCGGGCGTCGAGCATCAGGCGAGATGCAACTATGTGAGCTGGTGCTTGGTTACCACGTATTTTGCGCCGTTGTCAAGCATTGGAGAAGCTTTTGACAGTAGGGAGGCTCTGTCGGAGTTCATTCCGACGCGCCGCGCTCTCAACGCGGCCGAGGAATCTCGCTTGCACTCAACCGGCCTGCTTTCATTGCACGCTGGATCGTGTGATTTTCAATCCTTACAGCCGAAGAATGCTTGCTAACGTCCCGCCTAAGATCATTTTTTGCGTGCTCACGGGCACATCGCAAGCCTTGAACAATGCTCGGTATTGCTCTAAAACGCGCGGAATCCCTTCAAGGCCACTATCAGATCCAAACACCAACTTAACGAAAGCGCTCGGGTCATTAGCAGGCGTTTCTGTTTTCCATTCTCCCTGACCGGACCACCAGAAGATGTTCTTAAATTCGCCCAGGCGGGCACTCATTTTGGTCAAAGTGGAACCGCTGAGGTCGAAAAATACATTGGGATTCCAACGTGCGACCTCGGCCGCCCATTCGTATTCTGGATTGCCACAGTGGGCGCCGATTACTGTTAATTTGGGGAAGCGCCGGGCAATTTCTTCGAGATGAAACGCGCGCATTCGGTAGGAAGCCACGTCCTCTGGCTGGTCAACTGTCCGACGAAGCACAATTCCGGTGTGAAAAAACAGTATCCAGCCATATTGATTGGCGAGTTCATACACCGGCACGTATGAAGGATCGGTGTAAGGCTTTTTCACGAATTCAAGTTCGCCAAGCCCACGATATCCCAGGGCGTGAAAATCTTTTACCTGTGCCAGCACATCCGGGGCGTCTAATTCAATAAAGCCGAATGGGACAATATGCTGTGGATATTTTTTGGCCGCATCTGCGACTTCTGCGCGATGAGGATACGGAGTAAGCAGGCAGGCGGTGAGATTCATCCGCTCGGCCAGAGTCACCAAATCTGGGATGAAGTTGGGATTCTTCTCATCGAAATGGACATGCATGTCCAGAATGCGATCATTGCCCGAAGCAGAATTGGCGGGCTCCTCGTCCAATGCAAATGTCCCCGCTACCGGATTGCCAACCGCTTTCAGTGGAATTGCGCTTGCCGCCGCAGCCCTCAATAAATTTCGCCGTGAAATTCGCGTGTCCATAAGATTCCTCCGCGCTAAAGGCTGAAAGTATATTCGCGAGCGCAAAAGATTAGTTTTGAGACCACTTTTGCTTTCCACCTGAAGCAGAAAAGAATACACTCGATTCGCCCATTATGTGGACGAGGCGCGATTTTCTGCAAAGCTCGGTGGGAGCTGCATCGGCAACTGCACTCGGTACTAAATTGTCCATCGGCGAAGTGTCAGGCCAGGACTTTGCTTCCGCTCAGGAAAGACGTCGCAAAGAACTCTGGGGCCTACTTGGCGATTTGCCGTGGCAGCACAAGCCGGGACCGGCGAAGCTAATCAGTACCGAAAAGCACGATGGCTACACGCTGGAACGGTTGGTGCTCGACCTCAACGGTGAGGAGCCCGTTCCCGCGTTGTTGCTAATTCCTGAGAAACTCCAAAAGCGCGCGCCGGGCTTGCTTTTTATTCACTGGCATGCCGGAATGTACGGCTTGGGCAAAGAGGAGTTATTGCGCGGCGTCGAGGCACAGCCCGCTTACGCTCCAGTCTGCGCCGAAAAAGGACTGGTCACACTGGCCATCGACAGCTGGTGTTTTGGCGAGCGCCAGCACGAAAAAGACGGTCACGTTGGCGAAGAAGACGCATTCAAACTGATGCTCTGGAAGGGCCAGGTTCTGTTTGGAATGATGCTCTTCGACGAATTGCGTGCGCTCGACTACCTGGCGAGCCGCCCCGAAGTGGATCTCCAGCGTCTGGCGGTGTTTGGCATGTCAATGGGTGCAACGAAAGCATGGTGGCTCGCAGCACTCGATACTCGCGTGAAGCTGTGCATCGACGTCTGCTGCCTCACCGATTTTGAAGAGCTGATCAAAGCGAATTCACTGAGCGAGCACGGAATTTACTATTATGTTCCATCTCTCTTGAAACATTTTCAGACTGCGCAGATCAACGAGCTCATCGTTCCCAGAGCTCACCTCAGCGTGAATGGACGGCTTGATCGTTTAACTCCGCCGATCGGAGTTGAGAAGATTCGCGATTACCTGCTGCCGCTCTATCGTGCGCACGGAAACGAGAGGGACCTCCACATCGAACTCTTTGATTGTGAGCACGTGGAGTTGCCCGCGATGCGCACCTTGATCCTGGATTGGATGGATCATTATCTCCGCGCCGCAAGCTAAATCCGGAATTCTTTGCTCAAGAAATCCGCAAAGCGCCGGACCTAGTGTCAACTGCCTTTTTGAGCAATAATGCCTGCGGAGATAGGGAGTTGTCTGGTAGGCACGCCCTTGAACTCTTAAAACGCTGGGGCAGCGATTCGAACGCCCGTACTCGGATTCAAAGTCCAGACTCCTGCGACTAGACGACCCGGTATCAAGCGTTCACGACTGAGGCGCACCGGCAACAGGGTTTATCGCTATAAAACATGGCGTCAACCAACATTGACGAGGTAGCAGTGATTTTGGCGACAGAGTCGGATGCGGCGTTGTATCGAAATGAACTTGATGAAATCGTCCGTTCTCGAATTTGTCGGGGCAACATCTCGTTCCGCCAGCTGTGTTCCGAGTGTAAAGGAGCTTTCCCGACAGAGGTCTCGGCCGCATTAGGACGATTGCAGATAGCGGCGCGATTTGACGATACAAGCGCAGATGGCGCATTAGCCATCCAATCGGACCCTGAGCCCTGTCCCGTTGACTTTGAATGGCGATTCACCAGCAGCTCCGCAAAACTAATTGCAGATATGGCACTGGCGGCCGGCAAGCGTATTCTTTGCCTTGGCACCCCGTCCGTTTTCGGTGCTATTTCGTTACGCCGCGAGCAGGCTGTGATGACTTGGCTAGTTGATCGTAATCCATTTTTTGCTGCGACTTTTGACGCAGGCAAAAGGTTCCAAAAACGTCTGCCAGGGCCTACCCATCAGGCTCGCTTCAGCCCTAAGACGTTAAAAAGGCGAGTTCAAAAGTTGTAGTATTTTCCAGAAAAGTTCGAAAATCGTCTGCTAGGGCCGACCAACACTTTCGCTCCGTTGTTTCAGGAACTTGCGGCCAGACCCATCCATCACTTTTGAACTAGACGAATGTCAATGAGTGATAACGCCTGATTTCAACAATTGACGATCAGGGAGAGCTGAGCTCGGACCTGCTTCTATCGAGCAGAAAAAGGATCGCTGCCGGAATTACCATTCCAAGAGCCAAATATTGACCCAATAAGACCAGAGTCGCCAAGACCCAAGTAGGAATTTTGTAGAGATCGTATGTGTGCCAATAAATAATAGCCGCGACTGAAAGTCGTCCCAGCGTCCCGCGGCTATGCCCGCGATCCCCCGCTCCCGTATCGAAGTTTGTTTCCCCGCATGCAGCGAACTCGTCAGCAGCAACAAGCTTCTGAGAGCCGCCATGCCCATCAGCGTATTGAATATCGTTACGCGAGGGAGCACTGCGCGCTATGGGGTACAGTCCAAGAACGCCGGCGTGGTCTGGTCGACCGGCGTGTTGAGCGACGGTGAACCGTTGAAATCGAATAGGTCGAGCAGCGGGTTCGCGTTGAGATCGCGTGCGGTCAGGTGCGGACGTACGCCGTTGTCGGTACCCATGAAGACCGTCTCGATGAAGGCGAGCAGCGAAGTGTGGTCGCCGACGGTGTGCGAGACGTAATGCGGCTTCGAAAACGGTGAGATCGCGACGAACGGCACGCGCACGCCGAGCTGGTTGAAGTTGGCGCACTCTGCCGGGTAAGGACCCGTGGCAGTGAAGTCCGGGCAAAGCACTGCCGCGTCGCTCATGCTGAAGTAGCAATTGGCGCCCCCGCCTGGCTGTTCGCTGGTGGGAGGATTCGATAGGTCCTCGCATTGGCCTGGATTGATGCCGTCGGGATTGAGCTCGCCACCTTGCGACGCCGCTGGTGGCTTGGCATGATCGTAGAAGCCGCCATGCTCGTCGTAGCTGATGAAAAGGACTGAATCCTTCCAGTAGGGACCGCTGCGCAAGGCATTCACCACCTGCGAGACATAGAACTGGCCGCGACGAATGTCGGTTGGCGGGTGTTCGTCATTTTCAACGGCCAATCCAAAATATCCAAAGTTGGGATCAACGAAGGACACATCCGGCAATATGCCAGCGCCGGGTGTTCCCGCGGCCTCCGCGAGAAATACCGGCAGGGGCTGGAAGTGCGGGTCCGGTGGCACGCCGGGAAACGGGCGGAAATCAGCAGCCTGCGGCAGATCCTGGAAGTAGTCAGCCCAAGTGACGCCAGGTTCATCCATGAGCTTGAAGATCGTGCCAGTGATCGGCTGGTACCCACCAGGGGGCGGAATGATCTCGTTCGTGCTCAGGTGTCCGAACGAGGTTGCAGCTATCAAGTAGGCGCGGTTGGGGAACGTGGGGCCGAGAAGCGACGAGAAATAGCGATCGCTGATGGCGAACTTCTGTGCCAGATCGTAATAGAACGGGATCTCGTTCTGGTTGTAGAAGCCCATGGTGTCATCTTCGGTAGCGTTCTCGCCGAGCAGGTCTTGCTGCTCGGAAACATCGTTAACACGCACGAAGCCGTCGTTCAACCGCTGTAGCAGCGCGAGGTTGCCGTCGGCGAAGTTGATCTCGTGATGCGTGCCGGGCCAGCCATGGTCCAGATCAGGGATTATGCAGATGTGCGGATCGTGGAAGGCGCGGACGATGCTGCCGTCATCATCAACATTAGAGTTCGAGCAGGTGAAATTACCGCCGGCGTCGATCGCGCAGTCCAGGCCGTCGACACAGGCGT
>Ga0209474_10005943_pt1 | contig 10341 bp, 6 predicted proteins | sample GraSoiAngelo_145_FD_185902 | JGI IMG/M metagenome (GOLD analysis project Ga0209474, IMG submission 185902) | Grasslands soil microbial communities from the Angelo Coastal Reserve, California, USA - 14_1009_05_20cm (SPAdes) (version 2) | ecosystem: Environmental > Terrestrial > Soil > Grasslands ... | reverse complement strand
TCGCCATAGTCCCCAAGAAGCACGAAGAGCCGGATCAATCTCCGAAAGAAGAGCTAATGTCTTTTGAAGCAGCGATGCTCCCTCATCTTGATGCTGCGCACAATTTGGCGAGATGGCTGCTTCGCAATGAACAAGATGCGCAGGACGTCGTTCAAGAGGCTTATCTGCGTGCGTTCAAATCGTTCGGCGGATTCCACGGCTCCAACGGCCGGGCTTGGCTGCTGACGATTGTCCGAAATACCTCGTACACACTACTAAAAAAGAACCATGCCGTCGACCTGACAACAACTTTTGATGAAGAAATACACGGATCTGGCCACGAGTCGGTCAGTCCCGCAACGATTCTGGAGCATGCTGAAGACGCGGAACTAGTTAAGCAAGCAATGGGTGAATTGCCGGCCGAGTTCCGTGAGATCTTGGCACTGCGGCATCAGGAAGGTCTCTCTTACAAGGAGATAGCCGACATCACGCAAATCCCGCTGGGTACGGTCATGTCGCGGCTGGCTCGCGCGCGGGACAAACTTAAGGAATATTTGGCCGTTCGGATGAGTAAGTAGATATAAGATGACCTGCGACGAAGCTATAAAACTGATGGATGGCTATTTGGATGGCGAACTGGATCCGATTACCAGCCAGACGATCGAGCAGCATTTGCGAGAGTGCGGTCGCTGTGATCAAGCCTACAAAACCCAGGGCTCACTAATTCGTGCGATCGGCAACGCCACTCCTTATTTCAAGGCATCTGCAGAGTTACGTGAGCGAATCCAATCCTCCTTGCGAAAGGAGACCACCGGCCAGCCGGTGCGAAATGGTGTGCGGGGAGCTCAGGTCCTGTCCTATAAAAGGCAGCAGGAGCCGCGGTCCATTCTTTCGGAGATACCATGGAATTGGTTAGGCCTGGCAGCAGCGATTATTCTTGCTGCGATCATCGTTTCGAACGTCGTGCCCCGCCTTCAGCGACCCGGGGCTGATCAGTTCCTTGCGACGCAACTCATTGCCAGTCATGTGCGTTCGCTGATGGCAAACCATCTCACCGACGTAGCTTCCTCTGACCAGCACACGGTGAAGCCGTGGCTTGACGCAAAGCTCGATTTCGCACCGGCGGTGGTCGACCTTTCCAGCGACGGATTTCCCTTGATTGGAGGACGTCTGGATTACCTCGATAATAGGCCGGTAGCGGCTCTGATTTATGAGAGGCGGAAGCATTTCATTAACCTGTTTGTTTGGCCGGCGGGATCGAATCCGATCGGCGCCACCAGCGCGATGTCACGCCAAGGCTATCAGCTTCTGCACTGGGTCGACTCGGACTTTAACTACTGGGCGGTGTCTGACGTTAACGCTAATGATTTGCAGACTTTCAAAAGCAAGTTCGAGGCACAAACGTCGCATCACTAAGAGCGGTCCAGATATTTAGCGCGTTCGAAGGACATAATTCCGGCGCAGCGGCGGGTTAGCGAATTCGGTCTTAGCGTCGAGCGCTGACAATCAATTCCAGAATCACCGTATTGACGCGGAGCGGGTTTGATCTCCTCGCGATCTGAGAAGGAATCCGGCGATGGCGAAAGGCCGTATACTATAATCTGCTCGCAGCTGCGCTTACCGCGCGGGCGGCCTTGTTACTTAGAGAGGTTTTGGGATAGGTGCTAATATCAATTCTTGGAAGCGCGGGTTGTTCCGGAGCGGATCGAACATTGGATCGAGCCGGAGTAGCGCAGGAGTGAGCGGCAGACGTGAAGCCAGTGGGCCTTCATACGGTGTCGAGAGTAGTTTCTGTAACGCGGCGATGGCGCGGTCGGGCTGTCCTAGCTGCGCCGCCACCCGGGCGAGAACCTCGATCGGACCGGGACCACTTACCACGTCTTTCTCGATCGGGATCACGGTCATCGCCTGCTCCGACAGAGCGAACGCGGCGGCTTTGTCACCAAGGCCCATATCGGTCAGCGCGAGATCTCCAATGAGGATATAATTTTCCGGCTGTTCTTTGAGGAACGGTTCCAGTTCGCTGCGCGCCTGCCGCCAACTTTCCTGGGCGGCGGCACCGTCGCCGGCGACTTCTTGCGCCCAGCCTAACCAAAAGCGCAATTCACCATTAAAATAACCCAAGGCCGGGTCGGGCTTGGCCAATACTTCCTTTAGCCGACTGATGATTTGCGCAGGGCGGCGCTCCAGGATGGCTTGGTAAACTTGTGTTCCTAAGGCGGTGGTGTCGGCAGCGTTTGGATGCAGCGGGGCGAGTACTGCAGCAGCCCGCGGAAGGTCGCCCTCCGCTTGTGCAATAGCCGCCTTTTCTGCAAGGGTATCCACGTCGTCCGGTATAATATCGAGAACCTGATCAAGCTTTCGCATCGCTTCGGGGAAGCGCCGCTGTACAATGGAAGATCCTGCGTGCGAGGTGAGTAGGTTAACGTTGCGCGGGTCGAGCCGCTCGGCTTCGTTGAAGTATGACTCGCTCCGGTCCCATTGGCCTCGCCGTCGCGCGACATAGGCCAGCGATTCAGGAATCTGGCTGCTATTCGGCAGAAGCGGACGTGCTTGCTCAAAATAACGCACCGCGGTGTCGTAATCCTTCAGGCAGGCGTAGTGGTAATAGCCCTTGGCCAACACGGCCTCGCCGAGATTGGGCTGAAGAGTGAGCGCGGTTTCGGCTGCCTGCCGCGTCTCTTCACGTAGGGCGTCCGTTGGTTGAAGAGTCAGTGTAAGGTAGCCAAGTGCATCGACGTATGACAGCAACGCCCAACTGAGGGCGAACTTGGGGTCCAACCGCACCGCTTCTCTGAGATATTTCTGTGCGCCAAGGGCGTTGGCGGGTGAGTCTCCCGTTTTCAGTGTATAAGCCAGTCCACGCAGGTAGGCATCGTAAGCCTCAGGATTGTCCGTCGGTCTGGCGGCGATGACTTGCTCTTCCTGACCGCTGAGGTGTGCCCGCAACTGATCGGCGATGGCTTTAGCCACCTCACTCTCGACCGAAAAGATGTCGGTCAGTCTGCGATCAAAGGTCTCTGCCCACAGATGGGAGTCATTCGCGGCTTTGATCAATTGCACATTGATGCGCACCTGATCATTTGTTTTTTGGACGCTACCTTCCAGGAGATTGGCGACGCCGAGCTGGTTCGCAATCTCAGAGAGACTTTGAGATGTGTTCTTATAACGCTGCGTTGACGTGCGCGAGATTACTTTGAGATCCGCGATCTTTGAGAGCCGGGTCAGAATTTCGTCCTGGATCCCGTCTGCAAAATAGGCGTTGGATTTTTCCTCGCTCAGGTTTTCAAATGGCAGAACAGCGATGGATTTTTCATTTGGTAATGGCGCCGGAGCGACGAAGTAAAAAGAGTAGGCAAACGCCGCGGCCGCCAAGATCGCCGCCAGGGTGAGTAACACGCCCCGTTTGTGACGTTTGATTTTACTGACGATAGACTCGGCACGCGCTTTGGTCTGCGGCGAGGAGCCTTCCGCTTCCAGTTCCCCCTTGAGATTGCGGAGGTCGGCGAGCATCTCCTTGATCGTCTGGTAACGCTCATCACTGTTTTTGCGCAAAGCCTTTTGCAGCATGGATTCGAGTTTGAGCGGAACATCCGACAACACGCCGGATAAAGGTGGTGGCTCCGTCTTCAAGATGGAGGCGACGCAGTCACTCGGCGTCTCGCCTAAGAACGGCCGGATCCCTCCAACCATCTCGTAGAGCACCACGCCCAGACTCCAAATATCCGAGCGGGCATCCACTGTTTGACCGCGCGCCTGTTCCGGGGACATGTAGTGGCCTGTACCCAGCACTAACCCTGGTTGCGTTTGCAGCACCGCCGTTGTACCGACCTCATAATGGTCCGATGCCGGCCTTTGCTCGGTCAGTTTGGCAATCCCGAAGTCGAGCACCTTCGCGTATCCGTCCGGTCGCAGCATGATGTTCTCCGGTTTGATGTCGCGGTGCACGACGCCGGCTTCGTGCGCGGCAGCCAGCGCCGAGGCCACTTGCACGGCAATTTCCAGCGCCGCATGCAGATTTATTCTCCCGCACGCGAGGGACCCGCGCAGGGTGATACCTTCGATGAACTCCGTCGCGATGAATTGCCGGTCTCCCTCCGCGCCGATCTCGTAAACGGTTAGGATGTTCGGATGATTTAAGGCCGACGCACTCCGCGCCTCGTTTTTGAACCGGCTTAACTGCGTCTCGTCCGTCGTCAGGGTATCTGGGAGAAGCTTGAGCGCGGCTTTCCGCCCGAGTCGCTCGTCTCGCGCGAGATAAACCTCGCCCATTCCGCCGACGCCGATGAGTGACTCGATCCGGTAATGACTAAATACATTTCCGACCAGTGCGTCGGCCCTGTCGTTAGTCACAAGGTCAGGAGCGACTTCGAAGGCCGGTAATTCAATAAAATTCTCCGCCCGCTCATAAGAGCTGAGCAAAGAGTCTACCTCCCGGCGCAATCCCTCGTCACCGTGGCAAGCCTCATGAAGAAATGCCGCCCGCTCCCCGGGCGCACGTTCGACGGCTGACTGGAAAAGATCGTTGACCTGTTTCCAGCGCTCAGCCTTCATCAGGTTTCTTCCTCGCTCAGCGCCCGGTAAAGCCAGGCCTTGGCCATGGTCCACTCGCGCTCCACCGTTCGCTGAGAGAGTTTCAGGAATTCAGCCGTCTCTTCGACCGTCAAACCGCCGAAGTAACGCAGTTCAACAATCTGACTTTTACGCGGGTCCTGCGCGGCCAAGTTTTCCAACGCTTCATCGAGGGCGAGTAATTCCTCCGATCGCGTTTCTGTTACTAACGCAGCTTCATCCAGGGTTACTTTCAGCGCGCCGCCGCCACGCTTGAGTGAGTGGCGTTCACGGGCATGGTCAACCATGATGCGCCGCATCAACTGCGCGGCCGTTGCGATAAAGTGGCTCCGGCCTTGCCAGACCGGCTTCGTATTATCGACCAGCCGCAGATAGGCTTCGTTGAGAATGGCGGTGGTTTGCAGGGTGTGGCCGGCGCGCTCCCGGCTCATGTAATGGTGGGCGAGCCGATGCAATTCGGGTTGCACCAGCGGGAACAACTTCTCCAGCGCTCCCTCGTCTCCGCCGCTCCAGTCGCCGAGCAATTGGGTGACCTCTTGTCGCGTGGATGCGGGCGTCGTCATACAGGCTGCTCGACGCCGCAAATTCTAACACGATCGAGGGATTTTTACAGCACAGCCGGAGGCGATCAAAAAAAATGCGCAGTCGTGGCGGGTTTCAGCCGGCCTTCCCGCTTTAGCACATGAACCGGCACAACAACAGATACGCCGGAAAAACCAAAACAGAAAGCAAACCCAAAACAAGAAAAACCTATGCAATCCATACAATTCAAAAACAACTCAACCACCAGCCGACGCGGAACTATACCGCCGTTGGAAACTTCAACTCCCACCTCCGCACCTCGCACGAGACATTCGCTCTTGCTGGCGATCGCCACTCTTGGTTTAACACTCATGTTCAACCTAGCGGCTGCTCATGCACAAGGCCCAAGGCCGTCCAGGTTCAACCTGGTACCAGCTTCAGATCCTATCGCAGCCTGCCTGCCGAACGCAGCAGCGACCGTGGCCGTTTTTCCGAGGGAGGACATTCGGGGTGTGGATACGCTGGATTTGCACGCCGAGGGTCTGCGGCCCAATACAACATTTGCGGTCTTCCTGACCGAAATGCCCGTGCCTCCGTTCGGCGCGGTTCAGTATATCGGGGACTTCACCACGAATGCGGCGGGCAGAGGGTCCGTCCGCGTGGATGCCATCATCGATGAGGCGTTCGCATTCAACAACATCACCGGGGTCCGTACTGATCTGAACCATATAGTCTTCTGGTTTGCCGATCCAAACGACGATGAAGATTGCATTCCCGGATCCGCTCCAACCCACTTCGATGGAGACGGTGAGGCCGGAGTCGCGGGCGATGTCTTCGAAGAATTTTCTCCCGGGCGCGCCACTTCCATAACTCCGTGAAGAAAAGAAGGAACCCATCCCATGAATCCATTGATCCAGTTCAGACCGACAATCCCGCAGAGAAATCGCGAGCGACAGGATTCGTTCGCACAACTTGAGGTAATAACTATGAAAATCATGCAGTCGCTAGTGTTATGGAAATTTTTCCATGGTAAAAATATTCAGTCACCCCTGCGCTCCCTTGAGCGGGCGTTCCTTCCCTCGGCCGCCGCCATTCTGACGCTCCTGCTTTCAACAGCGAGCAGCAGCTTTGCCGGGAGCGCCACTTGGAAGCAAAGTCCTGCCAGTGATGACTGGTTCACCGCGACCAACTGGAAGCAAAGGACCATCCCTAACGGTCCGGGCGACACGGCAACGTTCGCGTCCTCCAATCAAACGAGCATCGACATCGTGTTTGATACGGAGGTCAGCGGCATCGTATTCAACCCGGGGGCGAGCGCGTTCACGATCGCGACCAACTGGAAGCAAAGGACCATCCCTAACGGTCCGGGCGACACGGCAACGTTCGCGTCCTCCAATCAAACGAGCATCGACATCGTGTTTGATACGGAGGTCAGCGGCATCGTATTCAAGCCGGGGGCGAGCGCGTTCACGATCGCGACCAACCCTCAAGTCACGCCGGAGTTGACCATCAGCGGCGTGGGCGTCACGAACAATTCAGGGATCGTGCAAAACTTTGTAGTTAACCAAGGCGCTGCTCAGATACTCTTCGCTAACAGTGCGACCGCGGGAAGTTTAACTGCCTTCACCAACACTGGAACCATAACTTTCAGCGGCACCTCAACCGCGGGCAATGCCACCTTCACCAACAACAGCTTCGTGAACTTCACCAACACCTCGACTGCAGGCGATGCCACCTTTACCAATAATGCCGTGCTCATTTTCGACAGCAACTCGACCGCAGGTAACGGCGCCTTTACCAATACTGATGCCGGCATCGTAATATTTAGGGACGGCACACCCACCGCTGGCAATGCTACGTTTACCAACCTTGGCGGCGCAGTCAGCGGGAGAGGTGGCGGATTCAGTGTAGTTACCTCGGGCACTGCTGGCAATGCCGCCTTCGTCAACAATGGCGGCGCGGTCAGCGACGCATTGGGCGCCGAAACGCTATTCAACGACATCGGCGACGCGGGCAACGCAACGCTGATCGCCAACGGCGGCCTGGACGGAGGTGAGGGCGGCTCGATTCAATTCGCTACTGCTTCCACTGGCGGCACGGCCCGGGTGGAGGTTTTCGGCAACGGCAACCTGGACATTAGTGTTCACGACGCTCCGGGCCTGACGACTGGATCGATCAAAGGAGACGGCGCTGTATTCCTGGGGGCCAACAACCTGACCGTCGGCACGAACAACCTGAGTACGACCTTTTCCGGTGTGATGCAGGATGGCGGAACAAATGGTGGCATTGGCGGCTCGCTGACCAAGGCTGGGAGAGCCAACCTTAGTCTAACTAATGCTAACACCTACACTGGCGGCACCACCATCACCGAAGGCATGCTGCTGGTTAAAAATGAGACCGGCTCTGCTACTGGCACTGGCGCTGTGCACGTCAACGCGGGCACACTCGGTGGCACGGGCATAATCAGCGGTGCGGTCACCGTCGCAACTGGCACGAGCGCCGCAACCTTGTTGCCGGGGACTACGGCCGAACCGGGCACCCTAACCATGCAGAGCACGCTCACATTCAATTCTCTTGCGACCTACCAATTTGTAATGGACAGCAGCACACCCGCAGCGGACAAAGTGGTGGCCAACGGCGTCACCATTAATAGGAGCGCGCAGTTTACCTTTACCGATCTTGGCACCGCTGTGCTCCCGACCGGCACAGTCTTTACTGTTATCTCTAATACCTCGGCGAACCGAATCGCAGGCACCTTCGCCAACTTGGCCGACCGCTCAACGTTCACTGCAGGCAGCAACACCTTCCAAGCCAATTACAAAGGCGGCGACCACAACGATCTCACCCTGACGGTTGTGCCTTAGCCTGAATAGAACAACTTAAACCTGAATCGAACAATTCAACTTGAATCTAAACCTATGTCGCTTTACACCGAGATGCAAAGAATGGAGAGAAATATCATGAAAAAACATTGGCTCTCGCTGGCAATCGCCAGCTTTGGTTTAACACTCATTTTCAACCCAGTGGCTGCTTCAGCCGATCCGGAGGTATTCGAAGCGTCCGGTGCCACGCCAGCGGATATCCAGACCGCGGTAGACGCCTTCAGGAATTTTTTGGGAGACAACAATGGAGTAGGCGGCACATTTCCCACTGGCCGCCGTGAGATCAACTGGGACGGGGTTCCAGACGCTTTCTCCGCACCGAACCTGTTGCCGGCGAATTTCTTCAACAGCAACTCGCCGCGCGGCGTCGTATTCTTCACTCCAGGAACAGCAGGGTTTCAGGTGAGCGCCAACAGTATCAACCCAACAAACACTCCGGTCAGATTTGGAAATATCCACCCTGTCTATCCCGCGCTCTTTAGCACGTTCAGTCCCCAGAGGCTCTTCAGCGCCTTGGATAGCACCATCACAGAAAACCTTTTCTTTATACCTGGAACTGCGCATTCGGCAACGGTCAAAGGGTTCGGTGCCGTATTCACCGACGTGAATGTTGACGATAGCACGAAGATCGAATACTTCGATGTTGCCGGTAACCTGCTGTTCAGCCAGAACGTATTGCCCGGGCCTACCAATCGCGGAAGCCTTTCGTTCCTGGGAGTCGGGTTTGACACAGCTAATGTTTTCTTGGTACGAATTACCTCTGGCGATCGCATCTTGAAAACACCCAGCCGGGATGTCGTCGTGATGGATGATTTTATTTACGGCGAGCCACAAGCTTTGCCATAGGCCGCGTACAGAACCTATTAGAATACACACACAAAGAGGAAACCTCCTATGAAACCTATGAAAAAAAAGACAGCTTCTCAATCCGCATTCTTTAATCCACGCGTCGTACTTGGTTTTGTGCTTTGCTCACTCTCCGTCCTCCTGGCGCTGCTTGGGTTTAGTATTAACCCAACGTCGTCCGCCTTGGCCGCGGCGCCAGATCAAGGAGATAGCCAGCCCATCGTCGATGCCTCATATAAGAACGACGTCTCCCCGGCGCTCCGCGATGTGGCCCAGGGATGGCCCCTCCAATTCAAGCCACAACACGAGGCCGCTGAGAACCCGAAGATCCCCAATAACCACCAGGATAGCCCTGACACGGTAGTCCAAGATAAATTCGTCTCGGCGCTAGCCCTCCTGGCACCCCTTATACCTGGACCCATTCTTAACTTTAACGGCATTCCCTTTCCCGGCGTTGGATGTAATTGCGCCCCGCCCGATACCAATGGGTCGGTGGGAACAACGCAGTTCGTTCAGATGGTAAATGAGGGTTATCAGGTCTTTGATAAGGCCACTGGAAATTCAATCCTGGGCCCAAATAGCATCGAATCTCTCTGGAGTGGTTTCGGCGGTGCCTGCGAGAACTTCGGCTTCGGCGACCCAACGGTGGTCTTTGATAAGGCCGCCAGGCGTTGGGTCATCACCGAATTCGCGAGCAGGACCGGCAACATCCCGACCACTGACTATTGCATGGCGGTCTCGACTACTGACGATGCCACCGGCACATACAATCGTTATGGCTTTCACCTCAGCAACAACTTCATCGACTATCCGAAGCTTGGTGTTTGGCCCGACGCCTATTATCTGAGCGTTAACTTATTCAACTCATCCGGCACGGCATTTCTTGGTCCGCAGCCTTACGCCTTCGACCGCGCGAAAATGATAGCTGGCATGCCGGCTACCTTTATTAAGTTTCCACCATTGGGCTCCAATCACGCTCCATTTTTGCCTTCCGACCTAGACGGTAACATCAAGCCGCCGCCCGGTGCGCCGAACACATACGTGGAATGGCCTGCAAGCGGTTTCTACAACGTATACCACTTCCACGTGGACTTTGTCACGCCAACAGGCTCGACCTTTACTCTCTTCGCGAGCCCGCCCGCTGCCCCCTTTACTCAGCTTTGCCCCACCACTCGTGCTTGCGTGCCTCAGTTGGGGGCAGGTGGATCCAGCAGCCTGGATGGGATTGGTGACCGTCTAATGTATCGACTGGCCTACCGACGTTTTGGGAATGGACACGAATCGTTGGTTGGAAATTATACGGTGAAATCGAACAATGTGGCGGCCGTCCGTTGGTTCGAGCTGCGCCGTGTGACGGCCGGACCGGTAAGAGTCTTTCAGGAGAACACCTACCAGCCTGACGCAACCTGGCGTTGGATGGGGAGTGCGGCGATGGATAGGTTTGGCAATCTCGTCATCGGCTTTAGCGCTTCCAGCGCTACCATCCACCCGCAGATTCGCTACGCGGGGCGACTGGCAACCGATCCACTAAACACTCTCG
>Ga0209474_10005942_pt1 | contig 10344 bp, 11 predicted proteins | sample GraSoiAngelo_145_FD_185902 | JGI IMG/M metagenome (GOLD analysis project Ga0209474, IMG submission 185902) | Grasslands soil microbial communities from the Angelo Coastal Reserve, California, USA - 14_1009_05_20cm (SPAdes) (version 2) | ecosystem: Environmental > Terrestrial > Soil > Grasslands... | reverse complement strand
GTCCGCCGCTGCGTTCGAGGTCATGCGGCAGTTGAATCGCATCCAGTCGATGGCGCTGTTTGAGCCGTCCTCCTCCCAATATCCGGTCCGCCGAAAGGTGGCGGCGAGCTGCGAAAACCTGAGCTCCAGGCGGTCGATCTGCTGCCGAACCGCGACCATCTCAAGGGCGATCGGCCCTCCTTCCGCAGCGATCTGTTCGATTGCCATCGTACAAATGTTCCCGCGAGCGTGAGGCTGCGTCAACCCAGGTTGTTAAGAGCAACCCGGAGGTGGTGCTCCCTAACTACGCGGGGCGGTCAGCCGTGGGCTAGACCGCGCTGGGGGCCGAAGCGACGGTCGCAGCTCGCGCAGCGGTGAATCGTGAAGGGCTCGGCACGATGCTTCCGGGCCGAGATGTGTCCGTGGCCGCTCGAGACGGAGACCGCCCCGGCCGCCACGTGCTCGCAGGTCGCCCTTCCGTCATCGAAAAGGACAAATAAGACGGCCTGTCCACGCAGCTCGACGGTCGCCTTCCCCAATCGCCTCGTCACGCTAGCTCCTCGGTTCGACCGCGAGTCGAACCCTCCTGCGCTCTTCCCGCGCCCGCTCGTTGACGACGCGGCGTGCGTGCTCCAGCCCGCACAGGGTGCAGGGATCGTTCATGGATGCCAGGCCGCATAGCGAGCAATGGCCTAGACGGGTCGGTGGTTGCACGGGTCGCTCCTTTGGAACCTCGACTAACAGGTGGGCATGACACCGTGCGTGACTGGGGCTCTCAACCAATGTAGACCTTTTCCCCAGAATTCGGCGCCAATAACCGGTCGGCACGGCAAACGCCGATCGCCTCGAGAGGCTTCGGCCGCCTCAGCGGCGTCGCAGGCTGTACCACGCCGCGTCCGCCCCAAACATCGGCCGTCCGGCCGTTTCCGTCACCATTTCCCAGCCGGCGCCGAACCTTTCGGCGACCTCGCGCCGAGCCAGGCCCCTCGGGCCGAAGCGCGGGGGGCTCGCTCCGCGGACGAAGCCGAACAAGAGCATCGTCGCCCCCGTTCTTGCGACCTCCGTGGCGCCACTGACGTATGCGTCTCGACCAGAGTCGGGAATGCTGTGAAAGCAGCCTAGGTCGAACAGCAGATCGAAGCCGGACCCAATGCCCAGACTGTTCAAGCGCGTCACATCGCCGGCGATGAAGCGCGGCGAGACGCCCGCCGACGAAGCCTTTTGCCCGGCGGACTTGATGGCTCGCGGCACAAAGTCCACGCCGGTCGCATCCCAGCCGTGCTCGGCGAGATAGATGCAGTTGGTCCCGGTCCCGCAGCCCAGATCAAGCGCCTTCCCGGCCGGCAGCCGGTGCTCGCCTTCCACCGTGGCCACCAGCTCCGGGGCGGGCACTCCGGAGTCCCATGGCTTGAATCCGACCAGATAGGCGGCTCGAAAGAACACGCTCACCAGCCCAGCAGACCACAAGTCCGCCAGACTTTGCCAGGAACGCAGTTGAAAGCAGTCGTCTATGACGCGTATGGCCCGCCGGACGTCTTGCACATCGAGGACGTCGAACGCCCCGTTCCCAAAGCAGACGAAGTCCTCATCAAGGTCCACGCCACCACCGTCAACCGGCTGGACGTCCACACCCGGGAGGCCAACCGGAGCAGCGGCCCGGCCGTCTCAGTCCTCTGATCCAATCAACGCTTCCAGGCGGTGCGAAAATCGGCTTCGCTCACGCATTCGGGTAGGCCTAGCGAGCGGGCCAGCCTCGTGACGTGCGGCGGTTCGATGCCGGCCTCCTCGACCATCGCCCGGTCCGCGAACGCCCCCGCCGTCGAGCCCGCGTAGCGGACCGTCCCGTGTGAGAGCACAACCGTGGTGGGGCACGACTCGCCAACGAAGTCCATGTCGTGCGTGACCACCAGCACCGTCCGCTGTTGCTCCGCCAGCTCCTCGACCAGGGCGCGCAAGCGCCGTCGCGCAGGGTAGTCCTGGCCCAGGGTCGGCTCGTCGAGCACCACCACCTGAGGCTCGCCCGCGAGAGCCGACGCGATGGCCACCCACTTGCGCTCAGACAGACCCAGGTCGTGCGGGTGGACCTCCTCCTTGCCCTCCAGTCCGCATTCACGGATCGCCCAGGCGACGCCACGCTCGATGTCCTCGAGCCGCCTTTTGAGGACGCGGGGCCCGAACGAGACCTCCGCCTTGACCGTGCGCTCGAACAGCTGGTCGTCCGGGTTCTGGAAGCTGTAGCCGACGATCCGGGCCATCGCCGCCACCGTCATCTTCGCCACGTCGACTCCCGCCACCGACACGTTTCCCGCCCGGGGCCGCAGCAGGCCGATGAGCAGCTTGGTCAGGGTCGTCTTGCCCGCGCCGTTTTCTCCGACGAGCGCGGTGACGCCGTCGCCGATGGCGACGCTCAGCCCTGGTTCCGGATAGACCTCGGCGCCGGCGGGGTACGCGAACCGCACGGACTGCAGCCGGATGTCAGGCAACTGGCCGGCCAAACGAGCGGGTGGCGTCGGCCAGCGTCACCGGCAGCGGAGACGAGACATGCGCGTCGCGCGCGATCCGCGTGTACACCGGCATTCCCACGCGCTGCTGCACGAGCTCGCGGTTGAACACGTCGGCCGGCGTCCCGTCCGCGATCACGCGTCCGGAAGCCATCGCAATGACGCGCGGGCACAGCTCGCAAAGCGTCTCCAGCCGGTGCTCGACCATCACAATGGTGGTGCCTCGTGTGTGCAGCCGCGCAAGGACTTCGAAGATCGCGGCGGTGCCGGCGGGGTCGAGCTGCGAAGTCGGCTCGTCGAGAAGGAGGAGCTTGGGCCGCATGGCGAGCAGCCCGGCCAGAGCAAGACGCTGCAGCTGGCCGCCGCTCAGGTCGAAGGGGTGGCGGGCCGCGAGGTGCGAGATCCCGACCACCTCCATCGCCTCGGCCACGCGCGCGTCAATCTCGACGCGCTGCACGCCGTGGCACTCTGGCCCGAACGCGACCTCCTCGTCGACGCGCTCGCGCGCGCCGGAGACCTGAGTGAACGGGTTCTGAAAGAGAAGCCCGACCTCCGAGGAGCGTTCGATGACGCTGACGGAGCGCGAGTCGCGACCGAACGCCACGACCCGGCCTTTGAGGCGGCCCCCGAAGAAATGCGGCGCGAGGCCGATCGCGAGCAGACACAGCGTCGACTTCCCGGAATTGGTCGGGCCCGTGAGCCCGACCCACTCGCCCTCACCGATGCTGAAAGCGATGTCGCTGACCGCCTCGCGCGGCGCTTCGGCATAGGCGTACGAGACGCCCTCGAAGACCAGCGCCGGATCGCTCACTTCCAGCCCGCGATGCGCGCGACGATGCCAAGGGGCACTGCGAGCGCGAGCGCCCAGCGAACAACGCGCTGCGTGGTGGTGTCGACGAACTCGTCGCGCCAGACCCGCTTGACGGGAAGACCGAAGCCGCGGACCTCGAGCGACATCGCGCGCTCCTGGGTGGCGACCAGCGAGGAGAGGACGAGAGGAAGCATCAGCGGGAGGTAGGCGCGCGCGCGGCTCGGCAGCGAGCCCTCGGTCTCCAGGCCACGAGCCCGCTGCGCGTCCTGAATGCGCCCGGCCATGTCGAGCGTCTGGGGAATGACCTGCAGCGCCGACTGCACCACGTAGCCCATTCATGCCGAAAGGCCTCGCTGCATCAGCGCCTCGGCGATGTCGGGCGGGCGGGTCGTGAAGCTGAACAGGAAAGTCGCCGTGATGAGGCAGGCGATACGCATCGCAGCGAGGGCCGCTATCGCCAGCCCTTCGCGGTAGTACACGACCGGACCGATGCCGAAGGCTTCGGTGTGGTTGGCCGGGTTCGCGAAACCCTGCACGGCGAGCAGCAGCAAGGTGATCGGCACGAGGACGGCCACCGCCAGCACGAAGAACCTTCGCAGCACGCCGGCGATCGCGATCAGAACCAGGAGCGCGATCTCGATGCCGACCACCCACCAGATGCCGGGCGCGATGAACGCCAGCGCGACGGCGCTCAGCATCAGCACCCCCTTGGTTATGGGGTGTGCGCGGTGGAGGAGGCTCTGCCCCTCTGAGTAAAGGCTCAGGCCTCCTGCCACTGCGGTTGAATCGTTGCTAGACGGAGGGGGCGGGCGCGGGCTCGGCCTCGGCCGGCTTGCTCCACATCGAGAACAGGGCGCGGTAGCGGTTGGGCAGGCCGAAGTAAATCAGGGTCGCGACCACGACGGTGATCAGCTTGTCCGGGATGTCACCGCTGGCCTCGTCGATGTAGGCGGCGAGCCACGTCGGCCAGCCGCTCTTGACCATTCCCGCGTACAGCGCGTCGCCGAACGGCACGCCACTGCCGCCCTGGTACAGGCCGATGTTGATGGGCGTCGAGATGATCGACGCAACGAGAACGATGAGCACGTACAGCGCGATCCGGCCGGGCCAGGTCTTTTGCCATCCGTAGTAGCCGCCGATGCCGGCGGCGATGCCGATCGCGAACGCGACGCCGCAGTAGGCCCATGCGATCGGGTCCGTGCTGCCCGAGCTGAGGATGTTGGTGAGAAGGCCCGAGATGCCTCCCACCCAGGGGCCCGCGAGCAGGCCGCCGAGCACCGTGCCGACCGAATCGAGGAAAAGCAGGTGAAGCGCCTGGGCGAGGGCGTGGCCCGCCCAGTCGATCGCGATACATACCGGGATGAGCACGATCGCGAGCGTGTTCATCCGGAGCTTGAATGCGTTTAGAACGCCCAAGTGTCAACCCCTCCATCCGCACATCCAGATCGACGGAAGCGACACATTCGTAGTCCCGTTCCGCCCGCTTGTCAACCTCGGCGGGTGGCGCAGTATTGCAACGTGGGAGGCGTGGCCGTGGTCGGCAGCATCAACATGGACCTGGTCGTGCGCGTTTCGCGGCTGCCGCGCCCGGGCGACACCGTGCTCGGCGACCGGCTGCACACGATTCCGGGAGGCAAGGGCGCGAACCAGGCGGTGGCCTCGGCGCGGCTCGGCGCGCGAGTCCGCATGATCGGGCGCGTGGGCGCGGACGCCTTCGGCGTCGACCTGGTCGCCGGCCTCGGCGAGGACGGCGTCGATACGTCGGGCGTAGCGATCGACGCCTCCGAACCCACCGGAGCGGCACTGATCGTGGTCGACCGCGACGGCCAGAACACCATCACCGTCGCTCCCGGCGCCAACTCGACGGTCGGCGACGCGGAGGTGATGCGGCTCCGGCAGGGCCTCGGGCCTGGAGACGTGGTCGTCCTGCAGCTCGAGATCCCAATGCCCGCGGTCCTGGCCGCCATCGAGGCGGCCCATGAGGCGGGCGCCTTCGTCATCCTCAACGCGGCCCCGAGCGCCGCGCTGGCCGGCCGGCGGATGCCCAGCGTCGACCTGCTCATCGTCAATGAGGGAGAGGCGGCGGAGCTCGGCGGCCAGGGGCTTCGTGAGTCCGTCGGCGCACTGGCAGTGACTCTGGGGGCGGCAGGCTCGATCGTGTTTGAGAAGGACCGCGAGACCCGCATCGAACCCCAGCGCGTCGATGCGGTCGACGGCACTGCCGCCGGCGACGCGCTGGTGGGGGCGGCGGCCTATTCATTGGCGCGCGGCTCGAGCGTAGCCGACGCGATCCGCCTGGGCAGCGCAGCGGGCGCAGCCGCCGTCACGAAGATGGGCGCGCGCCCGTCGTTGCCGTGGCCAGACGACCTGAAGCGCCTCTTTGGCATCGAGCTGACCGCCTTGCCGTCACAGCGTTGACCCGCCGCATCATCCTCGACTGCGACCCGGGCCATGACGACGCAATGGCAATTCTGCTCGCACACGGAGCCGAGGAAATCGAGATCGCCGCCATCACGACAGTCGCCGGCAACCACACCCTCGCGCTGACGACGCTCAACGCCCTTCGGCTCTGCACCCTGGCGGGAATCGCCTTGGTGCCCGTGGCGGCCGGCTGCGCGGCGCCGCTGATTCGCGAGCTGGTGACGGCGCCCGAGATTCACGGCACGACAGGGTTGGAGGGCCACGCGTGGGGCGAGCCGACCATACGCGTCGTGCCCGAGCACGCCGTCGACGTGATCATCGATCTCGTGATGGCCTCGCCCGGCGAGATCACGATCGTGCCGACCGGGCCGTTGACGAACATCGCGGTCGCTTTGCGCAAGGAGCCGAGGATCGCCGAGCGGGTGCGCGAGGTCGTGCTGATGGGCGGCGCTTACACACGCGGCAACATGACGCCCGCGGCGGAGTTCAATGTGTTCGTCGACCCTGAGGCCGCGGCGATCGTATTCGACGCGAGTTGGCCCGTGACGATGGTCGGCCTCGAGGTCACCCACATGGCGCTCGCCACAGACGACGTTTTCTCGAGAATCGAGGCGCTGCGGACGCCGGTCTCCGACGCCGTGATGGGGATGATGCGCTTCTACCAGGAGCAGCAGCTGCGCGAGGGCGGCATCCCAGCGCCGCCGGTCCACGACCCGTGCGCCGTGGCCCGCGTAGCCAGGCCGGAGCTGGTGGCGTGCAGCGACGCGCGGGTCGAGGTAGAGCTTGCCGGCCGCCTGACGATCGGTATGACCGTCACTGATTTCCTGCCGCGGGACGGGCGGTTCAACGCGAAGGTCGGAACGAGGCTTGACGTCGATGGCTTTTGGGACCTGTTCATCGGCGCCCTGACTCGGCTGGGTACTTGAGGGGCCCGAGTACCCATTACTCCGAGGCATCGTTAATAAAGGGTGATGGCCTGGATCAAGATGGTCGACGAAGCGGACGCCGACGGCCCGCTCGCCGACCTCTACGCCAGCTCCAAGGCGCGGAGCGTGGCCGGGATCGTGCCCGACATCCTGCGCACGATGAGCCTCCGTCCGGACTTCCTCGCCGCGATCGACCAGGCTTCGCGCCTGCATTTCTCCCATGGCGCTCTCACGCGGGCCCAGCACGAGATGATCGCTTCCTACGTCTCGGCGCTGAACCGCTGCAGGTATTGACTCAGCTCGCATACGTGGTTCCTGCAGTTGCAGGGCGAGGCGTTCGGCAAGACGGCCCAGGCCCTTCGCGACGGAGACCTCGCCGCGGCCGAGCTTCCTGAAAACGAACGCCGGCTACTCGAGTTCGTCGGCACGATCACCAGGGGCGCCTATCGCGTGACCGACGAGCAGGTCCAGGCGTTGCGCGCCATCGGGTGGACGGACGAGCAGATCGCCGAGGCCGCCTACGACGCGGCCCTGTTCAACCTCTTCGTCCGTCTCGCCGACACGTTCGGCATCGAGCCGCCGGCCGTCTACGAGCCGAACGGCATTCCTCAGGCCGGCGTCAAGCCGGTGTAGTCCACAAAGATCAGCCAGCTCTGCTGGCTGTCATTGCGGTCAAGGCCCCAGCTCTTGTCGTATGCCGACGTCGACTGCGAGATCACCGCGCCGGCGCTGTTGCGGATGATCAGCGTGGAGGAACCATGAAGGTCGATCCCGACCAGGCGCGCCGCCTGCGTCGCGAACTTCGGAAGGTACAGCGTGAGCGTGATGCTGCTGAAGGTGTAGGTCTTCTGCACCGACCTGGCGGCGGCCATGTCCTGCTTGATCACATCCGTGAACTCCGTCAGCCCATCGCCCTCAGCACCCGCGGCTGCGAGCTTCAAGTCATGGGTACGCCGCGCCTCGGACTCGATGATGAGATCCAGGACGGCGTCGTGCGCCATCCTCGCCGCCACCTGTGGGGTGATCGTGCTGTCGAAGTCGGAAACGTTCTGCGGCAGCACCACGGATGGGATCGCCGGGAGAACCCAGACTGGAGCTGAAGCCGAAACAGGTTGCGAGCCCGTCGGCGCGGGCAGCGCCCCGCCGGCCGCGCCCACGACCCATCTCCCCGGGTCATTTCCGGAGCCGACAGTCAGCGTGATGGTGGGCCAGGTCCCGTCCGTCAGCGCCGCCGCGGGCAGCGGCCCGTGGGTCGACAGGTCCGACGCGAGGGGCAGCAACCATGCCAGCATGGTGGCCAGCGCGACGGTGGCCGGCAGGCGCCATCCAAAGCGGCGGAGCGCCGCCCCTAAGCCCACGCCTGCATCGAGAGGCGCCAGGGCTCGAGCCAGGGCGAACCGCCCGGCGCAAGCGATGACGAGGCTGCCGAGAATCGCGGTCTTGGTCCAGAACTCGAGCGTGGTGGGGCCGAGCAGAAGGACCGACAGCACGGCCACGATCACGCCGAACGCGAAGCGGGCCACCTGTCCGTCGGGCACCGTTCGGGGGTCTGGGACCATGAACAGGGCGAAGATCAGGACCTCCGGCGAGGTCACCAGGACCTGCCAAAGCGTCTGGCCGCACATGGGGGTGGCGTGCCAGCTCGCGACCATGCAGTGGTCGGGCACGGGGCCGAGCGCCACGGCGAGGCTGACCGCAAAAGCGGCCATGAACCCGATCTCGAGGCCGAGCAGCTTGAGCTCCCACCCGATGAGGAGCCCGCCGCCGATGAGGATGGCGTAGGTGATGTACATCCAGGGGCCGAGCGGGATCCACCAGAGGTCCTGGGGCTCCGTGTACTGAGGTCCCAGGGCGACGAAGGCCAGCACCAGCCCGAGGTTGGACGGGTTGAAGACATGCCGCCCGCGCCAGCGGATCAGATACTTGGACGCCATGGACACGGCGACCACGCCGACGAAGATCCAGATCCCGTGCAGGCTCCACCAGTCGCCGTGCAGCGTCCCGGGCACGCGAAGGATGAAGGCGGCGCTGTTGCCTGTCAGCAGTCCGCTGGCCGGCCACAGGATCACTTTGTCCTTGAAGAAGGCGACGCCGAGCTCGATGAGGGCGCCGGCCGCCAGGCAGACCAGGATCTGCGCCACCGACAGGCGGAAGTCGAGCACGGTCTGGCCGAGCACCTGCAGCGTCAGCAGCACCGCCGCCACGTGCAGGCGGGGGTCGCGGATGCTGGGCAGGATGACCGGGTACTCCCGTCCCCGAATCCGCACGGAGGCCTGGGCGACTGTCACATCCGACGTCGGGGCGTCGGTGCTGGACATGATTGGGTAACGGACATCTCATGCGCGGCGTTACTGGATCAAGGGCGAGTTGATCAGGCTCATCGCATTCAGGCGACATCTCGGGACCGCGGCTTTGGTAGCGGTGTTGCTCGTCATGGCCGCGGCCTGCGAGCTGCCGTTCCAGCTCGGCCAACCGACCACGCGCGAGCTCGAGACCGGCGCCGACTTGCTCGCCACCGCGACCTCCTTCACATTGAGGGGCACTTACGCCGATTCGACGGGCACCCACTGGACGATCAGCGCTGTGTTCGTGCGCCCGGACCGAGAGGATGTGGTCGTGGCCGGCCCGGGGGCAAAGGTCGAGGCGATCCTCATCGGTTCGCAGGCCTACTTCCAGGGCCAGGCATTTCTCGCCCAGCACATGGGCAGCGACGCGCTCTCGCAGACGCTGGTCGAGGCGGCGGGAAACGCATGGTGGAAAGGCTCGACCGAGCTTGCCCCGCAGCTGCCCGACCTCATCACCGGCCCGGCCTTCCGCTCGACGTTCCTGGGGTCGGCCGTCATTCAGCGCACCGATCACGTTTCGATCGACGGTCTCGAGGCGACTGAGCTGTCCGGCCCGCGCGCCGACGTCTACATCCGCGCCGCGCCGCCGCACTACCTCCTACGCGTGCGGACCAAGAAGGGTGTGGTCGTCGATGGGCTCGCCGAGCCGGACCTCGAGTACGGCAACTTCAACAGAAGGAGCACGGAGATCACGGCGCCTTCCGACGTCATCGACTTCTCGAACCTCACGACTCTGCCGCCGATCTATTCGGTCGTCTCGGTCGACACCTCGCGCTGCGCGTCGCCGTGCGTCGTGTCGGCCCGGCTCAAGAACCTGGGCGGCCTTTTCGGCGCGACGGCTCCCTCAACGGTCGCGTTCACGATGAAGGCATCCGTCTCAGGCACCATGATCGGAACCTGCTCGGTGCAGGTCACACCGGACGTCGGCTACAACGCCACGACCAGCGTCTCCTGCACGATCACCCTGAGCGGGCAGCCCGAGAACGCGGCCGTCGTGACCGCCACCGCCACCAACCCGGGGCGGGCTTAGGGCCCGATCCAGGCCTAGGCGGCGGTCAGCCGGATGACGGGGATCTCGCGGTCGGTCTTCGTGCGGTATCCGGCATAGTTCTTGGCCACCGCCACGACCCGCTCGTAAGCCTTCTCGCGCTCGACGCCCTGGAGCGACTCGACATTCACCTTGAGCTTGCGGTTCCCAACCTGGACCTGCACCTGATGCGGGTTCTTGGCCAGGTTGATGAACCACGCCGGGTGGGTGGGCGCGCCGCCCTTCGAGGCGATGACCAGCCAGGCGTCCTTGCCGTCGGGGAACCCGCCCAATACATGGGTGTGCTCCTTGCCCGACCTTGCGCCAACCGTGG
>Ga0209474_10005941_pt1 | contig 10347 bp, 9 predicted proteins | sample GraSoiAngelo_145_FD_185902 | JGI IMG/M metagenome (GOLD analysis project Ga0209474, IMG submission 185902) | Grasslands soil microbial communities from the Angelo Coastal Reserve, California, USA - 14_1009_05_20cm (SPAdes) (version 2) | ecosystem: Environmental > Terrestrial > Soil > Grasslands ... | reverse complement strand
CCGGGAGGCACATGGAGTCGAGCACGATCGTCGTCCTCGAAGGCGACGAGACGGGGCAGGAGCTGCTGGAGGAGGCGCTGCGCGTCCTTCAGCCGGAGGTGGTCGGCCTCGAGCTCCGATTCCCGCGCTTCGACCTCTCGCTCGCCTCTCGCCGCGCGACGGAGAACGCGATCGTCTACGAGGCGGCGGGCGCGGTTCGCGACGCCGGGCTCGGCCTCAAGGCCGCCACCATCACGCCGGAGGAGGCGGGCGACGTCGGCTCGCCGAACCGGATCCTGCGCGAGGAGATCGGCGGCCGCGTGATCGTGCGGACCGGCCGCCGGATCCCTGGGGTCACGCCGCTCGGCGGCGTCCACTCGCCTATCTCGGTCGTGCGAATGGCGGTCGGCGGCGCCTACGGCGCCCAGGAGTGGCGCGAGGGCGAAGGTGACGACGAGGCGGCGTTCCGGACCGAGCGGATCGAGCGCCGCATCTGCCGCTCGGTCGCCGAGTTCGCGTTCCGGCTTGCCGAGGACACCGGCGCCAAGGTCTTCGGCGGCCCGAAGTTCACGGTCAGCCCGGTCTATGAGGGCCTGCTCAAGGAGGAGATGGACGCCGCTGCCGGCCGGCATCCGGAGGTCAAGTACGAGCCACAGCTGATCGACGCCACCTTCGCGCTCCTCCTCGCCGCTAGCGGCGACCCGCTCGTGATCCCGGCGCTGAACCGGGACGGCGACATCCTCTCCGACCTGGTGCTGCCGCTCTTCGGCTCGATCGCCGGCTCGGAGTCGCTGCTCGTCGCGTTCGAGGAGGACTACGTGCCGCGCGTCGTGCTGGCCGAGGCCGCGCACGGGACGGCGCCGTCACTGCAGGGCAAGGACGTCGCCAACCCGATGGCGATGATCCTCGCCGGCGCCGCCGTGCTCTCCTACGCGGGCGAGGACGCGCAGGCGCCGGCGCGGGCGATTCGCGAGGCGTGCCTGGAGGCGGTGGCCGACGGCGTGCGCACGGCCGACCTGGGCGGCGACGCCGGCACGAGCGAGTTCACCGACGACGTGATCCGCCGCGCGCGCCAGAAGCTCGAGGTCTGGTCCGCTCTCTAGTAAGCGGCCGCGGCGGGTAGCTGTTCCGCCTCGGCGAAGAGCTCGAGGAAGACGCGGACGATCTCCGGGTCGAACTGGGTGCCCGAGCAGCGCTCGACCTCGGCCAGCGCTTCGTCACGGCTGAGCGCACGCCGGTAGGGCCGGTCGCTCGTCATTGCGTCGAAGGCGTCCGCGACCGCGAGCACGCGCGCCTCGAGCGGGATCTCCTCGCCGGAGCGGCCGCTCGGGTAGCCGGCCCCGTCCCAGCGCTCGTGGTGGTAGAGGACGTATGGCAGCGCCTGGCGGAACGGGGCGACGCGGAGCAGCAGCCGCGCGCCGAGCTTCGGGTGCTCGCGAATCTGGGCCAGCTCGTCCTCGTCGAGACGCCCGGGCTTGCTCAGCACCTCGTCGGAGATAGCGAGCTTGCCGATGTCGTGCAGCGGGCCGCCGACGTGCAGGAGCGCCAGCCGCTCCTTGCTCCAGCCGAGCCTGAGCGCGATCGACTCGGCCAGCGCGGTCACGCGGGCGGAATGGCCGCGCGTGTACGGGTCGCGGGCCTCGATCGCCCGGCTGAGGGTGGAGAGCATCGCCACGAGTCGCAACGTTCAAGCTCGGGCCGCGGAACCCTTCTTCGGTGCTAGCGCCAGATCCCGGTTATTGGCGTGGCATGCGCGGAGAGACCAAGCCGCGGCAGGCCCCAGGCGTCCTCGATCGTCCGCAGGAGGCCGTAATGCGAGATGCGATCGCCGTCCTTCGCCCCGGGCACGACGAGGGGGCCGAGCGCGAGCGCGGGCACGGCGTCCGTCGCCAAGGCGCTGGTGGTCGGCTCGTCGAAGACTACGAAGATCGCGCTCTGGGCCAGCTTGGGGCTCTTCAGCAACGGCTTGAGGAAAGCGCCGAGCCATGCGTCTCCCGTCGCGACGGAACAGTCGTGCATGTCGTGACAGACGTCCGGAACCACAAGCGAGAACGAGGGCAGCCGGCCGCCCGCGAGGTCGGCCGAGAGCTGCCTGAGCGGCACCACGCGCCGCCGCCGCGCGGGGTTGGCCAAAATGTCGCGGAAGTAGAGGAACGGGTTGTGCTTCTTTGCATAGCGGCCCGACGAGGGGCCGGTCCAGCCCGGCCGCGGCAGGCCCTCGGCGTAGGTCTTCCAGCTGCGGTGGGAGCGCTCGAGCGTGTCGGCGAGATTGTGGCCCGAGACGGTGCAATCCGTGCAGTCGTCCTGGATGCCGTGCGTCGAGCCCGAGACGAGCGCGAGGTAGTTCGGCAGGCTCGGGTGGACGAGCCCGCGGTAGTTCGAGAGCACGGCATAGCGGGAGCCCAGCGCGTTGAACCTGGGCGCGTCTGGGTTGCCGAGGACACTCGACTGCGACTTGTTCTCGAGCACGACCACGAGCACGTGCTGGAACGCCGGCACGGGTCGCCGCACAGCCTGCGCCCCGCCGAGCCAGGCGCACCCCAGCAAGAGGCCGATGATGAGCAACCTCACGATTCCCCGGCTTCCGTCCGCATCATCCGTTTCCTCCAGAAGTGGACGCCGACCACCGCGGCGATCCCGACCCCGACGATCACTGCTCCGCCGATTAGCCCATAGTGGCCGATCGCGGCGGCCGCGGCATGCCCGAAGTAGTACGCGATCAGCCCGATGAGCACCGCCCAGCAGATGCCGCCGGCCGCGTTCCAGACGAAGAACGTCCACCAGTGCATCCGCGAGATGCCGGCCGCCCAGGCGGCGGTGACGCGCAGGACGGCGACGAAGCGGGCGATGAAGATCGTCTTCGCCCCATGCTTCTCGAAGTAGCGCTCCGCCCACTCCCTGCCGCCCTTGCTCCGCCGCTTCAGCGGCCCCACCCCGTCGAGCAGCCGGTTCGCGCCTTCGCGGCCGAGCCAGTAGCCGATGTTGTCGCCGACGATCGCGGCAACCGCGGCGACCAGGATCACCTCCTCGATGACCAGGTCCCCGCGCGAGGCGAAGATCCCGGCGGTAATCAGCGCGGTCTCGCCCGGCAGCGGGACGCCCGACGACTCGAGCATCACGAGCAGGAAGAGCGCGAGCAGCCCGTAGTGGTGGACGAGCCCGGTCACGCCTCCAGTGTAGGGGCGACCTCCAGGGCCATCAGGATCGCGTCGATCGGCTCGCCGCCGCGCAGGAAATGGCCCTTGCGGTAGCCCTCCCTCTCGAAGCCGACCTTCTCGTAGAGCCGCAGAGCCGGCTCGTTGTGGGGGAAGACGTGCAGCTCGAGCTTCGTCACGCCGACTTCCCGCGCCCATTCGACGGCCTGCGCGAGCAGCGCGCGGCCCACTCCCTGCCGGCGGTGGCTTCGCGCCACCATCAGCCCGAGGTCGGCGACGTGGCGGCTTGCCGGATGGCTGTCGCGCGCGAGCGAGAGCCGGCCCACGATCCCCTCCGGCGCCTCGGCCACGAACACGGCGGAGTTCCGCGAGCGGCGAATCGCCCGCAGGTAGCGCCGCTCCGCTCGCGCCCCGGGAAAGCCGCCGTCGGAGATCAGCCAGCCCTCCGGCTCCGCGCCGATCTCCCGGCCGAGCGCCGCAAGCCCGGCGGCGTCGCCGGGCACCGCGCGCCTGATCTCCGGCTCGCTCACTCGACGACGATGCCGTGGCCACCCCGGCGCGGATCGCCGGCCGCGGCGAGGGTGCCGTCGGGCCGGAACTCGACCCCCGACGCTCCGCCGAAGAAGAGGTTGCGGCTCCGCCAGCGGATCACGTCGTAGCCCCAGGCCGCCAGGCGCTCGATCTCGGCCGGGTCGGTGCCGCCCTCGCAGTGCAGGCGGTCGCCGTCGAGGTGGACGCGCGGCCGGCCGATCGCCTCCTCGACGCCGAGCCCGCGACCGACGACGTTCACGACGATCTGGAAGATCGCGCCCCGCAGGCGCAGCGACCCGGCGCTGCCGACGACGAGCCTCGGCTTCCCATCGCGGAGGACGAGCGACGGCGCCATCCCGCTGGTGAAGCGGATCCCGGGCCGCGGCACCCGGCCGGTGGCCATCAGGTCGAACTCGCCCAGCATGTTGTTGAGCTGGATGCCGGTGCCTGGCACGATGATGCCCGAGCCCGAGCCGGTGGACGCCGTCAGCGAGGCAGCGTCGCCGCGGCCGTCGACCACCGAGATATGCGTGGTGCCGCTGACTGTTTCCGGCAGGCGCGATCGCAGCCGCTGCGCAGCGGCGCGGAGCGAGGCCGCCGCGTAGAGCTTCCGCACGAGGCCGCCGCGGTGCAGGCTGCTCCCGAAGCCGGCGTGAGACCGCGCCGACTCCTGCTCGCGCATGATCTCCGCGAGCTGCGCGATCGCCTCGGCACTGCCCGGCTCGCCGTCGATGCCGAGCCGGTCGAGCAGCCCGATGCCGAAGCCGATCAACGCGCCGCCCGTCGAGGGCGGCGGGTTCGATTCGAACTCGTGGCCGAAGAACGGGGCGCGCACCGGCCGCCGCTGGACGACCCGGTAGTCGGCCAAGTCTTGGGCCGTTAGCGCACCGCCCTCTTCGCTCAGGTGAGCCGAGAGCTTGCGCGCGATCGCGCCGCGGTAGAAGTCATCCGCCCCGCGCTCGGCTAGCTCCTCGAGCGTCGAGGCGAGATCGCTCATCACCAGGCGGTCGCCCTCTTCCAGGCGCTTTCCGCCGGCGCTGTAGATCCTCGCGCCCTCGGGCGTGTGCCGCAGGATCAGGTCGAGAATGGCGTGGAGGTAGGCCTGCGTCTCGGTCAGCGCGACGCCCTCGCGCGCGTGTCGGATGGCCGGCTCGAGCAGCACGGGCCACGGGAGCGAGGCGAAGCGGCGGTGCGCCTCGCCGAGCCCCGCGACTGCGCCGGGCACCGCGCACGTGGCCGCGCCGATCCGGAAGACCTGCGTCGACTCGGGCGCATAGGCGACGTCCACGGGCTCCATCTCGCGGACCTCTCCCTTGAGGCCGATCCCAGGGACGGTCACGAAGTGGTCGAGGACGCGGGTCGTCCGGTCGCTGGCCCGGTAGACCAGCATGAAGCCGCCGGCGCCCGGCCCGGTGAGCGTGCTCTCGGTGACCCACGAGACGAAGGCGGCCGCGATGCATGCGTCCACGGCGTTGCCACCCGCCGCCAGGACCTCGGCACCGGCCTCGGCGGTAAGGGGATGCCCGGCCGCTACCGCCCCTCGCATGGGGTTAGCGTAGTCGTGCCGGCCAACCCTCACGATATTGTCCGATCGCTTGGTCAAGGCAACTCCGCTCGCCCGTGAAGCATCCTTGTCGGCCGCAGCGGCGGGCGCCTGCGCCACCCTGCTCGTGTGGCTCGGCCCCCCGGGCGCCGATCTGGCCGAGCATGCGTACCAGCGGACGCTCTTCCTCCACCACGGCTTCGCGCTCTGGAACAACTTCTGGTACGCGGGCCGCTACAGCTTCGTCACCTACAGCGTCCTCTACTACCCACTCGCGGGGCTGCTCGGGATCCGCCTCCTGGCCGTGGCGACCGTTTCGACCGCGGCGCTTGCCTTCGCAGTCGTCATCGGCCGCGAGTGGGGCCCCGCGGTGCGCTGGTCGAGCCGGACGTTCGCCGTCGTCTGGGCCGGGATCGTGCTCTCGGCGGCCTTCCCGTTCGCGTTGGGCGCAGCGCTGGCGCTGCTGGCGATCTGGGCGCTACAGGCCCGCAAGAACGGACGCTTCGCGCTGCTTGCCGCGCTGACGATCGCCGCCAGCCCGCTCGCCTTCCTCCTCCTTGCCTTGCTCCTCGCGGGCTTCGGCCTCGCGCGCTGGCGCGACCGCTCGGCGCTGCTCGTCCCGGGGCTGATCCTCGTCGGGTTCGGGGCGGTCGAGGCGCTGCTCTGGCGGATCTTCCCCGGCGGCGGGCTCTACCCGTTCTCGCCGCAGGAGCTCGCGGCTGCGATCACGTTCTGCGTCCTCGGCGCCGGGCTGACCTGGCGCGTCGAGGGCGCCCGGGCGCTCCGCTGGGTCTTCGTCGTGTATTTCGTCGCGTGCACTGCGTCGTTTCTGATTCCGTCGGCCGTCGGCGAGAACGTCGCGCGGCTGCGCTATGCCGCGGTGCCTGTGTGTGTCCTCCTGCTCTCGCTGCGGCGCTGGCGGCCGTTGCCCGTCTGCCTCGGGGCGCTGGCGCTCGCGGTCTCGTGGAACGTGACCCCGATCGCGTTCCAGTACCTCAAGGGGAGGGCCGATCCCGCATCGAAGGCGGCCTACTGGTCGCCGGCGATCTCGTTCCTGCGTGCTCACCGGTCGCCGTCCTACCGGGTCGAGGCGGTCGACACCGCCGGGCACTGGCCCGCCGTCTACCTGGCCGAGGCGCAGATACCGCTCGCTCGCGGCGACTTCCGCCAGAACGACTTCCCGCAGAACAAGCTGCTTTACGGCGACCTCGGCCGCGCGACCTACCTGAGCTGGCTCCGGAGCCTCGGCGTCCGCTACGTCGTCCTCACCGCGGCGCCGCCGGACTACAGCGCGGTCGGCGAGGCGGCGCTGCTCCGCAGTGGCCACTCCGGCCTGCGGCGCGTGTTCCGGGCGACGAACCTGGCGATCTTCGCGGTGCCGCGGGCGCGCCCGATCCTGACCGGGCCCGCGCCCGCGCGGGTTCTGAAGATGACCGGCTCACGCGTCCTCGTCGACCTTTCGCGCCCCGGCCGCTACCGGCTCGCGGTCCGCTACTCGCCGTACTGGAACGCCGAGAACGCGTGCCTCGCGCGGGCGGCCGATGGAATGACGACGATCGAGGCCCGCCGCCCCGGCGAACTGCAGCTCGCGTTCCGCGTGAGCGCCGCGAGCGCCCTCGCGGCCGTGGTCGGCGACGACAAACGCGCCTGCGACACGAGCTGACCGGGCCGAACTAGGTCGGGCGAGGGTGTGCGTGTTGGTTTTCCCCGGGTGGGTGGGGGCTTGGGACGGTACCCATCGCCACGGCTCGCCGTGTGCCGATTTTGTGACTTTTGGGCGCCCTAGCTAGGGCCGGAGGAAGCTCGGCGGCTCGAGCGCCTCTTCGTCCGCCGCTTCGGCGCGCATGGTGATCCGCCGCTGCGCGGCGCGGGCGCCAAACCCGGTCGCCACCACTGTGACCCAGACCTGGCCGGTCAAGCGGTCGTCGATCGTCGCGCCGAAGATGATGTTCGTGTCGTTCGTGGCGGCCGAGCGGACGACCTCGGCGGCCTCGTTGACCTCGAACAGCGAAAGGTCGTCGCCGCCCGCGATCGAGAGCAGGATCCCCTTCGCCCCCGCGATCTCGGTATCGATCAGCGGTGAGCGCAGGGCGCGCTCGGCCGCCTCGCGGGCGCGATTCTCGCCCGTCGCCGAGAACCCGATGCCCATCAGCGCAGTGCCGGCGTCCTTCATGATCGTGCGAACGTCCGCGAAGTCGAGGTTGATCAGGCCCGGCAGCGTGATCAGGTCGCAGATGCCCTGCACGCCCTGACGGAGGACATCGTCTGCGATTCGGAAGGCGTCCAGCATCGAGGTCTCGCGATCGAGCACCTCGAGCAGACGCTCGTTCGGCACGACGATCACCGTGTCGCAGTTGCCACGCAGGGAGTCGACGCCGTCGGTTGCCTGACGGTGCCGTCGCGTGCCCTCGAACTTGAACGGCGTGGTGACGATTCCGACCGTCAGCGCTCCGAGCTCCTTCGCGATCCGCGCGACTACGGGTGCGGCCCCGGAGCCGGTGCCACCGCCCTCGCCGGCGGTGACGAAGACCATGTCGGACCCGCGCAGCGCCCGCTTGATCTGGTCGTAGGCCTCCTCGGCGGCGCGGCGCCCGAGATCCGGGTCCGCGCCCGAGCCGAGCCCTTCGGTCAACTCGCGGCCGATGTGGATCTTGACCGGCGCGTCGCTGGTCTGAAGCTGCTGGATGTCGGTGTTGACGGCGACGAACTCGACCTGCGAGATGTCGGCGTCGATCATCCGGTTGACCGCGTTCAGGCCGGCGCCGCCGACGCCGACGACGCGGATGACGGCGATATACGCGCCCGGCTCGGGCACCCGGTGCAGCCGTGGCGGCGGCTCCGGGAGCGGTTCGAGACGCGGCCGCTCGGGCTCGCGCTTCGGCTCCGGGCGAGCCTGCGGCGGCTCGGGCTTGCGCTGGGGCAGACGCACCGGCTCGGGTGCGGCCGGCTTGGCCTCTTCGACCCACTCGGGAACGTGCTCGACCGTCTGCTCGGGCGGCTCGGCCGGGGTCGGCGCGGCCTCCTGCTCCGGCTCGGTGCGGCCTTCCTTCTCGGCCTGACGCTGGGCTGCCTCCGTGGCTCGGAACAGCTCGGCGAGCGGGCCCTCACGCATGCTCGCGCGCCTGCGCGCCATCGAGCACCTCCTTCGCAAGCTCGCGGTAGGCCTCGGCGGCGCTTCCGCTGGGGTCGTACTTGAGGACGGAGGTGCCCTTGACCGGGGCCTCCGCATAGCGAACGGTCTTGCGAATCCTCGTGTCGAAGACCAGGTCGCCGAAATTCTCCTGGAGGATCTCCACCGCCTCGCGCGAGTGCAGCGTGCGGCTGTCGAACATCGTCGGGAGGATCCCTTCGATCGCGACGTCGGGGTTCAGGTTCTCGCGGATCATCGAGAGCGTGTTCTCGAGCTGCACGAGCCCTCGCAGCGAGAGGTACTCGCACTGGACCGGGACGATCACGCCGTTCGAGGCCACCAGCGCGTTGATCGTCAGAAGGCCGAGAGAAGGCGGCGTGTCGATCAAAACGTAGTTGTAGTTCTCCCTCACCTCGGCGAGCGCCTTCTCGAGCGCTCGCTCGCGGCCGATCATGCTCGAGAGCGCGAGTTCGGCGCCCGCGAGGTCGATCGACGAGACGGCCAGGTCGACTTCCGCATGGTGGATCACTTCTCCGATCGGAAGCCGGTGGACGAGCACGTCGAACATCGAACGTTCGATCGTGTCCGGGTTCAGCCCCTGGCTCATCGTCAGGTTGCCCTGAGGATCCAGGTCGACCAGGAGCACCTTGAGGCCGTGTTCGGCGAAGGCGACTCCGAGATTCAGGGTCGTCGTCGTCTTCGCCACCCCGCCTTTTTGGTTGGCGAAGGAGATCACGTGCCCCATCGGCACTCCTTTGGCGTTTTCGGTCCGGATTCCCGGTCGCGGAAGCAGGCGGGCAAGCCCCATTGAGCCCCTTTCTTCGCTCTCATGCTAGCTATCCCTTCGGAAATTGCCCGGAAATTCCCGCTTCGGCCAGCAGGAGCTTTGGCGCGGGCAAACGCCCCTCACGTCAAGAGCCGGACGAGCGCGGTCGCAGCCGCGGCCACGACCACCACCGCCGGCAGGGGCGCACGAGCCGCGATCGCGAGCGCGGCGGCGCCGACACCGGCCAGCCGGGCATCCAGGACGATGCGCCCGTCGCCGCCCACGGTCTGCGTGACGACGAGTGCCGCAAGCAGCACCGGCCCGAGCAAGACGACCACCCCGGCGAGGGGCGCCGGCAAGGGGCTCCGTCCGAGGAGGACCGGCCCGGAGGCCTTGAAGATGACCGTCGCCACACCGACAACGAGCACAACCGGCCAGACGGTCACGAGCGTCCTCGCAGGCCAAGAAGGCACGCTGTGCTCGCGGCCACGATCGGCACGCCGGCAGGTGTGAATGGGATGACCGTCGCCACACCGACAACGAGCACAACCGGCCAGACGGTCACGAGCGTCCTCGCAGGCCAAGAAGGCACGCTGTGCTCGCGGCCACGATCGGCACGCCGGCAGGCGTGAACGGGATGAGCGTCAGCGCGATCGCTCCGCCGAGCAGCGCCGCCAGCCGCGCGCGCGGAGTCGCGAGCTGCGGGATCAGCAGCGCCAGGAAGAGCGCCGGGAAGGCCCCGTCGAGCCCGAGCGCCTTCGGGTCGCCGAGTGCGCGGCCAAAGACCACGCCGACGGCCGTCCCCGTCACCCAGGCCGCGTACAGGACGATGCCGGCACCGAGCAGCAGGCCCCGGGCGTAGCGTCCGTCACCGCGGCTCGACAGCGCCCAGGACTCGTCCACGATCAGTTGTGCTTCAGCCAGCCGGCGGAGGCGGTGCCCGTGGAAGAGCCGCGCGACCGAGATCGAGATCGGAACGTAGCGACCGTTCAGAAGCACCGCGGCCGTGATCGCGGCCACGGCGCCGCTGCTCGTGCCGAGGATCGAGGCAGCCGCGAACTGGGCCGAGCCGGCGAAAGTCGTCGCGGACATGACCAGCGGCGCGACCGCACCGAGGCCCGAGGTGCGCGCAAGCAGCCCGAAGGAGACGCCGAAGAACCAGACCGTCGCCGCGATCGGCAGCGAGGCGCGGACGCCATGGCTGTAACTCGCCCCCTCTGACGACACGCCCCATTCTGCCCGT
>Ga0209474_10005938_pt1 | contig 10349 bp, 8 predicted proteins | sample GraSoiAngelo_145_FD_185902 | JGI IMG/M metagenome (GOLD analysis project Ga0209474, IMG submission 185902) | Grasslands soil microbial communities from the Angelo Coastal Reserve, California, USA - 14_1009_05_20cm (SPAdes) (version 2) | ecosystem: Environmental > Terrestrial > Soil > Grasslands ... | reverse complement strand
GCAACTCTTCGGTTTTAGGCGCGCGCGCGCCGATGACCGAAGCGAGCAGCGCTTCCCCGGCCACGTGGTGCAGCATGTGCCCCGCCCCGGGAACGAGAAGCAGCTCGCTGCCTGGGATTTCGGCATGCAGGCGGGTGGAATGTGCACGCGCGCTGACGTAGCGGTCGTGCGCTCCGGCGATGATCGTGGTCGGTGCGCGCACGCGCTTGTAATGCGCGGCCATCGCGCTCACGGCAGGGAGCAAATAGCGAGCGTCTTCGCCAATGGCGCGGAGCGTTTGCGGGCGCAGCGCCATCCACGCCGGGAACGGCCGGAAGCGCCGCGGCACTGCCGCGGGCGAGAAGATCAGGCGTAGCCACGCGCGCCATAGCAGTCGTCCAAGAAGTGGCGACACGGTGTAGCGAAGCAGCGGCCCGATGAGCGGAATCGCCGGCGGTATGAGAAGCGGCGCATCGAGGCGCGGACTCGGGTAGTAGACGCCCGCGGCGAGCACCAGGCGCTCGACCGGATGGCGCAGCGCATAGGCGAGGGCGATGGTGGCGCCGAGTGAATGGCCGAGCAGCAGCGGCCGCTGCACGTCGAGCCGCCGCAGGGCCGCGTGCACGAGGTCGGCCTGCGCCGCGAGCGTCCAGCGGCGATCCGATGGGCGGCTCGAGCGGCCGTAGCCAGGGCGGTCGATGGCGATGACGCGGTAATGCTCGGCGGCGCGCGACACGAGCCCCGAGAGCACGAAGTCGTCGATCATCGAGCCGAGGCCGTGCAGCAGCACCAGCGCGTCGCCGCTGCCTCGCTCAAGGTAGTGGACGCGTGCGCCGTTCACGTCAATGAAACTGCCACGGATGCGATGCGCGCGCTCGGCGGCGCTCGAACGCAGCTGCACGAACGCGGCGGCGCCGAGCGCGATGGCGCTAAAAGCAAGGAGGGCCTGGCGCTCGCGCATGGCGCCGCCGGACGCAAGCACCATTCCTACAGAACGATCGATTGCTACGCAGCCGACGCCACGGCGAGTGCCGAGCGGCCCGGGCTAGTACCTCCGGATCGTCGTGTTAGCGCGGCATCCCGCGCGGACTACGAAGGTAGGAGTCGCTTCGGTGCGTCGCTCAAAGAAAGTGCCGCATCCTTGCCCGCTATGAAAATCTGCGTGTTGGGGCTGGGATACGTCGGGGCCGTATCCGCCGGCCTCTTGGCAAAAGAAGGCCACGAAGTCATCGGCGTCGATCCGGAGCGTACCAAGGTCGATCTCATCAACGAAGGACGCTCGCCGATCATCGAGAAGGATCTGGGCGAGATCATCGCCGAGCAGGTGCGCTCGGGACGGCTGCATGCCGCCACCGTCGTCGAGGACGCGGTGCGGCATACCGACCTCGTGTTCGTGTGCGTCGGCACGCCGAGCCAGGCGAACGGCGGCATCGACCTGCGCTACATCAAGCGTGTCTGCGAGCAGATCGGAAGAACGCTCGCCTATCACCCCGGCGCGCCGGTGATCGTCTTTCGCAGCACCATGCTGCCCGGGACGATGCGCGGCATCGTCATTCCGCTCCTGGAAAAGCATTCCGGCAAGCGCGCCGGCGAGGAGTTCGGCGTCTGCATCAACCCGGAGTTCCTGCGCGAAGGCGCGGCGGTGCACGACTACTACCATCCGCCGAAGACGGTGATCGGCGAGGTGAACAAGGCCTCTGGCGACGTGCTTGCGAGCCTCTACGGAAAGCTGCCGGCGCCGCTGGTACGCACGGACATCGAGACCGCGGAGATGGTCAAGTACGCCGACAACGCCTGGCATGCGCTGAAAGTCGGCTTCGCCAACGAGATCGGCAGCCTGTGCAAGGCACTCGACGTGGATGCGCACCGGGTGATGGAGATCTTCTGCCAAGATCAGAAGCTGAACCTCTCGCCCTACTACCTGAAACCCGGGTTCGCCTTTGGCGGCTCGTGCCTGCCGAAAGACTTGCGCGCGCTGCTCTACAAGGCGAAGACGCTCGACGTCCAGCTGCCGATCCTCGCCTCGGTGCTGCCGTCGAACCAGCTGCAGATCGAGCGCGGCGTGCAGGCGGTGGTCGAGAAAGGCAACAAGAAGGTCGGCATCCTCGGCTTCTCGTTCAAGGCGGGAACCGACGACCTGCGCGAGAGCCCGATGGCGGCTGATCGGCAAGGGCTTCGACCTGCGCGTCTACGACCGGAACGTGAGCCTCGCCTGCCTGCATGGCGCGAACCGCGATTACATCCTGAACAAGATCCCGCACATCTCGCGGCTGATGGTGCCGACGATCGACGATGTGCTGGCGCACGCCGAGACCATCGTCATCGGCAACGGCGCGCCGGAATTCAGCGAGGTGCCCAAGCGCATCGGCGAGGGCCAGACTGTCATCGACTTCGTGCGCGTCTGCGACTCGCGCACCATCCTCGGCACGTACGAGGGCATATGCTGGTAACCGCAGGCCGGCTTCGCTTCAGTGCCGACGACGTCGCGCGCCGCGAGCGCGATGCCGAGCGCGAGCTGAGGACGTTGCGCCGCGACCTCGACCTGCACGCGGTGTTCATGGAGCTCAGCGCGGGCGACTGCGCGCTCGCCCGCCGCGCCGCGGGCTATGTCGAGCGGGTCTATGCGCTCGATGTGTCGGAGGACATCATGGGGCGCCTCGGCGGCCCGCCCAACCTGGTGCGCGTCGTGCACGACGGCGTGCGCATCCCGGTGCCGGAAGCCGTGGTCGATGTCGCCTTCAGCCGCACGCTGGTCATCTCGCAGCTCGGCGGCATCTGCCGGGCGCTGAAGGACGGCGGCGTCTACTACACGAACTCGCACGGGCCGGCGGCCGAGCTGCGCGCGCTATTTCTCGGCGCGGGCTTCTCGACGCTGCGCTTCTATGTGAACCGGCTGCGCATTCCGTACGCGCTGGCACGCGTGCTCGACGACCCGTTCCGGCTCGCCGCGATTAAGTGACGGCGCGCCTTTAGGACTAGGGCGCTGCTGCGGCCGGCGCAACCTCTGTCGGGCATCCTGCTTCGCAAAGCCACCTGGTATGACCGCTCTCTCGCAGCGACTGGTCGTTGTTCCCGCGCTTGGCGGAGCGGCCTGGCGGCTCGCGCTGCCGCTCGGCGCACTGCATGCGGCGATGTTCGTCTACGACCTGGCGCATCCGGGCCGCTTCGTCAACGCCGACCGGGCCGGCGAGCGCATCCAGGTGGTCGCGGGCTTTGGCGAGGCGATGCAATCCGGCGATCCGCTCGCTTACCTCACGAGTCACGGTATCGTCGGCGACTGGCTGCCGCAGGCGCTGCTCTACGCCGCCGGCGGCCAGTACTTCGTCATCGCGGCGCAGGTGCTGCTCGCGCTCGCATCGGTGCTCTGGGTGCACGAGATCGGCTTGCGACTCGGCTTGCGCGAGAACGCGGCGCAAGGCGCGGCGCTCCTCTATGCGCTTCTACCGCACACGCTGGTCTTCCCGCACCAGCTCGCGAGCGAGGCGATCTCCGTACCGCTCGTCATCCTCGCCTTCCGGCTCGCAGCCGGCGGCGCCGGCCTCGCGATCGGCCTCGCGACGCTGGTGCGGCCGATCACGGCGCTGTGGCCCCTGATCCACGTGTTTGCCAAGGAGAAGCGGCGCGCCTATCTGCTCCTCGCGTTCGCACCGCTGCTCGCATGGATGAGCATCGTCTTCGTCGCCACCGGCGAATTCTCCATGGGTCGCTCGGGGCATGATCTCGGCAACAACATCTATTACCGCCTGCAGCGTATCGGCGGCGCCCTGCCGCCGGCCGAGCGCCCGGCGGTGCGGCCCGACGGCGAGACCAAAGCGACGCTGGGCGAGTACGTGGCGTTCGCGGTGTCGCACCCCGCGGTCATGGCGAAGTACGCGGCCATCGACATGGCGGTGATGGGCTTCAAATCCGGCATCGAGCGCCTGGTGCTTGACTATCTGTACCTGTACCCCGCAGAGCGCAGCGAGCTGAAGGTCGCCGAGACCGGCTGGCGCTCGCGCGTCGATAGCGGCGGCGCCGGGGCATTGCTCGAGCTCGCGCGGCAGCAGCCGGTGCTCATCGCCACGGCGACGACCGGCGCGCTCGCGTTCACGCTGCTCATGCTGTTCGCCGTCTATGGCGCCGCGCGCTGGGCGCGCAGTCCGGAGCGCCTCGCGCTCGTCGCCTTCGTCATCTACATCTTCGCCACCACGCAGGCCGTCGACGCCGCGCAATCGAGGCTGCGGGCGCCGGCGGAATTCGCCATCTGCCTGCTCGCGATCGCCGGCTGGCAGGCGCTGAAGCGCCGCGCTCGCCGCCATGGCGGCTAACGTCCAGCCGCTCAGCCGCGCGCTCGACGCGCGGCGCACCGTCGCGGTCTTCGACCTCGACGGCACGCTCACTTCGCGCGACACGCTGCTGCCGTTCCTGCGCTTCCTCGTCGGCACGCCGCGCTTCCTCGCACGCCTGCCGCTTGTCGCGATGATCGTCGCCGCGATGCTGCTGCGCCTCGTGTCCCGCTCGCGCGCAAAGGAGCTCGTGCTCGCGCTCTTCGTGCGCGGCCACTCACGCGCCGAACTCGAGCTGCGGGGCGAGACGTTCGCGCGCGAGCGCCTGCCGGCGATGCTGCGCACGCAGGCCGAGGCGCGGCTGCGCTGGCATCAGAAGAGCGGCCATCTCTGCGTGCTCGTCACCGCGTCTGCGGCCGTCTACGCCGCTGCCTTTGCGCGCGTCATCGGCTTCGACGCCGTGGCGGCGACCGAGCTCGAGTACGACGATCGCGACCGCGCCACCGGACGCCTCGACGGCGTGAATTGCCGCGGCGAGGAGAAGGTGCGCCGGCTCGAGGCGCTGTTCGGCGATCTCGGCTCGCTGACGCTGCACGGCTATGGCGACAGCGCCGGCGACCGCGCCTTTCTCGCGCTCTGCAGCGAAGCGCATTACCGCCCGTTCCGGGAGACCGCCGCGCGCCCGGCGCCGGAGCCGGCGATCGCCAGCAACCATCTGGCCGACTTCGTGCGCCTCATCCGGCCGCATCAGTGGCTGAAGAACGCCTTCGTCTTCGTCGGCGTGCTCTTCGCCCATGCCTGGACGGTGCCGGAGCTGCTGCTCGCGGCGTGCGCCGCAGCGGGCGCCTTTTGCCTCGCGGCGAGCGCGGTCTACATCGTCAACGATTTTGCCGATCGCGAGCGCGACCGCGCGCACCCGAAGAAGCGCCACCGGCCGCTCGCCTCCGGCCGCGTCACGGCGGGCGCTGCCCTTGGCGTCGCCGCGGTGCTCGCGCTCGGCGGCCTCGCGCTCGGCTATGCCGCGAGCCCGGTGGTGGCGGCGCTGGTCGGCCTGTACGCGGTAATGAACCTCGCCTATAGCTACGCGCTCAAGAATGTCGTCATCCTCGACGTCTTCGTCATCGCCGCCGGCTTCATCCTGCGGATCCTCGCCGGCACGCTCGGCATTGGCATCGCGCCGTCGCAGTGGTTGCTGGTCTGCAGCCTGTTCCTCACGCTCTTCCTCGGGTTCACCAAGCGGCGCTCGGAGCTCTTGTCGGTGGGCAGCGATTTCCTGATCCATCGCAAGGCGCTCCTGCATTACAACGCGCAGCTCCTCGACAAGGTGATCGGCATCTGCGCCGGCGCGGCGCTCCTCAGCTACAGCCTCTACACCATGAGCCCGGCGACCACGCGCCTGCACGCCACGGAGAACCTGATCTACACCATTCCCTTCGTCGCCTACGGCATGTTCCGCTACCTGTATCTCCTGCATGCCAAGCATGCCGGCACCGACACCTCGAGCGAGCTGGCGCGCGATCCACACCTCGCCGGCACGGTGATCTGCTGGGCGGCGGCCACGATCTGGCTGATCGCGTGAACGCGGCCACGCTGCCCCTCATCCTGTTGAGCGTCACCGTCACGGCGGTGGCCCAGCTGGTGCTGAAGCGCGGCATGTCCGCTTCGGGCATGCACGAAGCGCTGGCGGCAGGCTGGATGCCCGCGGCGCTCGCCGTGGCGTCGAACGCGTGGGTGGTGGCCGGGCTCGCGCTCTACTTCGTCGGCGCGCTGATCTGGCTCGTGGTGCTGAACCGCGTGGCGGTGAGCTTCGCCTACCCGTTCGTCGGACTCGGGTTCGTGCTGACGGCGTTTCTCGCCTGGGCCCTTCTCGGCGAGGGCTTGACGGCGTACCGCGCGCTCGGCACGCTGCTCGTCACGCTCGGTGTGGTGCTGATCGCGCGCGGCGCGTAGAGCACCTCAGTCGCGCCGCAATACCAGGAGCTCGTGGCCGTACCAGAAGCGCGTGTACTCCTCTTTCCGCAGCACCGTGAAACCGGCCTCGGCGGCCCAGCCGATGACCTCGGCGAGCGGCACGTACTGGATCCACTGCCGCGCAAGCAGGAGGTCGTGCAGGCGGTTGCCCCACGCTTTCCACCACGGCCGCGCGCACATGTCCTTGTAGACGAGCAGGCCCTTCGGCCGCACGCGCGCCGCCGCGGCGGCGAAGAAGCCGCGCTGCTCGGCCGGCGGCACGTGGTGCATCACGTCGATGAGCGTCACGACGTCGAAGGCGCCGCGCGGCAGCGACTCCGGCGGCGCCGACTCGAAGCGGATCGCCGCCAGGCTGCCGATCTGCGCGAGCGCGCGCCGCGCTTGCGCGAGCGAGCGCTCGTTGATGTCGAGGCCGCAGCCGCTCGCCACGCGGCCGCTCGAGGCGCCGGCGACGAGCAGGAGGCCCGCGCCGCAGCCGATGTCGAGCACGCGGCTGCCGGGGGGGATCTCGCGCAGCAGGCGCTCGATCGGGCAGATCGAAGGCCGCAGCGCCTGAAAGCCGCGCAGCACCGGCGGCGCATTGCGGTAGGCCTGGAATGCCATGCGGGCGATTTCGGCGTCGGTCACGTGCGCATCCAGTAAAGAATGGCAGTGTGCCGCGCAGCGCCTGCCGGCGTCGCCCGACGCGACTGCGCCTGTCGGACTAGCGGACTCCGGATGGCGATCAACGTTGCTCGCGCATCCTCGCGTCGATGCAGCGGGTGCTCATTCTGGTGGAGAACCTGCCGAGCCCGTTCGACCGGCGCGTATGGCAGGAGGCCACGGCGCTGCGCGACGCGGGTTACGTCGTCTCGATCATCTGCCCGACCGGCCGCGGCTGCGAGGCGCATTTCGAGGCGCTCGACGGCATTCACATCTGGCGCTATGACCTGCCGACCGAGGGCGCGGGGGCGCTCGGCTATCTGCTCGAGTACGGTGCGGCGCTCTTCTGGACGTTCGTGCTGTCGCTGCGCGTCGCCTACACGCGCGGCTTCGATGTCGTGCACGCGTGCAACCCGCCGGATCTCTTCTGCCTGATCGGCGCCTTCTACAAGCTCTTCGGCAAGAAGTTCGTCTTCGACCACCACGACGCCAATCCCGAGCTCTACCTGGCGAAGTTCGGCCGCCAGGACTTCTTCTACCGGTTGATGTTGTGGCTCGAGCGCCTCACCTTCCGCACCGCCGACGTGTCGATCGCCACCAACAATTCGTATCGCCGCATCGCGCTCCAGCGCGGCGGCATGGCGCCCGAGCGCGTCTTCGTCGTGAGGAGCGGCCCGAGTCTCGAGCGCATGAAGGTTGAGCCGCCGCGGCCCGAGCTCAAGCGCGGCCGCAAGTACCTCGTTGGCTACGTTGGCGTGATGGGCCGGCAGGAAGGCATCGACTACCTGCTGCGCGCGGCGGCGCACATCGTGCACAAGCTGCACCGCACGGACGTGCATTTCGGGCTGGTCGGCGGCGGCACCTCGCTCGAGGAAATGAAGGCGCTCGCCTGCGAGCTGCGCGTCGCCGACTACGTGACGTTCACCGGGCGCGTGTCGGACGACGAGCTCCTCGCGATGCTGAACACCGCCGACGTCTGCGTGAACCCGGACATCGCCACCGAGATGAACGACATCTCGACCATGAACAAGATCATGGAATACATGGCGCTCGCGAAGCCGATCGTGCAGTTCGATCTCGCCGAAGGCCGTTACTCGGCCCGGGCGGCTTCGCTCTACGCGCGGCGCAACGACCCGGTGGACATGGCGGCGAAGATCGTCGAGCTGCTCGACGACCCGGCGCGGCGGCGCGAGATGGGTGATTATGGCCGCCGCCGCGTGATGGAGGAGCTCGAGTGGCATCACGAGGTGCCGACGCTGCTCGCGGCGTACGAGGCCCTGCGTACGCCGCCGGCCGGCAAATCGCAGCCCTCGCGCGCCGCGCCGTGAAACGCATCACCGTCGCTGCGGCGCTCGCCTTTGCCCTGCTCGCCGTCCTCGAAGTGGCGCTGCGGCTCGCCGGCTACAGCGCGCCCGAGCTTCACCAGCTCGACGCCGATCTCGGCTGGAGCCTGCGAGCGCATAAGCGCGGCTCGCACGCGGGCGAGGCCGGGCGCACCGGCTTCATCATCAACGCGGCCGGCTTTCGCGACCGCGAGCATACCCTCGACAAGCCCGACCCCGTGTACCGCATCGCCGTGCTCGGCGACGAGTACTCCGAAGCGATGGGCGTGAGGCTCGCGGACACCTGGTGGCTGCAGCTCGAGCCGAAGCTGCGGCACTGCGACTTCAAGCCGGGCAGACTGGTCGAGGTGCTGAACTTCGGCGTCGCCGGCTACGGCACGGCGCAGGAGCTCGTGCTGCTGCAGAAGACGGTGATGCGCTATGCGCCGGACCTCGTCGTGCTGCAGTTCTCGAACCGTGACGATGTCATCGACAACTCGTTTGCGCTCACGCCCTACAAGCTGCGGCCGTTCTACTTCCTCGATGCGCACGGCGTGCCGCGCATCGACGAGTCGTTCGCCGGCTCGGCCACGTTCGAGCGCCGCATGCAGACGCGCTACCGGCTCCTCGCCGAGATCGCCGATCACACGCGCGCCTTTCAGCTCGCGCGCGATCTGGCGCGCGAGACCTTCATCGCGCCGGCGCACGCCGAGGAAGCGCCGCTCGGCGCACCCGCCGATGCGTTGCACGAGGACGCCTGGCGCGTGACCGAAGCGCTGATCGCTCGGATCGCCGACTACGCGCGGCGCAATGGCGCAGACACGGCCGTGGTGGCGGTACCGCATGTGCGCCAGCTCGGCGAGGCGATGGCCTATGCGGACCAGCGCCTCGCGGCGCTCGGCGAGCGGCTGGCCGTGCCGGTGATTGCGCTCGGGCGAGATCTTGCGAGCAGTCACTACCGCTCCTCGGGCGAATGGACGAGCGAAGGACACCGCGCCGCCGCCGCAGCGATCGTGCGCCGTCTCTGCCCGGCGACGCCCCAGCCGGGCTAATTCGCACGGTCGAAGTTGCGCCGTTCGGCGCGTAGCGTTTGCGCTCGGGGAACCGATGCGCGTCGCCATCCATCAGCCGCACTACCTGCCCTGGCTCGGGCTGCTGCACCGCATGGCCGAGGCCGATCTTTTCATCGTGCTGGACCACGTGCAGTTCGAGCGCGGCAATTACCAGAACCGCACGCAGGTGCGAGTCAACGGCGTGCCGCACTGGCTTACCGTGCCGGTGGTGCAGCGCTCGCAGAAGGAGCGCATCGTCGAGAAGGAGATCGACTGGAGCCGCGATTGGGCGACGGTGCATTACGAGACGCTGCGTCGCGCTTACAGCGCGGCCGGCTACTTCGGCGTCTACGCAGGGCGGCTCAAGCGCATTTACGCGCAACGCTGGGCGCGGCTCGTCGAGCTGAACGACGCCATGCTTGCCTTCGTGCGAGACGCCTATGGCATCGGCACGCCGCTCGTGAAGAGCTCGCGGCTCGGCGTCGGCGGCGCGAAAAGCGAGCTGGTGCTCAACCTCTGCCGGGCGGTCGGCGCAAGCGCCCTGATCGTAGGCATGGGCGGCTCGCGCGCTTATCTCGACCGCGCGGCATTCGCGCGCGCCGGCATCGCGCTCGAGTTGCAGCAATTCACGCATCCGATGTATCCGCAGCGCGGCGCGGGGCCGTTCAACGCCGGGCTCTCGGCAGTGGATCTGCTTTTCAATCGCGGCCCCGAGGCGCGCGACTTGCTCGGCGGCGAGTGCGCCGATGAGCTCGCCCTCGCCGCCTGAGCGCATGAAGCTCGCCGAACGATACGCCGGCAAGACAGTGCTCGCGGTCGGCGCCCATGCCGATGATGTCGAGCTCGCCGTCGGCGGCACGATGGCGAAGCTGCGGCGCGCCGGCGCGCGCGTGGTCATGCTGGTCGTCTCGCTGCCGGGAGACTATGAACGCCGGCGGCACGAGGCGGCGCGCGCGGCCGACATCCTGGGCGCGGAGCTCCGCGTGCTGCTGCCCGATGCGACGCGCCGCGTCGAGGACCTGAAGAGCTACGAGCTCGTTGCGCTGATCGATCGAGAAGTGCGCGAGTCCTCGCCCGCGGCGATGTTCACGCACGGCGCGGGCGAATTCCACCGCGAC
>Ga0209474_10005936_pt1 | contig 10350 bp, 7 predicted proteins | sample GraSoiAngelo_145_FD_185902 | JGI IMG/M metagenome (GOLD analysis project Ga0209474, IMG submission 185902) | Grasslands soil microbial communities from the Angelo Coastal Reserve, California, USA - 14_1009_05_20cm (SPAdes) (version 2) | ecosystem: Environmental > Terrestrial > Soil > Grasslands ... | reverse complement strand
ACGTCTCCAAAGCCATTGGCATGTGTGAAATCTGACAACAGCGGAGAAGCAAGGTAAGTGGATTCGACGAGTCAAAGGTCCGCAGGGTTGGTCGGCTGGACCGGATAGAGGCTTTCAAGTTGCAGTCGGCAGTCGACGTGCCACAAAAATATTGGACGTGCACTCCAGCGCCGTTTCACGCTTTTGATTGCGCAACAGAACTCGGGTGAGAATAATACCTCTATCGGGTTTCGATTTGGACAGACGCATCTGCAAAACGGTGGTTTCAAGCTCAAGCTCATCGTCCGGACGTACGGCGTGCGGCAGCTTCAGCTCGTTCCAATCCAATCCTGCAAGAACATGGAGTCTTGGCCGAAGTTGGGTGGTCAACAAAATGAAAATGGAGAAGGTATGCGCGCTGCTCGCAGTCAAGCCCCCGAAAAGAGAGCGCGCGGCAGCCTCCTCATCGAGGTGGCGCGGCACGGGATCATATTTTTTTGCGAACTGGATAATTTCGTCCCTCGAGACGACGTAGGGCCCAGCCGTGCTGCGGGTCCCGATTTCCAGTTCCTCGAAGTAGAGGGGGTTGGCCATGGATGCCTCCGGCGATCAACCAATTCGAATGCTGGACGAAAGGCAAACGGCGCGTACGCGAGCCCCGCGATGGGCGAGCGAAGCGGGCACCAGCGGCTCCAGCCGTCTGTCAGCTCGCGAGGGAGGGTAATAGTGTACGCGTCTGCCTCATGATCGTCTAGAACGGCTTCTGATCTTGTCATTTCGACCGGCGACGGTCAGAAGCGGACGCGCCTATCCTCTCATCTTCGGGTCAAAAGCAGATCTATGTTTTTATGTTATTCCCTCAATAGCGGACTTGGAGCGGGCAGTAGTTGCGTCCGCTTGTGCGAAAAAAGCGACGTTCTGGTTATCACTCTGGCAAGCCTGCCACGCGCATGGCATCGGACCACCTTGCAAAGTCCGCGGCGCGCCGCAACGGGAGCACTTCTTGTAGATTAGAAAGCCGAAGCGTGGGATCCAACGCGCGCATGGTGCCCATGTACCTTCTGGCGTCGTTCAACCTGCCTGCTAGAGCGTTACAGACTGCTGCGCCGCGCACACCCGTGAGCCAGGTGGGGCGCGAACGCACCGCCTTTTCCGCCCAACCTCTTGCTTCCTCGTAACGACCGGCGAAAAAATGAGCATAGGCGACACCACCGTGCACGCGGAAAATGAGTGGGTCGAGTGGACTCAGGCGCATGGCGGTTGTGAACCGCGTTACGGCCTCATCCGCCGCTCCAAGATACACTAGTAGCCACCCGCTGACATTCCATGCGGCCGCCAAATTTGGATTAAGGACCAGCGCCCGATCGAGTAAAGTGATGCCTTCGTCTAGTTCGTTCGCCACATAGGCGAGCGCGCCGCCTCCCCAGCACAGCGCCGCTGCATCGTCCCGGCCGAGTTCGACAGCGCATCGAGCCAAGCGAGTGGTCTCTGCGATTTCTCGGTTTCGGTCAATCATCCAGCCATTCGACTTCCGAGTTACAAAAATCCAGGCCGCCCAACCGTAGGCCACGGCGAACTCAGGATCGAGCTCGATGGCACGGTAAAATAAGCGCAACGCCTCGTTATCACCTTCCCTCGTGTACGGCAGCATAGTTGCGATTCCGCGCAGATAGCTGTCGTAGGCATCGAGGCTTTCAGTCGGCTTGTGCTTGACGCGCTCGATCTCAACTTGCTCCAATTTTGGAACTAGCGCGCTAATGACGTTAGTTGCTACTTGGTCTTGCAATTCAAAGAGATCTTCGAGCTCTCCGTCAAAGCGATCCGCCCAGAGATGCCCACCTGTTCGCGCATCAATAAGCTGGCCCACGATGCGGACCCTCTTCCCAGACTTGCGCACGCTGCGTTCGAGAACGTAGCGCACCCCAAGTTCGCGCCCGACCTGCTTCACGTCGACGGCCTTGCCCCTGTAAGTGAACGACGAGTTGCGCGCGATTACGAACAGTGATTTGAACCGCGACAGCGCGGTAATGATGTCCTCCACCACGCCATCGGCGAAGTATTCCTGCTCTGGATCTCCACTCATGTTCTGGAACGGCAGTACGGCGAGGGATGGTTTGTCGGGAAGCGGGAGCGCCCGAGGCTGGCTCACAGCGGAACCTGATTGCATCGAAGGGATTTGACCGGTCAGCCGCACCCGCCACGCCCGCATAGGCTCAGCAATATTTTTGAGGCACTGCGGTCCGATATCATCACAAGCAATCTCGACCTTGCCCCGAACCTGCCGGTAAGCGTCATCGGATATGCTGACTCCGCCTGGTTCGGCGATGCCTTCAAGGCGGGCAGCAATGTTGACGCCGTCGCCGAAAATGTCGTTGTTATCAAAAATGATGTCGCCGACATGGATGCCGATGCGGAATTCAATCCGGCTATCCTGCGGCAAAGTGACATTTTGCTCGGCCACGCTGCGCTGAATTTCGACGGCGCAGCGTACGGCGTCTACGACACTGCCGAACTCGACAAGAGCGCCGTCCCCTGTATTCTTGACGACACGTCCGTGATGATCAGCGATTTTGGGGTCGAAAAGAGTTCTTCTGAGAGCTTTCAACCGGGCCAGTGTGCCTTCTTCGTCGATCCCTATTAAGCGGCAAGAACCCGCGACATCCGCCGCCAGAATAGCCGCCAATCGCCGTTCTAGGTGCTCGTCGCTCAAGACGTACCTCGGCCCGGAAAATCGAATGCCTATTTAGCAGAAAAATGGGCCGATGTCCGGCTACGTCGATGTCTGAGATGGGGTCAAAAGCGGTCCTCCCGGACCTGGAATGAGACTTTCCCCTTTTCCGCCGAAAGCGGACTTGGGCTTCGACCCTGAAAACGGCCATGGCAGCGCCTTCGGCCGAGGTCGGCTAGTCTTGACCTTGCACCTCCCCGCGAGATAGCGCCTATTGCGCGCTGCGACCGAGCTGGTCCACCGCAGCGAGCCATAGTGCGATAGTCTCTGCTGATGCGGTCCTATCGACTGCTTGGGGACGCGCTGCTGTATGCACCATCACCAACTTGGTCGCGGGATCGACAAAGATCATCTGGCCGCGGATCCCAAGCAAAACGAACCGGCGTTCCGCGCCGGGCAGCAGCCAGATTTGATAGCCATAGCCGTAGTACTTTGTGGCCACACCGGGCGCGAGATGAGTGTCGGATGAACGCACCGTCGTTGCATCAATCAGCCATTGGCGTGGGACGATTTCGCGTCCGTTCCACATGCCATCATGCGCGAGCAGGCGGCCAAAACGGGCGTAGTCGCGCAACACGGCGTTGAAGCAGCAAAAGGTCACCTCCTGGCCTGTACCGTCGATTGCCCACGAGGCGTCGGCCTCGGTGCCGATCCGCTGCCATATCTTCTCACTCAGGTAATCGGCGACTGGCTTGCCGGTCACAGCGCGCAGGATGAGTCCAAGGATCTCGGTCTCGGAACTGGCGTAGTGCCATCGCGTATCAGGCGGCGCGCCGCGGGTATTGAACTGCGCGACGCTGACCACAGGGGCCTTGCCGGGCCGGCCGAACAAGTCGCGCCCGAGGCGCGCAATATCGTCCTGCCCGTCGTAGGTCTCCTTGAAGTCGACACCGGAAGACATGTGCAACAGCGCGCGGATCGGTGTCTTACCGTACTCGGTGCCTGCGAGCGCAGTGACGTAGGTCGCGACGTCGTCATCAATCGATTTGATGAGACCGTCGGCTGTGGCGATGCCGATCAGCATCGCGGCGATGGTCTTCGCCATCGACTGGGAGAGAAAGCGATCGCGGTCCGATCGCGCGTATTGATAGTGTTCGTATAAAATAGTGTCGTCCCTAGCGAGCAGTAGTCCGGTTGTCGGCTGTCGGCTGAGATAATCTGCGATGGTCCGGCGCTCGCCGCCGAAGCTGTAGTAAATCTCGGGCTCGGCGGCGCGCTGAAACGATGAGGCTGCGACTGAACGTGCAACGATGCGCGCGGGTGTCAGTTCGTCAAAATGACTATAGGTCGCAACGAGATGCCGCATCTCCGCTCCGGTAGCCAATGTGCCAAGGGGATATCCCTCATCAGCGCCGTAAGCGTCCGCATCGTGACCGGTATTCGAGAAGACTGGTCCGCCAGCGGGAAGCTTGGCGGCTTGTTGCGCACTTGAGATGCCGAGCGTCGCGAGCAAAACCATCGCGATGATCGAAACCCGCGCTACTCCCGTGTTCATCGCCGCCGTCCATGTGTTGGTCGAACAACTAGAGTGCACTAGCGCAGCTCTTCCCTCAAGGGGGCACGACTTCCGAAATGGGCATAACCGGAAGTAGCGTCGCTTCCCTGCCAGGTCTGCTTTACCTCAAGAGCGGGCATGGTCACGCCGCGCCGGCATGCCCGCTTCGTGCCCAAGAGCGGACGTCGTGTTCAGGCTGGAAAAGAATTAGAAGCACCACGATGGAGCGGGCTCGACCGAAGGGCTGTCCAGGCTGAGGCACGAGCATGTTGTATTGGAGTGGAAACTTCAGCAACATCATCGCTGAAGCGCCGCGGACGTGGAGAGCTGGAAGGCTTCGCACCCGCATGACGAGCGACGATTCGAGGGAGACGCCATTGCCTAGAACAGTCACTTTCCAAGCCATGGTAGTGATGGTTTGGTGCGTCGTACCTGCGCTGATGGCTGATGTATGGGCCACACCTCTGGAGCGCGTAGAGTTTGCAAGCGCCTCTCAACGGCGCATGGGCGCGCTCATTCCGGGCGACCGCATTCAGGGCGATCTGGCCAAGCCCGATGGCGCCGGCCCTTATCCCGCCGTCATCGGACTACACGGCTGTGCCGGGATGCATGACACGACAAAGCAAAGGTTGGCCGACGAACTCGTCGCCCGGAGCTATGTCGTCCTGCTCGTCAACAGCTATGCAACGCGTGGTATAGATCACGCGTGCACATCAAGCGCGTTTGTCACCTTCCTCAGGCGCAGGCCGGATGCCTACGGGGCTCTCATCTTCCTGGCTGGCCAAACCTTCGTCGATCCACACCGTGTGGCTGCGGTCGGCTTCTCGGCAGGCGGTTGGGTTGCCCTCTCCGCGGCGGAGCCCAATTCGTTCGAGCTGTTCGCCCCTCCAAGCAACTTGCGGTTCCGGGCGGCGGCTGCGTTCAATCCTCCATGTAAGCAGGCCATGGCGCGTCCGGGGATACCCACGATCATCTTCATTGGCGCCCTCGACGATTGGACGCCGGCGGCAGACTGCTCCAATAAAATCGCCGGCTGGGGCAACGACGGTCCGCCACTCGAGCTCGTTGTCTATCCCGGCGCGCACCACGGATTCTATTACCCGCACCTTCAGCCCGGCATGACCTTGTTTGATCACTGGGTGGAATACAATGGCGAGGCAGCGGACAATGCAAGTCACCGCCTGCACCAGTTCCTCGATCGCCATCTCAAGGCCGATAGCGGCAACAGAAATTGACTTCTTTTGCGGGTCACTAGCTGACGTCGGCGGAAGATCGTAGCATGTCCCTTCTAGCTCAAACGGTTCACCTTGACCCTGCGCGCTTACTTCAGGTCTACCCCGATAGAGGGACATACTGTCGCGTCCTACTGACTCTCAGGCCATGAAGGCCGGTTCACATCAGCGCCGATGGATGCAATTCATTCGCCGCATAGCCTGGATGCGGTGATAGTATGCCCAAAAGGAACTTGGGGAACCTGCCCCCGTGGCCACGCATCAGACCAAACGCAAGCTCGCGGCTGTTCTCGCCGCCGACATCGCCGGGTATAGCCGGCTGATGGGCGCGGACGAAGAGAGCACGCTCGCCCGCCTCAAGCTGCTTCGCCGCGAGCTGATCGATCCAAAGAGCAAACAACATCACGGCCGGATCGTGAAAACGACCGGTGACGGAATTCTAATTGAGTTTCTAAGCGTCGTTGATGCGGTGCGCTGCGCGATCGAGCTGCAGGAGGGCATGCTCGAACGCAACGCCGACTTGCCGCAGGAGGAACGAATTGAATTTCGGGTGGGCGTCAACCTCGGGGACGTGATGATCGAAGGTCGAGACCTCTATGGGGATGGCGTAAATATCGCAGCGCGTCTTGAGGCGCTTGCCCAACCCGGGGGCATATGTATCTCTCGAACAGTCCTCAACCACGCGCGTGATAAGCTGCCGTTCGACGTCGAGGACGCAGGCGAGCAACTGCTGAAGAATATCGCCCGGCCCGTCCACGTTTACCGCATCATCATCAATCCCGCCCGTCCGGCTGCGACCCCGAAAGCCGATGTTTCGATGCTCGCGCTGCCCGACAAGCCGTCGATCGCCGTGCTGCCTTTCACAAATATGAGCGGCGACCCCGAGCAAGAGTTCGTCTCCGATGGCGTGGCCGAGGACGTGATCACCGCCTTATCGCGCTATCCCTCGCTGTTCGTCATCGCCCGAAACTCGTCCTTTACCTACAAGGGTCGAAGTGTCGATGTGAAACAGGTCGGGCGCGAGCTCGGGGTGCGCTATGTGCTCGAAGGTAGTGTGCGCAAAGCCGGTAACAGGATTCGCGTAACTGCGCAGTTGATAGAGGCCGGAACCAGCAACCACGTGTGGGCCGAGCGCTACGACCGCGATCTCGCCGATATTTTCGCTGTGCAGGACGAGCTTACTCAAGCGCTAACGACCGCGCTGGCCCCAGCCATTGCGGGCGCCGAGGTGCGACGGGCCATGCGCAAGCCACCGGAGAGCCTCGACGCTTGGGCGGCTTATCAGCGCGGTCTGTGGCATCTGAGCAAGGCCACCCCGGACGATGATGCGACCGCAGAGAAATTTTTTAAGCAGGCCATCGATCTCGACCCGGCTTTCGCCGGCGGCTACAGCGCGCTCGCCTTGTATCAACTGCAAGCGGCTGCGATCTACCAGAAGCTGGATCTGCAAAACGCGCAACGCTCGGCCGAGGCGTTGGCCCGTCGGGCGGTGGGACTCGATGGCGCCGATGCAGAAGCTCGTTCATGCCTTGGCTGGGCCTTGCAGGCGTGCGGCGACGCTGAGGGTGCGTTGGCGGAGACTGAACGAGCTCTGTCGATGAGTCCAAATCTGGCCATCGCTCATGGCCACAGGGGCGCTACGTTGATATTCGCAGGACGGCAAACAGAAGGGCTCACGGCTCTCGAGACATGTATCAGGCTCGATCCCCGCGATCCCTATCTGGCAGTCCGTTTGCTGCACGTCGCGTGCGGTCTATATTTCTGCGGCGAATACGCGGCTTCGATCGAGGCATCGAAACGGTTGATTCGATCATATCCCGATTTTCCCATGGTCTACCGCTGGTCCGCGGCGGCGCTGGGTCAGCTTGGGCGCACAACCGAAGCGAGCGAAGCATTGCAGAAGGCCGTGTCGCGCGCACCGGGGGCATTCGATATGTATGTCCGCAGCAGAGCTCCGTGGTTCCGGCCGGAGGACCACGATCACCTCGTCAACGGTCTGCGCAAGGCCGGCTGGAAAGATTAACCTACTCGAAGTTCGTCGTGGCCTGGCGATTTGGAGGTAAGCAACCAGTCCGCCATTTACTCAATCACCTCGTCGGCAAGCGCCAGCAGCGATGTCGGCAAAGAGAGTCCCAGTGCCTTGGCGGTCTTCAAGTTGATAATCAGCTCAAATTTGGTTGGCAGCATCACAGGCAAATCGCTCGGCTTTTCGCCTCTGAGAATGCGGCCGATGTAGACGCCAGCCTGCCGATAGGCTTCAGGTCGGCTCGCGCCGTAACTGACCAGACCGCCGGCTTCGGCCTGTTCGCGATCGGCGAAAATTCCCGGTAGAGAGTAGCGCGTCATCAGGCTAACCAGTCGCTTGCGCGCAATGAAAAACAAGGGATCGGAACTCACGATCAGTGCACCGATCCCGTGTTGCATAAGGTCCGCAAGCGCACCGTCCAGTTGGCCTTCGGTGCTGACGTTAACGATTTGGATTGCCTGACCGAGACCGTCGGCAGCCGCTTGTAAGGACTTGCCTTCCGTGACGCTCGGTGGATTCCCCGGGTTCACGAACACGCCAATCGTTCTTCCTCGGAAAAGCTCGTGAGCCAACTCCAACCGTTTGGTCACTACAGGGGAGGTGTAAAAACTTACGCCCGTGATGTTCGCCTCAGGACGACTGAGGTTTGTAACTAGCCCGGGAGCAACTGGGTCACCACCGATTGCGAATACAATCGGGATCGTCGTTGTCGCCGCCTTTGCCGCCAGTGCCGCTGGAGTGCCGCTGATCGCGGCGATCACCGCAACTTGCTGGCGGACCAGGTCGGCGGCCAGTGCCGGCAATCGCTCGTAGTGGCCTTCCGCCCACCGATACTCAATGACGAAGTTGCGACCTTCGTCAAAACCCGCCTCGCTGAGGCCTTGTCGGAACGCAGGCATAACGAAGGTTAGCTCTTGTGGTGACAAAGTACTCAGGAACCCAGCCACAGGCATGGTGCGCTGCTGGGCGCGCGCAGAGAGCGGGCACGCCGCTGCGGCGCCGCCAAGCAATCTGATAAATTCGCGTCGTTGCATCGGGCGTCCGTAGGGGCCGGGCCAGTAGCTGGTACGTGCAATCTAGCATCTTAATCGTTCGTATGATCGACGACTTGTCCGCCGTCGTAACCACAAGCGACCCGTCCGAGCGCCGCACGGAATTGCTCGGTATCGACTGAGGACGCAAGTGCTGCGAACTCGTCAGGTTTTGCAATTCGGCGGGCGCGGCCTAAAAGCGACGTTATGAGGCTTGCATCGAGATAAGGCAGGCTCGCCCAAAATCCGCGCGCGAGATCTTGCGCCAACGCGTGATCGGGATGTTGCTTATTTTCGGGGGCACGGCCTATCTCGTACATGTGGCGAACCGCGTGCCACGGCGCCCGCTCAGACGGGAGGCGCGCCATGATCTCACGATGTTCTTGCGCGACGTAGAACCGGTTGAGCGTATCGAACAGAACGAAGCGGTAGCCCTGAGCAATAAGGAACGGCTCCCAATCCTGCCATGCCGGCACTACCCCCATGGGCGCCATTGCTTCGACGACGATCACCTTGGGTCGAAAGCGCTTCCAATCGCCGCCGAACAGAACATCGCCTTCGGCGCCCTCGACGTCAATTTTGAGGAAGTCGATAGGGCCCAAATCGTGCCTTTCGCATAGCTGTGCCAGCGTGGTCACAGGGACGCGAACGGTCTGATAGTCGACGCCGAACGCTTTTGCGTTTTGCGCAAGGTCTTTTACTGTCGTCGAGAGCCCATGCAAACGGTCGACCAAATGGAAGTCGATTTCGCCGCAGTGACGTCCGATCAAGCCGCGAACCGCGAAATCGCGCGGACGCAGCCGCTGGTACAGTGCCGCAAGTTCAGGCTGCGGCTCGACTACAATGCCCCGCCAGCCCCGCTCGTAGAACCAGAACGACACGTTGTCGGCAATCGGATGCCCTGCACCGACATCGATATAGGTCCCGGTGGTCTGTCCCGCGAACGCCAGCGAGAGATGATAGTCCTCGAGATTCTGTGAGTAGGATAGCTCCATTCGCGTCCTCGTTTCTCTCCGCCAATGCGTCCTCAGCCGACGTGCCGGCGCGCGCAGTGGCGCCTCGGCATTCTGTCGATTGCTGTGTTCTAATTTTCGGGACTTGGTGTCAATGTGAAACAAAGCGGCCGTCGGACTGGCGGCAGCCTAAGGCAGGACGGCACCATTAGCCGACATCACCGACTTACCGAAGCTCCCGCTTTGTGAAGACGGACTCATGCACCGCAGCATCGTTCGCGTTACGTCTCGATCTGCCCTCTCCCACCTTGCGGGGGAGAGTTGGAGAGGGGGTAGTTCGGAGCACTGCCATTTCGTCAACCCCTTGCCGCTCGAATATTATGTCCACTCCGCAATTGGCAACTCCACAACTACCAGCCAGCCGGGCCCCGCGACGCGCGCGTAGGCCGCCACGACTTTTTGATCGTTCATGTCGCGCGCGATTCGAGCCGACCCCGCCGAACGGGACGTGCGCGCCTCCTGCACATGGGCGAGAGATGACAAATCCCGCAGAGACTTGCGTACCACGGAATCTGGATGCGCGATGACGCGACCCTCGCCGTCAAGAACATAGGCGACGCCTCCATTGCCGACCTTGATCTGTTGCACAATTTCCGACAGCAGGCCGAGATTGAGTTCGATGACGCTCGCGCCAGCGTCCGTCCGCGTACCGGCCAGCCCCAAGGTCATGTAAGGCTCCGACTCGCGTCGCAAATAGACCGGCCCGTAATAGATCTTCTTGGCCACTGTCTCGGTGAACTTCGCTTCCCTGGAGTAATCAGTACCGCTGCCAATCACGTCCATGGCTAGACGCGATGCCTTATAGAACTCCTTGCCTTCGGCATCGAGCAGAGACAGCTCGGTGAC
>Ga0209474_10005934_pt1 | contig 10350 bp, 7 predicted proteins | sample GraSoiAngelo_145_FD_185902 | JGI IMG/M metagenome (GOLD analysis project Ga0209474, IMG submission 185902) | Grasslands soil microbial communities from the Angelo Coastal Reserve, California, USA - 14_1009_05_20cm (SPAdes) (version 2) | ecosystem: Environmental > Terrestrial > Soil > Grasslands ... | reverse complement strand
CGGGTTTTAACATCGTGCGGCCGCGGCCGCGCCTCAGATCAACCGCAGAGCGCGCGGAGCGCAGAGAGAATCATCCGGCTGCCGATCAAGCCTCCTCGCGGAAGACGTCCATGTCCACGGGGATGCCGCGGCGCTGCAGGTCGTCGTAGAACCTGGGGACGAGGCCGGTGGGCACGAACCGGCCGACGACCGCGCCTTGATCGTCGAAGCCTTCCTGCCTGAATTCGAAGATGTCCTGCATGGAGATCACGTCCATCTCCATTCCGGAGATCTCGCTGATCGCCGTCACCTTGCGGGAGCCGTCCGCGAAGCGCGTCTGTTGGACGACGAGGTGGACGGCGTTGGCGATCTGGTCGCGGATCGCCCGGATGGGCAGCTCCATTCCGCTCATCAGCACCATCGTTTCGAGCCTCGCCAGCGCATCGCGCGTCGAGTTCGCATGCAAGGTGGTGAGCGAGCCGTCGTGCCCGGTGTTCATGGCCTGCAGCATGTCGAGCGCCTCGCCGCCGCGGCACTCGCCCACCACGATCCGGTCCGGCCGCATGCGCAGGGTGTTGCGGACGAGATCGCGGATGGTGATCTGGCCTTTTCCCTCGATGTTCGCGGGCCGCGCCTCGAGCTGGATCCAATGCTCCTGGGGAAGCTGCAGCTCGGCCGCGTCCTCGATGGTGACGATCCGTTCCTGCGCGGGAATGTAGCCGGACAAGACGTTGAGCAGGGTGGTCTTCCCGGAGCCGGTACCGCCCGAGATGACGAGGTTGCGCCGGACCTTCACGCAGGTGTCGAGGAACTGAGCCATCTTCGGCGTGAGCGAGCCGAAGCCGATCAGATCGTCGGAGGTGAGCAGCTCGCGCTTGAACTTGCGGATGGTGATGCAGGGGCCCTTCAGCGCCAGCGGCGGAATGATGGCGTTGACGCGGCTGCCGTCGGGCAGGCGGGCGTCCACCAGCGGCGACGATTCGTCGATGTGCCGCCCGAGCGGAGCGACGATGCGCTCGAGGACGCCGAGCACGGCTTGCGGCGAGCTGAACGCCTTCTCCACCCGCTCCAGCCGGCCGGCCCGCTCGACGTAGACCTGGGTCGGGCTGTTCACCATGATCTCGCTGACGGTCTCGTCGGCGAGATAGGTCTCGAGCGGGCCGAGGCCGAGGGCCTCGTTGATCACGTCCTGCACCAACTCCTCGCGGTCGAGGTGCGGATCCAGCTCGCCGGTCTGGTCCATGCGGGTGACGATCTGCCGGACGGTGCTCTCGGTCTTCTTCCACAGCTCGTCGGATCCCAGCCTCTCGAGATCGAGGCGGCGCAGATCGAGGGCCTCGATCAGCCGATCGTGCGCGAGTTGCAGCGTCGCTGCGTAGTCGCCGGCCAGCCCGATCACCGGGGCCTTCGGCGGAGGCGGTGCGGCGACCGGAGGCGGCGGATCACCGTCGCGCCGCGTGGCCTCGGTCCCCACGTACCGCGGGCGCGAGGGCGTCATCGTCGGCTGCTCCGCGGCCTCGTCGCCGTCCTGCAGCACCGGCTCCACGCCGGGCCCGAGGTCCGGGGGCTCGACGTTGAGGATGAAATCGCCGATGAAGACCTTGTCGTCGGGCGAGATGACCTGGGGACCGGCGAGCTTCTTCCCGTTCACGTACGTGCCGTTGGTCGACTTCAGATCGAGGACGATGATCTTTCCGTCCTTCACGACGATCTTGGTGTGCTTCTTGGAGATGTTTCCCTTGGGCAGGCAGATGTCGTTCTCGTCGACGCGCCCGATGGTGATCTCTTCGCACTCGAAGTCCAGCCGCTGCGTGGCTGCGCCCTTCTCGGTGAGGATGACGCTGAATGGCATGTCGGAGCCCCCGGCGGGGACAGAGTACTTAGACATGGGGTGCAGATCAAAAGGCAACTGCGTAGTCGCATACCCGCGAGCGGTTAATCAAACACCGAGAACGACACCGAGTCCTCGGCCTCCTTGTAGAGCTTGCGCGCTCCGTCGAGCAGCTCGTTCGCCTTCTCCGTCCCGGGCGAGATCAGGCGCGGAGTCACGTAGATGGCGAGCTCGGTCTTCCGCTCGACGAAGCTGCGGCTCTTGAACAGCTCGCCGAGGATGGGGATGTGCCCGAGCAGCGGCACTTTCGAGACCTCCTTGTCCTCGCTGTAGTTGAACAGCCCGCTGAGGATGATGGTCTCCCCGTCCTTGACGGTCACGCTGGTCTTCACTTCCCGGATGCGAAGTCCCGGCATGTCGAAGCCGTTGGCGCGGACGGCGATGCTCCGGTCGACGTCGCTCACTTCGGCGTGGATCTCGGCCGCGATGTTGCCGCTCCTGTCGGCGGTGGGCGTGATGTCGAGCAGGATGCCGAACTTCTTGAATTCCACCGAGGACTGGCTCTGCGTGACCATGACGATGGGAATCTCGCCACCCGCCGCGAACTGCGCCTTCTCGCCGCTGGCGCAGACGAGCCGTGGCTGGCTCAGCACCCGGACGGCTCCCTTGTCGAAGCGCGCGCCCGCCGAGAAGTCCGTCGCGGCGGACGCGCTCACGCTCACGCTCGCCGACTTCTGCGTCTGCCCGGAATCGAGGCCGGCGATGGGGTGGATGATGGCGATGCTCGCCGTCGCTCCTTCTCCGTTGGACACCAGCGCGGCCGGCGGTTTGATCCCGACCGCCTTGGTGCCGCCGGAGCTCGCCTCCACGAAATCCACCTCCACCAGGATGATCTTCTTCGCGCCGACGGTGACCAGGTTTTCCGCCTTCTCCGCTGCGGAGCGCGCGATCAGATCGAGCTTGCGCAGGTCGTCCTTCGACTCCACGGAGCCTTCGAGGACCAGCGTGTTCCCGAGGACGCCGGCGGATACGCCGCGAAGGCCGTGGCGCTGCAGGGCCCGGTTCAGCGCTTCGGCGGCGGCCCTCCGCGCGTTTCCGCTCGGGCGGACGAAGGACGTCACTTGGGGATAGAGCTGGGTCAGCTGTTGGACGCGCTCGTAGTCGTCGCCGGTGAGCGTCTCTCCTTCGATGACCACCCGGTCGCCGACCACCCGCACGTGGATGCCCTCGCGCTCGCCCAGCAGCGCGCGCACTTCGCTCATCAGCTCCTTGGGGTCCTGCCTGCGGACCACGACCAGATAGCTGAGGCGCGAGTCGTTGGTGCGCCAGATCAGCAAGGAGGTGCGGCCCTCTCCCACGCCGGTGATCAGCAGCTCGCCCCCGCCGCCGATCTGCTTGACGTCGGCGATCTCCGGCTCGCCGATGGCGACGCGGGCCACGTTGCCGGGTTGGATCACTTTCTGTTGCCCGACGCCGAGCGTGATGATGGCGCCATCGGGCTGACCGGCGGCGGTCGCGGCAAAGAGCAGGGCAAGGATCGGCAGGCGTCGCATCTCGCCGGATAGCGTGGCAGAACCGGCGGGTGGCGACCATCGGTCAGAAGAGCGGAGCCCCCATGAGAAATGCCCAGGCAGTGCCCGCGGCGATGGCGACGCCGTAGGGAACCGATCTCGGGCGCGGATGACCGCCAGCCTTGGCTGCCAGAATCCAAGACAAAGCGAGGACGCCGCCCGCGACAGCCACGTCGAGCAGCACCGCGAGCGAGAACGGCCATCCGGCGGCGGCGCCCGAGACCATGCCGGCGATCGCCATCAGCTTCACGTCGCCCGCGCCCATCCAGCCGCGCCACGTCGCGAGCGCGAGGGGAGCGGCGCAGACGAGGGCGCCTAACGTCGATTCGAGGAGCAGCGCAAGCCCCCCTAGCCAGAGGGTGCAGATAGCGATCACCAGCAGGGCCGGATAGGTGACCGCATTGGGGACTCGGCGCTGCCGCAGGTCAGTGACGGCGCTGACCGCAAGCGCGGCGCAGAGCGTAGCGAGCGCGATCTGTGCGGGGAGGGGAGCGTCGACGAGATCGCGCAATCGACTCACGCGGTTGACCCTGGAGCTCAATCCCTGAACGCGCAGGTCAGCTTCTCTGCGCACACGTAGTACTCGTCGCCGTCCTGGATCTGCCGCCGGGTCAGCCGGCGCTTCTCGAACCAGGTCCCGTTCGAGGAGCCGAGGTCCTCGATGAACCAGGCATCTCCCTCACGGACGATGGCGGCGTGCTCGCGGCTCACCTTTCCCGAGTTGATGACAAGGTCGCAGTGCTTGCCCCGCCCGATCAGGAACCGGTCCTTCTGCACACGCCCGATCTCCTCCCCGTCACCGGCGAGCAGCACGATCGTGCGGCCGGCCGCAGCGGCCTGAACCGCCTCCTGGGCGCGCCCGCTCAGGATGGAAGTGCGCGGCCGCGGGGGTCCTGCGACGCCCGGCAGATCCAAGCTCGTCGCCCCCGAGTCGTCCGTGGTCTCGTTCGACGGATCGGCATGGCCCGGCGCGGTTGGAATGGCATCCCGGCGCGGCCGCTCTTCCGGGGGAGGCGCCATGTGCAGACGCCCCGAATCGGTGAGGGCGGATCTGGGGACGAGCTTCTGCAGATCGGCCGGCAGAAGGAATCCGTTCAAGCGCGCGAAGGTGTACAGCGCCTGGTTGATCAGCGCCTCGCGGTCGCTTCCCATCTCGGCCGCCATGCTGGAGAACATCTCCCAGAGATGGTCGGCGATCAGCAGGGTACGGGGCGTCCTGGCGCGCTCATCGGTCATGGTCGGGATTCAGTGTAGCGGACCCGCCAGCTCGGGAACAGCCCTCTCATGATCTGTACAGCCTGAAGGCAATAGTCGCCAAGCCGCCTTCGGCGGCCGCGGCTAGTGATAACCCACGACGCCCGTCGCCGTCGGTGAGAGCACGAGCGCGGGATCGGCCTGCAGTACTTCGTTGCTTCCCGTCAGCGAGGTGAACACCAGGCTCGGCAACCGCCGGGAGCTGTAAGGATAGACCACCGTTGCCAGGCCAGCCGTAGCGTTGACGTCGGAGTAGGCGACCGGCAGGTATCCGCTGCCGATGTTCCAGATGAAGCCCGTACCTGGGGTGATGGGGATTGGGCCAGAGAGCTGGAACGAGAACGCGACGTCGTTCGCACTCGCCGCCTGCGGCAGCTTCGGCGGGATACTGGTCGGGTCGCCGGGATCGTAGGTCGAGCGCGGATAATCGAACCGTTGCTGGTGGACGAGGAATTTGCCCCCCTCCGCGACGCGGCCGTTGACGGAGAGTCTCGCGGCCTCCAGGTCGCCGGGCTTTGCTTCCAGGACCAGCCATGGCTGGGTCCCTGCCGCGCGCACCTCTGCGACCGCTCCGAAACCTCCGCTGCACGCCTCCGGATGGAAGACCGCTGATCCCGCGGGCCTGTACACGATGCTCGAGATCTGCAGATCGAGATGGTCCGGCTGCACGTCGGTGATCGTCAGCTCGAAGCGCCGGGGGTTCTGCATCTCCGAGCTCACCATGTCCTGGCAGGGAGCCGAGGTATCGGCGGCCAGCGAGACCGCCGCGAATGCCACCACGTCGCCAGGGGCGAGCGCGATCGCGGGGTCGTCGCGCCAGGCAGCAAGGTCCGCTGGCGTCGTGGTGAACCGCAGGATGTCGGCGCCGGCGTGAGTCACCGTGCCGGCGCGCCGCTCCAGCGCGGGGATCCGCGAATGCCAGACGGCGCGCCACGATCCACGGTGCGTCACGCCCGGCTCGAACGTGCTGGTGTCGACGGTGAGAACGGGTGGGCTCGTGACCACCGTGCTGTAGGACGGGGGCGAATCGAGGGTCGGCACGAGGCCGGCGTCGTTCGCGAGCGTGTACCGGTTGTAGTTCACCAATCGGCGATTGGGAACGTCGATGAAGTAGGTGATGCCGTCAGTGGCGCTGACCACTGCGAGCAGCCCGAAGAGCTGGACGGACGATGGGGTCGAAGTGGTCGGTTGTCCGACGTAGAGGCGGGTGCAGGGGGGAGCCGTGCAGATGTTGACGACATCCGGCGGGAGCGGCCCCGGCCGCGGCTTGATAGCGCGCAGGAACGTTCCTTCGCGTGTCAGCCCCTTGGCAGGAAGCGAGATCGGCTGCATCGGCTCCGCGACATCCTTCGTCGGGTCGAACGGAGGGATGGGAACGATCCCCCTCAGCACCAGTCCCCGCCCCGTTCCGGCGAAGAGCACCCCTCCGGTATCGAGCTCCCGGCCTGGCTGTGCCGTCGCGAGCGGCTCGACGACCATCATCATCAGCTCGCCCGCCGGCCGCGTCCGCGTCTGACCGCTCGCGTCCTGGTCGTACCAGCGCGGGCTCAGGGCGACGGACCGCACCTGGCGCCCGCCGGCGGTGAATCGGTCGACCGTGCAGGGTCCCCCTGCAACGCTGGCGGTCTGGATCGAGACCACGCCGTCGCCGGCCCCGTCGGCCACGAACACCTGCGCATCGTCGCCGGGAACCACCGCGAGCTTCGTCGCGACCACGGGGCCGAGCGTGCAACGTGCGCGGATCGAGGGAACCTGCGCAAAGCCGCTGGCGTCCAGGCCGACGTCGAGCACCACCAGCTCCGAGCGGGTGGCGACGAAAGCGGTCACGGTGCGCCCTGGGGCCGCGCTGACCTCGATGTCGAGCTCGGGATCGACGGGATTGGCGGCGACGACGTCCACGAGCTGGCTTTCGAGCGTCCCCCCGTCCGGGGCCGGGCCTGCGAGGTCGAGGTGCAGGACGGGGCGCGACGCGCCGCCCGTCGACTGCGTCTCGATCAACGTGCGCGCGTCGACGATCGCCAGGCTGGAATCGGCCCCGGTCACCAGCGCAACGCCCGCGGAGCTTCCGTCGGCGCGGCTGAGCCGTACGCCGGCGATCCGCATCGGCCGCTCACCCGTCTCGACGGTCGCGGGGAATACCCGGATCGGAGCGGGCACGAACTGGCGGTCCTGGTTGGTTGGACAGGTATCCGCCGGATCGATGCCACCGTCGAGCAGCAGCGGGCCGTTGCAGAGTTGCAGGGCGCGCAGCCCGTCGCGTCCCGTGTTGGCGACGAACATCACGTCGCGATCGCCCGCTCCGGTGGCGGCGAGGCCGGTCGGAGCATTGAACTGGCCTACGCCCACCGTCGACGCGTTCGTCGAGCAGGCGATGGCGAGAAGCGGCAGGAGCAGCAGCGCTCGATTCATCAAGGGCAGCTCCCGGCGAGGGCGCGAAGGGCCGTCTTCGAGGGAGCGTCCTTGGGCACCTCGATGAGGGCGAGCCGGCAGTTCCCGAACACGCTTACGGCGAGGCATGCGGAAGCAGGCTTCGAGGCGGGGCAGTCGATCTGCTGGATGTTGAAGGGCGAATCGCCCAGCCGGCCCACCTGCGCCACCACTTGGTTCGAGCCGGTATCGAAGATGGAGACTGCGCCGAGCCGTTCCGCCACGATGGCGAGCAGCGGCGGGGCGGTGCCGCGATCGATGCGGACCATGTCGGACGGCGAGACGGGCAGTGGAACGATCTCGCGGACGCGGGGTGCGATGGAAGGTTGCGCGGGAAGCTCGATCACCACCAGGGAATCGGGATTGCGCATCGTGGCCCAGAGCGTCGCCGGGGGTGCGGAGAGGGTGGCGGGCGGGTCGGGAACGTCGAGCAGAAGCTGGGTCGTGTACGTGCTGAGCACGTCGGCGCGCAGGTCGAGGAGGTACAGCTTCGCCGCGCTTCCGGCGTCGACGTTGAGGATGCGGAGAAAGTTGCTCACGACGCCGATGCAGAGTCCGGTGCCCGGCTCGCCCGCGCCGAAGGCCGTCGATCTCTGGTAGCACCCGCTCAGGTAGAGCTGCCGGCGCATCTCGTCGAAGACCATGGGGCCGACTGCGTACCCGCCGTCGATGAAAAATGACCCCGCCTGCATCGTGAAGAGCAGCTGCGAAGGATCCTGCATGCTCAGCGCGGCGACCGCCGTGCTGGTGATGATGCCTGCGCTGCCGATCGACTCGATGTGGGGAATGATCGACGAGACGAAGAGGACGTTCTGCGCGGCCTTTCCAGGCAGCACGCTGTTGCCGGCGGCGATGGCGTAAGGCCCGTCGACGCCCGCCGACCGGAGATCGATGATGCCGGCGCGGCAATCCTTGCGCGCGTCGTCGCCCGCGTTGGCCGGGCAACCGAGGGACCCGCCGGGGCCGACGCGCACGGCGTTGATCTTCCCGCTGTCTCGAGACCCGGTGTATGCGGCCGTCTTGTCGGTGTTGAGGACCAGTGGCCCCGCGTAGTTGCCGATCATGACGGCGTCGGCGAAGAACTGCGCCGGCTGGATCGGCGCGGTGCAGGCGGGATCCGGGTTGGAGACGTCGCAGTCCAAGGTCGAGGAGAGCAAGCCGTCCAGGGCCTCCCGCCTGACGCTGACCACGGTGCCCGCTTCGAAGGCACGGTTGAAGTTGCCGTTGGCGACCAGCAGCACTCCCCCGCCGGCCTTCGCCATTCCCGTGGGAAAGAAAAGCCGCGTGGGCTGCGGTCCGCTCGGACCGAACGGCGGAGGCAGCAGCTCGGGCGGGGTGGTGTTGCAGCCCAGCAGCAGCGCCGCAACGACGATCGCGCTCTTCTTCATGCGAGCGGCCTTCCTAGGTCCGCTCGCCTGCGGGGTCAAGACGATTTCTCGACCTGCAGACGGGAGAAGTCGGCGAGAGGAGCAAAAAGCTCGTGCAATGCCCGGAGCAGCGCGAGCCGGTTGTCGCGCTGCGCGGCGTCGGGATCCATGACCATCACCTCGTCGAAGAGGCGGTCGACCACCGGCCGCAACTCGGCAAGCGCGGCGTACGCGGCGAGATAGTCCTCCTTCTCCGCGAGGGCAGCCGAGACGCGCGCGCGGCCCTGCTCGAGCGCGGCGGCGAGCGCCTTCTCCGACGGCGTCTTGCAGAGCCGCTCCTGGAACCCGACTGGAGCGATCCCCTTTTGTTGCGCCTGCAACAGGATGTTGCCGATCCGTTTGAAGGCCGCCGCGGTCGCCTCGAACTGCGCGCGGCTCTTCTCCCGCACCATCTGCAGGGCGGTGAGGCGCTTTTCCAGCGCGACCAGGTCGCGGGCGCCGGTGTGCAGCACCGCTTGGATGGAGTCGGGTTGCGCGTGCTCGCGAAGGAGCACCTCGAGCCTCGCGAGCAGGAATTGCCACACCCGCTCGCGAATGCTCCGATCGTCCTTCCCGTACAGCTTCTGCGCCGCGCGCAGCGCTTCATCCATGTCGAAACGGTAGCCGCGGGCGAGAGTCACGCGCAGGATCCCGAGTGCGGCGCGCCGCAGGCCGAACGGGTCGGCGGTGCCGGTCGGCTCTTTTCCCAGCCCGAACAGGCCGGCGAGGAGGTCGAGCCGGTCGGCGATGCCGAGGAGCGCCCCGACGTCTCCCGAGGGTAGCCGGTCCTCCGCGCCGCGCGGCAGATAGTGCTCGAAGATCGCGTCGGCCACGGCAGGCTCGGCGCCTTCGTGCAGCGCGTAGACGCGGCCCATGGCACCCTGCAGCTCCGGGAACTCGCCGATCATGCCGGTGGTGAGGTCCGCCTTGCACAGCTCGGCCGCCTCCGCGAGCTGGCGGGGATCGCCGCGGCCCGTCGCTCCGTGCAGCCAGAGGGAAAGCTCGCGCAGGCGCTGGACCCGCTCGAGCTCGGTGCCCAGCCCCTGGAGAAAGGTGCGCCGGCCCAGCTTCTCCAACCGCGAGCGGAGCGGGACCTTGCGGTCCTCGTCGAAGAAGAACTTGCCGTCGGAAAGGCGGGCGCGCAGGACGCGTTCGTAGCCTCGCCGGCTCACCGCGGGGTCGCGCACCTTGGTGTTCGAGATCGCTACGAACGCCGGGAGGAGCTCGCCTTTCTCGTTCTGCACCGCGAAATACTTCTGGTGGCCGCGCATTTCGGAGACGAGCACTTCCGGCGGCAGCTGGAGGAATTCCTTCTCGAAATATCCTGCGACGCCGAACGGCTCCTCGACCAGCCCGGTCACGGTCTCCAGGAGCTCGGGGTCGGGGCGCGGAACGCCTCCCGCCTCGCGGGCGGCGCGCGCCACCTCCTCGGAGATCCGCAGGCTGCGCTCCGCCCAGTCGGCGAGGACGTGCGCCGTGCGCAACGCCTTGAGGTAGTCCCGGGCGGAGGGGAGAGGGAATTCGCCTGGCGCCGCGAATCGGTGGCCGCGCGTCTTCGGCGCGCTGGAGACGTCTGCGAATTTCACCTCCAGCGGCTTGCCGTCCAGGGTGGCGGCGATCCAGTGCACCGGGCGGGCAAAAGCATCGGTCTCCAGCGAATCCCAGCGCATCGACTTGCGGAAGGGGATGCCGCGGATGATCCGCTCGAGGATGGGCGGCAGCGCCTCCAGGGAGGCATGCCCTCCGACATGCTGCTCGACGACGACGCGGTCGCCCTCGATCTGCAGCGCCTCGAGCGGGACGCCCGCCTTGCGGGCGAACCCCTCCGCCGCCTTGGTCCACTAGCCGTCCTGCTTCGCCTGCTTCGCCGGCGGACCGGAGA
>Ga0209474_10005933_pt1 | contig 10351 bp, 8 predicted proteins | sample GraSoiAngelo_145_FD_185902 | JGI IMG/M metagenome (GOLD analysis project Ga0209474, IMG submission 185902) | Grasslands soil microbial communities from the Angelo Coastal Reserve, California, USA - 14_1009_05_20cm (SPAdes) (version 2) | ecosystem: Environmental > Terrestrial > Soil > Grasslands ... | reverse complement strand
CGGTGTGAGGTCGGTCAGGCGCCGGTTGGCGTCGTGCCGGATCTCACCGAAGACCACGCGCTGGTACATCCACAACAGATAGACGGCCGCGAAGATGATGCCGGTCGTCGCCACGGCGGCGAGCCATTTGTTGACGGTGAAGGCGCCGAGCAGAACGAGGAACTCACCGACGAAGCCGTTCAAGCCGGGCAGGCCGAGCGAGGACAGCGACACGATCAGGAACAGCGCCGAGAAGGCCGGGATCACCGCCCAGAGACCGCCGAACTCCGAGATCAGCCGCGTGTGCCGCCGCTCGTAGATCATCCCGACCATCAGGAAGAGCGCGCCCGTGGACAGCCCGTGGTTCACCATCTGGATCACGCCGCCCACCAGGCCCTGCGGCGTGAGGGTGAAGAGCCCGAGCATCACGAACCCGAGGTGGCTCACGCTCGAATAGGCGACGAGCTTCTTGAGATCCGGCTGCACGGTCGAGACGAGCGCGCCGTACACGATGCCGATCACGGCCAGCGCGAACACCCACGGACCGTAGTCGACGCTCGCGTCCGGGAAGAGCGGTAAGCAAAACCGCAGGAAGCCGTACGTGCCCATCTTGAGCAGCACGCCGGCGAGGATCACCGAGCCGGCCGTGGGCGCCTCGACGTGAGCGTCAGGCAGCCACGTGTGGAACGGGAACAGTGGCACTTTGATGGCAAAGGCCAGCCCGAAGGCGAGGAACATGAGCGTCTGGCCGAGCCCCGGCGCCAGCACGTAGCGCGTGAGGGTCGGCAGATCGAACGTGTAGACGCCGGTGGCGGCGCCGTGCTGGTAGTACAGCGCGAGAATGGCCACCAGCATGAGCGCGGAGCCGACCATCGTGTAGAGGACGAACTTCACCGCGGCGTAGACGCGATTGGCGCCGCCCCACACCCCGATCACGAAATACATCGGGATCAGCATCGCTTCCCAGAAGACGAAGAACAGGAAGAGATCGAGCGCGACGAACACGCCGATCATCCCCGTCTCGAGCAGCAGCATGGCGATCACGAACTCTTTGGTGCGGTCCTCGATGGCGTGCCAGGCCGAGGCGAGCGCGATCGGCATCAGAAACGTCGTCAGGAGCACCAGCAGCACGCTGATGCCATCGATGCCCACGTGATACCCGGCGCCGAGTCCCGGCATCCACGCGAGCGTCTCCTCGAACTGCATGTCCGCCTCACCGGCGTCGAAGCGCAGCCACAGCGGCAGCGACACGACGAACGTCGCCAGACTCGCCGCCAGCCCGCCCCAACGCAGCGCCGCCTCGTGGCGACGTGGCACGAGCACGAGGATCAGCAGCGCGCCGAGCGCGGGCAGGAAGGTGACGACACTGAGCACGCCCATGGCGGGCACGTCAGCGCAACACGGGCGTCATCGCGCCAGGAAGTACGCGATGAAGATCACGGCGCCCGCGAGCATGGTGAGGGCGTAGTTCACCACATAGCCGGTCTGCAGTCGCCGCAGCCCCGCCGACGCCCACACCACCGCGCGACCGAGACCGTTCACGATGCCGTCGATGACGCCCAGGTCGAACACGCCGGCGAGCAGCACCGAGAGCGCCCCGATCGGCCGCACGATCGCGCGATCGTAGAGCCAGTCCACGTACCACGCATTGAGCAGCAGGCGGTGCACCGGCGAGGTCGGCCGGCCGATCGCCTCGGCCTTCACCGGCGACGCCAGGTACATGAACCACGCGAGCATGATCCCGGCCGCCACGACGATCACCGAGAGCACGAGGAGCATGACGCCCGCCGAGCCGCCGTGCTCCGTCTCGTGCATGGGCAGGACGGGGGCCAGGAACCGCTCGAATGTCGTGCCGTGCTCGGCCGGCACGCCGACCGCGACGCCGGCGATCAGCGTGAGCGCGGCCAGCGCGATGAGCGGCCACGTCATCACGCGCGGCGACTCGTGCACGTGGTGCGCGACGTCCTTGGACATGCGCGGCGCGCCGAAGAACGCGAGGAAGATGAGGCGGAACGTATAGAAGGCGGTCATGAACGCGCCCGCCAGCAGCAGCGCCCACGCCGCGCGGCGGCCGAAGAACGCCGCGGCGAGGATCTCGTCCTTCGAGAAGAAGCCCGCGAGGCCGGGCACGCCGGCCAACCCCGCGGCGCCGATCGTCATGGTGATGGTCGTGGTCACCATGCGCGGTGAGAGCCCGCCCATCTTGCGCAGGTCCTGCTCGCCGTGCAGGCCGTGGATCACCGAGCCGGCGCCGAGGAAGAGCAGCGCCTTGAAGAAGGCGTGCGTGACGAGGTGGAAGATCCCCGCCGCGTAGGCGCCGAGCCCGAGCGCGGCGAACATGTAGCCGAGTTGGCTCACCGTCGAGTACGCGAGCACGCGCTTGATGTCCGTCTGGACGAGACCGATCGTCGCCGCGAAGACCGCGGTGATGACGCCGACCCAGAGGACCACGTCCAGCGCGACGGGCGAGCGTTCGAACAGCACGTGGCTGCGCGCGACCATGTAGACGCCGGCGGTGACCATGGTGGCCGCGTGGATCAGCGCGGACACCGGCGTCGGCCCTTCCATCGCGTCGGGCAGCCACACGTGCAACGGAACCTGGGCCGATTTGCCGCACGCGCCCATGAAGAGTAGCAACGCGATGCCGGTGGCCGTGGCCGGCGCGAGGGTTTCGGCCCCCTTGAACACCGCCGCGTAGTCGAGCGTGCCGAAGACCGTCCAGATCCACATGATGCCGAGGCCGAAGCCGAAGTCGCCGACCCGGTTGACGATGAACGCCTTCTTGCCGGCGGCCGCCGCCGATTCGCGCGTGTACCAGAAGCCGATCAGCAGATAGGAGCAGAGTCCGACGGCCTCCCAGAACACGTACAGGAGGAGGAAGTTGCCGGCGAGCACGAGCATCGTCATCGAGAACACGAACAGATTGAGATAGGCGAAGTAGCGCGCGTAGCCCGGGTCGTCGTGCATGTAGCCGACGGAGTAGATATGGATGAGCATGCCCACGCCGGTGACGACCAGGAGCATCACGCCGGTCAGCGGGTCGACGAGGGCGGTGACGGAGGTCTCGAACTCACCGGCGACGATCCACGTGAAGAGTCGCGCCGTGAAGGCCGCGCCGGACCACACGCGCGCGAAGACGATGCACGAGATGAAGAACGAGCCGACGAGCGCGGGCACCGCGACCCAGTGCGCGCGCCGACCGATCGTGCGTCCGACCGTCATGTTGACGAGCGCACCCGCGAGCGGGAAAGCGGGGATCAACCAGACGATGGACACCGCGTCAATCTATCGGGGGGTTCTGGGGGTGTCAAGCAACGGCGTGGTATGATGCGACGTGCAGTCGCGCTCGCGCTTCAAGGGCAGCCTCGTCGTCGTGCTTCTCGTGGTCCTCGCCATCGTCGCACCGGTCTCCTATCTCGGCTGGCGTCAGACCGTGCCCGGCGTGCGCGCATCGCTCGCCATGCCGCGCGCGCTCGGCGCGACGCCTGCGTTCACGGTGGCGCTGCAGGCTGCGCGCGGCAACGTCGCGCGCGTCGAGGTGCGCGTCGTGCAGGGCGGGCGCCCGGTGACCGTGGCGAAGTCGGACGCGCCGCTCGGGCCGCACGGCGAGGTTCCGGTGCGATTCGAGGCGGCGTCGGTGGGACTGCGCGAGGGCCCGGCGATTGTCGAGGTCTGGGCGCACGACGACTTCTGGCGACCGTACCGTCGCGCGGAGCGGCCGATCGCGAGCGTGCCCACGGCCATCGATCTCACGCCGCCCAAGCTCGACGTGCTCGCGGCCACGCGATACGTGTCGCCCGGCGGCGTCCAGCTCGTCGCGTTCCGTGTGAGCGATGCCGAGCGCACCGACGTCACCGTCGGCCCGCGCACGTTCCCGTCGTTCGCCTACGGCGCGGCGGACAAAGGCGTGCGCGTGGCGCTCGTCGCGCTGCCGTACGATTACGCTTCGGGCACGCCCGTCGCCGTGACCGCGCGGGACGAGGCCGGCAACGTCGCCACGCGCGGGGTCGCCGGCGAGCTCAAGCCGCGCGCCTTCCCACGCGACACCATCAAGATCAGCGAGGCGTTCCTGCAAGCGAAGGTGCCCGAGCTGCTGCCGCAGCGCCCGCCGTCGCAGTCGATGCTCGATGCGTTCCTCGTGATCAATCGCGAGCAGCGCAAGCAGGCGGAGATGACGAAACGTGAGATCGGCGCCAAGACCGCCGACGTTCCCCTGTGGGAAGGCCCCTTCGTGCAGCCCCGCAACACCAAGGTCTTCTCGAACTTCGCCGAGACGCGCACGTACGTCTATGACGGCCGCCCCGTGGACACGCAGGTGCACTTCGGCTACGACCTCGCCTCGACGAAGCACTCGCCGGTGCCCGCCGCCAACTCCGGCGTCGTCGCCTTCGCGGGACCGCTCACGATCTACGGCAACGCGGTCATCGTCGATCACGGCCTCGGCCTGCAGACGCTCTACGCGCACCTCTCGTCGATCGAGGCGAAGGTGGGTGACAAGGTCACCAAGGGTCAGGAGCTGGGCCGCAGCGGCGCGACCGGGCTCGCCGTCGGCGACCACCTGCACTTCGAGGTGCTCGTCTCCGGCGTGTCGGTCACGCCGCTCGAGTGGTGGGACGCCAGGTGGATTCGCGAGCGCGTGAATCGCCCGCTGAAAGAGGCGGGCCTGCCCGAACTCGGCGGCCTCGCCTCCACCGGCGAGAAGTCGCCTGCCGCCGTCGCCTCTCGCCCGGCCCGCCGCCGCCGATAGCCCGTGACCGAGGGCGCCCCGGCTCAACCGGGGCGTCTCCGAGCGATGGCCGGGGAGTCCGAGGGGGCGTAGCCCCTTCGCTTAAAAACCTGGGGGGGCCATGTCGGGGCCCCCCATATTCAAAAAGCCCCAAACTTCTCGTAAGCGGCCAGCGGCGTCATCCCGCGCTTGACCGCCGTCCGCACCTTGTTCTCGGTGCCGACCAGCCGCTCGCAGCGCTCGAGCACCTCGTGCGCCACCCGTCGCGGCACGACGACGACGCCGTCGAGATCGCCCACCACGATATCGCCGAGACTCACGCGCACGCCGCCGAGCGTGAGCGGCTGGCCCCAGTCCGTCACCCGCCAGCGTGGAACGGAATCCTGAGGCGTGCGGTAGCGCACGAACGTCGGAAAGTGCACCCGGCTGATGTAGGCCGCGTCGCGCGTGCTCCCGTCGATGACCACGCCGCGGATCCTTCGCGCGCGGAACCACTCGGCCGACAGCTCGCCGAAGTGCGCGGCCTCGTTGTCGTTGGCGGCCAGCACCAGCACGGAGTCGGCGGGGACGGCGCCGAGCATCGCGAGAAACTTGCGGAGCGTGGCGTCACGGTCGCGCGGCGTGCCGCGGTGCGTACGGCCGCGCGCGGTGAAAGCGTACCCCGCCAGCCGCATGTCCGGCGTCAGCGGCTGGATGACGTGCGGCAGGGTCTGGCGCAGCAGGCCCATCTCGTCGAGGACGTCGGTGATGGCCGCGGTATAGATCTTGGCAAACCGCCGCGGAAGATTGTCGGCGCGCCGGGAGGCCATGGCCGGCGATTTTACGACAACAGCAGGCGCGGCAGCGCCCGCGGCGGGACGTAGTCGCCGATCACCCCGAGCAGCGCGGCCAGCACACGCGGCCGCGCCGCGAGCCAGTGGGCGACGAGATTCGCGAGCCGGCGACGCCCGATCACCGTCTGGAGCACGCGCGTGAGGCGCTCCTTGTCGGCGAAGGCCGCGCGACGCGCGCGGTGATAGACCGCCAGCGCGGCCGCCGAGACGTCGCCCGCGCGCAACGCGCCGAGCACCGCGTCGGCCGCGAGCTCGGCGGAACGCAACGCCGTGAAGATCCCCTCCCCGGTGAAGGGATCGTAGAAGCCCGCCGCATCCCCGACGAGCAGCACGCCGCCCTCGCGCGGTGGCACCACGCGGTACGCCAGCGGCCCCAACGACGACAGCGGCGCCACTCGGCCGGCACCGGCGAGCCGGCGGGAGAGGTGCGGCAGCTGCTTGATGCGCGCGACGAAAAAGTCCTCGAGGCGCGCGCGCCATGCCGCGGCATGGGCCAGCGGCACGACGAGGCTGAGGTTGATGCGATCGGGCGCGAGCGGGTTGAGGATCGCGTAGTCCGGAGGGTCGACGAAGATCTCGCCGACGTCGCGGCAGTCGCGCACACCGCTCACGTAGGTGACGAGCGCCATGCGGGCCAGCGGATGCGGGCGGCGGCAGCGCAGGCGATGCGCAATCACGGAGGCGCGTCCGTCCGCCGCGATCACGACGCGGGCGCGGACCTCCACGACGGCGCCCGTGAGCTCGGCGGCACGGACGCCCACGACGCGACCGTGCTCGACGATGACGTCGGTGACGCGGACGCCCTCGCGAAGATCGACGGGCAGCGCACGGACGCGCTCGAGCAGTGCGCCGTCGAGCGCGGCGCGCGAGACACCCATCGCGTGGTCGCGGTAGGGCCGAAATGCCCCGACCGCGCCGTATCGCGCGTCCAGGACCGTCCCGTCCGGCGCCGTGATGCGCATACCGGCGAGCGCCGCCGCGCCGCCGGCGTCGACGGCCTTCAGCACGCCGAGCCGGTCGAGCACGCGGCCGGCCTCGGGACTCATGTACTCCCCGCAGACTTTCGGCCGCGTGCGCGGCCCTCGGTCGAGCACGGTCACGCCGAGGCCGTGCTCGGCGAGGAGGATGGCCGTCGCCGCCCCCGCGGGGCCGGCGCCGACGATCACGACGTCGGCGTGCGACATCACGCCGCCTCCACCACGACGCGCGCGAGCCACGGATACCGCGTGACGGTCGCTCGCGTCACGCCGGCGGCGCCGAAGAGATCGCCGAGCTCCGCCGGCGCGTACGCGCGGCGCACCGAGAGCGGCCCGTCGTGACGCGACATCCAGTGCATCGGCAGCACGCGCGTGGCCAGCCACACGAGGCCGAGCGCGAGCCGGCTGCGCGCGAGGTCGTTGACGACCAGCCGTCCGCGGCAGACGCGCCGCATGTCGCGCAGCGCCACCACCGCGCCGTCGGGCTCGAGATGGTGCAGCGTGAGGCCCGCGTGGACGACGTCGGCGGCGCCTGTGGCCATGGGCAGCGCTCGCGCGTCGGCGCGAACCACCGTGATCTCGGGGTACGGCGCGCAGGCCGCCGCGGCCAGCCTCGCCGTCGTCTCGTCGGCGTCGACGACGACAACGCGCACACGTCGGCGGTGTCGGCGCGCCCAGCGCGCCACGCACCGCGCGAACGCACCGTCGCCGCCGCCCACGTCCACGACCCGCAGCGTGCGTGCGCCGGGCGTGGTCACGGCGACGCGGCGCACGCGCGCCAGCGAGAGCGCGTGACCGCCGAACCACGCGTTGAGTCGATCGAGGTCGGCGAGCGTCGCGGCGAGGTCGGCCGGTGGAACCCGGCCGTCGAGGTACTCCCGCGCGCCCACCGCTCGGCGCATCACCAGCGGAGGAGCGCGCCCTCGGCCGCGAACCCGGGACCGAGGCCGATCATCACTCCCCAGTCGCCGGGCACGGGATGCTCGAGGCGCAGCAGGCGCTCGAGGACGAACAGGATCGTGGCCGACGACATGTTGCCGTGCTCGCGCAGCACCGCGCGCGCGTGTTCCATCTGCGCGTCGCTGAGATCGAGCAGCTCGCGCGCGCGGTCGAGCACGCGTCGCCCGGCCGAGTGCAGCGCCCAGTACGCGATGTCGTCGCGCTTGAGACCTTGCGTCTCCATGAGCGCCCGCGCCATCTCGCCCATCATCACGGCGCCGATCCGGCGGACTTCCTTGGACAGGATGACGCGCGGGCGACCGCCCGGATACTCGAAGCCCATCGCTCCCAGATGTTCGGAGCGAAAGAGCGTGCGGTGACCGACGATGGCGGGACCGCGGCCGTCGCCGCCGAGAGCGAGAGCGCCGGCGCCGTCGGCGAAGATCGCGTGGGCGACGGCGCTTTCGAGCCGGTCGTCGTGGAAGTAGGCGGCGGAGCAGATTTCGACCGCGACGACGAGCGCGCGGTGGCCCGGGAACGCCTGCAGGTGATTCGACGCCTGCTGCAACGCGACCATCGCGGAGGCGCAGCCGGTGTCGCCAACGTGCACGCGTTGCACGTTCTCGCGGCACTGAAGCCGCGCGACGAGATGCGCGTCGATGCTCGGCGTGAGTCGGCCCGTGCACGTCGTCGTCGCGACGAAGTCGACGTCCGCCGGCGACCAGCCCGCGCGTTCGAGCGTGGCCCGCGCGGCCGACTCCGAGAGCGCGAGCGCGCCCTCGCAGAACCGCGCGTTCAGCTGGTCGACGTTCTCATCGGGCGTGAAGCGCGCGGGATCCATCCAGAGGTGCCGGCCCTCGATGTCGCTGGCCGCGAAGAAGCCGCGCCGGCGGTCGTCCGCGTAGCCGGCACGGGCGAGTATGTCGGTCTGCGTGAAGCGGTGCGGCGGAACGGCCGTCGCGACGGCAGCGATGCGTGGTGTGCTCATATAAGATGAAACTCAACGTCGAGCATACTGCGAGGGTCGAGGCCATGCCACTCTTCAGCTTCGAAGGCAAGAAGCCGAACGTTCACCCGACCGCGTTCATCGCGCCCACCGCCGTCCTCATCGGCGACGTGACCATCGAGGCGCGCGCCTCCGTCTGGTACAACGCGGTGCTGCGCGGCGACCTGAATCCGATCGTCGTGCGCGAGGGCGCCAACGTGCAAGACTGCTCGGTCGTGCACGTGACGGCCCGCGCCGGCGTCGAGATCGGCCGCGGCGCCACGGTCGGTCACAACTGCACGATCCACGCGGCGCGGCTCGGCGACGAGGCGCTCGTGGGCAACGGCAGCACCGTGCTCGACGGCGCGCGGATCGGCACACGCGCGATGGTCGCGGGCGGCGCGCTCGTCACGCCGGAGACGGAAGTGCCGGAAGGCATGCTGGCCATGGGCACGCCGGCCAAGGTCAAGGGCCCGCTCGCCGGCACACCGGCGGAATTCTGGGTGAAGGCGAACCCGGAGGGCTATCAGAAGCTCGCCCAGCGCCACCTCGCGAGCGTCGCGGAGGTGGCGCGCGGCGTCTAGCGGCCCTGGAACTTCGGCGCGCGCTTTTCCTTGAACGCGGCCACGCCCTCCTTGTGATCCTCGGTCTGGCGCACGATGGCCATGTGCGATGAGACGAGGTCCAGGTGCGTGCGCAGATCGAGCTTCATCGACTGGTAGACGAGGCGCTTGATCATCCGGACCGGCACCTGCGGCCCATCGGCGATCTGCCGCGCGAACGCGTAGGTCGCGTCGCGTAGCTCGGCATCGGGCACCACGCGCTGCACGATGCCGAGGCGCAGCGCCTCGGGCGCTTCGATGAAGTCCGCGGTCCACAGCAGCTCGAGCGCCTTCGCGGGACCCACGAGCCGCGGCAGGAAGAACGTGTCGCCGTCGCCGGGCACGAGGCCGACACGCACGTAACCGGTGGAGAAGCGCGCCGACTGCGCGGCGATGCGCACGTCGCACATCACGGTCATGCCCATCCCGGCGCCGACGGCGAGGCCGTTGACCATCGCGATGACGGGCTTGTCGAGGGTCTCCAGCGTCTTCGGTACGCGATGCACGCCTTCCCAGAGCATGTTCTTGTGGTCGAGCTGGGTAGGCTCGCCCTGTCCCATGCGCGCGACATCGCCGCCTGCGCAGAAGGCGCGGCCGGCGCCGGTCACGATCACGACGTTGACGTCGGGATCGCCCTGGGCCTCGGCGAGCGACTTCGCCCACGCGTCGATCATCGCTCCCGTGAAGGCGTTGAGCTTGTCGGGACGGTTCAGCGTGATGGTCGCAATCTTGTCCTTTTTCTCGTAGAGCAGGTCGCTCATGGTCAATCCTTCGGCAGGCCGAGCACGCGCTCGCCCAGAATGTTCTTGAGAATCTCGGTGGTGCCGGCGCGGATGCCGCTCGCGCGCGCGAGCAACTCGTAGAATTCCCACTGCCCCTCGTCGGGCGCCCATGGCGAGCCGTCGGCGAGCTGGGCATAGGGGCCGATGACCTCGGTGGCCGCGAGCGCCAGCTCCTGGTCGAGCTGGCTCCAGAACAGCTTGGACGTCGAGCCCTCGGGCCCGGGCTCACCGCCGCGCAGGATCTTGGTCAGGCTGCGATAGGCGCTCATCTGCAGCGCCTGCTCGCCGATCAAGAGCGCGGCCACCTTCTGGCGGACGAGCCGGTCGCCGCCGCGGCCACGCTCGCGCACGAGCCGCACGAACCGGTGCAGCGCGTTGCGCAACGCGATCTGGCGTATGAAGGTCAGCAGATCGCGCTCGTAGGCGAGCGTGGTGATGGCCACGGCCCAGCCCTCGTTGAGCCGGCCCACGAGATTGTCGCGCGGCACCCGGACGTTGTCGAAGAAGACCTCGTTGAACTCGGCTTCG
>Ga0209474_10005932_pt1 | contig 10352 bp, 4 predicted proteins | sample GraSoiAngelo_145_FD_185902 | JGI IMG/M metagenome (GOLD analysis project Ga0209474, IMG submission 185902) | Grasslands soil microbial communities from the Angelo Coastal Reserve, California, USA - 14_1009_05_20cm (SPAdes) (version 2) | ecosystem: Environmental > Terrestrial > Soil > Grasslands ... | reverse complement strand
CGGCTTGCTTTCGCCGTAATGAGTGCGCGGCACCAGCTCTGTTTCGAACTCTACTTCGCCAGACTTGCAGGTGAGTTGACGCACGATCTCATGGTCAGGAGTCATTAACCTTTGAGTCGTATCTTGCACCGGCATTAGATCGGTGAGCACGACAGTTCCACTGGCGGTACGGAAGGTTGTCTGAAGTACGTTCGACTCCTTCACGTATTCGCGATTTATGGAACTGGATCCCCTCGGCGCGAGCTTCCAATAACCGCCACGTTCTCGATCAAGCAAAGCTGCGAAGACGGATGGAGAGTCGAAGCGAGGCCAGCACAGCCAGTCTATACAGCCAGATTTCGAAACCAAGGCGGCGCTGCGGCAATCGCCGACTACGCCGTAGTCCCCAATATCGGGATAGCAGCGGGAAGAAGGGTCTTCAGGCTCGGGAGCTCCTATATTTATCGGGGATGCCATTCCTAGAGCGTACGGCGACTGTAAATTGATGCAAACATTGAGCTAAGCTTTGCCCGCTGTGTTTACCCGAGGCGAATCGGTTTCCAGAAAAATACAGTATTTACCCGATAGCCCTGCGATTCACGTTTCAATTAAAAAATATTCAGCCCCAACGCGAAGGAGACGGAAGGCAGGCGTTGGTCGTACCTCCCCTTTGTCCAACGCCTGCCACCTCCCTAAAGCGCCCGTAGCTCACCCCTCATAAAATCACCTCAAAAGTGAAGCTGTTTGTCCGGCGGTGCTCCCACAAACGCTCGTATGCATAATCTGCCTAGCGAATTATCCGATCACAGGATTCGAAAAAGATTGGCGGCTTTATGCGGCAGCGCTGGGTTTGACGACTACTGCTTTGAGCTGATCGAAGACCAAGGTCAGCTTTGACGAGCACTCACCGCATAACCAGAAGTGTGAAACGGTACGCGTGCTGTTGGGAGGAGAAGCAGGTTCGGGTGATGTCTTCTGAGGGCGCACTTCGAACTGAAATAGGCGTCCGTCCTTTAACATTCGAAGAGGAATCGCGCATTCCGGATTCGCGCAATGAGAAGTCATTTGGGGCCATTGATACTGCTCATTCTGTATCTCATGAAAAGCGGTGCGCTGAAATCGGGTGAAATATGTATTACTTCTGGGAAACGCGAGGGAGTTGTCGAGCGATCTGTGCTTACCGTGGAGTGATCAGTCCAAGGCCTCTATTCCACGGTGGGGCAGATTCAGTAATCGCTCAGCCCTTCCTCTATATCTCATGTATGACAAGTTGAGCCTGGCCTCTTCTTCGGAATCTGAAGTGGCGGAGGTCGCCATTTTGCAAAATCCAAGCCGGAACACGCAATACGCCAACATATAATCCTGGATCCGTTGCGATAGGTCGATTCCCGAAAATTTGCCAAACTGACCAAGAAGAAATTCTATTGCTTCCCTGTTCAAGTTCCATTCCACTGCTGTTCCAGCCAAATCCCAAGCGATGTCACAAGGCCCAGGAAAGAAGTGATTGTCACCGTGACTGATGGCGTCAGTTTTGAACAACTCGCCCGATCGAGACATGATCCATTCATATGGTTGCATACGGCCGTCAACTAACACTGAGTCGATGGTGCTAAGTTGCTCGGGTTGCAACTTCGGTTCGTGCCCGAATTCCTGTTGCACATTGAAGTGGACCATGGATCGCAATTCAGAGTCGTTGCTTGATGCGCAGCGGAATTCCGAAACGCGGAATGCGCAGTAATGGGCAATCTGTTCCAACACCGAGGGATTTACAGCTTGCCTTTGTAAATACGTTCCATCGATGACGTCATAGCTGAGGAATCCATCTCCCGCGTCTTTTGCAGGAGGGGAAAAACCTGCCGCAGCAAGCGCGAAGGCACGCTCCCGTACTTCACTGCCTATTGGGCCCATGCCCTCGAACTTGAAAAACATCTGCCTGTCTGGAGAGAGAAATTTTAACCTCTCAGTTTGGGTCCAACTCTCTGGCCAATTGTGCTCTTGGTCGAGAAAGTACTTTCGCCAGTCGCCACCACCCAGATAAGAAAAGTCGACGAACCGGGTGCTTACACTCGGAATAGTAGAAAGATAATGTAGTCCCCGCCAGCGCGTGCCCGCATTCTCAGCGCAAAGCCGTTCGGGATCAAACTCTCGGCTTCCCACAATAATGATGCGCTCTCGAGGCACACACAAACATTCCAAAGCTTCCACTACCGATAAAAAAGTGGACCCGCTGCGACCCGGGCCCTCATCCACTAATAAAAATTCCGCCGATCTCGAGAGTTGTTCTGCAATCCAACGCTCCTGTTCCGGAGAAAACTCCGTAGTACGCGCATATGGATGTCCGACAGGCCGCACTGTGATTCGAGCCGCGGTGCGCCCTTGGGATTTCAAAGCGCTGACGGTAACAGCACTCAACGTCGTCCCGATGCTGCGGATTCCTATAACCGCATAAGTCTCGGAGCTCTCTGGAATCCGCTCTACGACTCTGGCGAAGTCCAAAGGATGTAATGCGTAGTACGTGAAACCTTCCGGGGGAGAGATGCCAATTCTTTCCGGAGCTTCGATTTTTTCGGCAAGAGACGCAAGTCCATCTGTGCTGGCAGGATTTCCCGCAGTTAGTCTGGAGGCCAGCGCATCAGTCAACACAGCACTCGCCGAAGCTCCCGGAGCGTTCGCATCCGCTAGCGCTGACTCCAACTCTCCTGCCTCAATCAGGCAATCCAAGAGAGATGCGTTTGATGCAAGCCGCTGAACCAGACCACGAACCATCGCCGGCCCGCAGACCTCGCGCCGTCCTTCCCGGAAAATCCATAGATCGGATTTTGCCCGCTCTTCCGGCCGCTCGGTCTGACGTGAAGGGATGATCTGTTGTGTGCCGCTAGAACTTTGTATGGAACTTGCCATCGACGGCAACTCCCCCGTTCTTATCTCGTACCACGCTCACCGACCAGCGCTTCGTGAATTGGTACTCGCCTTGTACGATCTCGCTTTGCGGCTGGGTGACGTCCGTGGAAAAGGTGAAAAGGAAGTTCTTTGTAACTCGCTTTTGGATGCCGAGTCGTGCTGAAGGATTAGAGTTCTCGCCGCCGACCAGGGGATCCAGTTGAAGCCCCGCAACCCCGGTCAGCTTGGTGACCTCGCTACTGACTTGTCCCAAACCGGCCGCGAGTACCTGTGTTGCGCCAAAACTCGCCGGCGCCCCCTCGGTGGTTGTTTGGCCGCGCGCTACCAGATTGATGATGTCGATGGGCGGAAGAGGAGGATCTGAAGCATAGCTGGTCTGCAACTTCTCTATAGGACCGCGAATTGTGATGCTCAGGTTGTATTGCTTAATCGTTGTGGTTATCAGCATGTTCAGTACAGGTTCGGTCTGGCTTGGATTGGCGAAGGTAATGATTCCGCGTTCGAGATGATACTGGTTTTTAGCAAAGAAAATATCTCCCGAGGTCAGGTCGGCGCGACCTATGACCACGGGGTTAGCGGCAGTCCCGATCATTCGCAAATTTGCGCTTCCTTCGATTCCCAACTGAGCAGTTCCGGCGTTCAGTTGGCTGGTTGACTGGACAGCAATCTGTAGCTTCATGTTGTCCGCCATACTCTGGCCAGTCGGTGGAGCGCCGGTGCCGGTAAATTGCGCCATAAAAGAGGACAGGTCGAAATCCGAGGTGAAAGACAGCGACTCAATCAGTACTCGTCCTTGTAATAAGGATGCTTGCTGATTGCCAGTCAACGTCAGATCAGACTCGAAAATTGTTCGCATTCCTTCGGGATATCGTAGTCGAACCGACTTGGCGGAAACCGCCACATTCATTTGCAGCTGCGGCCGGTAAATTACCGAGCCGCCAAGGGTCACCTTGCCGCCGACGAGTGTGCCGGAACCCTTAGTGATCTGAACGCTGGTGTCGGAAACCTGCATGGTAGCGTTCATATTCTGAAGGCCAAGAGGCATTTCCTCGGTTGCAAGTGACGCATTCTGTAAACGAACTTGCCCGTTTACTCCAGGCTTGTCCACCGTACCGTGCGCGTTCACATCCAGCGCGATGGTTCCTCCACTGTGTACGTCAGGGCTAAACATTTGCAGCAAGGTCAGATCGACGGATCCCTTCGCCGAAACTGCCATTGCGCCTGGCTTGCCCACAGGGACAGTTGCTTGGAGTTGCAAAGATGTACCGGTGCCCTTGATTGTTGCCGGCTTGAGCGTAAGGACGGATTTTGCGTAATCCACATGGATCGGACTGGTCGACGCGATCTGCAGCGATTGGTAGCCGGCATTAAGAACAGGCACAGTCAAATGCGCTTCCAGTTTTGATTTGTCCGCTGCCGGCCCTCGCACTGAGATATGCACCTCAGTTTCACCACGCAATCCAGGTGGGCGCGATGGCATGTACATGGCTAAAAACGGATCCACATCAAACTTGCTGGTATCAAGTGACGCCTCGGTGTAGTACCCCGGGCTGAGATGCACAGTAGCGCCGCCATGGAGAGTTGCGCCGCCAACGCCGGAATTCACTGCCGCTTTGGCTATGTGATTGGCAACATCTAAATTTGCCTCCAAGCGGGTGAACTTCGTGTCACGTAATTGCAATTGTTGGACCTGCACCGCGGCTGTCAGCTGCGGGTTCTGCACCGTACCCGCCCCGTTCACCGAAATTGTCACCACTCCTTTTAATGGCAAGTTCTTCGCCTGTACGGTATGACTCTTGCTGAGGTCGATCTTCGAAGTCTGCAACTTCACGTTGTAAGCTTGGGTCCTTGGTGTATAGCTCACGTTCGCGACAGCCGAGCCAACCACCAAAGTAGAATGAACGCTTCCGCTTGCCGCTTGGAATTGCGCCGAAACATTATTCAATGGCTCATCAGAGACTTTGGCCTTGTTGATTTGAATCTTTCCCTGTCCTTGTGGGTCAAGTTGCGATCCCCGCAATTGGATACTGCCGACAATTTCACCTTCAACCGGGTACTGGACGTTCGCTATCTGTTCTAGCTCAGCCACCCGCATTCGCCGTATGTCAACGTTCGCGGCGATAGGATCAGAAGAGACGTACGACCAGTGTCTCAGTCCCACGTTGGCGTTCAGCGTTATTTGGCCCTGCTGGGCCGATATTAATGAAGCATTTTGGACGGAGAATTGTGATGGGCTGGCGTTAAGCGCCAGCTGGAGTGAATTCCACTCACTTTTATTCACTCGCAGCTTGGTGGCGGAAACCTGCGCCGTTATCCGCGGATTCTGTAAGCTTCCGGCCACTATAGCGTTCAAGGTCGCCGCTCCATGTACATCCGGGGAGCTTGGCTGAGTCGACCCTTGCTTGCTCGAAGAAGGCATCGCCGACGCCAGCAACATAAGTTGATGCAAGTCGCTGCTGTTCCCGGTAATGACGAGATTTGAGTGGTCGCCTACTTCACCCTGTGCATGAATCGAGGTGGCGGGAAGCTGAATGGAGCTGGATGCGACCGAGATCAGATTTCGTGGTGCGTCATAGTTAACGCGCACATCAGCAGCCAGGGGGAAGGTCTGCGATCTCGAGTTATTCGAGGCAATGACCGCGCCCCGCACAGTTAAGGCTGAGTTCGCCCTCAAATTTGCCAGAGTACCCGCCCAATTGGCATCAGCCGTGGCGTTCAGGGTCCCGGTGACCGGGACCGATTGCTTCGAGAAATTCCGCATCGACGATTTAATCGCCTGCAGAGAAACGCCGGCGATTTGCAGATGAAATCGTGAACGCCGTGCGGAATCGACCTGCTCGATTGTGCCGTTTGCAGTGACGCGACCATTGAACAAATCCAGTGTTAGCCCATCTGCTTTAAAGTTGCCGTCAACTAGTTGATATTTGCCCGCAATCTTCTGGACCCTCACGACGGCTTGCGGAGAAGCGACTGCCAGCCCATCACTCGCGACATTGCCTGACAGAGCCGCGTTCCTCAGCATGGATTGCCCGGCGATATCTTTGTAACTCATTGCGCCCCGTAACTCGACGTCCCCGGCCGCATCTGCGCTAGAGAGCCCCGCAAAATCCTGCGTATGAAGCACGATGTCATAACGTCCGTCCGCAACCGGAGCGCCGCTGTAATCGCGCACGCTTGCCTCGAGTGCCACCTTCGAGCCACCCAATTTCAGGAGCAGTGGTTTTAAATTCAGCTCTGACGGGGTAGCGTCGAAAGAAGCCTGCAAAGTATGGGGCAGGGGCCGGAGATGCTGGTATTGAACTACTCCATTCTGATAAGAAATCGTGCCGCTGTATTTCTTCTGAAGCTGACTGAAGGAGACTTCGGTCCGAAGGTCGGTTAGGTTCGCATTTACCGGAATCTGGCGGTCCTTCGCAGTTACTATGCCGTTGCTGAGCAGGACGTGCCCTACTGCGAGGTCAAAAATATTAGTGCTGGAGTTTTTGTTTTTGGAAGGTGGCGGCTGCGGCAAATTACTTTGGCCGTTTCGGCTAACGACCAGATTTACGGTTGGCTGTTCGATTAGCAGTTCGCTCAGATTTATTTTGTGGCGCAGGATTGAGATTATTCTCATTCCAATCCTTGCGTGCTGGACTTGCAGCAGCGGCTTTTCTCCTGGTGCTTCGGTCCCGTGAACGGTTAGACCGTAAATATCTGCTGTCAGGGTCTTGACGTGCAGTTTGAGGTTCTGAATTTCCACGCGGCCACCGATTGATTCGCTCGCGCTTTGTTCGATCTTTGCCACGAGATAGTGCTGGAAAGACGGGTTACTCAACAATACGATCGCGGCGACGACCACCAGGAGCACAAGTGCCCCGATTCCTACCGCTGTCCATCCCACGATCTTTTTTAGGTTTGTCATCGACAGCTTCGCTTGCTAAAACGCCTGACCTAGTGTGATGAAATATTGGGTCGTGCTGATGCCAGTGACCGGATTCAGATTGCGTCCCAGGTCGAATCTGAGCGGCCCGATGGGTGTGTTGTAACGCAGTCCGATTCCAACAGTGCTCGTGTAATGACTGATGAAATCAGCGAAATTGATTCGCCGATAAACGTTGCCGCCGTCGTAAAACACGACTCCACCCAGGTTGCTGAAAATTCGGAGCGGATAGCGCAACTCGGAATTCAAAATGAACAGCTGGTTTCCCCCGATAGGTATCGGGATTAGAGGGCAGTTGGCCGTGGTATTTGATTGGCAGAATGGGATATAGCGGATGGGGCCTGCCTCATCTGTTGGGAATCCGCGCAAAGTCGTCCCCCCACCGGCGAAGAAACGCTGGCTAGTGGGGACATAGCTGCTTGCAAATGGTGCAGTCAGCCCCAGCCGCACACTGTTAGCAAAAACCATGCTGTGGAAGGGCTTGTAGAAAGCGTACTGCGTTAGCAGGCGAGTGAAATTGGCGCTGGAACCGAAAGCGCTGGGCACAATTCGAACGTCCACTGTGCTGTAGATGCCTTGGTGAGCGTCCAGCGGTTTGTCGCGCGTGTCTTGAATGAGAGTACTGGAGACATATGAGAGCCGCACATTTCGGTCTGGCCCCAACACCAATTGAGGAACCAGTAGCTGACTCAGCCTGGTCCGATTGAAATCGTACCGAAGCTGCAGCTGCTTCGTTTTTTTGCTGTCAAGAAATTTCTGGAACTGCAGGGAAGCATCCGCGAGCCGCGCCGCGAACAAAGGATTTTCTGTGGTGCGCTCGCCTGAGATGCTCGTTAGCGCCTGCCAATTGGAGAGCCGAAAGTGGGGGTCGGTGTAGGTGGCAAGTACCCGCTGATCGAGGCGTGCCGCCAATATCGATATTGCCGCCGTCTCGCCCAGCCCGCGCATATTCAGCCGGGTATATTCAATTGAGCCACGGGGACTTGCGAAAGTTTTGTCGCTGGGCAGGACCTTCGCTCCGTGTAGTCCAATGGTCGGTAGCCCAGGGACGGCGACGCTACCCGTGGGGACGTTTCCTCCCCGCCGCGAGACCTCGAATCCGAACGCGTACGTGATGGAATTGCGCTTGGCCTCATGAACTTTCACCACCGCTTCTTCTTCAGTCTGGTCGGTGATGTCTTTTCTGGGACCTACACTGGACCAATCAAATATGCCAAGGTCGTAGAGATTACTTTCTGCTTGCAGCAGCTTGCCTTCACTCAGGGGCTGCTCGGGAGAGAACATCGCGCTCTTCTGGACCAAAGCGAGTCGCGTCTTTTTCCAGCCCATGTAAACCACATGGCTGATATGGACCTGCTGGTTCTCGATAATTTCGTAGGATATATCGACCTGGTGCGGATCATCGGGATGACGCGAAACCACGGTCTTGACCTCCGAATTGAGAAATCCGCTGTCCAAATATTTCGCTGCGATGTGATTGCGATCGTCCGCCATCCGGCGCGGTGAATAGGGTTTTCCTTCCTGCAATTCAAATTCAGCTTTGCCCTGGTGCAGCTGATCCAGTGGAATACGCTTGTTGCCCTCGACCTGCAACCTGCTCACAATCGTCCGATCACCTTCGGCGACGTTAAAGGTGATGAATATTCCTTTATTGTGCTGCACGGCTTGAGGCGTGACTTTGACGTCCTCAAAACCATTGTCTTTGTAGAAGTTCTCAACGCTTTTTGCGCTGGTTCGCAGGAGTTTTTGGCTATAAAGACCGTGGCTGATCAGCCATCGCCCTTTTTTTATCTCGACCTGATCAACCAGGTCGCTGCTGCTCAAGTTGTGATTTCCGGTAAACGCAATTTCTGAAACTGAATATTTGCGCCCTTTATTGATTTGAAATGTGAGAATGGTTCTTCCATTCTGCTGCTGCGAATTCGTGCTCACCTTGGCTTCGAAGTAGCCTTTGCGCTCGAAATAATCCTGCAGATTACGCCGGCTTTCTTCGATGATGTCGGGGTCAACCGACCCCTCGTCATAAATGGAAATCAATTTTTTCCTTTGGCGGCCGGATTGAAAGGGAATCCACGAGAGCCTTGCGCCCACAACTCGAATCTCTACCACAGGTCCTGTATCAACATTAATGGCGACGTCAGCCCGATTTGTGTCTGGGTGATATTCCGGAGGACCGATGACGATCTTGTTGGCCGGATATTTTTCCTTTGCCAATTCTTTGCGCAGCAGAGCAGTTGCCGCCTGAATCCTTCTTGGTGAATACGGCTTCCCGCGCTTCAGAAGTGCCCCGGTAAAACGGGCACGCAAAGAGCGCATTGCGGCTACTAATCGGCGATCCTCCGCTGGTGTCGATCCCCTTACTTCCACTTTTCCGATGTGCGCGTGCTTGCCCGGTTGGACATGAAATGTGACATGTGCCAGTTGGTTCGCATCATCGAGTTGAACGTCGGTATGCACCTTGACCTGAAAGAAACCGTAGTCCTGGAAAAATTTCACCAGCGCTGACTCGGCGGTCGCCAATTGACTCTGCTGATACGTGGTTTGGTCAGGCAAATTCACAACCTGCAGCAATCGCGAATAAGCGAAGTACTTGGTCGCGCCCGGAAACTGCAGCATGCCAACGTAGTAAGAAGGTTGCAGCACGAATGTGAGCTTGAGACCAGCTGGGTCGGGTCGGACTTTTAGTTCAACTTTGCTGAAGGCGCCAGTCCGATTCAGAGCGTCGATGCTTTCTTTCACTTTCTGGTTAGAGAACAGCTCGCCGGCCTTTTGCACGATGAACTTGCGGTAGGGCTCGATGTCCAAATGGGGATTCGCGGTCAGCTCAACCGACCCAACTTTTTGGCCTTCATAGGAGGGGGGCGGGTTACTGGCCTTGGTTTGACCATACCCCGGCAGGGAAGCAGAAATCCACAAAATCCCGAGGATCATCCAGCGCATGGTGAGTGCTCAGCGGGGTGTCTTATACAGAAAACTTTGCCCGCGGCCAGTTGGGTTCTGATGCATGGCGGAAAACGTGAGATGTCCTATTTACCCGTGCATTTTCTTTGAAATGTGAGCACCTGGAGAACAGAAAACGTCAGATCCTACTCTGGAATACAGCTTTGTTTTAAAGGATGGCATCGAAGCCGTGGGGAATGAACTAGCTCCTAACGGTCGTGAACTCTCTAACCACTACGAAGTCATGAAATGCATCATTTTGCCTGGGACGGAAAACCGATGAAGCTCGTTATTTTCGGTCTCACCGTGAGCTCGTCTTGGGGTAATGGCCACGCCACATTGTGGCGCGGGCTTTGCAATGCACTGGCCCGTCAAGGGCATGACCTCACCTTTTTCGAGCGGGACGTTACGTATTATGCGAATCACCGCGATTTGGTAATGCCCGACACCTACAGACTGGTACTGTACTCGTCCTGGGCCGAAGCAGGGTCGCTTACAAAATCAGCCGTCTCTGAGAGCGATGTTGCCCTGGTTACATCCTATTGCCCAGACGCGCTCGCCGCATGCAGCTTGGTTCTTGAATCGAAGGCTCTGAAGGTTTTTTATCACCTGG
>Ga0209474_10005931_pt1 | contig 10353 bp, 4 predicted proteins | sample GraSoiAngelo_145_FD_185902 | JGI IMG/M metagenome (GOLD analysis project Ga0209474, IMG submission 185902) | Grasslands soil microbial communities from the Angelo Coastal Reserve, California, USA - 14_1009_05_20cm (SPAdes) (version 2) | ecosystem: Environmental > Terrestrial > Soil > Grasslands ... | reverse complement strand
CTCCGGAAAACAGCACTCACCGCCAGTACAACGCGCGTGTTGATTTCAACGCCACCAGCAAAGATCTCTTTGCCTTCAGCATGTACTACGTGCCGAATTCCAGCACAGGCATCAACGGAAATGGCAACCGATTGATGAACAAGTTTAATTCCACCTACAAAAATCGCGCTGCGACTTTCCTATGGGATCACACGTTCAGTCCGAGCTTGGTCAATGAAGCGCGAGTCAATGCCGCCGGTTGGCTCAATAAAGATCTTGATCAAAATCCCAATGCTCCCTGGGGATTACCGCAGGTAGGTGTTAATGCCATCGCTAACATTCCGTGTACCAACTGTGGCCCCAACGATTTTGCGGGGTGGGGCATTGGTTCATTCAATGGCTTCGACCAATGGACATATGCCGCAAAGGATGTGCTTACCAAGATCCATGGGGCACACACGATGAAGATGGGTGGAGAGTTCACTCGCCTGCTCTCGGTTGATGCGCCTTTCTGGGCCGACCGGCCGGGCTATCAATTTAACAACATCTGGGATTTTCTAAATGATGCGCCTGTAACGGAAAATGCCCAGTTCGATCCTCAGACGGGCATTCCGTCCGCATTGCGCAAGGACTTGCGATCAAATGTCATAGGTTTATTCTTCCAAGACAATTACAAGGTGAAACCGAATCTGACTATTACTGCCGGTCTACGGTGGGAATACTTCGGCCCAGTTTCTGAGATCAAGGGCAAGTTGGGCAACGTAGAGTTTGGAAGTGGCGCCAGCTTCTTCACCGATATGAGAATTCGTACTGGCGGCACCGAATTCAACGCGCAGAAAAGCAACTTCGGGCCGCAGCTTGGCTTTGCCTGGAGTCCCAAGGCGTTTGTAGGGCATGACTTTAGCAACCGGCTGGTTATTCGCGGCGGATTTGGAATTGCCTATAACGGGGTTTCTCAGTCAAACACTCTGGACACCAGGTTCAATCCACCATTCGTTGATAATGGGCAGACCTTTTCAGCAGCGGCGGGGAATCTCACGTACATCGACACATTCCCCGCTAACGTTCACAATCCCACTGGGTATGCCCCCAATCCGAATGCCATTCTGACCTTCGGACCGAATAATCTCCCAACCACCTGCTGCACCGACCTCACTGCATTTCCTGTGACCGAGCCTACCACTTACGAAATGCATTACTCGCTCAACACAGAATATGATCTCGGTCACAAATGGGTCGCAACTGTGGGATATCAGGGCAGCCAGACGCGTCACTTGACCGACCACTATAACCTCTACAATCCCGGTGCTGTCGTGGGGCTCATGTTCAATCCTCTGATCCACGGCGTCACCTTTTACGGAAACGATGGAAATGCGACCTTTAATGCTTTGTTGCTGGAAGCGAAACATACCTTTAGCCAGTCGTTCCTTTTGGACACGCAATATCGCTTAAGCCATACCATGGACCCGGGTTCAAACGCGTACATGGGACAGTTCTACCAATGGAACCTGAAAGAGATGTTCGGAAATGCCGATTACGATGTGCGGCACGCATTCAAGCTTTACGGAGTGTGGTCACCCACGATTTTCCATGGCAGTCATTCTTGGCTTGAGAAGGTCGCGGGGGGCTGGAGTGTCTCGGGGATTCTGAACCTGCATAGCGGTTTCCCATGGTCACCGCAATATCCGTTGGGTGAGATTAGCAACGGATTTGATCCGGTATACAGCCTGGGACAGTTCGCTGGCGGCAGTTCGTCAGATTCTGGAGTAAGCGCCCTGCTCCCAGCAGCCTATGCAGGTGGCTTCAACACGAGTGCCCGCAGCAGCAAGTCCTACGATGCAACCTCGCTTTTTACTCAGCCGACGCTTGTACCGGGAACTTTGTTTACATGTCTGTTTCCAAATCCACCCCTGGCGCAGTGCCCACTTGGACAGCAGGGATTTGGACCCGTACCTAGTCTTCCAGGGACTCGCCGCAACTCCTTTTACGGGCCCGGATACTTCGATGTGGACGCCACCCTGAGCAAGCAATTCGGGTTGCCAACCTTACCCCTGCTCGGAGAAAACGCAAATATCGAATTCCGAGCTAACTTCTACAACCTGACGAACAAGCTTAACCTTTGGAATCTCCAGACCGACATCGCGGCATGCGGGGCACCGCCTTGCAACGGGCATCTTGGGGAGGCTCAACAGTCTCTGGGCGCACGCGTCATCGAAATGCAGGCGCGGTTTAGCTTCTGAGGTCGCCGGCATAAACTGAGATCGGCGCCTTCGCTTTTGTCTAACATCGCTGCCACCGAGAAAGCCGCAAAGCTGACTCGTTGGCAGTTTTGTGTTTAGACTATTCGAGTGCTGACGTTGCGTATCTGGGTTGCGACAGGCCATGGTTTTCGATTTTCAAGCCACTCTCTGATCTTGTCTGCTGTTGTATTCCTGTTTCTGATGGCATGCGACGCCAAGGCAGAAACCAAGTCTTCTCCGAAGACGTTCACTGCTCTTTCTAAGCAAGCCGCCGAAGCTCGCGATGCCAACCGGTTGGACGATGCTGTAAAACTCTACACTCGTGCTTTGGTGCTCCGGCCAACATGGCAGGAGGGCTGGTGGTCGCTGGGCACAATTGAGTACGACCAGGATCGTTACGCACAAGCTGCAGTGGATTTTGCGAGAGTGATTGCCTTGAACTCCACGAACGGTACAGCCCACGCGATGCTCGGCCTTTGTCAGTTCGAATTGGGCCAAGATGCACCTGCGCTGAAGAACTTGCTTGCAGCTGAGAAACTGGGAATCATCAAGGATGAGCAGTTGCGTAACGTCGCCGTATATCACCTCGGCTTGCTGGAGTTGCGGGGGCGAAAATTCGGCGATGCAAAAGAAACGCTGGATCAGCTGGCGAAAAGACGCGTTACTACGCCGGAATTGATCACCGCGCTTGGACTGTCGGTGCTTCTGGTCACGCCGGAGGATGCTCCCCAGCAAGGCACACCCGGCGCCACCGTGGTTGGGAGCGCGGGCGAGGCCGAATCGCTCCTGGAGGCTAGGGATTTCGACGAGGCGAAAAAGAGGTATGCAGAGCTGACAAGAGAATTTCCAGACTATCCTAACTTACACTTCGCGTTTGGAAGGTTGCTGTTGGAAATGAATGAGACCGATGAAGCCATCCAAGAGTTTCAGCGGGAATTGAAGCGCGATCCCAAGAATGTGAATTCAATGCTGGAAATCGCCGCGGTGCGCTACCACGTGGACTCGCAGGATGGGTTGAGCTATGCGGAGGAAGCAGTGAAGCTTTCGCCACGGCTGCCGTTCGCCCACTATCTGCTTGGACTGCTACGCCTAGACACGGGAGACGCTTCGGGTGCCGTTCCTGAGCTCGAAATCGCTCAGAAGGCGTTTCCTAAAGAATCGCGCGTCTACTTCTCGCTGGGAAACGCGTATTCCCGGATTGGCCGTAAAGCAGACGCAGCAAAGGCCCGCGCAGAATTTTCAAGGTTGGATGCACAGGAAGTAAAACAGCGGGGCGCAACGTTGTACAGTGAGCGGCCGCCCGGTCTTTCCCCAGGGCAACTGCGAACCCTCGAAAAGGAAAATTCCCGCCCGTGAAATTGCACCCGACTTCCTTTCCCGCCAGGGCTGAAGCGAAAGCTAAGTGGGGCTTTACACGGCGAGACTTGTTGCGCGCCTTGAGCACCACCTTGTGCGCGTCGGGCAGTTACGCGCTCATAGGCGACCTGGCTTCTGTAGCACAGCTAGCCGCAAGGACTAACGACAGCGAGGAAACAAAACAGGCGTTATTTGAGGAAGTGCCGCCGACCAGAAGCGGAATCACTTGGCGCCATGTGAATGGGCGCTCGACGAACTACTACCTGCCGGAAACGACGGGAGCGGGCTGCGCATTTCTCGACTACGACAATGATGGCTGGATGGATATTTACCTGGTTAACAGCGGGCGCTGCGATTTTTATGATCCACAGCCACCGCTGCGCAACGCATTGTACAAGAACAATCGCGATGGCACCTTCACAGACGTGACGGAACAAGCGGGAGTTACAGGCGGCGGATACGGGATGGGAGCGGCTGTTGGTGATTACAACGGTGACGGCTATCCCGATTTATACGTGACGCAATATGGGCGGTGCATTTTGTACCGGAATAACGGCGACGGCACGTTCTCCGATGTAACTGACAAAGCGGGTGTGGCAGCGCCAGGCTGGGCTTCGAGTGCGGTGTGGTTCGATTACGATAATGACGGCCGGCTGGATCTGTTCGTTTGCCGTTTTGGCGACTTTGGCAAATCGAAGAACAAGTATTGCGAGAACGCGGAAACTGGCGAGCGCTCGTATTGCATCCCGAGCGTCTACCCGCGGGTTCGCAGCTGGCTGTTTCACAACAATGGCGACGGAACATTCAAGGACGTTTCCCAGGAATCCGGAATCGCCAAATCCTTGGGCAAGTCCTGGGGTGTGGTGGCGACCGACATCAACAACGATGGATGGATGGATTTGTTTGTAGCCAACGATACGGTGGAGAATTTTCTGTTCCTGAATAAGAAAAACGGAAAATTCGACGATATCGGCTTGCAAGGCGGCGTGGCATTCAGCCAAGAAGGGCGGCCACGCTCCGGAATGGGTGTGGACTCGGCAGATTTTGATCAAGATGGCTGGCAGGATCTTTTTGTCACGAACGTAGACCAAGAGATGTATTCCATATACAGGAACAACCACGATCAGACGTTCGACGACCTGACTGGGCCGATGGGCATTGGCCGGATTACCCGTTTGATGAGTGGTTGGGGCTTGAAATTTTTCGACTACGATAATGACGGCAACACCGATCTGTTTGTCGTGAACGGCCATCCGGATGACAAGATCGAACAGCATTCCAGCCGTGTCACGTACAAAGAGCCCTTGCTCCTGTTTCGCAACACAGGGAACCGCTTCGAGAATGTCAGTGCTTCTGCTGGCCCGGCGTTTGCGCAAAACTTAGCGGGCCGCGGTTTGGCGATAGGTGATTTTGATAACGACGGTGCCGTCGACGCCCTGGTTACTGGCAATGGTGAGGTGCCTTTACTGCTAAAAAATGTCGCAGCCATTCGAAATCATTGGTTGGGAGTGCGACTAATCGGGAAAAAAGCAAATCCCGACGCCATTGGTGCGCGTATTACCTGGACCGCAGGGGACCTTAGACGAAGCCGTCTTAAAGTCGGCGGCGGCAGCTATCTGTCGTCGCATGACCCGCGTGAGGTATTGGGGATTGGCGCACATCTAAAGATCGATAGCCTGGAAATTAAATGGCCGCAACCGAGCGGGAAAGTCGAGACCTTCACCGATCTACCGATCGACCGATACATAACAATCGTAGAAGGAGCGGGAATTAAGTAGGCGGATTGTCAGAGAACCAGTTTCCCCGTCAGATCCTGTGGAACGGAGATCCCAGGAGTAATCGCAGTCTGGCCAGCGTAGAAGTGCTCGAGCTTAGGAAGTTTCTCCAAAAGTGGGAGCGCAGCCGCCGTCACCCCTGTGCCGTAGACATTTAGCGACTGAAGCTGATTGCAGGCATTGAGGGCTTTGATTGTCCTGTCCGTGATCTTCGTCTGGGCTAAGCGCAGAACGCGCAGGTGCGTCATCGCGGCGATTGCGGGAGCGGCGCGGTCCGTGATTGCTGTTCGGGAAAAGTCAGCGACGGTGATGTGGTCAGCTACTGGGGCGAACGCTTGTAAGTCGGCGTCGCCAAATTTCGTTCCCAGCAGCGAGGCATTCAAAACCAGATCGGCCGAGCCCCGGGACTCATAATCAAGGATGTTGGGAAATTTATCTTGCAGTTGCGCAATGGCAGCTGCGATTTTTTCACGTGCCTTCGCAACTGCCACGCGATCAATTTCCGGGAAAGAGACCTGGATCGGAGCCGCGGCAACCGAACCTCCAGCAGGTAGATTCTTGATAGCATCCTGCGGAAGAGCGCCGGAGGCGCCTGCCCCGATCCATAACTCAATTAGTTTTAGCTGATCCGGCGGAACAGGCTGTTTCTTACCCTTTGGCATGAAGTCGTCCTGGTCAGGTGACAGTGTAATTCGCCGAAACAAATCGCTCCCCCGCGCGTTTCCCTCTTTTAAAACTGCGCCGTGTTTTCCCCCTCGCATCAGCCATCCGTAGGAGTCGAGACGTAAGCCGCTTTTTTGTTTCTTTGGGCCGTGGCAAGTCACGCAACGCTCTGTAAAAATCGCTTGCACGCGCACCGCATAAAAACTGTCCGCAGTTGCTTGCGCTAAAGGCTTGTAGTCCGGTAACCCAATCGCATGGCGCAAAGGTGAAGGCATGTACTCCGTAAAGTGTTCTTCACCTTGGGAAATCTGCCCTCCTCGATACCCTGTCCAGGAGACGAGAAGAACGCCGACGGTCAACCCAGCCGCATAGTACTTTTCGGCGTTCGGTTCGGCGATCCATCCGCGCAGTATCCAGCACAGCCAGCAAACCGCCGTTAACGTAACGCCACCCCACATGTGCTGAGTCACGAGCTGACCCGAATAACCTCCGGTGTGTGCCAAACACCAGCCGAGAAAGGCGGCAACTGTGGCGGCCATGGTCGCGAGGCCAAGAACGAAGCCCGATGAAAGGCGCAAGTAGGAAAATCGCTCAAACCTGCCAACAACTTCCAGCACTGGCACCAGAAGGATCAGCGCGATTGGGAAGTGAACGATAAGCGGATGGAAACGCCCGATGAATTGCACCCATTGGGCCCCTTCTTTACCTTCCGGCGGCAAGAACATAACCAGTATCACTATCAGCAGAATCGGAGAGAACGAGACCAGAATCGAGCGATAACGACCAGCGCAAAGGGAACTCCCCATTGTCATGAGTGAAGGTAACCTCGGAAGTTGGCAGGCCCACAGATCGCAAGTTTGCTCATGCCAGGATTTCCCCGATCACCCGCGCTGGTTTCACACTGGTCAGCTTCTGCTCCAGCCCTTGGAATGAATACGTCAGCTTGTGATGGTCGAAGCCCAGCATGTAAAGCATAGAGGCGTGCAGGTCGCGAATATCCACTGGGTTCTGCACGATCTCGTAGCCCATTTCGTCGGTCTGACCATGAGTGATTCCGTGCTTCACTCCCCCGCCGGCGAGCCAGATTGTGAAAGCACCGGGATTATGATCGCGGCCGATATACTTCATCTCCTGACCATTGCGGTTTTCGCGCATCGGTGTGCGGCCAAATTCTCCACCCCAGACCACAAGCGTGTCCTCGAGCAAGCCGCGCTCTTTCAAGTCAGCTAGCAGTGCGGCAGTAGGTTGGTCCACCTCGCGGCAACGGTCAGCAAATCCGAGATTCAATGCTTCCTTGGCATCCGCCCCATGCGAGTCCCATCCCCAGTGGTAAAGCTGAATGAAACGCACGCCGCGTTCCGCGAGACGACGCGCCACCAAACAGTTATTCGCGAACTCCGCTCCTGCGGGCTTGCAACCATATTTCGTGCGAACCGATTCTGGTTCTTTGCTGATGTCCATGGCGTCGGTCGCATCCATTTGCATCCGGAAGGCCATCTCGTATTGCGCGATGCGTGTCACCGTCTCTGGATTGCCGAATTCAGCGTGCGTCTGCCTATCGATATCGTCAATCGCATCCAGCATCGTGCGTCGCAGGGCGCGATCAACCCTCGGAGGATTATTCAGGTACAACACCGGCTCTCCATGTGAGCGGCACTGCACTCCTTGATAAACGCTCGGGAGGAAACCCGAACTCCACAGCTGTTTGCCGCCATCCGGCGACTTACCTCCCGACAGAAGAACGATAAATCCCGGCAGGTTCTGGTTCTCCGTTCCCAAACCGTAGAGCACCCACGATCCAAATGAGGCATAGCCGAGCCTCGGATTGCCGGTATGCACCAGCAGTTGCGCGGGGGCATGGTTGAACTGGTCAGTCCGCATGGATTTAATGAAGCAAATGTCGTCAATATGCTCTGCGATGTGCGGCAAGCGGTCCGAGATCCATTGCCCGCTCTGCCCAGTCTGCTTGAACGGATACTGTGAACCTAGAAGTTTGGGCACGCCACTGATAAATGCGAAACGCTTGCCTGCCAAAAAAGATGCAGGACAGTCCTGACCGTCGAGCCGCTTCAGTTCAGGCTTGTACTCGTAAAGTTCCAGCTGACTCGGAGCTCCCGCCATGTGCAAATAGATCACACGCCTCACCTTCGCCGGAAACTGTGGAGGCAACGGTGACAGCGGTGTTGTGGCGTTACGCGCAAACGACAGGGTCGACTTTTCAGCCTGGCTCTCATTAGCGGCGGCATAGTTCGCGAGCGATGCTCCGAAAACGAGCGACCCCATCCCGCTGCCGAGTGACCGCAGAAAATGACGGCGCGTCTGCGCTTGCAGAATCGCCACCTGAAGTTCGGAATTAGCCATAAAAACTCACCTTGTCAATGCCGCATCTAGATTGAGCAGAACGCTGGCGACCGCTGTCATCGCCGATTGATTCTTGCCGGGATTCTCCTTCAGCTCTGCTGATGCTCTGACTAACCTCGCTCCTCGTGAGGCGCCGGAAGCTTTCGCATAAAGCCGGCGCATGGTTGCGAGCTCATTTTCTGTCAAGTCGCGCGACAGTACTAAGCGCGCGCCAAACTGGATACGCTCGTCAAGATTCATGGACGCCTTTGTCATGCGACCTGCCAGCGCCTCGGAAGCCTCCGCATAGACGGGATCGTTCAGCGTCACCAACGCCTGAAGCGGAGTATTCGTAGGGATGCGGCGCGCCAGGCTTGTGTCATGATCCGAGGCGTCGAAGGTGAGAAAGCTTGGGTATCCGGCCGTTCGCTTGATGTATGTGTAAACCGCGCGTCGATAGCGACCTGGTCCCTTCGCGTCAATCCATTTACTGTCGTTGTAAACCGAGTTCCAGACCCCGGCAGGCTGCGGCGGCATTACGGGAGGTCCGCCCATCTTCAGATTTAGAAGTCCGCTTGCCATGAGCGCCTGATCGCGGACCATTTCTGCGGTGAGACGCTGCTGTGGCCCGTGAGCGAGCAAGCGATTCCGTGGGTCTCTTTCGTTGAGTTCAGGTGTTGTCCTGCCGCTTTGTCGATAAGCCGCACTGAGCACCAGCTCGCGCAACAGGGCCTTCATATCCCAATGAAGATCCTTCTGAAAATGAAGTGCAAGCCAATCGAGCAGCTCAGGATGACTCGGTTCTTCCCCAACGCTACCGAAATTCTCGAGCGTTTCGACGATGCCGGTACCAAACAATTGCTCCCAGTAGCGATTCACCGCAGTACGCGCGGTGAGAGGCTGCCCCGGAGAAAAGAACCAGCGCGCGAGCGTCAACCGGTTGCGGGGCTCGCCAGCAGGAAGCGCCGGAAAGATCCTTGGCACATCGGGAATAAGGGCCGGGCCGATTTTGGTAAGGAAATTACCGCGCTCGAACTCGAGAGTCTTACGAAGTGCATATGCCGGCTGTTCGGCCATTACAGGAGTCTCAATCGCTGGAATTTCTTCCAGCTGCTTTTGCAGCTTTGTAATCCGGGCGATGTTGCCGTTATAGCCGGAGTCCGCACTGAGTTCCGTCCAATGGGGATCACCGCTCGCAAATATCCTCGAACGCCTGATCAGCGACGGTTTACTGGCAATGCTGTCAACCTGCGTGAGCAAAATCTTTATGTAGCTGCCGTCGGCGAGCTGAATTGGCGAAGCTGGGACCGCAACCATCCAACGGTTCTGGAACAAACTGGGATCGGACGAAAAGCCTCCAGTCGCCGCGTCTTCTTTATGTTCCGAGTTCGCTTTGACAGCCCTGGTCACCGCGGCCGAAAGATTCGTCTCGGAGTCTGGGACAAAATTGTGGAAGCCAATCTTGCTTGCATGGCCGTTGGGCCCAACGATCCACGCGTCCACTTTATTTACGATAAAACCCAGTTCCGGAGTGTGCCGGGACGTCTCAGAATTACCGGGAAACACTTCGATCCGCAACGCCGTTAACTTCGGCACGGTTGTGCTTACCTTGATTTCATAAACCGATTTTCCCGGCGTAGTCGCAGCTGCCGCGAACTCGCCACCGTGGACTTGAAAGACTACCGGCCTGACCTTAGCTCTCGCGGCGGCAAGCTTCCTCTCTTCGGCGATGGCCTTGGCCAATTCCTTAAGTTCCTTCGCCCGGTCTTTGAGCTCCTTCCCTTCAGGCTCTTTGCCCGGCAGTTTACTCCCTCGCAATTCGTGGAGTTGGCGTTCCAGTTGAACGATCTCCCAACGCAACGCGGGCGCTTCACTGGCGGTTGCCGACGTGACTTTTACGGGCAACCATTGAGTCTCATTTTCCAAATCCCGGCTTGCCTCAACCACCGACGTCGTCACTCCCGCAATTTCCTGCTGCAATTGCGCCGCTTCCGGATATC
>Ga0209474_10005930_pt1 | contig 10353 bp, 10 predicted proteins | sample GraSoiAngelo_145_FD_185902 | JGI IMG/M metagenome (GOLD analysis project Ga0209474, IMG submission 185902) | Grasslands soil microbial communities from the Angelo Coastal Reserve, California, USA - 14_1009_05_20cm (SPAdes) (version 2) | ecosystem: Environmental > Terrestrial > Soil > Grasslands... | reverse complement strand
TTCCCGCGGCGTTCGGACCTACCAGCGCGGTGACCGAGCCGGTCGGCACCTCGAGCGAGCAGTTCCGAAGAGCCCAGTTCGAGCCGAAGCGTTTGCCGAGCGCGGTCGTCTGGAGTGGGGAAACGCTCATGCGGCCTCCTCAAAAAAAGCTGCCTGGAGCGCGGCGGCGACGAGCGCGTGAATCGACTCCTCGTCGAGCCCGGCGCTGCGCGCACGATCGATCCACTTCACCAGGGCCGAGCGCAGCGCCTCGAAGTTCCCCGGCTCCGACGCGGTCACGTCCGTCGAGACGAACGTGCCCTGGCCGCGGCGACCGTCGACGAGGCCCTCGCGATCGAGCTCGCGGTAGGCCTTGAGCACCGTGTTCGGGTTGATCGCCAGCTTCGCGACAACCTCCTTCACCGTGGGCAGTTGGTCGCCGGGCTGCAAGATGCCGAGCCGCAGCGCCTGCCTCACCTGGTGGACGAGCTGGAGGTACGTGGGGACCCCGGAACGCGAGTCGAGCCGGAACTCGATCATCGCCGCGGCTCTTTATCTAGTGCCATAGTTAATTGGGCTTTTAGCACTTGGCGGGACCGCCGTCAAGCGCGCTCGTTCCGATCGAGCTCTACGACACCCCGCTGCCCGGCCCGCTGGTCGACCACTCCGCGAGCTCGAACCAGTGCGTCTCGCGCAGCGCCTCCGCGACCTGGGGCTCGGTGTGCGCGGCGTAGAAGACGTGGCGGTCGAGGTCGCAGCAGATCGCGATCGCGCTCAGCGGGACGTTCGGCAGGTTGACGAGCGCCTCGGCCGGCAGGCGCGCCTCTGCGACGGTGTAGTGCTTGAACTGGAGATCCGGCGCGAGCTCCATCAGGAGCGGCCAATCCGGACAGGTCCTCGAGCTCATCCGCTCGACCACCGGCCCTCGAGGCGGAGCACGCCGCGATCGGTGCCCTCGGCCCACACGACGAACGTGGCGGCCTCGTCGAGCCAGTGGTAGAGGTGCTCGCCACTCGCGTCCGAGAGGCCGAAGCGGAGGTGGAAGCGTCCGTCTGCGAGCGGCAGCTCCGGGACGTCGAACCGGAGCGTGCACTCGCCCGCGCCGTCGAAGCCGAGCGCGCCGGTGTCCTGAGAGGCGGACGCGAGCAGGAGGTTCGACTCGTCGCGCAGCTCGTAGCGGAGTCGCGGCGGCGGGATCGGCGCATCCGCGACGATCCGGAGCCGCACGCCGAGCGGCTCGCCCGAGCCGAACTGATGGCGCTCGTCGCCGTCGCCGCCAGTCAGGACGACCGATGCGATCCGGGCCTCACGGCTCCCCCACTCGCGCAGGCCGGCACCGCGTTCGGCCGGGTCCTGCTCGTCGGCGAGGAGCGAGTGGTAACGGACGATCGCGTCGCGCGTGGGCCCGTCGAATGCGACGGAGCCCTCGCGCAGCAGCACCGCGCGCTCGCAGAGCCGCTCGACGGAAGCCGCGTCGTGGGAGACGAAGACGATCGTGCCGCCGCGCTGCTTGAACTCGAAGATCTTGCCGAAGCACTTGCGCTGGAACGCCTCGTCCCCGACGGCAAAGACCTCGTCGAGGAGCAGGACGTCCGACTCGAGGTGAGCCGCGATCGCGAACCCGAGGCGCATGTACATCCCGGACGAGTAAGTCCGGACCGGCAGGTCGACGAACTCCTCGAGGCCCGCGAACGCAATGATCTCGTCGAGCTGCCGGCGGATGTACTCGCGCTTGAGCCCGAGGATCGCTCCGTTCAGAAAGACGTTCTCGCGGCCGGTGAAGTCGGGGTGGAAGCCGGCGCCGAGCTCGAGGAGCGAGCCGACGCGGCCGCCGACGGAGACGCGCCCCGAGGTCGGCTTCATGATCCCCGCGAGAAGACGCAGCAAGGTCGTCTTGCCCGAGCCGTTGCGCCCCACGAGCCCGATCGCGCTGCCCGGCTCGACCCCGAACGAGACGCTCCGGAGCGCCCAGACGTCGCGCCCGCGGGAGTCCCGGCGCGACAGAACGAGATCCTTCAGCGTGCGCCCCTGCCGGGGGTAGACGCGAAAGCGCCGCGACGCGCGCTCGACCGAGATCTGGCCGGGGATCACCCCGCCGACGGTACCGAAAGGGCTCCCCGGACCAGGCTCGCGAGGACGCGGATCATCGGCGGCTCGGCGTTCGGCATCTCGATCCGCTCGAGGCGCATCCCGAGCTCGCTCGCGCGCTCCCGCGCCTCCGTGTCGAGGTCCCAGCGGATCTCGAGGTGGTCGGCGACGAATCCGACTGGGCAGACGAGGACATCGCGGACGCCGCGTGCTTGCAGGTCGGCAAGGTGGTCGAGGATGTCGGGCCCGAGCCACGGCTCGCCGGTCTCCGACTCGCTCTGGAAGGAGAACGACCAGTCTCCGGCGTCGAGCCCGGCGCGCTCGGCCACAAGACGCGACGTCTCGAGGAGCTGATCCTTGTAGGGGTCGCCTTCGGCCAGGATCCTCTCGGGAAGCGAGTGCGCGGTGAAGACGACGTGGCTCGTCGTGCCGCGGACGCGATCGGCGAGGAGCTCGACGAAGCCCTCGTCGTCGTGCCAGCTCTCGACGAAGGCGAGGTCGGCCCGGCCCGCGAGCGCGTCCTCGAGCTGCTGCCGGTAGCCCGCGATCGAGAGGCGGGAGTAGTGAGGCGCAAGGACGAGGCCGACGACGGTGTCGGCGCCCGTCTCGAGGGCGCGCGCAGCCGCGTCTGCGATGCGCGGCGTCCAGTGCTTCATGCCTGTGAAGACGGGGATGTCGCCGCCGAGCTCCCGCTCGAGCGCCGCGCGCGTCTCCTCGGTGATCGCGTTGAGCGGCGAGCCGTCCTCGATCCCGAGCCGCCGGTAGCGCTCCACGAGGTCGTCGAGAAGCTCGGGCCGGATCGGCCGCCCCCCCCGGATGTCGGCGTAGTACGCCGGCACATCCGCGAGCCGCTCGGGGCTGCCGTAGGCCATCAGGACGACCGCGGTTTTCACGCGCGGGACGCTAGCGCAGCCACGGCGAGCGACGGCGCGCGCCTCTAGGTGACCTCGTCGAGATAGTCGATCCGGAGCGAGGATGCGTCAACGCCGGCCCGCGCCACGTCGTAGTCGGCGACTCGGTGGTAGACGAAAGCGGATGTCATGTACCCCTCCCTTGAAGCGAGTTCTGAGCACCCCGAGACCTTTCCCGGACCGGCACCTGCGAACGCTCGTGGACGAGCTCCCGGAGCCGGCCGAGGACGTCCGGGTCGGTGAGCGGGAGCACACCGTGGCCGAGGTTGAAGACGTGGCCCGGCCGGCCGCCGGCTCTCGCCAGCACGTCCAGCGTCGCCGCCTCGACGCGTTCCCACGGGCCGAGGAGCACCGCCGGATCGAGGTTCCCCTGGACACCGCGCTCCTGCCCCACATCGGCCCAGCCTCGGTCGAGCGGGACGCGCCAGTCGAGGCCGATCACGTCCCCGCCGGCCTCGGCCATCGAGCGCAGAAGCGCAGCTGTCCCCGTCCCGAAGTGGATCGTGGGCGCATCCGCGACCGCGGCCAGGATTCGCGCCGAGTACGGCCCCACGAACTCCTCGTAGTCGGCGACCGAGAGCGCGCCGACCCACGAGTCGAACAGCTGGATCACGTCCGCCCCGGCCGCGACCTTCGCGCTCACGTACGCTGCGAACTGCGCCGCGAGCTTGTCCATGAGCGCGTGCCAGAGCTCGGGCTCGCGGTACATCATCGCCTTGACCTTCAGGAACTCCCGGCTCGGCCGGCCCTCGACGAGATAGCCGGCGACGGTGAACGGCCCGCCGCAGAACCCGACCACCGCCTGGTCCGGCCGTAGCTCCGAGCGCACAAGCCGTACCGCCTCGAGGATCGTCGGCACGGACTCCTCGGGCTCGGTCACCTGCAGCCGCTCGACGTCTGCGGCCGAGGCGACCGGCCGCTCGACCACCGGCCCAACGTTCTCGACGAGCTGGACGTCGACGCCCATCGCGAGCACCGGGAACATGATGTCCGTGAACATCACCGCCGCGTCCACGTCGTGACGCCGCACCGGCTGGAGCGTCACCTCGGCGCAGAGCTCGGGCTCGGCGACGATCTCGAAGAGGCCGTAGCGCTCGCGGATCTTCCGGTACTCGGGGAGCGAGCGGCCCGCCTGGCGCATGAACCACACGGGCGTCCGCTCGGCCGGCTCCAGCCGGCAGGCACGCACGAGGAGCGGCTCGGACATAGCCTTCAAGCCTAGATGGAGGCGGCGGGCGACCACCCTGTGCCGAGCGGGCCGCTCGCGGTTCGCTGGCTCGCCTACGAGCTCCCGCCGGTGCGCGCGGGAGCGCTCTCGCGCCCGCGGGTGGCGCTCGAGAATGCCGGCACCGCCGCGTGGGTCCCGACCGGCCCGCGCCGCGTCTGCCTCGCCTACCACTGGCTCGACGAGCTCGGGAACCCGATCGTCTGGGACGGGCTCTGGACGGCGCTTCCGCACGAGGTGCAGCCGGGAGGTCGCACCGAGACCGAGCTGACCCTCCGAGGCCCCGTCCCGCCCGGCCGCTACCGACTCGCGGTCGACCTCGTCGCCGAGGACCGCTACTGGTTCACCGAGGTCGGGAACGCGCCGCTCGAGCGCGAGGTCGAGGTCGAGCCTCGGATCGAGCGGCGGGCGCTGGCGGTTCGCGGTGCCGATTCCGGTGTGCTCGACGGCCTCGAGGAGCCGCTCGTCCCGGAAGACGAGGCCGAGGCGATCGCCTACCTCGGGCCGGGAGTCGTCCCGGCGCCGGACTGGTCACGCCGCGTCCTCGACGCCCACGCCGAGGGCTACGCCGTCGTCGGCGGCTCGATCGACGCGGGCGGCGGCGTCCTGCGGCGCACGCCTCGCGCACTCGCGCCCTACGCCCCCGGCACGGGCCGCAATCCTGCATTCGTCCATCCACTCCTCTGCCCGTCGGTCGTGCGCGGCGTCCAGCCCGAGTGGGTCGAGGAGGTCGAGGGGCTTCCCGCCGCAAGACCGCCCGCCGACGAGCCGTGGCTCTACGACGGCCGAATCGAGCTCAGAGCTCAACCGCGATCTGATCGTCGACGCGGCTGAAGAGGAACGCGCCGAACGCGAGCGCGATCACCGCCGCCGCGCACAGGTAGAGCGCGTCCACCGCTCGCGGCACGCGCCCGAAGAAGAGCGGATCGCGAATCGCGTCCACCGCGGGGGTGACGAAGTTCACGTAGTGGAGGACGCGGACGAGCCCGTGGTAGTTGTGGAACGCGCTCGGGATCCAGAGGATCGGCGTGAGGAAGAACCACGGCAGGAGCAGCGCTCCGATCAGGTGCTCGACGTCGCGGAACACGACGTTCGCTGAGGCCAGCGCGAGCGCGAGACCGCTCGTCATGCACACGAGCGCGAACGCGAGCGGGATCGCGAGCCACTCGGTCGCGCGCACGCGCGGGAGGAGCGCGAAGTTCAGGACGAGCAGGACGACGAGCATCACGCCGAAGCTGACGAGGTTCGTCGCGACGACCGAGAGCGGCACGAGCTGGCGCGGGAAGCGCGTCTTCCGGATCAGGTTGGCGTTGTCGAGCATGCTCCGCGACGCCGCGTGGATCGAGGTGGAGAAGAAGATCCAGATCGCGAGCCCCGAGAGCAGGAAGAGCGCCGGGTGGTCGACCGGTATCGCCTTCCAGAGGAGCGAGAAGACGAGCAGGTAGATCCCGAGCAGGACGAGCGGGTTCACGAGCGACCACGCGACGCCGAGGACGGTGCCCTTGTACTTCGCCTGGAGGTCGCGCCGGAAGAGGTTCCCGAAGAGCTCGCGGTACCGGAAGAGGTCTGCGTAGACGGCCACGGCCGTGGCAAGTGTAGGCCGGGGCGGCGGCTACCCTCGGCGACGAGCCTCTGCGTAAACAAGTCGCTAACAGCCCCCGGTTACCCTTCGCGCGTCCATGACTGCAGCCGTCGTGACGGTCGCGGTGCCGGCAACCGCGCTCGCGATCGTCCTCCTTCTTCGCTCGCCTCTCGCGCGCCGCCTCGTCTCCGCACCGCGGGACGACCGCTGGCACGAACGGAACACGCCGTCGCTCGGCGGGGTCGCCATCTTCGCCGGGATCGTCGCCGCAGTCGGCGCCACGGTCGCTGCCGGCGGCGTCCACGGCTCGCGCGAGCTCCTCGGCATCCTGGGCGGCTGCGCGATCGTCTTCGGCGCGGGCCTCGTGGACGACCTCCGCTCGCTGCCGCCCGTGGCCAAGATCGGCAGCCAGCTCGTCGCCGCGGCGCTCGTGCTCTCGACCGGTCTCTCCGTCCAGATCGTCGGGAACGACGTGCTCGCGGTCGCGATCGCGCTCGTATGGCTCGTCGGGATGACGAACGCCTTCAACCTGCTCGACAACATGGACGGCCTCGCGGCGACGCTGGCCGCGATCGGCTGCGCTTACTTCGCGATCGACGCCGTGACGACGCACCCGAACCGCACGGTGCTCGTCCTCTCGCTCGCGGTCGGGCTCGCGTGCCTCGGGTTCCTGCCGTTCAACCTCCGCCCCGGCCGGCCGGCGGCCGTGTTCATGGGCGACTCCGGGAGTCAGGCGCTCGGGTTCGCGCTCGCCTCCCTCGGTCTCGCCGCAAGCTGGAAGGCGGCCGGCACGACCGTCGCGACGCTGCTCCTTCCGATCCTCGTCCTCGCGATCCCGATCCTCGACACGACGCTCGTGACGATCGTACGGATCGTCGAGGGCCGGCCGATCTCGCGCGGCGGCCGCGACCACACCTCGCACCGGCTCGTCTACCGCGGCCTGTCCGAGAGGCGCGCGGTCGTCCTGCTCGCCGTGGTCGCGGCGGCGATCGGAGCGACGAGCCTCGCCTACAACATCGTCGACGACCCGCGGCTGACGATCGCCGGCGTCCTCCTGACCTTCGCCCTGCTCGTCCAGTTCGCGAGCTTCATCTCGGACGTCGAGCGCGGCGGCGGACGCATAGCGAGCTTCGCCGTGCGGACACGCCGGCTCGTCGAGCTGATCGTGGACGCGGCGTTGATCGCCGCGGCCTTCACGGCCTCCTACCTCCTGTTCGTCCAGGGAAGCGGCACGCCCTATCAGCGGCACATCTTCATCGTGACGCTGCCGGTGCTCCTCGCGGCGCGCTTCGCTCTGTTCATGCCGTTCGGGCTCTACCGCGGTGTATGGCGCTATGCAGGGGCGCGCGAGGCGACGGCCACGATCGGCGCCGTCGTGACCTCCGAGGCGCTCGCCTACGCGTTCATCTGGGCGACGCAGCCCTGGGGCGACTTCCCGCGCAGCGTCTTCGTCGTCGACGCGATGCTCTGCGCCGTGCTCGTCGGCGCGTCCCGCCTGGGCGAGCGCGCGCTCTTCCGCACGCTGACCGTGCTGAAAGGACGGGCGGGACAGACGAGGACGCTGATCGTCGGCGCCGGGCGCGGCGGGCGTAGCCTCCTCCGCGAGCTGCGGGAGACCCCCGGCGAGCACGTGATCGGCTTCGTCGACGACGACCCCCGCCTGCGCCGCCGACGTCTCCAGGGCGTCCCTGTCCTCGGCACCGCGGACGAGATCGAGCGGGTCCTCGAGTCGTCGCGCCCCGACCTCGTCCTCGTCACGATCCCGGATGCGCCGCGGGAGCGGCTCGACTTCGTCGTCTACGGCTGCGCCCAGGCAGGCGTGCAGTGTCGGTTCGTCCGTCGGCTGACCGGTCTCGACCCGCTCAGCGTCCTCGGCATCGGGGCGGAAACGGAATGACGTCCGTCGCAGTCGCCGCTCCTTCGCGGACCTGGCTCGACCGGATCAGCGCCGCCCTGCCGCTCGCGACCGTCTTCTTCTGGCTCTGCGTCGTCTACGGCTTCGAGGCGTGGCTGCACGGGACGCCCTGGCTCTTCACGGACGAGCTGGAGCTGACACAGCTCTCGCGCGCGATCGCGGCGACCGGACACGCAGCGCGGCGCGGAGAACCGCACTCGTTCGACACGCTTTACACGTACCTGCTCGCGCCCGCCTGGTGGATCCACGGCGTCGAGAGCGCCTACTCCGCCGCGAAGTACATCGGCGTCGTGACGATGACGTGCACGCTCTTCCCCGCGTACGGCCTCGCACGCCTCGTCGTCGGGCCGCGGCCGGCGCTCTTCGCCGCGACGGCGAGCGCCGCGATTCCCGCGTTCCTCTACGCGTCGATGTTCGTGCCGGAGCCGCTCGCCTACCCGTACGCGACGCTCTCGCTCTTCCTGATCGCGAAGGCGCTCGCGTCGCGCTCCTCCCGCTGGATATTTGCCGCAGCGCTCGCCTGTGTCGTCGCGCCGCTCGTGCGCAGCGAGCTCGCGGTCCTGCCCGTCGTCTTCGTGCTCTCTGCGCTCGGCCTCTGGTGGACCGGCGAGCGGTGGCGGGAGCGCCGCACGGGATGGACGCACTGGGACTGGGCGGGCACGGCGATCCTCGCGATCGGGATCGTGATCGTCCTCAACTCGTTCGTCACGCACCGCTCCTTCAGCTGGTACGTGGCGACGACGCTCTACAAGGACCGGATGCTCGACAACGGGCTGTGGGCGGTGGGGGCGCTGATGATCGGAATCGGCGTCCTCCCCCTCGTCGTCGGCCTCGCCGCGCTTGTCCGCCCACGCGGGGTCGTCCGGACGGAGGCCGAGCGGGCCTTCGTCGCCGTCGCCGCCTTCAGCGTGGTCGGGTTCGGGTGGTACACGGCCGTGAAGGCCGCGTACATCTCGACGCAGTTCTCGACGCTCGTCGAGGAGCGGAACCTGATCTACATCGCGCCCGTGCTCTTCGCGGCGACCGCACTCTTCTTCGAGCGGCCACGGCTGCGCGTGCTCGCCGTCGCGCCGCCGGCCTTGCTCGCCCTCTACCTCCTCAAGGGCAAGGACTACAAGATGGACGTCAAGCTCTACAGCGACGCTCCGGGCTTCTCGATCCTGCAGGCGGCGAACCGGACGCTCGGGCTGACGCCGGACGGGGCGCGGATCGCGCTGCTCGTGGTCCTGGCCGCGAGCGTCGCCCTCGTGCTGGGCGCGTCGCGGGTCCGCACCCGCGACGCGGTCGTCCGGCCGCTTCTCGTCGCCGCGGCGCTCTTCGTGCTCGCCTGGAACGTGACCGGCCAGATCGGTGCAGCCGCCGCCTCGAAGACGATCTCCGACGACTTGCTCTCGAACTACCCGCGCCCGCTCGACTGGCTCGACCGCGCGGACGGCGGGCAGCCTGCGATGTACCTCGGCCAGCAGATCGCCGACGCGAACGGGATCTGGCTGCTCGAGTTCTGGAACAAGTCGGTGCACGACGTCTGGAGCCTCGACGGAAGCGCGAAGGGGCCGGGGCCGACCCTCTCACCCGACCTGCTCGCGCCGAACGGCAGGATCACCGCGCCCGAGGGCGTCCAGTACGTCGTCGTGGAGCCGAACATCGACCTCGTCGGGAAGGTCGTTGGGCGCGCGAAGCACCTCGTGGGCGGGGCGCCGGCCGAGTGGCGGCTGTACAAGATCGCGCCGCCGCTCCGCCTGCGGGACGCCGCCGAGGGCATCTTCGCGGACGGGTGGTCCGGGAAGGACACGGCGTATTCGCGCTACCGGACGCCGGGGAACCGGCCCGGCTACGCCGTCGTCACCGTCTCGCGCGCCGCATTCAACGGGAACGAGCCGCCGGGCCACGTGACGATCCGTGTCGGTCCGCTCGCGGTCGTGAACAAGCAGCCGGGCCTCGCGAAGGTGGCCGAGATCCGCCGCTGGGTCATCCGCGGCGGCGACTCGCGCACGTTCTACATCCCGGTGCCGAAGCCGCCCTGGCGCGTGCAGGTCGTGGTCGCACCGACCTTCCAGCCGGCCCTCGTCGATCCACACTCGAGCGAGATGCGCGACTTCGGCGCCCAGGTCGGCTTCGGCTGGGTCACGACGCCGCCGAGCAAGTAGCCGCAGCGCCGGGTCCCGCCAGCCCCTTACTTGGCGACGGAGCGGCTCGCGGCGCACAGGTACGTGAAACGGAATCGCAGCACGAGGCGCGCGAGCGGGCCGCCGAGCTCGGCGGCGCGCAGCAGCGCGGCGAGCTCGGCCGGAAGGGCCCGCGTCTGCGGGACGAAGAACGGACGCAGCTCCAGCCGGTCGAAGCCGGCGGCGCGGAGATCGGCGCGCACCTCGCGCAAGACGTACTGGCGCGGGTTCAGGTCGAAGACGAGCTTCTTCTCGGTGTAGCCCGCGATGCGCCGGAAGAGGTCGCGCCGGTCGCGGGCGTAGTAGATCGCCCGGAAGCATGTCGTGGCGGCGACCGGTGCGTCCGGCTCGTAGTCGTTCAGGTCGGCGAGCTCGACCCGAGCGAGCCACCCCCGGCCCCGAGGATCAAGCCGTACGAGCATCGGGTTGGACTCGAGCGCCTCGTTGATAGCGACGATAGCGAGCCCGACCGGCGCGGGAAGTTCGAT
>Ga0209474_10005929_pt1 | contig 10353 bp, 9 predicted proteins | sample GraSoiAngelo_145_FD_185902 | JGI IMG/M metagenome (GOLD analysis project Ga0209474, IMG submission 185902) | Grasslands soil microbial communities from the Angelo Coastal Reserve, California, USA - 14_1009_05_20cm (SPAdes) (version 2) | ecosystem: Environmental > Terrestrial > Soil > Grasslands ... | reverse complement strand
GCGAGGAACTCGCTCTTGTGACGATTGGCGGCCTCCACCTCACGGCTCTTCACCTCGAGCTGCCCCAGCGCGGCCGCGAGCATCCGCCGCTGCCGCAGCGATCCCGCGGCGATCCGGGCGAAGGCGACGCTCCCAGCCAGCAGGACCGCGACGAGCGCGAGCCGCAGCGCGCGCTGCTGCGCGAGGGCGTCGGCCGTCTCGCTCTCGACGCCGCCCAGCGCCTGGACCGCTACGACGCTCCAGCCGGGCTGGCCGGTCGAGGCGATCGGCGCGGAGCTGAGGAGCGCCGCCGTTCCGGTGACCGGATCGCGCAGCTCGCCGGCCAGCGGCGGGCCGGATCCCAGCTGCTGCACCACGGGATCGCGCCCGAGGTCGATCGACCGCGCCGTCGCCGAGGCGGCACGTCCGACGAGCCGTCCCGCGCCGTCCAGGATGTACAGGTCCTCGAACGGACCGAGCTGCGACCGCAGGTGGGTGGCCAGGTCGGCCCCGCGGATCTCGCCGATCACCGCACCGATGAAGCCGGTGCTGAGGCCTTCGCCCCGGAGTGGTGCGGCGAGCACGACCGGGTCGTCGAACGAGAGCGGTGCCGTCGCGAGCTCCGCGACCGTCGATCCGCCCGCGCGCGCGGCCTGGAAGTAGTCCCGGTCGGCGACGCTCGCGGCGTCGACCGGCGTGTTCCCTCCTGAGAAGCCGGACGCTCCGTTGACCGTCGCGAGGACCGTCCCCGTGGCGTCGGCGACGTCGATCGCGGACATGTCGGTGAGGGCGCCGGCGTAATCCGGGGTGAGCACCACGAGCTTCACCCCGATCCGGTCGTTGTTCTGCACGGCGGCGCTGAGCGCGGGACGCTGCGCGAGGCTCCCGAGCTGCTGCAGGGAGAGCGACAGCTGCGTCTGGATCGCCTCCGCGCCGCGATTCGCGGCCTGCGCGCCGAGGGCGAGCCGCTCCGCGCGCAGACGCCGCTGGGTGTCCGACGCCGAGAGCTCGCCCAGCAGGAGGATCGGGACGACGATGACCAGAGCGACGGCCGCCACGAAGGCCCATGGGTTCGCGACCAGCCACTCGGCCGCGCGCTGGATGTCCCGCCGCATGGGCGAACGGCCCCGTTTCCGCGTCCCTTCCACCAGACGCGCCGCCGATGGTACTTCCGGACCGGCGCGCGACCGACCGGCTTCCCCTGCTCGGGCTAGGTCCATCCGCGGCCAGGCCGCACATCACCGTCACGGGTGAGCGTTCGATCGCGCGCCGCTCGTTCAATGAGCACGATGACCGACCAGATCGACTTCGTCTGCGTCCGCGCCGATCACCAGATCAGCACGCTCGTCGAAGCGCTGACCATCCACGACGAGAAGTGGGCCTACTGCCCATCGGCGCGGATCGACGGCCACGATTGGCAACCGTGCGGCGTGACCGGGCTCGAGGATCTGCGGACCATGCTGCGGATCATGCCCGTCGCCAGCATCACCTCCGCGGCCGGACACGATGTGGGTCTGATCCGCCAGGGTCCCCCCAGCGAGTGATGAAGTACGAGCGCGCCGCGGTTCAATGGCGCTGTGAACGGCATCATCGAGCACCTCTGCGCGAAGCCAGAGCATCAGGTCCCCGAAGACGTGTCGAGCCCGGTGATCGTGTACGCCGGTAGCTGGAGCTACTGCCCTGCCGGAGAAGCGGATGGCCATGATTGGCGCGCCACCGGTGGCCGCACGCTTGCAACGGTCCGCGACTGGATGGGCCGGCGCCAACCGGCGATCGCGCGCGACGACGAGAGAGCCTTGAAGGGAGCGGTACGCGAATGATGTTCCGACGCAAGCGTGGCGATGAGACCGCACCGGGCGCGAGCGTGACCGTCCCGACCACCGCGGTGACGCCGGATCGCGTCGTCGATGACGGCAGCATCCCGCTCATCGACCGCCGCGGCCAGGGCTTCGACCTCCTCCGTTCGATGGACCTCGGCCACAGCCTGTGGCGGCCGGAGCTCGCGACCGACCTGGATGGGCTTGCGAGCCGCCAGATCGTCGTGGTGGCGGCGTACACCCCCGAAGACATCGAGACGTCGCGGCCGCTGATGGACCGCTTCATGACCATCGTGCTCGCCATGGGCCTCGGCCCGCGATACGGATCCCGAGCGCTCACCCTAGGGGCGGTGGGCTACGTCGACGGCACCACCGATGAAGGCGACATCCGTGGCGTGTTCGGCGACGCCGTGGCCCGGGTCAGGATCCGCCGCCTGCGCGAGGCCGCCGCCTAACACGGCCCGCGGCCGCGCGTGCCGCCTTTTGCCACCCCCGCCCCGACTTAATGCCGATTCTTAGGTGCCCGCCGGGCGATCCGGCGGAGGTACCTTTGACGGTCTCATGGCCGTCGACCACGATCCCATTAGCGAGCTACGCGAGTCGCTCCGCCGGCGCGCCCCGACGTGGGAGCCCGAACGTCCGGAGCGACCCGCCAGCCCGGCTCGTCCCGTCAGGCCGGCTCGACCAGCTCAACCGGTGCCGACCTTCCAGGAGGAGCCCGAGCTGCAGTCGCCTTCCGCCGTCGTCCGGCCTGCGGCTGCGCGACCGATGCTCGCGCGGCTGCGGTGGCCGCGTCCGCGGTTCCATGTGGCCATCCCGTGGCGGCAGGGCTTCGTTGCGTTCGGTCGCATCGTTCGCGCGACACGATCGTTCATCGTCGGGCTCTCGTCCGCTCTCGCGGTCATCCTTCGATCCGCGGCCCGCGCGATGCGGTGGGCCGTTCGCTTCGCGGCGCATGCGATGCAGCGGGCACTCCGGTTCGCGGCTCGCGCGACGCGGTGGACCGTCCCGTTCGCTGCTCGTGCGATACGCCGCGCCGTTCAGCTCACGGCTCGTGCGACACGGCGAGCCTGGCGCGCGGCTGTGCCGCTGGCCCGCGCTGCCGGGGGCGCGCTGCGCGCATCATGGACGCGGTCACGGAAGGCCGCGGCGCGCGAGCGGGAGCGCAGGCGCGAGCGCGCCGCGATGCGCGCTGCCGCCCTTCGCAGCGCAGCTCTGCCCCAGCCCGTTCCGGAGATCGCACCGGTCGAGCCGCCGGCGCCGGCGGTCGTTCTCGATGAGAGCGAGCGACACCTCGAGGAGCTCGAACGCAGGCAGCTCGAGCAGCGGATCGAAGCCCTCGGGCCGGATCATCCCGACGTCGCCGTGATGCTGCAGCTGGTCGCGGAGCGCGCCGCCGCGCGCGGCGCGACGGACGAGGCGCTCGCGCTGTACGGGGAAGCGCTCCGGATCCAGGAGAGGACGTTCGGCGCGGACGCCGCGGCGCTCGGCCCGTTGCTCCACGATCTTGCGGACCTGGAGCGGGAGCTCGGACACGACGCGGACGCGATGCTCCATGAGGCCCGTCGCGAGATGCTCGCGCCGCACGCGGCGCCGCGGGTGGAGCACGCTCGCCCGAACGGCGGGCGCGTCGCTCACGTGTCCAGCGTGGTTTCATCGAACGGGGGCGGCGCGCCGCCGTCCGCCCCGTCCACGCCGCCGTCCAACGGAGCGATCCGCGCGAACTAGACCGACCGACCCGCGCTCATGGCGGTTCGAGGCCCGAGAATTGTCAGCGCATGCGACGGATCGGCCATCGCGGCGCGATGGGCCACGCACCGGAGAACACGATCGCCGCGTTCGAGGCCGCGATCGCGCTTGATTGCGACGAGGTCGAGACGGACGCGTGGCTCGCCGCGGACGGGCGGCTCGTGATCTCGCACGACCGGCCGGTCGACGGGGCGTCGCTCAGCCTGGACGACGTGCTCGATCTCTGCCGCGGCCGGATCGCCGTCAACGTCGAGCTGAAGTGCGAGGGCGACGAGCGGCGCGCGGCCGACATCGGGGCCCGAGCTGCCCGCCGGCTCACCGAGCTCCCGGAGGAAGCGGCGTACGTCTCGAGCTTCTGGTGGGGCGCGCTTACCGCGGCGCGAGAGGCCGCACCGAGGGTGCGCCGGGCGTTCGTGTTCTCCGATTCCCCCGACCGCGGCGCGCTGATCGCGAGCGCGACGTCGCAGGGCCTCTGGGCCCTGCATCCGAACCGGCGCTACGTCACGCCCGAGCTCGTGACCGCGGCGCACGCCGCGGGCCTGCGGGTGAACGCCTGGACGGTCGACGACGCCGACGAGATCGCGGCGTTCGCGGCGCTCGGCGTGGACGGGATCATGTCGAACTGGCCGGAGCGGATCCCGAGGGGGTAGGCGCCGCCCAGCCCCGGGACCGCTCGACCGCCCGGAGCCAGCCCGCGTACCGAGCATCACGTTCGTCGGTGCTCATCGCCGGGACGTAACGCCCAGAGACGGTGCGCCGCGCGACGAGCTCGTCGGTCGACCGCCACAACCCAACGCCGAGGCCGGCGAGGAACGCCGCGCCGAGGGCGGTCGTCTCCCGGACCGCGGCGACCTCGACCGGGACGCCGACGATGTCGGCCTGCAGCTGCATGAGGAACGCGTTCGCCGTGCCGCCGCCATCGGCGCGGAGCACGTCGATCGGCTGGCCGGCTTCGCGCATGGCGTCGACCAGATCGCGCGTCTGGAACGCGATGCTCTCGAGCGTCGCGCGGGCGATGTGCGCGCGCGTCGTTCCACGCTCGATACCGATCAGCAGGCCGCGGGCGTACATGTCCCAGCGCGGCGCGCCGAGGCCGGTGAACGCGGGCACGAGGTACAGCCCGTCGGCCTCGCCCGGCGCGACGGATCGCGCGAGTGCCTCGGTCTCGCCGGCGTCGGCGATGATGCCGAGACCGTCGCGAAGCCACTGCACCGCGGCGCCGGTCACGAACGCGCTGCCCTCGATCGCGTACCGGATGCCGCTACCGATGTCCCACGCGATCGTCGTGAGGAGGCCGCCGTCGCTCGTACGCGCCTGGTCGCCGGTATTGGCGAGCAGGAAGCAGCCCGTGCCGTACGTGTTCTTCGCCTCGCCGGCGGCGAAGCACGTCTGGCCGAACAGCGCCGCCTGCTGATCGCCGGCGAGGCCCGCGATCGGGATGGCCGCGCCGAAGTGCGGCGCATCGCTCTCGGCGACGACGCCGCTGGAGCGGACCGCTGACGGCAGCAACGCCCGCGGCAGGTCGAGCGCGGCGAGGAGCTCGTCGTCCCACGCCGCGCGGTGGATGTCGAAGACCATCGTCCGGGACGCGTTCGAGACGTCGGTCACGTGCACCCGACCAGCCGTCAGCTTCCAGACGAGCCAGCTCTCGATCGTGCCGCACAGGAGCTCTCCAGCCGTCGCGCGGGCCTGCGCGCCGGGTACCTGATCGAGGATCCAGCGGACCTTCGGGCCGGAGAAGTACGCATCGATGACGAGGCCGGTGCGTTGCCGTACCGCCGCGTCCCAGCCTTCGGCTCGCAGCCGTTCGCAGATCGGCGCGCTCGCCCGGCTCTGCCAGACCACCGCGCGATGGATCGGCCGGCCCGTCGCCCGGTCCCACACCACCACGGTCTCCCGTTGATTGGTGATGCCGATCGCCGCGACGTCACGCGCCGCGACCTGCGCGGCCGCGAGCGCCTCGCGCCCGACCGCGAGCGTCGCGGCGAAGATCTCGTCCGCGTCGTGCTCGACGTGCCCCGATGCCGGGTAGTGCTGGGCGATCTCGCGGTCCGCGGATGCGCGAAGGCGGCCCTCGCCGTCGAACACGAGCGCCGCTGAGCCGGTGGTGCCCTGGTCGAGGGCCAGGATCACCTTCACGGCGTGGAGAAGCGGCGCATCGGCGCGATCTCGCCGCGATAGGCGGCGATCTCGGCGGTGCGCTGCGCCGGGTCCCAGCCGAGGAGCCTGCCCACAAGCTCAGCGATCGTCTCGATCCGGTCGAGCCCCTGACAGGCCGCCAAGCCGGTCGCCGTGCGCCGGAGCAGCACGTCACCGAGCGTTATCGCCCACTCTCCCTGGACCGCCCGCTCGACATCGGCTCGCGTCGTCGCGGCGTGCGGGCACAGCGCCTCGTCGCCGGTCGATGCCGCCGGATCCTCGGCGTGCGGGAGTGGCAGCTCGCTCGTCCGAGAGCGCGCCGCGGACCCGAGGCGGCGCGCGACGAGGTCGGTGACCTCCTCGGCGATCGAACGGTACGCGGTGATCTTTCCGCCGACGACCGAGAGCACGCCGTCGACGCCCTCACGCCGATGGTCGTAGAGCATGTGCTTGCGCGAGACGTCGCCTTCGGCGACACCCTCCTCGCGGACGAGCGCGCGGACGCCCGACCAGGTGAAGTGGATACGCTCGAAGGACGCGTGCGGGAAGGCCCGGGCGGCTTCGGCTCGGAGATAGTCGACGTCCTCGGCGGAGGCCTCGACGGCCTCGGGGTCGCCCCGGTAATCGGTGTCGGTCGTTCCCACGATCGTGTAGCCGTTCCACGGAAGAACGAAGAAGAGCCGGCGGTCACGCGTGGCGAAGAGCACGTGCGCATGTTCGGTGGCCCGCGGCACCACGAGGTGCGTCCCCTTCGTGAGGCGCAGCAGCGGCGGGAGGCCCGGGCGGAGCGGCGCGAGCGTCTGGTCGAGCCACGGGCCGGTCGCGTTGACCGTGAAACGGGCCCGGACCTCGATCGCCGACCCCGCGATCGCGTCGTGCACCGACGCTCCGGTCACCAGCCCGCCGTCACGCAGGTAGCCCGTCGCGCGGGCGTGATTCAGGATCACGGCACCGTGCGCCGCGGCGTCGAGCGCGTTCGCGACCACGAGTCGTTCGACGAAGGGGACCTGCGCGTCGTAGAACCGCCACGCCCCGCCGAGCCCATCGGGATCCAGGTTCGGCTCTGCGGCCAGCGTCTCCGCGCGGCCGAGCCGCCGTCGCTTGGGAAGGCTCTTGTCCAGCGACAGGAGGTCGTAGAGGAACATGCCGACGCGGAGCTTCAGCCGGTAGAACGGGCTCCGCCGGTAGAGCGGCATGAGGAACGCGAGCGGGAAGACAAGATGCGGGGCGATCCGCAGGAGCGTCTCGCGCTCGCGCATGTCGCTGCGCACCAGCCCGAAATCGAAGAGCTCCAGGTAGCGAAGACCGCCGTGGATGAGCCGCGTCGGCCGGGAGCTCGTGCCCGACGCGAGGTCGTGCTGCTCGACGAGCGCCACGGAGAGGCCACGGAGGGCCGCGTCGCGAGCGATGCCGGCCCCGACGATCCCCCCGCCGATGACGAGGAGATCGACGGTGCGGTCTCCGAGCGACCGCACCGTCTCCTCGCGTGTGGCTACTTGTTGGCCTTGTTGTACTTGTCGATCTGGTCGTTCATGTCGGCGACGGCCGCGTCCAGCGCGGCCTGGCTCGTCGCCTGGCCCAAGAGGACGGACTCGATCATCTTCTGCGTGCGAGCGCGGGCCTGCGGCATGACCCCGAGCACACACCCGTTGGTGGCGCGGTTCTGCGGCGAGTTACGGATCTGGTTGGTCGCCGTGAGGAACTGCGGGTACTTGGCCGACCAGTCCTTGCTCGGCCCTTCGTTGTAGGCCGCTTTCACGATCGGGTAGTAGCCGGTGTCCGACTGCCACTGCGCCTGGATCGCCGGGGACATCGCGTATTTGATGAACTCCCACGCGGCCTGCTGCTCCTCGGCCGGCCGGCTCTTCAGGATGTACAGCGACGCGCCGCCGATGATGTTGCCGCCGGTCGCCGGCTTGCTGTCCGGGCGCGGGTAGAGGCCCGTGCCGACCTGGAACTTCGCGTTGTTGATCGACCCGCGCAGCGATGCCGAGCTCTCGATGTACATCGCGGTCTTGCCGGCATTGAAGGAGTTCGTCGCGCCGGCGTTGTCGATGCCCGGGTTGTAGAAGTAGCCGCCGTCGACGCCGGCCTTCCACCAGTCGAGGATGGCCTTGCCCTCGGCGCTGTTCCAGACGACCTTGGTCGCGCGGTTGTCCCGGCCGTTGCCGTTGTCGCAGTACAGGGCGCCGGACGTCGCCATGAGCTGCTCGAAGAGCCAGCCGTAGATCGACGGCCCGAACCCGAACTGGGTCGTCTGGCCGCTCGCGTCCTTCTTCGTGAGCTTCTTCGCGGCGTCGGTGACCTCGCTGAACGTGAGCGGCGGCTTCTCCGGGTCGAGTCCCGCCGCTTTGAACGCGTCCTTGTTGTAGAGGAGGATCGACGACGAGGCGTTCCAGGGCATGCTCTGGAGCTTGTCCTGGTACTTGTAGTAGTTGATGACCGCCGGCTCGAAGTCCGAAGTGTCGAACTTGTCGCGGTCGATGAACGCCTGGATCGGCACGGTCTCGGCCGACTGGCGCATGTAGGCCTGACCGATGTCATAGACCTGCGCGAGGGCGGGGGCGGCGTTCGACGCGAGCGCCGTGTTGAGCTTGGACAGCAGGTCGTCGTAGGTACCCTGGAACACCGTCTCGACCTTGATCGCGCTCTGGCTCGCGTTGAAGTTGTTCACGATCTTGTTGAGCGCGTCGCCGTTGACGCCGCTCATCGCGTGCCACCAGACGATCTTCGCGGCCGGCTTCACGTCCTTGCCGGGCGCGAGCCCCGATTGATCGGACGAGCCGCCTCCGAGACCTGCCGGCGCGCCGCCACCGCACGCCGCCGCGACGAACGAGACGATGAGCGCGAGCGCTGCGAACCTACGCATCTATTCCTCCCCGCCTACTAACCCTTGACCGCGCCCGCCGTGAGTCCGCGAATGAGCTGTCGCTGTCCTGCGATCAGGAGAGCGAGCGTCGGTATCGCGACCATGATGACACCCGCCATGATGACACCCCAGCGGGCGGACTCCTCGAAGCGCAGCTGCGCGACGCCGACCTGCGTCGTGCGCATGAGCGTCTGGTTCGTGATGAGGAGCGGCCAGAAGTACTGGTTGTAGGTCGAGAGGAAGCCGTAGATCGCCACGGTGGCAAGGGCCGGCCGCGAGAGCGGGATCACCATCGCGCGCAGGAAGCGGAACGAGCTGGCGCCGTCGATCCGCGCCGAGTCCCACAGCTCCCGGGGGATCTGCATGAAGCCCTGACGCAGCAGGAACGTGCCGAAGGCCGTCGCCATGAACGGGACCGCCAGGCCCTGGTACGTGTCGACCCACCCGAGCTGCCGGACGGTCAGATAGTTGGGGATGATCGTGGCCTCCCACGGGATCATGAGCGTGCTCAGGAACACGAAGAAGAGCAGCGAGCGGCCACGGAACACCAGGAACGAGAACGCGTACGCGGCCAGGCTCGCGGTCAGCAGCTGGCCGATGACGACGGCGGTCGAGACGACGAAGCTGTTCACGAGGTATCGCGCGATCGGGATCGTGTTGAGGACCGTGTCGTAGTTGGCGAGGGTCGGATGCGCCGGCAGGACCGGTGGCGGGAACTGCACGATGTCCCGCTCGGGCATCAGCGAGTACGAGAGGGCCAGCAACAGGGGGAACGCCACGACGAGCGCGACGATCGCGAGGACCACGTAGCCGGCGATGCGGCCAGGGCGCCAACGTGGGCGCGGGCGAAGCGCGATCGCGGTACTCACTGATAATGCACTCGCCGCTCGACGACCTGGAACTGGATCACCGTCAGCGCCAGCACCAGCACGAACAGGATGACCGCCTGCGCGCTCGCGTAGCCGAACTGGAAGTTCTGGAACGCGTCGAGGTAGATGCTGTAGACGAGCGCGCGTGTCGCGTCCACCGGGCCGCCGCGCGTCAGCAGGTGGATCTGGGTGAACGCCTGCAGGACGCCGATCGTGTCGACCACGAGGAGGAAGAACAGGGACGGCGACACCATCGGCACGGTGATCCGGGTGAACAGCCGGGCGCCGTGCGCCCCATCGAGATGCGCGGCCTCGTAGATCTCCTCCGGCACGCCTTGCAGTCCGGCGAGGAGGACGATGATGTTCGTGCCGAGCGTGAGCCAGACCGTGGTGATCGCCACGGCGACGATCGCGGTGTTCGGCTGGATCAGCCATTGCGGCCCGGCGATCCCGATGAGCGACAGGACGAAGTTGAGCAGGCCCAGGCTCGGGTTGAACAGCAGCAGCCAGATGATCGATCCGACAGACGCGGAGATCGCGATGGTGCTCGACATCATCGTGCGGAAGACGTTGATGCCGCGCAGCCGCTGGTTCAGGAGGACCGCGAGGACGAGCCCGAGGGCGATGCCGAACGGCACCGTGTACAGGACGAAGAGCGCCGTCGCGAGCAGGCCGGAGTGGAAGATGGTTGACGCGAAGAGCTCGGTGTACTGATCGAGTCCCGCGAACGTCGAGATCGCACCGCTCTGGCGCGTGTAGAAGAAGCTGAGGTAGATCGTGCGGCCGAGCGGGATGAACACGAACGCGACGAACAGCAGGAACGAGGGCGCAAGGTAGGCGAGGCCCACGCCGAGGGCGCGCCCATCGCGAGCGGTCCAGCGCATCACCTCGCGGCATCGTACAGGCGCTTCCGCTCGATACAGGCGCGTCC
>Ga0209474_10005928_pt1 | contig 10353 bp, 12 predicted proteins | sample GraSoiAngelo_145_FD_185902 | JGI IMG/M metagenome (GOLD analysis project Ga0209474, IMG submission 185902) | Grasslands soil microbial communities from the Angelo Coastal Reserve, California, USA - 14_1009_05_20cm (SPAdes) (version 2) | ecosystem: Environmental > Terrestrial > Soil > Grasslands... | reverse complement strand
TCCGAGACCGACGGGAGCTTGCGGAGGTCCATCGCGCGGATCTTCTGGACGGCGGCCACGACCGCCCGGGCGAGCTGGTCGGGGATCTCCGGCACCTTCAGCCGGATGATCTGCAGCTCGTCGGCCGCCGCCGGGAAGTCGATGAAGAGGTGCAGGCAGCGGCGCTTGAGCCCGTCGGAGAGCTCACGGGCGTTGTTCGAGGTGAGGACGACGAGCGGGATGTGCTTGGCTCGCACGGTCCCGAGCTCGGGCACCGACACCTGGAAGTCCGAGAGCACCTCGAGCAGGAAGGCCTCGAACTCGGGCTCGGCCTTGTCGATCTCGTCCACGAGCAGGACGACCGGCTGCTCGGCCTGGATCGCCGAGAGGAGCGGCCGCGGCGAGAGAAACCGGAACGAGAAGAACGCGTCTTCCTGGCCGGCGATCTTCGCCACCGCGTCGGGAAGCGACGGCGCGTCGGCGATCAGCTCGCCGATGCGGTCGCGCAGGAGCTGCGTGTAGAGGAGCTGCTTGGCATACTTCCACTCGTAGAGCGCCTTGCCCTCGTCGAGTCCCTCGTAGCATTGAAGCCGGATGAGCGGTCGCGACGTGATCTCCGAGAGCGTCTTCGCCAGCTCGGTCTTCCCGACGCCCGCCGGCCCCTCGATCAGGACCGGACGACCCATCCGCGCGGCCAGGAACACGACGGTGGACACACGGCGGCTCGCGATGTACCGGGCGTCCTTGAACCGCTGCTGAACCTCCTCGACGGACTCGAACATGATGGCTCCCCTGCTCCCGAGTTTCGGTCATTGTAGCAGGCATTTCGGCGACTCCGGGCCCGCCGGACCGGACGTACAATGCCACATGGCCGACGCCGCCCGCTACCATCGACTCCAGCTCCTGCTGACGCTCCTCGGCGTCGGCCTGTCGATCGCGTACCCGCTGGCACTCGTCCTGACGGGCGGAGGCCACGGGTTGGCGGGCTGGGCGGCGCGCGTCAGCTCCGCGCGATGGGTTCAGGTCGCGCTGGTCGCGCTCGCGCTCGGCGCCGGGCACGCGGCGCTCACGCTTCCGCTGAAGATGATCCGTGGCTTCTGGCTGCCGCGGCGCTTCGGACTGCTGCATCAGCCGCTGCCGAGCTGGCTCGGCGATCAGCTGAAGGCCGCCGTGATCGTGGGCGTGCTCACGCTGGCGGCCATCGAGATCGTCTACGCGCTGCTCGTGCTGACGCCGCTCTGGTGGCTCGTCGCCGCGGCGGTCTTCATCGCCGCTGAGATCGCCATGACCGCCGTCCTGCCAATCTGGATCGTGCCGCTGTTCTACCGGCTGACGCCGCTCGCCGACCGCGGCCTCCGCGATCGGCTCCTGGCGCTCGCGCGACGAGCCGGCGTCGCGGCGGTCGGCGTTTTCGTCGCCGATCAGTCGCGGAAGAGCCGCACGGCCAACGCCGCGGTCGTGGGCCTCGGCCGCACGCGGCGGATCATCCTCTTCGACACGCTGCTCTCGGAGTTTTCTCCCGACGAGATCGAAGCCGTCCTCGCCCACGAGCTCGGACACCACGCTCACGGCGACATGCGTCGCGGTCTCCTGGTGAACGGCACGCTGACGCTGGTCACCACCGGGCTCGCCGCGCTCTGTCTCGAGCTCGGCGTCACCCTCCTCGGCCTGGCCGGGCCCGGCGATCCGGCCGGCCTGCCGTGGCTCGCGCTCGTGACCCTGGCGCTCGGACTGGGTCAGCTCCCGCTCACGAACGGGTTCTCGCGCTGGATCGAGCGCCAGGCCGACGACTTCGCGCTGGCCACCACCGACAACGCCGCCGCCTTCGTCGGCGCGATGGAACGGCTCGCCGCGCTGAATCTCGCCGAGCGGCGGCCGAGCCGCCTCAAGGAGATCTTCCTCTACTCGCATCCGGCGCTCGATCGCCGGATCGCGCGCGCCGAAGGCGCGCGGCGCGGCGCATCGTCGGGCTGGGACGCTGGCCGCGGCGCGACCGCGGACCGCGGAGGTGTCGCATGACAGCTCGTCGAGCCGCCCTTCGCGCGCTCGTGGCGAAGAAGCAAGGCCTCGTCGTGCCCGGCGCCTACGACGGCATCTCGGCGCGGCTCGTACAGGACGCCGGGTTCCCGGCTGTGTACATGACCGGCTACGGCACCGCCGCGTCCCGGCTCGGTCTCCCCGACCTCGGATTCGCGGGGCTCGGCGAGATGGCCGATCACGCGCGCAACCTTGCTGGGGTCCTCGACGTCCCCCTGATCGCCGACGCCGATACGGGCTACGGAAACGCGTTGAACGTGCGGCGGACCGTGCAGGCGTACGAGGCGGCCGGCGTGGCGGCGCTCCACATCGAGGACCAGATCACGCCAAAGCGCTGCGGTCATCTCTCCGGGCACCAGATCGTTCCGCGTGGTGAGTTCGTCGGCAAGATCCGCGCCGCGGTCGAGGCTCGGATCGACCCCGATTTGCTCGTCATCGCGCGCACCGACGCGATCTCCGCCGTCGGCCTCGACGAGGCGCTCCGGCGAGGTGAAGCGGCGACGAAGGCCGGTGCCGACGTGCTCTTCATCGAGGCGCCGCGCACCGAGGCCCAGGTCGAGCAGGTCGCCCGGGCCTTCGACACGCCGCTCCTCTACAACTACGCGCCGGGCGGCCGCTCGCCGCTCCTGCCGTTCGCCAGGCTGCGCGCGCTCGGGTTCGCGATCATCCTGCTCCCGGTCGACACCCTGCTCGTCGCCGCCCAGGCGATGCGCGCCTTCCTCGGCCAGGTGAAGGGGCGCGACGACGTCCTCTCCCTCGGGGATCGCTACATGCCGTTCGGCGATTTCAACGACCTGATCGGCGTGACCGCGCAGCTCGCGCTGGCGGAGCGCTATCGGGACGACGACCGCTCCGCGACGTAGGCGGTCAGGGCCGCGTCCCACGGTCGGAGGTCGTCTTCGCCGAGCGCGGCGAGGTGCGCGTGGGCGAGCACCGAGTAGGCGGGCCGCCGGGCCTTGGCGCCGTACTCGGCCGCGGTCACCGGCGTGAGATCCGCCGCCGTGCCCGTGAGCTCGAGGGCGCGCCGCGCGAAGTCGTACCAGCTGGTCTGCCCCGCGTTGGTGAGGTGGTAGATCGGGTGGACCGTCTTGGGGAGCACCCTCCAGACCTTCCGCGCGAGGTCGAGCGTGTAGCTCGGGCACAGCACCTGATCCGATACGACGCGCAGCGGACGTCCCTCCCGTGCCAGGCGCAGCATCGTCTCGACGAAGTTGCCCTTGCCCTTGCCCAGGCTGCCGGCAAGACCGAAGAGGCCGCACACGCGGAAGATCACGGTACGCTCGCAGCGCTCGAGGGCCAGGCGCTCGCCCGCAAGCTTCGACTCGGCGTAGACGGACAGCGGCCGCGGCGGGTCGGTCTCGAGGTAAGGCGTGCGCTGGGAGCCGTCGAAGACGTAGTCGGTCGAGAAGTGGACGAGCCTGGCGCCGATCGACTGGCAGATCGCCGCGAGCGAGCCGACTGCGTCAGCGTTCAGGGCAAACGCGCTGCGCCCGTCCTCCTCGGCCCGGTCGACGAGATTGTCCGCCGCGGTGTTGATGACGCAGGTCGGCTGTAGCGCATTCAAAATCGATCGCGTTGCGGCGGCGTCCAGAATGTCGATGTCGCGCGGGCCGAGGGGCGTGAGCTCACCGGATCGGTCGAAGGTCCTCACGAGATCGGAGCCGAGCTGACCGGTGGCGCCGATGACAACGTAGCGCTCGCCGGGCGCTTCGCGGCGGCGCGGCGATGCAGTCACCTCAGCGGCGCGATCTGGTCGAGACGGCGAGCGCGACGAGATGGTCGAGGTGCCGGATGTCGAACGGCTTCGGGATGTAGGCGAAGACGCCGCCGCCCAGCGCCTCGGCGGCGGCGCGCGTGTCGGCGTTGGCGGTGATCATGATGATCGGCACGTTCACGCCGAGCCCGCGGATCTGCTTGAGGAGCTCGAGTCCGCCCATGCGCGGCATGTGCATGTCGAGGAGGATCAGGTCGAACTTTCCGCGCAGCAGAACGATCAGCGCTTCCGCCCCGTCCTTCGCCGACTCGGTCTCGTACGAGTTCTCGTGGCGGAATTGCCGGAAGAAATCCTTCAGGACCTCGACTACCGGTGCCTCGTCGTCGACGATCAGGACTCGCTTGGCCACTCAGCCCAGTATATGACAGCGTCGGCGAAGTTTACGATTCGCGATGGCGGTCCCGGCGGGCGTGTCGGAACCCCCCGTGCGGCAAGACGCTTTGTCGGTGGCACGGAACGTGTACGGCTGCGACGAGCACTGTGCCTCGTCGCTCGTTCACCCAGCGCGCTGCCGACGCGCCGGGAATTCTCGTGAGACCGCGCAGCCGATGAGCTCGACGTCCGAGCGCCGGCGTCACCCTCGGCTTACCGTCACGTGGCCCGGCCGCCTGTGGGTCGACGATGAGCCTCTGCTGGGACGCGCCGAGGACGCGAGCCGGAACGGCCTCTGGGTGACCGTCGCCCCGACGACGGCGCTGAAGCTCGGCAAGATCTGCTGGATCGACGTCGTGAGCGACGAGGTCGGCTCGTTCGCCCTGGCCGGCGAGGTTCGACACGTCACGGGGCGCCGCGTCGGGCTGGAGACGATGCGGCCAGTCCCGATCGACGGGCTCGAACAAGGCTGACTACAGCTTCGGGGCCAGCGCCGCGGCGAATAGCTCGAGCTGGTCGAGCTCGTCGAACACCGGGTTGAGCATCAGGAAGCCGACTCCCGCCCCGACGATCTCGGACAGGCGCTCGACGCACTCCTGCGGCTCGCCCCAGACCGACACGTCCGCGGCGAGCTCCGGGCGGCCATAGAACGCCTTGAACCACTCCTCGAGCCGCCGCCCGGCGCGAGCACGGTCGCGATCGACGGCGATGTAGACGCGCTTGCCCAGCGGGAAGCGGGCCGGATCTCGCCCGCTCTCCTTGATCAAGGCGCGGAGAATCTTCACCTCGTCGAGGAAAACCTTCGTCGAGACCGAGCCGGCGCCGATGAACGCGTCGCCGAGCTCCACGGCACGCCGGAGCGCGTCCGGATGGTGGCCGCCGAACCACAGCGGCGGATGCGGTTTCTGGACGGGCTTGGGCTCCATCGACGCGTTCTGGAGCTTGAAGAACTCGCCGTCCAGGCTGACTCGCTCCTCGGTCCACAGTCGCTTCATCACCCGGAGCCCCTCGGCGAAGCGGGCGGCGCGGCGCGCCGAGGGCAGTCCGAAGGCCGGGTAGATCCTCGGATTGCCGCCGAGGCCGACACCGAGATCGATCCGCCCGCCGCTCAACTGATCGAGGGTCGCGACGCTCTTGGCGAGGTGGATCGGGCTCCGCAACGCGGTCAGGAGCACGGCGGACCCGAGCCGGATCCGCTCGGTGCACGCGGCGGCGTACGTCAGCAACGTGACCGGCTCGAGGCTCCGGACCGAGCCCAAGATCTGCTCGACGACCCACACGCTCTCGAAGCCGAGCGCCTCGGCCCGGGAGAGGAATCCGCGGATGCCGCGCACGTCGAAGCTGCCCGAGAGAATCGTCTGCGGAATCGCGACGCCGAGCCGTACTCCGGTGGTCACGGGCGAATCCTAGCACACAGCGCCGGGTGGTATAGTTGACCGCCGTCGAAAAGGCAGATTCCGCACTCCAGGAGAGTCGACATGACCGCCCTCAAAGACGCGATCGCCGCGGCGATCGACCGCCTCGGCGACGACCTCGAGAAGCTCTCGCGCCGGATCCACGACAATCCCGAGCTCTGCTATCAAGAGGTCAAGGCGGCCGGCTGGCTCACCGAGTTCCTCGCCGCGCAGGGATTCAAGGTCGAGCGCGGCTTGGCTGGAGTCGAGACCGCGTTTCGCGCGACGCTCGAGACCGGCGAGGGCCCGCGATCATGTGCGAGTACGACGCGCTGCCGTCGATCGGTCACGCCTGCGGTCACAACGCGATCGCGACCGCGGGCGCCGGCGCGGGCGCCGGACTGGCCGCGGTGCGCGACCGGCTGCCGAAGGGGCGCATCCACGTGGTGGGCACGCCGGCCGAGGAGGGCGGAGGCGGCAAGGTGAAGCTGATTCAGGCCGGCATCTTCAAGGACGTGGACGCGGCGATGATGGTCCACGGGTTCGATCAGTGGGTCGGCCACATGGATCTGCTCGGCATCGTGCGAGTCGGCTTCGAGTTCACCGGCAAGGCGGCGCACGCCTCGGCCGATCCGTGGGAGGGCGTCAACGCCCTCGACGCGGCGGTGCAGACCTACAACAACGTGAGCATGCTCCGCCAGCAGGTGCGCCCGGATTCGCGAATCCACGGGATCATCACCCACGGCGGCGCGGCGCCGAACATCATTCCCGAGTTCGCGGCGGCGATGTTCTACGTGCGCTCCATCAACCTCGACTACATGTGGGAGCTGCAGAAGCGGGTCATCGCCTGCGCCGAGGGCGCGGCCAAGGCCGCCGGCTGCACGGTCAAGGTGATCGCCCACAACGACACGGTCTACGAGCCGATGAGGCGCAACGAGACCTTGCTCGGCGCCTATCGCGCCAACCTCACCGCGCTCGGCGTCGTCGAGGCGCCGCCGCTCGTCGATCGGCTCGGATCTTCGGACGTGGGCAACGTGAGCCAGGTCATCCCGACGATCCAGCCCCTCATGAAGATCGCGCCGGACAACACGCCGATCCACTCGCGCGCCTTCGAGGCGGCCGCCGTGAGTCCGCTCGCGCGCACCGGCACCCTCACCGCCGCGAAGGCGATGGCGATGACGACGCTCGACCTGCTCGCCGAGCCGGGCCTGGTCAAGCGGGCTCGGGACGAGTTCCGGAGGACCAAGTGAGCGCGCCTGGCGACCTGAAGCAGAAGGTCGTGGGCGCGGTCGATCGGATCGCCGACGATCTCGAGGCGCTGTCGCACAAGATCCACGACACCCCGGAGCTCTGCTTCCAGGAGGAGAAGGCGCACGGCTGGCTCACCGAATTCCTCGAGAAGCACGGCGCCCGAGTCGAGCGCGGCGTTGGCGGCCTGCCGACGGCGTTCCGGGCGACGATCGAGGGCTCGGGCGCGGGGCCGACCATCGCGATCATGGCGGAGTACGACGCGCTGCCGTCGATCGGCCACGCCTGCGGCCACAACGTGATCGCGACCGCGGGCGCCGGCGCCGGCGCCGCGCTCGCCGTGGCGCTCGGCACCGTGCCGTTCGCGGGGCGCATCCAGGTGATCGGCACGCCCGCCGAGGAAGGCGGCGCGGGCAAGGTACGGCTGCTGGACGCCGGTGTCTTCCGCGACGTCGACGCCGCGATGATGGTCCACGGACGCTGCGGGACGCAGGTGTGGCGGCCGTCGCTCGGCATCATCAAGGTCAAGGCCGAGTTCCACGGCCGGGCGACGCACGCCTCCTCCTGGCCGTGGCGTGGCGTGAACGCGCTGAACGCGGTCATCCAGCTCTTCGTCGGCCTCGATCAGATGCGCCAGCAGCTCCGGACCGACGCGCGCGTGCACGGGATCATCGTCAAGGGCGGCGATCAGCCGAACATCATCCCCGAGTACACCCGCGCCGATTTCTACCTGCGCGCGCTCACCAAGGACTACTGTCAGGAGCTGCTCCGGCGGTTCACGGGCTGCGCCGAAGGCGCCGCCTCGGCGACGGGCTGCCGGGCCGAAGTGACCGCCGAGTCGATCATCCACGATCCGCTCAAACCGAACCGGACCATGGCGGATCTCTTCGAGCAGAACCTCGGCGTGATCGGCTTCCCGGTCGACCCCGACGACGGCGAGGCCGGCTATGGCTCGACCGACTGCGGCAACGTGAGCCAGGCGCTCCCGACGATTCACCCGTACATCCGCATCTCCCCGGACGGCGTGCCGGGCCACTCGCGCGAGTTCGCCCAGTGGGCGCGCTCGCCGATCGCGCGCGCCGGGATGGTGGCGGGAGCCAAGGCGCTGGCGCTCACGGCGCTCGACCTCCTCGCCTCGCCCGACAAGCTCAAGGCGGCGAAGGAGGACTTCGCGCGATGAGAGTGCTCGCGATCGCCCTGGTCATCGTCGGGCTCGGCCTCACCGGGGCACAGGCCGGCCAGATCTCGCTGCGCATCGTGAACGTCGTCACGCCCCAGGACGTGAAGATCTGGGAGCCCACGTCGTTCACCGCGAAGAAGGGCGACACCGTGATGCTCCAGCTCGTCAATCGCCACGCCGACGAGCACGGCTTCGAGATCGCCGCCTTCGGCGTGAAGGAAGTCGTGCCCGGCGAGAAGACCGCGAACGTGAAATTCACCGCCCACAAGGCGGGCATCTTTCCGATCAAGTGCCAACTGCACCCGGCGCACGTGGTCGGCCAGTTCGTCGTTCTCGAGTAGCTCCGTTGTCCGCTCGTCCCGGGGCGTTCGCCCTGGTCGCCGCGGTCCTCGGGCTGGCGGCCGGCGCCGCGGGACAGTCGCCCGACCTCGCGACCGGCGCGCGCGTCTTTCGTGACAACTGCGCGGTCTGCCACGGTGCGACGGGCGACGGCCAGGGCATGGCGGCGCATCATTTCAAGACTCCGCCGCGCGATCTGACCAAGGGCCGCTTCAAGTTCCGCTCGACCGCGTCCGGCCAGATCCCGACGGACGCCGACCTCGTCCGCACGATCGTCCACGGCATTCCCTCGACCGGCATGGTTCCGCAGAATCATCTGAGCGACGCCGAGGTGCAGGCGGTGATCGCGTTCGTCAAGAGCCTGTCGCCGCGATTCGCCGCGGCACAGTCTCCCACGGTCGCGACGATCCCGACGCCCCCCGCGGCGACGCCGGAGGCCATCGCCCGCGGCGCGAAGATCTACGTCAAGGGCGAGTGCGCCGAGTGCCACGGCAAGGAGGCGCGCGGAGACGGCCCGTCGGCCAAGGATCTGTCGGTCACGCCGTCGGACCTGACCCGGCGCCCGCTCAAGAGCGGCGCCACCGCGCGGGACCTCGTGCGCACGCTCCTGACGGGGCTCGACGGCACGCCGATGCCGTCGTACTACCTGGTGCTCGAGGACGGTGAGCTGTGGGACCTCGCGTACTGGCTCGCCACGCGCGGCGGCCCGCCGGAGACGACCGACGACGAGCGCGCGGGGTGGCACGTGGTGCAGATGCACCAGCGGCGCGGACGCTAGGCCGAGCGCTCCTCGGGCGCCGCGCGGGCGTAGGTCAGGGAGTGGTGCGCCAGGAGCCGGCCAGCGTCGCCGACGCACTCGGCGACGCCGTAGACCAGCCGCCGGCCGAGCTTCACGATCCGCGCGGTGCACCGGAATGGCTCGCGGCGCGCCGCGCCGAGAAACGCGCTCGTCATGCACGCCGTCACCGAGCCGTCTCGCGAGCCGAGGCGGGTCATGATCGCCAGCCACATCGCGACATCAGCGGCCGCCATGAACACCTGGCCGCTCACGAGCCCCCCGGGACGCTCGAAGGCGGCCTGGAACGGGACCACCAGGGTGCACTGGCCGTCGTCGATCGCCTCCAGCTTGAAGCCGTACGACCGCGTGAACGCGACCTCTTCGAGGATGCGTCGCAGCTCGGCCTCGGTCGCCGCGAGCGTCATCGCCTCACCGCGCGAGCGCGGCGTGAACCTTTCTCGCCTGCTTCAGGTGATCGATGACGTGCAGCCGCCAGGTGATCGCGTACGCCTTCCAGTCGAGATCCTCGACCCAGTGCAGCGGCACGATCGTGCCGTGCTCGTCCGGCACGTTCACCACCATCACGATCGGCGCGCGCGCGTCGGTCGCGAAGTCCGGCTCCACCGCGGCGAGCGTTCGAAGGATCTCGCCGTGGATCCGGTCGAGCTCCGCGCGAAGCCAGGGCCACGGCCGGTGGAGCGGCGACTTCGACTGGAGGCTCGCCGGAATCGGCTCGCCCGGAGGCCGGCGGCCCGCGAGCAGGCACCAGAGCTCGTCCAGCCCCGGCCGGTGCGTCTCGACCAGATGGTCGACGATCTCCTGGATCGTCCACTCGCCCGGGACCCCTGCGCGCGCCGCGATCGCGGGGGAGATCGGCGCGAGGAACGCATCGAGGGTGCCGAACGCGTCGGCGATCCGCTCGCGGATCGCGGGCGCGTCCACCAGCGTGCCCCGCGTCCTGAAATACTCCCGCGCCTTCGCCTTCGCCCCGTCGACCAGGTCCGGCTTCATGAGACCTCCCGCGCGAGATAGCGCATCACCGCATCGCCGCAGAACCGCGTCGCCTCGACGACGCGGAACGCGGTCGGGTCGAACGCGAGCTGGAGCGAGACACCGTCGACGAGCCCGAGGATCACCGCGGCGGCGCGCAGGACGTCGGTGCGCCGAAACGCGCCTGATCGGACGCCCTGCGCGACGACCGCGCCGATGCGCCGCCGCATCCCCGCGTAGAGCGCCGCGTTGATCTCGCGCA
>Ga0209474_10005924_pt1 | contig 10357 bp, 10 predicted proteins | sample GraSoiAngelo_145_FD_185902 | JGI IMG/M metagenome (GOLD analysis project Ga0209474, IMG submission 185902) | Grasslands soil microbial communities from the Angelo Coastal Reserve, California, USA - 14_1009_05_20cm (SPAdes) (version 2) | ecosystem: Environmental > Terrestrial > Soil > Grasslands... | reverse complement strand
CAAAGCGGCATGCACGTGGGTGCGCTACGCGCTCCCGCCGACTAGCATCGGCTCGCTACCTCAGATCGCCTTTGCCGCCGTCGGGCCTCGCGTCCACAATCGCTCGAGATTGTAGAACTCGCGCACCTCGGGTCTGAACACGTGCACGATCACATCGCCGGAATCGATCAGCACCCAGTCGCAATTGGGCAAGCCCTCGACATGGATGCTCTTGATGCCGTTTTCCTTCAAGGCCTTCGTGACGTTTTCCGCGATCGCGCCGACGTGCCGGTTGACCCGGCCCGTGGTGACGATCATGTAGTCGGAAAATGCGGATTTGCCGCGAAGGTCGATGGTGACCGTTTCTTCCGCCTTCATATCGTCGAGGCGGGAGAGGATCATATTCAGCGTCTCGTCGGCGTCGGGTTGCGCCTTCAAGGCCGCAGCTTGGGTCGATGTTTTACGCGCGGTTTTTGGTGACGCTTTGGAAACCTTCGGTAAAACAGACTTGGACAATACAGATGTGGCCAGGGACCATTCCTTTCGCTGTATCGCGGACGCCGAATCCATGACGTCCGCCGCTCATACTACCCATGTGGGGTTAAAGGTTTCAATATTCCAGTGAACCGGATTGTATCGAACCGGTAGCCCCGCATTCAGATTCCTGCCCTCCAGCTCCCGTCCGGGTTCCGCAAGCCGGTCGAGGACAGGCTCATTTTCAGGCCGGTAAGAAACACCCAGGCCGGCGCACGAAAATCCGCCAGCCGGCCCGCCTCCTTCTCTGGCACACGATAGCGCGCGAGGGCCCGCGCCGCGGGCGCAGCGAGGGCGCGAAAGCTTGAGGGCGGACGATCGATCACCGCGATCGGCATCTGGGAGGCGATGCGCTGCCAGTTTTGCCAGCGATGGAATTGCGCGAGGTTGTCAGCGCCCATGATCCATACAAAGCGCAAGCCTGACACCCGGCGGCGCAAATAATTGATCGTGTCGACAGTGTATCGCGTTCCGATGACGGATTCGAGACAGCTCACGTCGATGCGCGGATCGCTCGCCATCTGGCGGGCGGCTTGCGCGCGTTCGTCAAGCTCATGCAGAGCGCCGTTGTCCTTGAGCGGATTTCCCGGCGTCACCAGCCACCACACGCGATCCAGTTTCAGCCGCTTGATCGCAAACAGGCTGATGGCGCGATGGGCGATATGCGGCGGATTGAAAGAACCGCCCAGCAAGCCGATGCGCATGCCGTCGGTATGGATGGGGATGGTCTTGACGACGGATGGCGATGAGACTGACGCTTCTTTCAACGGATCCACCGCGGATAAGTGCTCACGGCCGCGTTTGTCCGGTGCCGTGGACCCGATATTTGAAGCTGGTCAATTGCTCGGCGCCGACCGGGCCGCGGGCGTGGAATTTGCCGGTGGCAATCCCGATCTCAGCGCCGAAGCCGAATTCGCCGCCGTCGGCGAATTGCGTCGAGGCGTTGTGCAGCACGATCGCCGAATCGACCTCGTTGAGGAACCTCTGCGCGACGTTGGCGTCCTCGGTCACGATCGCGTCGGTATGATGCGAGCCGTGATTGTGAATATGCGCGATCGCTTCATCGACGCCGTCGACAATTCGTGCCGCGATGATGGCGTCTTCATATTCGGTGTCCCAGTCTTCCTCCGAAGCGGGCTTCACCCGGATATCAGTGCGCTGCACAGCCTCGTCGCCGCGCACCTCGCAACCGGCATCGATCAGCATTTCGACCAAGGGCTTGAGGCTGGTCGCGGCGCCGGCGCGATCGACCAGCAGGGTTTCGGCCGCGCCGCAGACGCCGGGGCGGCGCATCTTGGCGTTCAGCACGATCGACTTCGCCATTTCAAGGTTGGCGGATTGGTCGACATAGACGTGGTTGACGCCTTCCAGATGCGCGAACACCGGGACCCGCGCCTCCGCTTCGACGCGGGCGACCAGGCTCTTGCCGCCGCGTGGCACGATGAGGTCGATGGCGCCGGCGAGTCCGGTCAGCATCAATCCCACCGCGGCGCGATCGCGGGTCGGCACCAGCGTGATCGAGGCTTCGGGGAGACCCGCCTCGCGCAACCCCTGCGCCAGGCAGGTGTGGATCGCGCGGCAGGAGCGGAAACTGTCGGAGCCGCCGCGCAGGATCACCGCGTTGCCGGATTTTAGGCACAGCACCCCGGCGTCGGCCGCAACGTTGGGACGGCTCTCAAAAATCACGGCGACGACGCCAAGCGGCACGCGCACGCGCTCGATGGTCATACCGTTCGGACGCTGCCAGCTTTCGGTCACAACGCCGATCGGATCGGGGATTTTTCGCACCGTCGCAATGCCGTCGGCCATCGCATCGATGCGCGCTTGTGTCAGCGTAAGGCGGTCGATAAAGGCGCTGGTCGCGCCGCCGCTTCGGACTTCAGCGATGTCTTCGGCGTTAGCGGCCAGGATCGCGGTGGCGTGCTCGCGGATCGCCCGCTCCATCGCCTCCAGGGCGCGGTTCTTCTGTTGCCCCGAGGCAAGTGACAGCACCCGCGCCGCGGCGCGGGTGGCGGCGGCGAGTTCGTTCATCAGGGTCGGCAAATCGGCGTTGCCGTCGATGGCTTTCAAGGGTGCGGACATATCGAATTCAATCTCAATTAAGACCATGTCCTAGCACGGAAATCGAGGACTTGGCGAGGCGCGGAACCGGCATGGCAGACGAGCGGGCGTCGGCCATTGGCCTAGTCACAGGCTTAACTGGGTGCAGAAAACGGACCGCTCCGGCCAACCACGAGATCGTCGCGGTGGATCATTTCCGCGCGGCCGCTGACGCCGAGGATCGCCATCACATCGGGCGAGGAGCGGCCTTTGATCTTCTCGGCATCCTCGGCGTCATAGGCGACGAGGCCGCGGCCGATTTCATGGGTATCGGGACCGCGCACCAGGACAGCATCGCCGCGGGCGAATTGCCCGTCGACCCGGATCACGCCGGCCGGCAACAGGCTTTTTCCCGCGCGCAGCGCGCTTACCGCGCCGGCGTCGATGGTTAGCGTGCCCTTTGGCTCCAGCGAGCCCGCGATCCAGCGTTTTCGCGCGGTGACGGGATTGGCGGGGGTCAGGAACCAGGTGCAGCGGCCGCCGTCCGATATCGCCTGCAGCGGATGCTCGATCTTGCCGGACGCGATCAGCATATGGGTGCCACCGGTGGTCGCGATCTTCGCCGCCTCGATCTTGGTGCGCATGCCGCCGCGCGACAATTCGGATCCGGCGGCGCCCGCCATCGCCTCGATTTCGGAGGTGACGGTCTCGACGATCGGAACGAGTTTTGCGTTAGGATGATGGGCCGGCGGCGCATCGTAGAGCCCATCAATGTCGGACAGCAGAATCAAGAGATCGGCGCTCGCCATGGTGGCGACGCGGGCGGCAAGGCGATCGTTGTCGCCATAGCGGATTTCATTGGTGGCAACGGTGTCGTTTTCGTTGATCACCGGAACCGCGCGCCATTCCAGCAGTTTGGCGATGGTCGAGCGCGCATTGAGATAGCGGCGGCGCTCCTCGGTGTCTTGCAAGGTCACCAGGATCTGTCCGGCGCCGATGCCGTGAGCCCCAAGCACCTCAGACCAGATCCGCGCCAGCGCGATCTGCCCGACCGCGGCAGCCCCCTGGCTCTCTTCCAGCTTCAGCGCGCCGCGCGGCAGTTTGAGCCGGCTGCGGCCAAGCGCGATCGACCCCGAGGAGACGATCAGGATCTCGCGGCCCTCTTTGTGCAGCCTGGCGATATCGGCGGCGAGCGCTGCCAGCCACGACGCCCGCACTTGCCCGGCATCGGAATCGATCAAGAGCGAGGAGCCGACCTTGACGACGATGCGGCGGAATTTTTTTAAAGCGGGGCGGGCCATGGTTGAAATCGAGTAAGGCGGATTGCCTTGGAAGCAATACGCGCCACCACCTTACTTTGGAAGTGGCGCGTTATCAGGAAAGAAAGTTAAGGCCGGTCAACCTGCGTCGTCGCGGGCGCCTCGATCGGCGCCCAAGGCTCGGCTTCTGCCGCGCCCTTGGCCTTGGCCGTCACCGGAGCCTCGCCGATCAATTCGGCCAATGCACGCAGCGCCTCCTTGACGCCTGCGCCGGTCGCGCCTGACATCAATAGCGGCGTCTTCTTCGCGGCGCGCTTGAGCCGGTCTTTTTGCTTCCTGAGGTCGTCGGCGCTCACCGCGTCGATCTTGTTCAACGCGACGATCTCGATCTTGTCGGCAAGCTGGCCGCCATAGGCATCGAGCTCATCCCGCACGGTCTTGTAGGCTCGGCCGGCGTGCTCGGTTGTCGCGTCGATCAGATGCAGCAGAACGCGGCAACGTTCGACATGGCCCAGGAATCTGTCACCGAGGCCGGCGCCCTCGTGCGCGCCCTCGATCAGGCCCGGAATGTCGGCCAGTACGAACTCGCGGCCATCGGCATTCACCACGCCAAGCTGTGGATGCAGCGTGGTGAAGGGGTAGTCGGCGATCTTTGGCTTGGCGGCGCTGACTTTGGCAAGCAAGGTCGATTTGCCGGCATTGGGCAGGCCGACGAGGCCGGCATCCGCGATCAGCTTTAGCCGCAGCCATATCCAGCGCTCCTCGCCGGGCTGGCCGGGATTGGCATTGCGCGGCGCGCGGTTGGTGGAGGATTTGAAATGAGCGTTGCCGAAGCCGCCATTGCCGCCTTCGGCGAGCACGAATTTCTCGCCGAGCGCGGTGAAGTCGTGGATCAGCGTCTCGCGGTCCTCGTCGAACACCTGGGTGCCGACCGGCACTTTCAGCACGACAGGGTTGCCGTTGGCTCCATGGCGGTCCTTGCCCATGCCATTGACGCCCTTCTGCGCTTTAAAATGCTGCTGATAGCGATAATCGATCAGCGTGTTCAATCCATCGACCGCCTCGATGATTACGTCACCGCCGCGGCCGCCATTGCCGCCGCTCGGCCCGCCAAATTCGATGTACTTCTCACGGCGAAACGCCACGCAGCCGTTGCCGCCGTCGCCGGAGCGGATATAGACCTTTGCTTCATCAAGGAATTTCATGGCTGACAGGTAAGGCAGGGATGCCCGCGCGGCAACCTTTTAACTAGGTAAATATCGCGAAAGTTCAATAATTTAGGGCTTCTTGAGGCCTCAACGATAACCCCGACCGTCGATGTGATACAAGCTTAAGCCAATCGAAAGCGTACGAGATCGAGAGGCACCGATGAGACGGCGGGATGGCGCGCGCGCCCGGCGAACGTCGAATTGGCTCGTTCCGACTACAGCCTAGTCTTCAGCCAACGCAGGATTGCATCTCGCACGCTTCCGTCCAGCGCTCCCGCGATGCCCTGATCGTTGGCCCCGGTGACGGGTTTCAGATTGTGGCTCACAGCAGATGGCGTGAAGACCTCGCTGCCGTCTGTGCGCTTTGCGAGTGCCGAAGAGAAACGGGCCGCATCCTGCGCGGCCGAAACCTGACTATCGGCGGCGCCGTTGATGACAAGGATCGGGACTTCGACTTTGGCGGCCAAAGCTGCCGGATCCAACGCGAACTCGGATTTCAGGAATGGCCCGAGATAGCCGGGATACAGAGCAGCAAGGCCGGCGGGAACATCGAGCGGCACTTTGCCGGTCGCCAGAATCTCCGAGCGAATGCGCTGATCCGCATCGAGGAAGAATTGGCGCTGTTCGGCAGTTGCTTGTTGTTGTTTCAAAAGCCCTGACAATTGATCGTGTATGACCTGTCCGAGTGGCCGCCCTGGAGTGCTCGCCAGGATGAGCAGTTTTGGCTGCGGCCGATATTGAGTGGCAAAATCGAGTGCGAGCAGCCCGCCTTCGCTGTGGCCAAGAACTCCGACGCGATCGGAAGCGATGCCAGGGTGAGTCACAAGGAAAGCAAAGGCCGCATGGGCGTCATCCACAAAGGCCGACCAACTGAAGAAGTCGGACAATTCGTTTTGATGCTTCGGGAAGGAGTCTCGATTTTCGTGCATGCCGCGCTTGTCATATCGAAGGGAAGCGATGCCTGCGCCGGCCAGAATGTCCGCGAGTTGTCGAAGAAGGTCAGTCTGCAAATTCGGGGGCTGGTTGCCGTCGCGGTCTGTCGGGCCGCTTCCCTGGATAAGCAGAACGGCCGGAGCGAGACGATCGGAATTGGCCGGTTCTGGGAGCACAAGCGTGCCCGCAATCGGAATGCCGTCTTTGCCTTGAAAGCTGATGTGCTGTTCCACCGATGCAGCTGCGGCGGCAGAATTCTCTGTCATCATTGCCACCGCGACAATTATTGCCGATCGTAAGGTTCGGTTGAGGATCGCTCGCATCCCGTCCCTCTTTGATACGACACCGCGTTCGCGGGGGACGCCGCGTAGAGAGTTAGCGCTCTCTACGCGTCGAGTTGCTCCAGTTCTTGAGCGACGACCACACACTGCGGGAAAGCCGGAAGCAATCGACCGGGGTTGAGCAGCCCAGCGCCTCGAAGCGGTGCAGTTCGACGCCGCTCCACTGGAAGCCGCACTTCTCCAGGATGTTGCGCGAAGCCGGGTTGGCGACGCGCGCGCCCGAGAACAGCTGATCCAGATCGAACTCCTCGAAGAAAAAATCGATCACGGCGCGCGCGGCTTCGGTGCCGAAGCCCTGGCCCCAATGCTCGAAGCCGAGCCAGTAGCCGAGTTCCGGCGCATCCACTTCGCGCCAGTTGATGCCGACCATGCCCACCGGCGCGTGAGCGTGTTCGATCAGGAACGCGATATCGCGCCGGTCGTCGGCGATGGCGCGCACGAATTCGATGGCATGCTCCTGGGAATAGGGATGCGGCAGGCGGCGGGTATTTTCCGCAATACGGCGGTCGTTGGCGAGACGCGCGATCGCTTTTACGTCCGCGAGCGTCGGCCTGCGCAGGGTCAGCCGTTCGGTCTCGAGGACGCAGCTAGACGCCTCGCGCAATGATGGGGTGGGAATGTCCTGCAGCATGTCGGGCTCCGTCAGCAATCGCATCAAATAAAAGGGGAGGCCGGTTTCCCGCCTCCCCTTTGGAGCCTTTAAGAGCTCCGCCGGTTCAACAGGACCCGGCGGACTCAATTTGTTGTCCACCGTTACTCGGCCGCGGCATCCTGCATCGGGCGAACCGATACGAGCGTGCGGCCGTTGCCTTTGGCATGAAATTCGACGTGGCCTTCGACTTTGGCAAACAAAGTATGGTCGGTACCCATGCCCACATTAAGGCCGGGATGCCACGTGGTGCCGCGCTGACGCGCGATGATGTTGCCGGGGATCACGTGCTCGCCGCCATAGGCCTTGATTCCGAGCCGCTTGCCCGCTGAATCACGCCCGTTCCGTGATGAACCGCCTGCTTTTTTGTGAGCCATGGCCCGTCTCCAAACTTGTCCGTATCTCTAGATCAATTCCTTGAAGGAATCATTTCACTTTTTGTCACGCGATTTTTGGCGCTTCACTTTTTATCACTTTTGCCTTTGGCGGCGGTCTTCTTCGCCGCGGGCTTTTTGGCATCTGGCTTGGCGCGCGGTTTCGCCGCAGCTTTGGCCACCGCCTTTTTGGGCGCTGCCTTCTTCGCGGCCTTGCGTGCAGCCTTGGGCGCCTCGTCCTCGCCCTCCGTGGGCGCGGCTACTATCTTTTCCTTCTTCGGCCGCGGACCGATGGAAGGTTTTGCGTTATCGGCCAGGATCTCGGTGACGCGAAGCACCGTGATCTCGTCGCGATAGCCGCGCTTGCGGCGCGAATTCTTGCGGCGGCGCTTCTTGAACGCGATCACCTTCGGTCCGCGCTTGTGCTGCAACACCTCCGCTGCCACGGAAGCGCCCGCCACGCTGGGCGTGCCAAGCACCGGCGTATCGCTGCCAAGTACCAGAACTTCGCCAAGCTGCACGATCGAGCCGACGAGGCCTTCGATCTTGCCTATCTCGAGTACATCATTCGGAACGACACGGTATTGCCGGCCGCCGGTTTTGATGACTGCGAACATCGTTGGATTCCTTCGTGTTCGATCCCGGCCTCGGAACGGGTCCGGGCCGGCTTTTTCTACAGTCGCTGTGGGTATGTTTTCCGCGCGAGCAAAAGCGAGCCCGACCAAATACACGCAAAAACAAGCGGCGCGAGAAATCCCGCGCCGGATGGTGCGGACTTATAGCCGCTGATCCCGCCGAGTCAAGGTAAAGTGGGGCGAAAACCGGCCGAAATGCAAGGATTTGGCACGTTTTCAAGACCTTCGACAGCTTCGAGCGAAACCAAAGGGTTCCCCCGCCGTTGTCCCTTCTGAACCTCGAAAGCGGGCAGGGCTAAGCCAGCATGGCTGAAGACGTCATAACTACAACGGCCATTGGGAGCCACGGTGCCACCCGCCTGCCGTCGGTAGACGTGGATAGCTTCAACATCGAGTTGAAGGAAGACGACCATTATCTGGGCGACCGGGCCTCGAAGGGCGCATTCCGCAAGATATTCGACCGCTGGCGAAAACCGCTCGGCAAGTCCGGCGAAGATCCGTTCGGCGAGGAGCCTTCGGACAAGATCAACAAGAAGACGCTCGATGAGATCCTGGTCGGCGATGACACCGAGGCTTCCGCGGTCGTGCACAGCGCGATTGAGGAATTCGCGCAGGAACTGGCCCATGTGACGCGCCGGTTTCTCAAGACCAAAGCGTGGGCCAAGACCGAGCGCATCGTGGTCGGCGGCGGCTTTCGCGACAGCCGGCTCGGCGAACTTGCGATCGCGCGCGCCGACATCATCCTCAAGTCCGACGATTTCAAGGGCGATCTGGTTCCGATCCGTTTTCACCCCGACGATGCAGCCTTGATCGGCGCGGTGCATCTGGCGCCGTCGTGGATTTTCGAGGGCTATGACGGCATCCTCGCCGTCGATATCGGCGGCACCAATATCCGCTGCGGCGTGGTCGAGACGCGCTGCAAGAAGGCGCCCGACCTGTCCAAGGCTCATGTGTGGAAATCTGAGCTGTGGCGCCACGCCGACGACGAGCCGACGCGCGAAGCTGCGGTGAAGCGGCTCGTCAAGATGTTGAAGGAACTGATCGCCCTGGCCGAATCCGAAGACCTCAAACTCGCGCCCTTCATTGGAATAGCGTGCCCTGGCGTGATCAACACGGACGGCTCGATCCAGAAGGGTGCACAGAATCTGCCCGGCAATTGGGAGAGCAGCAAGTTCAACCTGCCGGCAAGCCTGATCGAGGGTGTCCCGAAGATCGGCGCTCACGATACCGCGGTCTTGATGCACAATGACGGGGTGGTGCAGGGGCTCTCCGAAGTGCCGTTCATGCAGGACGTCGAGCACTGGGGCGTGCTGACCATCGGCACCGGGCTCGGCAATGCACGCTTCACCAATCGCAGAAAAGATAACGGCAAGAAGGATAAAAACGGGAAGGACAAAGACAAATAGGCCGAAGCCTGCCGCCACCGGCCTCGATGCAACGGCGTTTCCTGCCGGGAAAGGCCCAAATCAGAACTGAGGCCGCGTCCCGCCCCGCCAATCAAAGAATCCGTCCGAGCTTGCGTCCGCTTAAGTTCCGCGATCAGGCCTGGGCCAGACTTTGGTTGACAAGTTCTAAAACGGAACTGTATAGCCGACCCTGATCGGGTGATGCCGTGGCAGGCATAGAGCCGATCCGGGGGATTCCATGGTCCACGGCGTCAAGCTCGTTTGCGTAACGCTGATGGCCATGGCTTGCGGATGGGCGAACGGCTCGCACGCTGCCGATGCGCCGGGTGTCACGCCGACCGAAATCAAGATCGGCGGCGTTTTTCCGTTCAGCGGCCCGGCATCCTCGATCGGCCTGGTTGGGCGCGGCACGCTCGCATACGTGCAATCGATCAATGATAGTGGCGGCATCGGAGGTCGCAAGATCAACTACATCGCGCTGGACGATGCCTACAGTCCGCCAAAAGCGGTCGAGCACGTCCGCCGGCTGGTCGAGAGCGACGAGGTCGCGTTCATGTTCGGCCAGCTTGGTACCGCCGGCAACTCGGCCGTTGCAAAATATCTGGCGATCAAAAACGTTCCGTCGCTTGCGATCGTCACCGGGTCGAGCAAGTTCACCAGCGTGAAGGATTACCCGCTGATCACCACCGGGCTCGTCAGCTACGACACCGAAGGAAAGATCTACGCCAAATATCTGAGCCGCATATTGCCGGCGGCGAAGGTCGCGATCCTGTTCCAGAACGACGATCTCGGCAAAGACTACGTCAACGCCTTCCGGACATTTCTCGGCGCCGAATTCGACAAGCGGGTCGTCACCGCTGCTTACGATGTGACCGAGCCGACGGTGGATTCCCAGGTCGTCACCTTGAAGAGCTCGGGGGCGGAAGCCCTGTTCGTCGCCGGCACGCCGAAATTCGCGGCGCAAGCGATCCGCAAGGCCGCCGAGATCGGCTGGAAGCC
>Ga0209474_10005922_pt1 | contig 10358 bp, 9 predicted proteins | sample GraSoiAngelo_145_FD_185902 | JGI IMG/M metagenome (GOLD analysis project Ga0209474, IMG submission 185902) | Grasslands soil microbial communities from the Angelo Coastal Reserve, California, USA - 14_1009_05_20cm (SPAdes) (version 2) | ecosystem: Environmental > Terrestrial > Soil > Grasslands ... | reverse complement strand
GGTCTCGCGCCGATGGCGTTCCGCTCGGCGGCCCGCGGCAAGGAGGCGGCCTGAGCAGACCCGGACGTCGACGCCGCCGCGCATCAGTCGGAGGCGCGGACGCCCACCTCGTCCAGGTGTCGCAGCAGATCGGCCGGATCCTGGTAGACGCGATAGGCACCGGCGCGCTCGAGCTCGTCCTGCCCGTAGCCGCCCGACAGCAGACCCACGCCGAGGGCGTGCGCGCGGCGCGCGGCCAGGAGGTCCCAGACACTGTCACCGACGACGACGGACGCACCGATGTCCACGCCGAGACTGCGAGCCGCGGCCAGGAAGAGATCCGGATCGGGCTTGGCGCGCTCGACCTCGTCGCGCGTGACGACCGGCGTGTCGGCGCCGACGCCGAGCAGCTCCAGCGCCGGCCGGGCCGTCTCGCGCCGGCCGCTCGTCGCGATGGTCCACGGCACCCGGGCGCGCGAGAGGTACGACAGCAGCTCGCGGGCGCCGGGGAGTGGACGCACCTGCGCGATCTGGCGGACGTAAGCCTCGGCGTGACGCTTCTGTAGCCGCGCCGTCTCCGCGGCGTCGACGCGGCGGCCCGTCTCCCGCAGCAGCGCGTTGACGAAGAGACCGCCGCTCATGCCGATCCGCCGGTGGATCCGCCAGACGGCGAGCTCGATCCCGGCCTCCTCGAGCGCCTCGCGCCAGGCCAGCACGTGCTGGTAGACGCTGTCCACGAGCGTGCCGTCGAGATCGAACAGGAAGGCCGGCGGGATCACGTCAGCGCGAGCGCGCGGCGACGGGCGCCGCGCGCGACGGCGTCAGGCCGCCCGGTGCACGTCGGCGGTGGCCGGTGTGAGGGCATGGCGCAGGACCTCGTCGGCGTCGTCGACGAAGATGAAGCGGAGCTGGCGGCGGAGATCCTCCGGCACGTCCTCGACGTCGCGCGCGTTGCGACCGGGGAGGATCACCGAGCGGATGCCGGCGCGATGGGCGGCCAGCACCTTCTCCTTGATCCCGCCGACCGGCAGCACCTTGCCACGCAGCGTGATCTCGCCGGTCATCGACACGTCGCTGCGCACCGGCCGTCGGGTGGCCAGCGACGCCAGCGCCGTCATGATCGTCACCCCGGCCGAGGGACCGTCCTTGGGAATGGCGCCGGCCGGCACGTGGATGTGAATGGTCTTGCCCTCGAAGATCGCCGGGTCGATGTCGAGGCTCGCGGCGTTGGACCACACGTAGGAGACGGCGGCCTGGGCGCTCTCGCGCATGACGTCGCCGAGCATGCCGGTGAGCAGCAGGCGCTCCTCGCCGCTCGGCATCATCGTGGCCTCGACGAACAGCACGTCGCCGCCCGTCGGCGTCCAGGCCAGCCCGGTGGCGACGCCGGGCCGGGTCGTCCGCTCGGCCACCTCGTCGAAGAAGCGCGGCCGCCCGAGATATTCCACCACGGCGGCGGCCGTGACGCGCACCGGCTCGCGGAGCCCCTCGGCGATGCGGCGGGCGACCTTGCGGGCGACCGCGGCGATCTCGCGCTCGAGGTTGCGCACGCCCGCCTCGCGCGTGTACCCGCGCACGATCAGGCGGATCGCGTCGGGGTCGAACGACAGCTCGTCGGCCTTGAGGCCATGGGCGGCCAGCTGCTTCGGGATCAGGTACTGGAGGGCGATCCCGATCTTCTCCTCGTCCGTGTAGCCGGACAGCATCAGCACTTCCATCCGGTCGCGGAGCGCGGCGGGAATCGTGTCCAGCGCGTTCGCGGTAGCGATGAAGAGCACCTGCGAGAGATCGAACGGCACGCCGAGGTAGTTGTCGACGAAGGTGTGGTTCTGGGCCGGGTCGAGAACCTCCAGCAGCGCGGACGAGGGATCGCCCCGCCAGTCGGCGCCGATCTTGTCGAGCTCGTCCAGCATGAACACGGGGTCGCGGGTGTCCGCGCGACGCAGCCCCTGGATGATGCGGCCGGGCAGCGCGCCGATGTACGTCCGCCGGTGGCCGCGGATCTCCGCCTCGTCGCGGACGCCGCCCAGCGACATGCGCACGAACTTGCGGCCCAGCGCGCGGGCGATGCTCTGGCCCAGGCTCGTCTTGCCGACACCGGGCGGCCCCACGAAGCAGAGGATGGGCTCGCGCGGCTGCTCGCGGTCGGCGCCCCGCTCCGCGCGCAGCTTCTTGACGGCGAGGTATTCGAGGATCCGGTCCTTGATCTTGTCCAGGTCGAAGTGATCCTCGTCCAGCACCTGGCGCGCGCGCTGGATGTCGATCGCGCCGCCGCTCTCCTTGTGCCAGGGCAGGCTCGCCAGCCACTCCAGGTAGCTGACGACCATGCCGTGCTCGGGCGAGGCGGGCGAGATGCCGCCCAGCCGGGCCAGCTCGCGCTCGGCCTCGCGGCGCGCCTCCTCCGGCAGGTTCGCCTCGTCGATGCGGCGGCGCAGCTCGGCGACTTCCGTGGAACCGGCCTCCTCCTCGCCCAGCTCGCGCTGGATCGAGCGGAGCTGCTCGCGCAGGTAGTACTCGCGCTGCTTCTTGGACAGGCGCTCCTCGGTGTCGGTGGTGATCTTGCGCCCGAGCTCGCGGACGGCCAGCTCGCGCTGCAGCCCATCCAGCAGCCGCCGCAGCTTGGCCGTCAGCGGATCGAGCTCCAGCAGCTCCTGCCGCATCGCGGTGGCGAGCGGCACCACCGTCGCGACGAAGTAGAGGAGCTGGCGCGGGTCGCCCAGATTGGCGGCGGCCGCGGCCATCTCGTCGGGTAGCTCCGGCGAGGCCTCGACCAGTCGACGGAAGACGTCGACGACGGCCCGCCGCAGCGCGTCCAGCTCCGTCGCCTCGACGATCTCGTCGTGCGCCGCCTGAACCCGGGCGACGAGGTACGGCTCCTGCGAGGTCCAGTCCACCAGCCGGATGCGCTCGAGGCCCTGCACGATGAGGCGCACGCTGCCGTCGGGGACGCGGGCCAGCTGGTGAATCATGCCGACCGTCCCCATCCGGTAGAGATCGTCCGGGACGGCCGGCTCCGGCTTCGCCTCGCGCCGGGCGACCAGCGCGAGCAGCCGGTTGCCCCGCATGACCTCGTCGATCAGTCGGATGGAGCGCGGCTCATCGACGGCCAGCGGCACGACGGTGAGCGGGAACACGACGGCATCGCGCAGCGGCAGGACCGGCAGCGCGTCGGGCACGGAGACATCGGCGGAACCCGGGCCGGGCTGGACGGACATCGAGCCGCCTGTCACCGAGCCTTGGGCAGTGTGATCCGGAGCAGGCCACGGTCGTAGCGCGCCTCGACCCGTTCGGAATCGACGGGGGCCGGCAGCGGGATCTCCACGCGGAAGGGACCCTGGCGGATGGCGGCCGCGTGATACACGGCCTCCTCGTGAGGGGCCGGCAGCCGACGGTGGCCCTCGACCAGCAGCGCATCCGCGAACAGGTGGACCTCGAAGTCGTCCTCGTCCACACCGGCTAGGTCCACGACGACCTCGATGGTGCGCGCCGTCTCGTACGTATCCGAGTCCGGCGCCCAGCGGCCCTGCAGCAGGAGCCGGAGGCGATCGCTCGGCCACCCCTCACCGAACGGCTGATCGCCCCCCGAGCGGACGACCATCGCATACCGGTAGCTCGAACGTCGATAACGCATGGAAACGCTGCCTCCATGTTCCCACGCGTGTGAAGAGCCCCTCAGCCTGGAGGCGCCCCCGCTCCGCCGGCCGCATCGGACGCCCGGCGACCCGCGGCCATATCGGGAGCCCCGGGGCGAGGCCATTTCGGCACCGTGCAGAGGAGCGCCACCGGCTTCGCCGGCGCGCTCCGAACGATGGGGGAAAAGTCGGGAGGCCGTCTCCAGACCCGATCCACCACTTCGGACCCGATCCAGAGGAGCGCCACGGCTTGCCGGGGCGCTCTGAACGATGGGGGAAGTCGGGAGGCCGTCTCCAGACCCGATCCACCACTTCGGACGCGATCCAGAGGAGCGCCACGGCTTGCCGGGGCGCTCCGAACGTAGGGGGGTTTGGGGGCCATTTCGTGGCCCCCATCTCTAATGTTCGAGGGCGACGCGGTCCAGGAGGTCGATGTCGTCGAGGAGGGAGCCGACGCCGAGGGCGACGCAGAGGAGCGGGTTCGGAGCGATCGTGACCGGCAGGTAGGTCTCCTTGCGGATCACGTCGTCGAGGCCGGTCAGCAGGGCGCCACCCCCGGTGAGGACGATGCCGTTGTCGACCATGTCGGCGGCGATCTCGGGCGGCGTCCGCTCGAGGCAGACGCGCACGGTCTCGACGATCGTGCCGACGCAGTCGCGCAGGGCGTCGCGCATCTCGTCCTCGTTGATGGTGATGGTCTTGGGCACCCGGGTCACCAGGTCGCTGCCCTTGACCTCGATCGTGCGCGGACCCCCGCCGCTCGGCAGGGCGCCGCCGAGGGCGAGCTTGATCTCCTCGGACCGGCGCTCGCCCACAATGAGGTTGTAGTGCCTCGTTCATCTCGTCGCCGGCGGTGCGCACCGACTGGCAATAGACGATGCCGGACAGCGAGATGACCGCGACCTCGGTCGTCCCCCCGCCGATGTCCACGATCAGGTGGCCGCCCGGCTCCTGGATCTTGAGGCCGGCGCCGATGGCGGCGGCCATCGGCTCCTCCACGAGATAGACGGCGCGGGCGCCGGCCTGCATCGCCGCCTCGCGGACCGCGCGCTTCTCGACCTGGGTGATGCTGGAGGGCACGCTCACCACGATCCGCGGCTTCAGGATCCGGCTGCGCGGCTGGACCCGGGCGATGAGCTGGCGGAGCATGGTCTGGGCGACGTCGAAGTTGGCGATGACCCCGTCCTTGAGGGGGCGCACCACCTCGATGTTGCCCGGTGTGCGGCCGAGCATGGCCTTGGCGGCGTGGCCGACGGCGATCACCGACCGCTGCGTCCGATCCAGCGCGACAATGGAGGGCTCCGACAGCACGATCCCCTGGCCGCGGACGTACACGAGCGTGTTGGCGGTACCGAGATCGATCCCGATGTCGTTGACGAAGACCCCGGACGGCAGACGAAATTTCATCAAACGCTCCCTCCGCGCAGCGGCGATGCGCCGAGGCTCTAGCAAGCCGCGAGCCTAATCGCGGAGCGCGAAAACCGCGCCGTTTCGGCCGACGGCGAGCGAGCAACGTTCACTGACAGACGCTCGACGACGAACAGTGTCATGCGTGTGGCGCTCTCGGTTGAAACTTGTAGATTCCAGGCTCGGCCCTCGAGACGTCTCGAAAAGAGCGATGCGCATCACGGCTCCGCCGGGGCGACGCACGTGGGAGCTCCCGGGCTTTCCCGCCAGGGCTCCGCCGGGCCACGACCAGGCGTGTGGTCTCCCGAGTGTGCCGCGATGCCGAGTGCCGCCACGCCCTCCGGCGAGGCGCGACCAACGTGTGGCCACCGAGGGGCGCCGCAGCTCCGCCGGGACGCGACCAGCGTGGGGCCTCCCGACCTCGGCGCGATACCGAGAGGCCGTCACGGCTCCGCCGGGACGCGACCGGCATGGGGCCTCCCGACCTCGGCGCGATCCCGAGGGGCGCCACGGCTCCGCCGGGGCGCCCCGAGCCTGCATCGGGGGGCTTGGGGGACCCGTTCGAGGCCCCCCATCTTCAGACGACCACCCGGAACATCGGCACCGGCGGGCCGCCGTCCGTCGGCTTGAACACCACGCGGACCCCCTGCCCGATCCGGATACCGTCCAGGTCGCAGTCGACGAGGTTCGTCATCATGCTGACGCCCTCCTCGAGCGTGACGTAGGCGATGGCGTAGGGCACCGGCGCCCGGCGGAAGACGCTGTAGGAGTAGACGGTGCCGCGGCCGGACGCCTCGGTCCACTCGGTGCGCTCGCTGCCGCAGAACGGGCAGCGGGCGCGCGGATAATGGTGGGCCGCGCCGCAGGCGGTGCAGCGCTTCACCAGTAGCTTGCCGGCGACGGCGGCGTCCCAGAATGGTTTCGTCTCGGGATTGACCGGCGGCGCCGGGATGGGGCGGTCCTGGGCACGCAGCATCTCAGGCCCGCTCCATGATCAGCGTCGCGCTGCCGTGGCGGGTCGCCAGGGAGCCGCCGGTGCCGTGCGCCAGCGCGAGATCGCAGTTCTTGACCTGGACCGCCGGGTGCGCCTCGCCCCGGAGCTGGCGCACCGCCTCGACGACCTTGGTGAGGCCGCCGCGGTTGGCCGGGTGGTTGTTGCAGAGGCCCCCGCCGTCGGTGTTGAACGGCAGCCTCCCGACGCCGGCGATGAGCGTGCCGTCCGACACGAACTTGCCCCCCTGGCCCTTCTGGCAGAAGCCCAGGTCCTCGAGCGTGATGAGGACGGTGATCGTGAAGCTGTCGTAGATCGACACGTACTTGATGTCGGAGGGCTGGACGCCGGCCTCGGCGAAGGCCGCCGGCCCCGACCACACGGCGCCGGTGTAGGTCAGGTCGATCTTGCCGCCCATCTGGTGCTTGACGGCCTCGCCTGCGCCGACGACGGCCACCGGCGGGCGCTTCAGGCCGCGCGCCACCTCGGGCCGCGTGACGACGATGGCGCCGCCGCCGTCGGTGATCACGCAGCAGTCGAGCCGATGCAGCGGATCGGCGATGATCGGCGAGCCGACGACGTCCTCGACCGTGACCACCTCGCGCAGCAGCGCGCGCGGGTTGTGCTGGGCGTGGCGTGATGCCGCCACCTTGATCCACGCCAGCTGAGCGCTCGTCGTCCCGTACTCGTGCATGTGGCGCATGGCCGCCATGGCGTACTGGTTCACGACGGTCGGCCCGTACGGGAACTCGAACGCCACGTCCGGCGCCGCGCTGCCGTAGTTCCGCGGCGCGGTGCCGGTCGCCATCCCCTCGGCGCGGGGCCGGCCGGCCAGCGTGATGAGCGCGACGTCGCACTTGCCGGCCGCGATGGCCTCGGCGGCGTGGCCGACGTGGATCACGTACGACGACCCGCCGGTCTCGGTCGTGTCGACGTGACGCAGCTTCAGCCCCATGTAGTCGGCCATCGAGAGGCCGCCGAGGCCGGGCGCGTCGCCGGCGCAGAAGTAGCCGTCGACGTCCTTGAAGGCGAGGCCGGCGTCGGCGAGGGCGCCGGCAGCCGACTCCGCGTGCAGCTGGGCCAGCGACTGCTCGTCCGCCTTGCGCGTCGGGTGCTCGAACACGCCCGCGATGAACGCCTTGCGCTTGATCGTCATGGCCGCATCATACCCGACCCGCCGGCCAGGTCCTGACGCAGGCCGGGCTTGTGGATCTTGCCGGTCGCCGTACGTGGGAAGTCCGCGGCGCCGCGGAACTCCACGCGTCTCGGGACCTTGTAGCTGGCCAGCCGCTCGCGGCAGAACGCCACCAGGGCGTCGGCGGTGGTGGTGGCGCCGGCGTGCAGCTCCACCACGGCGGCGACGATTTCGTCCCGCTCGCGATCCGGCACGCCGACCACGTACGCCTGCTGGACATCGGGGTGCTGCAGCAGCACCTCCTCGACCTCGAGCGGCGCCACGTTGATCCCCCCGGTCTTGATCATCTCCTTCAAGCGCCCGCGGAAGCGGACGCGGCCGTCGTCGTCGATCAGCCCGAGATCGCCGGTGAGGAAGTAGCCCTCCCGATCGAAGGCGGTAGCGTCGAGCTCGGGCGCCCGGAAATAGCCGGGAGTCACCCGTCCTCGCACGCACAGCTCGCCGACCTCGCCGGCCCCCAGCGGGCGTCGCGTCTCCGGATGCACCACGCGCATCTGCATCCCGGGCAAGGGACGCCCCTGCGTGTGCAGTCGCAGCGCGAGCAGATCATGGCCGTCGGTGACGGCGCAGTTGCCGTAGGTCTCCGTCGACCCGTACACGTTGCACAGCTCCCGGGCGCCGACCGCCTCCATCGTCATCTCGATGTCCTCCGGCAGGCCGATGGTCAGCCCGGTGCGCATGGCGGCCAGCCGGCGGCGCGGACGGTCGGGATGCTCCAGCAGGGCCCGCGCCATGTGCGCCATGCCGTAGTACACGCTGCACCGCTCGGCCTCCAGCAGCTCGAGGGCCTCGCCGGGCTCGAAGCTCTCCTGCAGCACCACGCAGCCGCCGTGGCTCAGGATCGCGGGCAGCGCGTTCGCCGAGCCGAACGACCAGAAGAGCGGCACCGCCAGCCAGAGACGATCGGCCGCGCTCAAATGCTGACGCTCGCCGATCTCGAAGCCGTTGTCGATCACGCCGCCGTGCACCAGCGTCACGCCCTTCGGCGTCGCCGTCGAGCCCGAGGTGTAGAGCAGGTAGCACACGTCGCTGGGAGCGACCGACATCTGGGCCGCCCGCAACGCCGCGGTCGTGATCGTGCCGGCGCGCGTCACCACGTCGTCGGGATGAAGGACGCCGTCGTGGTGCCGCGCGTCGATGGCGATCACCGCGCGCAGCGCGGGCAGCCGCGCGCTGCGCAGCGCGCCCGGCGCGCTGGCGGCCAGCTCGGGGCAGAGCTCGTGCAGCGCGGCCAGATAGCCGCGGCCGCGAAACGCCTCCACGGTGATCAGCGCCGTCGCCCCCGAGTGCGCGAGCGCCCAGCCCAGCTCGCGCGGCGTCGAGAACGTGCTGATGGCAGCGAGGATGCCGCCGATCTTGCCGATCGCCAGCCCGGCGACGAGCCACTCGGCCCGGTTGGGCAGCAGGACGGCCACGCGGTCGCCGCGCCGCACGCCGAGCGCGAGGAGCGCACGGGCGAGCTCGTCCACGCGCGCCTGGAGCGCCGCGTAGCTCAGCCGCTGGTCGCGGAAGACGACGGCGTCGGCGTGGGGACGGGCGGTCGCCATCTCGTCGAGCAGCGCGCCGAGCGTGCGGCCGGCCGGGCGCACGCTCAGCTCCCGGTGAGCTCGACGCGCGCCTCGTCCGACGGCGGCCGCGTTGTTGAAGTCATGCGGCGCGTATGATAACGCTATTCGCGCGCAGCCCACCGCCGCCCGCCGAAGGAGATCAGGATGATCCGACGCCTCGTCGTCGCCGCCCTCGTGCTCGCGCTGCTCACGCCGGTCGCGCCGCCCATCGCCCCCGCCGCCGACGACCTGAAGATCGCGCTCGTGGTCCCGCTGTCGGGACGCTGGGCGCGCCAGGGCCAGCTCAAGAAGATGGGCGCCGAGATGGCGATCGACGAGATCAACGCGGCCGGCGGCATCAAGGCGCTCGGCGGGGCGAAGATCGTGCTGCGGGAGGCCGACGCCGGCGACAGCGTGGAGAAGGCCGTGAGCGCCGCCCAGCGCGCGCTCGGCCGCGACAAGATCAGCGCCGGCATCGGGGCCTGGCTGTCCTCGTTCACGCTGGGCGTGACGGAGGTCGCCGAGCGCATGCAGGTGCCGTGGTTCACGCTGTCCTACGCCGACTCCATCACCGAGCGCGGGTTCACGTACACGTTCCAGACCTCGCCGGTGTCCTCCGTGCAGGCCGAGCAGGCGCTCGACCTCCTGGTGGATCTCGCCCGGCGCAACAACCAGGCCCTGAAGAAGGCGGCGATCGTCGGCGACAACACGGCCGCCACCGTGTTCTTCTTCAAGCCCCTGCGGGAAAAGCTGCTCAAGGCCAAGGGCATCGACATCGTCGTCGACGAGATCTGGACGCCGCCGCTCGCGGACGCCACCGCGATCGTGCAGAAGCTGCGCTCGACCCAGCCGGACATCGTCTTCTACGGCGCGACGAACTTTCCCGACTCGATCCAGGTGCTGCAGAAGGTGAAGGAGTTCGGCGTGAAGGCGCCCATCCAGGGCGTGGGCGCCTGGCTCGTCACGCCGGAGTACGTCACCACGGTCGGCAAGGAGCTCCTCGACAACATCATGTCGGTCGTCGCCGCCCACCCCCTGAAGGGTCAGGAGGAGCTGGTGGGGCGCTTCAAGAAGCGCACGGGCGAGCCGTTCATGACCCAGGATCCGCTGATGGCCTATGCCCACGTCTGGATCATCAAGGAGGCCGCCGAGCAGGCGAGGTCCGCCGACCCCAAGGCCATCCGCGACGCGGTCGCCAAGCTCGATCTCCGATCGGGGCCGGCGGCAGCGGCGCTGGCGCCGGGCCGCATCCGCTACGACGAGCGCGGCCGCCGCATCGGCGCCGTCCCCATCGTCGTGCAGTGGCAGGGTGGCGAGCCGTTCACGGTCGTCCCGGCGGAGTACGCCACGCGCAAACCGGTCTGGCACGGGGCGAAGTAACGGCGGCCGCCGCGCGTGGCGGTCGCCGAGCTCCTGCAGTACATCGTCACCGGGCTCCTGGTCGGCGGCGTGTATGCGCTGATGAGCATCGGCCTGGCGCTGATCTTCGGCGTCATGCGTGTCGTCAACTTCGCGCAGGGCGACTTCATGATGCTGGGGATGTATCTCACGTACTACCTGGCGGTCGCCTGGCACACCGATCCACTGCTCGGCGCGATCGTGGTCAT
>Ga0209474_10005921_pt1 | contig 10360 bp, 11 predicted proteins | sample GraSoiAngelo_145_FD_185902 | JGI IMG/M metagenome (GOLD analysis project Ga0209474, IMG submission 185902) | Grasslands soil microbial communities from the Angelo Coastal Reserve, California, USA - 14_1009_05_20cm (SPAdes) (version 2) | ecosystem: Environmental > Terrestrial > Soil > Grasslands... | reverse complement strand
GGCGCCGAGTTCGGCGATCCCGGAGCCGGAATCCAGGATGAGCAGCTGCTCCTTCGACCCCCGGACCTCGATGCAGGTGGTGTTGCCGCCGTAGCGCAGCGTGCGCCGGCCGGGCGTGGGGCGGGTCCCGCGGGTGCCCCAGAACTTGATCCTCACGCGGTCATCACTGGCCGTTCGGTAGCGCCAGCGGCTCGACGCGTGGCAGCCGCGCGGCGTGGGCGACCAGCGCGTCCAGGCTGACCTGGATGCCGGGCGCGATGGCGCCATCGAGGTAGCGCCCCTCGGCATCGATGGCGTCGTAGGTGACCGCGGTTCCGAAGTCGATCACGATCGCCGGCCCGCCGTGGCGCCGGTAGACCGCAAGGGCGTTGGCGATGCGGTCGGCGCCGACATCCTTGGAGGAGCTCGAGACCGACCTCGTCGGCGGTGCGCTCCGCGCGGGTCACCAGCCGCCAGGAGGCGGCGAGCCTTTCGCCGTCGTACAGACCCAGCGTGACGTTGGAGTTGCCGAGTCGATGGCCAGCAGCATTGGCTGGCCGGGAACTCTAGGCGGTCGGGTTGTGGATGACGAGGGTGCCCTGAAAGTTGCCGCCCTGAGTGCGGTCATAGGTGACCCGGCAGGAAACCGTCACCGTGGCCCCGCTGTCGGTGGCCGGGAACGGCGCGTCGCAGCCGGCCACTTCACTGCCGTCCGCAGCATTGCGGACCAGGAAGTGCACGCTGGCGCTCCCCTCGCCTTTGCCGCCGTTGTTGGTGAAGCCGGCGGCCATGGTGCAGCCGCTGTTGTCGCAGTTCTGGAAGGTCAGGGCCGGGCTCCCCGAATAGACGAAGTACGGCGGCCAGGTGTTGCTGTCGGCGGAGTCGACGAACTTGTCGGGGACCTTCACATCCGGCGCCGCGTTGTACCCGGACAGCCACACGTTGAGCTGCGAGAGGTCAGGGCCCGCCTGGACGCCGGCGGCGGTGTCGATCTCCACCGGCCGGCTGCCGGCCACCTGGACGGTGACCGTGGGCGCCGTGAGGGCGGTGGTGCGCACGCCGCTGGCGGTCGCGGCCTTCGACTTCACGGACTTGCCGGCCGTCGCCTCCAGTGCCTTGGCGATCGCGGAGCGGTCGGTGAGCTGCATGGTCACGTTGGCCACCGGCGCGGCCGGGTACTTGACCCAGCGGTCGAAGACCGGGAACTTCAGGAGCTTGCCGAAATAGTCCTTGCCCTGCATGTACACGGTGTTGCCGTCGTCCACGACCTGGACGGTCCCGCTGGTGGCGGTGACCGTGCCGCTGGCCCGGCGCTTGGAATCCACGGTCAGGTCGACGCTGTAGGGGTTCCCGGAATAGGTGACGGTGCCGGTCATGCGCACCGCGGGCGCCTGCGCGAAGGCTTGCAGGCTGGAGTGGAGCGTGGGCCCGCTCGGCGTGTTGCCGCCGCAGGCGGCGATCAGCAGGACGAGGGCGGCAACGATCGTCTGGCGTGGGATCAGCCGATGTTACCCAGCGGCACCCGCCGACCAGCGGCCCAAAGCGGCGGCTTCGCGGGCCACCGCCCGGGCTCGCGCCCGGACCCGAGCCGGCTGCGGCGAGCCTGGCAGGTCGCGCCGGCGCAGCGATTCCTGGGCGTCCCAGGGAGGCGTGTGCTTGCCCGCCGCCACCTGGCGGCCGACAGTTCGGTGCGCCTCTCGGAACGCGGTCCCGGCGGCCACCATCTGCTCGGCGGTGTCGGTGGCGTAGAGGCCGGGGTCGGCCAGCGCGGCCTCCAGGCGCTGGCGGTCGAACTCCAGGCGCTCGACCACCAGTCGCGCCGCCTCCAGGCACTCGGCGGCGTTCTCGACCGCGCCGAAGATCGCCGGCTTGTCCTCCTGGAGGTCGCGGTCGTAGGCGAGCGGCAGCCCCTTGAGCACCGTGGCCAGGCTCAGCAGCGCGCCCAGCGCTCGGCCGCTCCGGCCCCGAATCAGCTCGGCGATGTCCGGGTTCTTCTTCTGGGGCATGATGCTGGACCCCGTCGCCACCTCGTCGGCCAGGCGCAGGAAGCCGAACTCCGAGGTCGCCCAGAGGACCAGGTCCTCGCCCAGCCGGCTCAGGTGGAGGCCGATCAGGGCGCAGGCGTAGACGAGGTCGAGCGCGAAGTCGCGGTCGGCGACCGCGTCCATGCTGTTGGCCGACAGCCGCGTGAAGCCAAGCTCGCGCATCACCACCTCGCGCTGTAGCGGCAGGGTCGAGCCGGCCAGGGCTCCGGCGCCCAGCGGCATCTCGCCGGCCGCCTCGTAGGCGTGCCGCAGGCGGACGGCGTCCCGGAGCAGGGGCTCCGCGTGGGCGAGCAGGTGATGGCCGGCCGTCACCGGCTGCGCCCGCTGCAGATGGGTGTAGCCGGGCATCGCCCAGTCGGCGTGGGCAAGGGCCTGCCGGGCCAGCGCCTCGACCAGCATCGCGACGGAGGCGGAGAGCGCGGCCGCCGCGGCCCGGCAGAGCAGGCGGAGGTCTAGGGCGACCTGGTCGTTGCGGGAGCGGCCGGCGTGCAGCCTGGCGCCCGCGTCGGGCGCCAGCTCGGTGAGGCGCCGCTCGACCGCGGTGTGGATGTCTTCGTCGGAGGGCTTGAAATCGAAGCGGCCGGTGTCCAGCTCGCGCTCGACCTGGGTCAGACCCTTCTCGATGGCCCGCAGCTGGCCTTTGGTGAGGAGCCCCGCCGCCGCCAGGCCGCGGGCGTGGGCGCGCGAGCCGGCGATGTCGTAGGGGTAGAGCTCATAGTCGAGCTGCAGCGAGCTGGAAAAGGCCTCCAGCTCGGGCAGCAGGCCTTTCTTGAACCTGCCGCCCCAAAGCTTGCCCCCCTCCCCCCCGGGGAGGGTTGGGGTGGGGCCTTTACTCACCCCCGGCCGTGAGCTTCTTGACGTCGCCGCCGACCAGCGCCGAGAGGTCCAGCGAGTGCAGCTGGCCCTGTACCTGAGAGGCGGTGCGCACGCCCTGCCCCCAGAGCTTGATGAAGCCGGCGGCGGCGGACTGGTCGAACTGGTCACCGCGGCCGTAAGTCGCCAGCTCCATCCGGTACAGCTGGTCCTTCGACTTGCGGCCGGCCACCATCGAGGTGCCCTTGTAGAGCTTCAGCCGGACCTCGCCGTTGACGTGTCGCTGGGTGTGCTTCACGAAGGCGTAAAGAGCCTCGCGCAGGGGGCTGAACCAGAGGCCGTCGTAGACCATCTGGGCCCACTGGGCGGCGACCACGTCCTTGAACCGCGCCACGTCCTTGGTGAGCGTGATGTCCTCCAGCGCCTGGTGGGCTTGCAGGAGGATGACCGCCGCCGGCGCCTCGTAGATCTCGCGCGACTTGATGCCGACCAGGCGGTTCTCGAGGTGGTCGATGCGGCCGACGCCGTTCTGGCCGCCGGCCTGGTTCAGCGTCTCGACCAGCGTCACGCTGTCGACCGGCTTGCCGTCCAGGGAGACCGGGATGCCCTCCTTGAAGCCGATCTCGACGTAGGTGGGCTCGTCCGGGCAGTCACGCGGGTCCCTGGTCCAATCCCAGACGTCGCCCGGGGGCTCGGCCCAGGGGTCCTCCAGGATCCCGGCCTCGATGGAGCGTCCCCAAAGGTTCTCGTCGGTCGAGTACGGCGACTCGACCGACGCCGGCACCGGGATGCCGTGCTGGGCGGCGTACTCGATCTCGTCCTCGCGGTTCATCCCCCACTCCCGGACCGGGGCCACCACCTTCAGCTCGGGCGCCAAAGCCTGCGTCGAAACGTCGAAGCGGACCTGGTCGTTGCCCTTGCCGGTGCAGCCGTGGGCGATGCCCTGGGCGTTCTCCTGGCGGGCCACCTGCACCAGCATGGCCGCGATCAGGGGGCGGCCGATGGCGGTGGCCAGCGGGTATTCCTTCTCGTAGACGGCGCCGGCCTGAAGGGAGGGCCAGACGAAGAGCTCCAGGAACTTCTTCTTGCCGTCGACCACATAGGCGGCGCTGGCGCCTACCTGGAGGGCGCGCTCCTGGATCGCGTCCAGGTCTTTCTTCTCACCCAGGTCGATGGTGAGCGCGACCACGTCGTAGCCCTGGTCCTTCAGCCAGCGGATGGCGACCGAGGTGTCCAGGCCGCCCGAATAGGCGAGAACCAGCTTTTCGCGCTCAGCCAAGCAGCATTCTCCTCAGGTCATCAGCTGCGGATTTCGCCCTGAGCACGACGATGATGGTGTCGTCGCCGGCCACGGTCCCGGCCACGCCGGGCAGCTCGGCCTCGTCGATGTGGCGGGCGACCAGGTTGGCGGTGCCGGGCCAGGTCTTGATCACGGCCAGGAACTGGACCACGGTCATCTCCTTCACGTGCTCGGCGAACACCGCGCGGGCCAGCCCGTTGGGCCGGTAGCCGTCGGGCGTGCGCACCAGGTGCAGATCGCTGATATCCCGGGATATCGTCGCCTGGGTCGCGGGCAGGCCCCGCGCGGCCAGCTCGGCCGCCAGCTCCTGCTGGGTTCGCACCGGCTTCGACTGCACGAGCTCCAGGATCGCCGCCTGTCGGCGCCCTTTGCCGGCCGTCATGACGAGGCCGCCGTTTTCAGGATTTCGACCGCCTTCTCGACGTCGTCGGCGGTCATGATCAGCGGCGGCACCAGCCGGAGCACGTGGTCGTCGACCGCGTTCACCACAAGGCCCGCCTCAAGGCAGCGGTTTTGGACCGTTTTGGCCTGGGGCTCGTTGAAGACGACGGCCTGCATCATTCCGCGCCCGCGCACCGTGCTGATGCCCGGCACCTGGGCCAGGGAGTCGTGGAGCAGCTCGCCGACCTCGGCGGCGTGCTCGACCAGGCGCTGGCTCTCGATCACCTCGAGGGTGGCCAGGGCCGCGGTGCAGGCGAGCGGCTGGCCGCCGAAGGTGCTGCCATGGTCGCCCGGCTCGAAGACATCGGCCCGAGGTGCGGCCAGGCAGGCGCCGATCGGCACCCCGCCGCCCAGGCCCTTGGCCAGGGTCATGACGTCGGGCACGATGCCCTCGTGCTGGTACGCGAACCAGCGCCCGGTGCGCCCGAAGCCGGTCTGGACCTCGTCGACGATCAGGAGGAGATCGGCCTCGTCGCACCAGGCCCGGAGGCCCTTCAGATAGCCGTCCGGCGGCACGATCACGCCGCCCTCTCCGATCACCGGCTCCACCATCACGGCCACCGTGTTGTCTCCGGTGGCGGCCTTGACCGCCTCCAGGTCGCCGTAGGGCACGTGCGTGAAGCCGGGGACCAGCGGCTGGAAAGCCTCCTGGTACTTGGGCTGGCCGGTGGCCGCGACGGCGCCCATGGTCCGGCCGTGGAAGGACTTCTCGGCGGTGATGATCTCGAAGGCCCCGCCCTTGTGCTGCTTGCCCCACTTGTGGGCGATCTTGATCGCCGCCTCGTTGGCCTCGGCGCCGCTGTTGCAGAAGAAGACCCGGCTGGGGAAGGACAGCTCCACCAGCCGCTTGGCCAGCGCCACCTGCGGCTCCGAGTAGTAGAGGTTCGAGGTGTGAATGAGCTTCGCCGACTGCCTCGCCACCGCCTCCGCGACCGCCGGGTGGGAATGGCCGAGCAGGTTCACCGCGATGCCGCCGACCAGGTCCATGTACTCCTTGCCCTGGTCGTCGACCACCGTCAGCCCGTGACCCTCGACGAACGTCACCGGCAGCCGCCGGAAGGTCCCCATGATGTACTTCGCCTCGTCCTGGACCAGCTGCTCGTTCATGGAGTGACCAACATGCGAGACAGAGTGGCCGTAAGGCCCGGCTCTGCCGGGCCGAGTGAGTCGGTGATCCAGACGTTGGGGACGTTGACTCCAGTGAAAAGGGAGGTAGGTCCGCGGGAGGAACCGCAGGTTCTTCCCGCGAAGCGGAGCGCAGCGGAGCGATCTTTCATGGGGTGACCATGGTGCCGATCCCGGCCTCGGTGAAGAGCTCCAAGAGAAGGGCGTGGGGCGTGCGGCCGTCGATGATGTGCGCGTAGGGGACGGCGTCGAGGGAGCGCACCGCGGCTTCCAGCTTGGGGATCATGCCGCCCTCGGCTTGGCCGCCGGCGATCATCGCCTCAGCCCGGGCCCGGCCCAGCTCGCTGATCACCTGGCCATCAGGCCCCTTCACGCCCTCCACGTCGGTGAGCAGGATCAGCTTGGAGGCGCCCAGAGCCACCGCCAGCTCGGCGGCCACGGTGTCGGCGTTGATGTTGTAAGCGTGGCCGTCGTAGCCCAGCCCGATCGAGGCCATGACCGGGATGTAGCCGCGGTTGATGAGGGCGTCGATGGGCTCGGCGTTGACCTGTGTGACCCGCCCGACGAAGCCCAGGTCGGCGTCGTGGCCCTCGGCGATGATGCTGGGCCCGTCCTCGCCGGACATGCCCACGGCCTGACCGCCAAGCCGGTTGAGCGAGGCCACCAGGTCGGGGTTGATCTTGCCCGTGAGCACCATCTTGACCACCTCCATGGTCTGGGCGTCGGTCACCCGCAGCCCGCGCTTGAACTCGGCCTTGAGGCCCAGGCGGTCGCTCATGGAGGTGATCTCGGCGCCGCCCCCGTGCACTAGCACGGGCAGCATGCCGACGTAGCGCAGAAGCACGATGTCGAGCAGCGTTTCCTGCTTGCGCTGCTCGATCGCGACGCCGCCCAGCTTGACCACGATCTTCTGGCCGTGGAAGCGCTTGATGTAGGGCAGCGCCTCGACTAACACGCGTGCCCGTTCGCCGCTGCTCAGGTGGTTCTCGTCAAGTCGTGTCACGTCGTGTAGTCCGCATTTATGTGCACGTACTCCTCCGATAAGTCGCAGCCCCAGGCTTCGGCCTTGCCCTCTCCCATGCCCAGGGCGGCGTGGATCTCGATCTCCGGCTGCTCGAAGGCGCGGCGGACCCGGTCCAGGTCGGCCTCCACGCCGGCGCCCTTGTCAAAGACCGTGACTCCGGCCACCTGCACGGTCAGGGTGTCGATCGCGAGCTCGGAGCCGCTGTAACCGAGCGCGCACACGATGCGGCCCCAGTTGGGGTCGCCGCCGTGGATGGCGGTCTTGACCAGGCTGCTGGAGGCCACCGAGCGGGCCGCCAGGCGCGCCTGCTGGTCGTCGGGTGCGCCGGCGATGCGGACGGTGATCAGCTTGGTCGCGCCCTCGCCGTCCTGCGCGATCTTGCGGGCGAGGGCCCGCGCGACTTCCAGCACGGCCTCCTCCAGTTGTTTCGACTCCGCCGAGCCGGCGGCGATGGGCGGGTTGCCGGCCGCCCCGTTGGCGAGCAGCAGGAAGGAGTCGTTGGTGGAGCTGTCGCCGTCGACCGTGACCTGGTTGAAGCTGCGATCGGCGATCGGCTTGACGGCCGCCGCGGCCCAGCCCGGCTCGACCGCGGCGTCGGTTACGACGTAGGCGAGCATGGTGGCCAGGTTGGGATGGATCATGCCCGAGCCCTTGCACATGCCCCCGACCCGGACCTGAACACCGCCCACTTCCAGCTCGAGCTCGGCGGTTTTGGGCACGGTGTCCGTGGTCATGATGGCTTTGGCCGCGGCCTCGCCGCCCCGTGCGCTCAGCGAGTCGCAGGCCAGGCGGATGCCGGTCTTGACCGCGGTCATGGGCAGGAAACGGCCGATCACGCCGGTCGAGCTGACCAGCACCTGCGGCGGGTCGAGCTCCAGGCGATCCGCGGTCAGCTTGGCCATCTGAAGGGCGTCGCGGAACCCCTGGGCGCCCGTGCAGGCGTTGGCGTTGCCGCTGTTCACGACCAGCGCCTGGACCCGGTTCTGCTGGAGGTGCAGCTGGTCGATGATCACAGGCGCGGCCTTGACCCGATTGCTGGTGAAGACGCCGCCGGCGTCGCAGGGCCGCTCGCTGAAGAGCACGGCCAGGTCGTCGCGCTGGCCGCTAGGGATGGCGGTGGCGCCGGCCGTGAAGGCCTTGATGCCGCAGCCGGCGGTGCCCGCCTGGAAGCCCTGCGGGTAGGTGACGCCTATGGCCACTGGTTCGGGAGCTCCAGGCCCGCTCTGCGGTCCAGGCCGAAGGCGATGTTGAAGCACTCCACTCCCTGCCCGGAGGCGCCTTTGACCAGGTTGTCCAGGGCGGCGGTGACGACGGTCTTGCCGTCCTGGGCGGCCAGGTTGAGGAGGCAGAGGTTAGTGCGGCCGGCCAGCTTGGTGGACGGCGTCGTGGGCACCAGTTGAGTGAAGGGCTGGCCGGCATAGAACTCTCGGTACGCCTCGGTCAGCTCTGGGGCGGAGGCCTTGCTGTCGAAGTAGCAGGTGGCCAGGATGCCGCGCACCATGGGCACCAGGTGGGGCACGAAAGTCAGGCGCGGCGCCACCGCGTCGGGCGCCACGCCGGCCAGCTCCTGCGTGATCTCGGGCAGGTGGCGGTGTCCGTTCAGTGCGTAGGCGCTGACGGCCTCGCCGGCTTCGGCGAAATGGCTGCCCAGGCCAGGGCTGCGGCCGGCCCCCGATACGCCGGACTTGGCGTCCACCACCACGTCGGCCGCGATCAAGCCGCCGTGCACGGCCGGCGCCAGGGCCAGGATGCTGGCCGTGGAGTAGCAGCCGGGCACCGCGATCAGCTGAGCTTGCTTGATCTCCTCCGTGTGGAGCTCGGGCAGGCCCAGCACCGCCTTTTCGAGTAGCTCGGGCGCGGGATGCTCCTGGCCGTACCAGCGCGGGTACGCAGCCGCATCCTTGAGCCGGTAGTCGGCGCTCATGTCGATCACCCGGGCTCCGGCCTGGAACCACTGCGCGGTGCGGGCGGCTCCGGCCGCGTGCGGCAGGCAGCTGAAGATCACGTCGACGCCGTTCGGCTCGATCTCGTCACTGAAGCGCCCCCTCACCTCCAGCAGCGGGAAGACCTCCTGGTAAGGTTTGCCGGCCAGGCTGCGGCTGGTCAGCTGCACCAGTTCGACGTCGGGATGCGCGGCGAGGAGGCTGACCGCGGTCATCCCGGCATACCCGTTGGCTCCGGCGACAGCCGCTCTGATCTTGGGCACGAGTGAATGATTATGCACTGCAATCGCATAAACATGCGTTCTGATCGACTTCTGAGCTGGCCTTGAGGGATCCCTTACAGGGCGGCCCTAAGGTCCGGCCGATGGTCGCCGCCCGCTTCTCCGGCCTTCGGTTCCTGGACCCCTGGGCGGTGGCCGCCGTGCTGCTGGCGCTGGCCGCCATCGTGGCCGGCTTCAGCCATGTGCCGGCGGTTTGGGGCGGGGCGCTGGCCGTACTGGCGGCGGCGCTGGGCTACAGCGCCCGGCGCCGGCTTCTCAAGCCCCGCCGGCCGACCGTCGACCAGGTCCGCTCACTGGTCCTGAGCGTGCTCGCCATCCTGCTCGCGCTGGCCGGTTTCGCGCTGGTCGCCCCCGCGCTGCTGGTCCAGGCCCAGCAGCGCCTACCGCACTAAGGCAGCTTCGTGTAGAAGCAGCTCCGCTCGCCGGTGTGGCAGGCGGGGCCGTGGGCGTGGACGCGCAGCAGGACGGCGTCGGAGTCGCAGTCCAGCCGCACCTCGACCACATCCAGGTAGTTGCCGGAGGTCTCCCCCTTCTCCCACAGCCCACGGGTCCGGGAGCGGAACCAGGCGCGGCCGCTCGCGCGCGTGCGCGCCCATGCCTCCTGATCCATGTAGGCGACCATCAGCACCTCGCCGGTTTCGGCGTCCTGGGCGACCGCCGGCACCGGGCCCTTCGAGAAATCAGGCTCCACGGACTTCCAAACCCCGCCGCGCCAGCTCCTCTTTCACGCCGGCGATCGTGAGCTCGCCGAAGTGGAAGACCGAGGCGGCCAGCGCGGCCTCCGCCCCACCTTCCGTGAGGGCTTCGTACATGTGGGCTGCCGAGCCCGCGCCGCCCGAGGCGATCACGGGCACTCGCACCGCGGCAGACACCGCGGCGGTGAGCTCCAGGTCGTAGCCGTCGTGGGTGCCATCGCGGTCCATCGAGGTGAGCAGGATCTCGCCCGCGCCGAGGCGGACTCCCTCCGCCGCCCACTCCACCGCGTCCCGGCCGGTGGCCCGGCGGCCGCCGTGGGAGAAGACCTCCCAGCCGGCGCCTTCCGCGCGCCGCCGGGCGTCGATCGCCAGGACCACGCACTGGGAGCCGAAGATCTCGGCCGCCCGGGTCAGCAGCGAGGGGTCGGCCAGCGCGGCGCTGTTCACCGAGACCTTGTCGGCCCCGTGCGTCAGCAAGGCCTGCATATCGTCCGTCGAGCGCACGCCGCCGCCCACCGTCAGCGGGATGAAGACCTGGTCTGCGGTCCGCGCGACCGCGTCGAGGAGGATCGCGCGCTCCTCCGAGGAGGCCATGATGTCCAGGAACACCAGCTCGTCCGCCCCGGCCCGGCTGTAGGCCTCGGCCAGCTCCGCCGGGTCGCCGGCGTCGCGGAGGTCGACGAAGCGCACACCCTTGACGACTCGCCCCTCGTC
>Ga0209474_10005920_pt1 | contig 10364 bp, 8 predicted proteins | sample GraSoiAngelo_145_FD_185902 | JGI IMG/M metagenome (GOLD analysis project Ga0209474, IMG submission 185902) | Grasslands soil microbial communities from the Angelo Coastal Reserve, California, USA - 14_1009_05_20cm (SPAdes) (version 2) | ecosystem: Environmental > Terrestrial > Soil > Grasslands ... | reverse complement strand
ACTTCGACGGCTCGCGACCCGACGACGACGCCGTCGGCGATCGCCGCCGCCGCGGCCGCCTGCTCGGGGGTCGAGATGCCGAAACCGGCGTAGAGCGGCAAGCCCGTGAGGTCGCGGGCGCGCTCGACGAGGGTGCGGAGAGCGGGGGAAAGGTCGCCGCGCGCGCCCGTCGTGCCGGTGACCGTGACGAGGTAGAGCCAGCCGTCCGTCCGCTCGGCCGCGAGTGCGATCCGCTTGTCGGTCGAGGTGGGGGCAACGAGCTGCACGCGGCGGAGCCCCGGCTCGGCGTCGACAGGAAGGTCGGCGACGATCAGGCTGGTCGCACCCGCCTCGGCCGCCGCGGTGGCGAAGCGGTCGTAGCCGGAGGCCTCGAGCAGAGAGGCGTAAGTCATCGGGATCAGCGGTACCTCGACCCGCCGGCGCGTGGCCGCCAGACATTCGAGGCAGGCGGCCGTGCGCATCCCCTCGCCGAGAGCTCGCTCGCCGGCCCGCCGGATCACGGGGCCGTCGGCGAGCGGATCCGAGAACGGGAACCCAAGCTCGACGATGTCGGCGCCGCCTTCGACGGCCGCCTCAGCGAGCTTCGGCGTCGCCGCGCCGCACATCAGGTAGATCGCCAGCGTCTTCATCGCTGTGAACGGATCGGCACCGAATTGGCGCAATTCCGTTGCAGACACGCCACAGGTTCTTCGGTAGCGTCATCCGCCGAGGGTGGAGGGAACGGCCCCACCCAAATGAGGGTGGGGGTGCGGGTTTCCGGCTGCGGCCGGCTCAACGGGACAGGACCGCGGCCAGGTCCTTGTCGCCGCGGCCGGAGAGGCAGACGAGGACCAGGTCTTCCTGCAGCTCGAGTGCCTTCGCGAGCGCGTGCGAGGGCTCGAGCGCAGGGATGATCCCTTCGGTCGCTGCCAGGCTGTGGAAGGCGGCGAGCGCTTCCTCGTCGCTCGCGCCGACGTATTCTGCGCGGCCGCTGTCGCGGAGGAATGCGTGCTCCGGACCGACGCCGGGGTAGTCGAGGCCGGCCGAGATCGAGTGGGCGTCGAGGACCTGGCCATCGTCGTCGGCGAGAAGCGAGGAGCGCGAGCCGTGGAGGACGCCAGCGCGTCCAGCTCCGAGGCTGGCCGCGCCGACGGCCTCGACCCCGACGAGCCGGACCTCGGCGTCGTCCAGGAAGCCGGCAAAAAGCCCGATCGCATTCGAGCCGCCGCCGACGCAGGCGATCGCGACCTCCGGCAGGCGTCTCTCGGCAGCGAGGATCTGCTCACGCGCCTCCCGGCCGATCACGGCCTGCAGTTCGCGCACGATCTCGGGGTACGGCGCCGGGCCGACGCACGAGCCGATCAGGTAGTGGGTCGTCTCGACGTTCGTGATCCAGTCGCGGATCGCTTCGCTCGTCGCCTCTTTCAGCGTCTGCGTCCCGAACTCGACCGAGCGTACCTCGGCGCCGAGTAGGCTCATCCGCTCGACGTTCGGCGCCTGCCGGATCATGTCTTCGGCGCCCATGTAGACGACGCACTCGAAGCCGAACCGCGCACAGACCGTCGCGGTCGCGACGCCGTGTTGGCCTGCGCCCGTCTCGGCGACGATTCGGCGCTTCCCGAGTCGCCGCGCGAGCAGGGCTTGGCCGAGCGCGTTGTTGAGCTTGTGCGCGCCGGTGTGGAGCAAGTCCTCGCGCTTCAGGTAGAGGCGCTTGCCGGGCGCGAAGCGTTCGGCAAGCGTCAGCGGCGTGGGGCGGCCGCCGTAGGAGCGCCCGAGCGCCTCCAGCTCGTCCCCGAACGAAGGATCGGCGAGCGCCTCGCGCCAGCCGGACTCGAGCTCGTCGAGGGCCGGGACCAGGGTCTCGGGGACGTAGCGCCCGCCGTACTCGCCGTAGGTGCGGCCGACCGCGGTTATCGGGCGGCCTCCACGAATGCGTGCACCCGCTCGTGATCCTTGATCCCGGGCTCGGTCTCGAGACTCGAGCTCGCGTCGACCGCCCACGGCTGCACAGCCGCGACCGCCTCGCCGACGTTCTCCGGCGTGAGCCCGCCGGCGAGCACGATCCGCCCCTCGGCGGCACGGGCGCGCTCGATGTGCTCCGGGTCCTCCTGCTGCCAGGCGCGATCGATCACCCGCGCGACCTGCCGGTCGCCGCGGAGGAGCACGCCGTCACGCCCCCGATGGCCGTTCTCGCGCGGATAGAGCTGCGCCAGGTCGCTGTCCGCGTCGCCGCGCTCGCCGACGTAGACGGCGACCGAGAGCATGGCGTCCGGAACCGGGAGAACCGACGGAGCGCGCCGAGGAGTCTCGCGGGCGAGGATGAAGCCGGCCAGGTCGGCGCCGGCCGCCGCGGCGACCGCGACGTCCTCCTCCCGAGTCAGGCCGCAGATCTTGACGAGCGGACGCCCCAGCAGCTCGCGCAGCTTCGCGGCAGGGTCCGGCGCGCGCATCAGCGCCGAGCCGACGAGGATCGCGTCGGCGCCGGCCAGCTCCGCCGCAGCGCCGTGGGCGCGGGCGGCGACCCCACTTTCGGCGACGACCAGGCGGTCGCGGGAAAGATGTGAAGCGGTCGCGCGGGCAGAGCTCGCACGACCTTCAGGCGCCGCCGCCAAGTCGGCAGCTTGCGCGACCAGCTCGAGCGCCGCGCCACTGTCGACCGCGAACGTGTCGAGATCACGAGCGTTGATGCCGATCACCTCGGCGCCGAGCTCGACGGCGCGCGCAAGCTCGTCCGCGTCATGGGCCTCGACGAGCGCGTCGAGGCCAAGCTCTTCGGCGCGCGCGAGCATCGCCGCCGCGCGCCGGTCGTCGAGGTCGCGCAGGAGCAGGAGCACGGCGTCCGCGCCCGCCCGGCTCAGGCCGTTCAGTTGCGCCTCCTCGTGGAAGAAGCCCTTCGCGAGCAGCGGCGCCGAGGTTGCCGATCGCGCCGCGCGCAGATCCTCGACCGAGCCGCCGAAGCGCTCGTCGACGAGGATCGAGACAGCGGCGGCTCCCGCCCTTGCGAACTGCGCCGCCAGCACGGACGGGTCGGCGTCTGGGCGCAGCTCGCCGGCCGAGGGCGAACGCCGCTTGACCTCGGCGATCGCCGCGAGGCCCGGCGCGGCGAGTGCATCGCGAAAGCGGCTCACTCCGCCACCACCTGGCCGCTTTGCGTGAAGGCGATGAGCTCGTCGAGCCGCGCGGCCGCAGCGCCCGAGTCGACCGCTTCGCGCGCAAGCTCGAGTCCCTCGCGCAGGTCCTCGGCGTGTCCGCCGGCCGCGATCGCGCCTGCGGCGTTGAGCAGGATCGCGCTGCGGCGGCCGCCGTTCTCGCCCGCGAAGACCGCGCGGATCGCCGCCGCGTTCTCCTCAGGTGAGCCGCCCCGCAGCTCGCCGGGATCGCACCGCTCCAAGCCGAACTCGAGCGGGTCGATGTTCCGCGTCCGCACGCTGTCGTCCACCACCTCGCAGACGAAGTTGGGGCCCGCCGGAGAGAGCTCGTCGATTCCGCCGGCCCCGTGGACGACGAAGGCGTGGCGCGCCCCGAGCTGCAAGAGCACCTCTGCGATCGTCCGCACCAGCTCGGGCGCGTAAACGCCCAGCACCTGGGCACGCGCGCCGGCCGGGTTCGTGAGCGGGCCGAGTACGTTGAAGACGGTACGCGCCGCCAGCTCGCGCCGCACCGGCGCGGCGTGCCTCATCGCCGGATGATGCGTCGGCGCGAAGAGAAAGCCGAAGCCGAGCTCGTCGATCGACCTCGCGACACTTTCTGCGCCCAGTTCGAGGTTGAAGCCGAGGGCTTCGAGCACGTCGGCCGAGCCCGACGCGGACGAGACGGCGCGGTTGCCGTGCTTCGCCACGCCTGCACCCGCTGCCGCCGCCACGAGGGCCGCGGCGGTCGAGATGTTGATCGTCCTCGCACCGTCGCCGCCTGTGCCCGCCGTGTCGACGAGGTCCTCGCGCCGCGGCCGCACTGCCACCGCGTGCTCGCGCATCGCCTCGGCGCAGCCGGCGATTTCATCCGCGGTTTCGCCCTTCGCCCGCAGCGCGATCAGGAAACCGGCGATCTGTGCCGAGGTTGCCTCGCCGCTCATGATCGAGCCCATGACGCCGCGCGCCTCGTCCCGCGAGAGATCGTGTCCGTCGAGCAGCCGTGCGAGCGCTCTCTGGATCACGCGTGCGCCTCCAGGAAGTTCTTTGCCAACGTGGGGCCCACCGGAGTCAGCACGGATTCGGGATGGAACTGGACGCCGTCGACCCGCAATTCGCGGTGGCGAACGGCCATCACCTCGTCCTCGCTGCAGGTAGCGGAAACCTCGAGCTCGTCCGGCACGCTCGTCGCCGCGAGCGAGTGGTAGCGGCCGGCTTCGAACTCCTCCGGAAGACCGGCGAAGATGCCGCGGCCGTCGTGGCGGACCGGGCTCGCCTTGCCGTGGACAAGCCGCTTCGCCGATCCGATCTCGCCGCCGAAGGCCTCGACGATTGCTTGGTGCCCGAGGCAGACGCCAAGTGTCGGCACGCGCGGAGCGAGCTGCCTGACGATCTCGACGGTCGCGCCGGCCTCGCCAGGTCGGCCGGGTCCCGGCGAGATGACGACATGACTCGGGACCAGGTCCGCGGCCATGTCCGCGTCGATCGCGTCGTTCCTCACCACCTTCACCTCGCAGCCGAGCGCTCCGAACAGGTGGGCGAGGTTGTACGTGAACGAGTCGTAGTTGTCGATCAGGAGAATCATCGCCGAGCCTCCGCAAGCTCGATTGCCAACTCGAGCGCAGCCAACTTTCGCAGGCATTCCGCGTGCTCGGCCGCCGGCTCGGAGTCGGCCACGATCCCGGCGCCCGCCTGCAGCAGCGCCAGGCCGTCGTGCAGGACGATCGTGCGGATCGCTATGCACGTGTCGAGCGTCCCGTCGGGCAGCGAGTAGCCGACCGCGCCCGCGTAAGGCCCGCGGCGGTAGCCCTCCAGCTCCGAAATGAGCTGCATCGCGCGCACCTTCGGCGCGCCGGAGACGGTGCCGGCCGGGAAGCAGGCGCGGAGCAGGTCGAAGGGCGACACCTCCTCGCGAAGCTCGCCCGCGACCTCGGAGACGAGATGTGTGACGTGCGAGAACCGCTCCGGCTCGAGGAAGCGCTCGACATGGACCGTGCCGGGGAGGCAGACTCGCGAGAGGTCGTTGCGGCCGAGGTCGACGAGCATCACGTGCTCGGCGCGGTCCTTCTCGGACGCGAGCAGGCGCGCCGCGTCGCCGTCGCCGGGCGCGGTCGTCCCGGCGATCGGGTTGACGCTCGCGCGACGGCCTTCGAGCTTGACGAGGGTCTCCGGCGAGGAGCCGACGAGCGCGAGATCGCCGAGCTCGAGCAGAAAGAGATAGGGCGACGGGTTGACCCGGCGGAGCGAGCGGTAGAGCTCGAGCGCGGTCGCCGAGGTCGGCCGCTCGGCGCGCTGCGAGAGGACGATCTGGAAGGCGTCGCCGGCTCGGATGTGCTCCTTGGCCCTGACGACGCTGCGCTCGTAGTCGTGGCGTGAAGGGAGCCGACGGGTCGAGCCCGAGCGCCCGCGCGCGCCGGCGGCGGGGTCGGGCTGAGGGCCGCTGAGCAGCTCCGTCACTCGGCCCGGGTCGCCGCAGAGAACCTCCGCCATCCCGAGTCCGTGGTCGAAGCGGACGAGCGTGTCGGCGACGACGAACCCGCTCTCGGGCAGCTCGCGGCCGGCGGCCGGCAGCGAGACGCTGGGCTCCAGCGTTGCCGCGTGCTCGTAGCCGAGGTAGCCGACCGCCGCGGCACCAAGGTCCGCGGCCTCGGCGAAGCCGACAAGCCGCGAACCGGCGCCGATGAACGAATGCCGACCGAGGCGCCCGTGCTCGACCGATTCGAGCAGGAAGGCGGCGACGCCGGACTCGCGCAGCCTCAGATAGGCCCCGAGCGGGGTGAGGAGGTCTGTGGAGACGACGGTGGTCGCGTTCATGTCAGGGGCAAATAAAAAGACCCTCCGGCGGAAGGTCTTGCGAGCGGGACGGGTTGAGTGCCTAGGTCAGTTCAGGCGACGCTCCCGCCACGCTCGTTGCGCCAGGTCCAGGCCCAGGTCCGCGTGATAGGAGGCATCGAACTGAGAGTACGCCTAGCGCAGCGCGCCCGTCAACCTTCTGATTAGGGATCGCTGCGATTCGGTAACGAAGTCGGTGTGGACTCGAACCTGCTTGCGCGTGCTGACGCCGCGGTCGGCGATCGGATCGAGGCGCTCGTTCGCGCCCACCATCGCCGCAGGCTCGCTCGCACCGGCTGGGCAAGGGCATTCGAGGACTCGCCGCGTCTGTGGGCCGAGGGCGGCCCTCCGCCGCGGCGCGGAAACGACGTCGAGATCCTGATCGACGGCGCGAGCTTCCTGCCTCGGCTCGCCGACGAGCTCGCAAGCGCCGAGTCGCACGTCCACATCGCCGGCTGGTACGTCTCGACCGAGCTCGCGCTTGTGCGCAAAGGAGGCCGACGCGTCCTGCTCGACCTGCTCGCGGACCTCGCGCGCAAGGTCGAGGTGCGCGTGCTCCTCTGGGCGGGAGCGCCGCTGCCGCTCTTCCGTCCCTCCCGTGGCGACGTTCGCGACGTCGCGAAGCGGCTGGCCGGCGCCGGCGTCGAGGCAGCGCTCGACGCGAAGGAGCGGCCGCTGCACTGTCACCACGAGAAGCTCGTCGTCGTCGACGACCGTGTGGCCACCGTCGGCGGCATCGACCTGACCACTTTCTGCGGCGATCGCTACGACTCGAGCGGGCATCCCTGGCGTCCGGCGCTCGGCTGGCACGACGCCGCGGCGGTCGTTCGCGGCCCGGTTGTCGCCGATGTGGCCGACCACTTTCGCCTCCGCTGGCATGAGATCACCGGCCACGATCTGTCTGCGGCGGCGGTACCCGAGGAGTCGGGCGAGCATGAACTGCAGCTCGTCCAGACGATCCCGGAAAAGGTCTACAAGGCGGTGCCAAGGGGCGCGTTTCGGATATTCGAAAGCTACGTCCGCGCGCTTCGCTCCGCCGAGCGGCTGATCTACCTCGAAAGCCAGTTCCTCTGGTCTCCGGAGCTCGTCGAGATCCTCGCCGATAAGCTGCGGCGGCCGCCGCGCGAGGACTTCCGGATCGTCGCCGTCCTGCCGTCCCACCCCGACAGCGGCAACGACGACAGCCGCGGCCAGGTCGGCGTACTCGCCGGGGCCGACGACGGCGCCGGGCGGTTCCTCGCTTGCGCTCTCTACGCGCGGGACGGCGCCGACAGAGAGCCGATCTACGTCCATGCGAAGATTGCGATTGTCGACGACCGCTGGCTGACGATCGGCTCGGCGAACCTCAACGAGCACTCGCTCTTCAACGACACCGAGGCCAACCTCGTCAGCCGCGAGCCCGAGCTCGCCAGGGCGACGCGGGAGCGGCTCTGGGCCGAGCACCTCGAGCTTCCGCTCGACCAAGTGCACGAGCGTGAGGCCGTCGAGCTCGTCGACGAGCGCTGGTATCCGATCGCCGAGGAGCAACTCGGCCGCCGAAGTCGGGGCGAGCCGCTCACTCACCGGCTCGTCCGGCTCCCGGGTGCGTCCCGCCGCTCGCGGCGCCTACTCGGCCCGCTGCAAGGGTTGGTTGTGGACGGCTAGGCCCGGCGGCGGACTGAAACGCCTGCCGCCGGGCCGATAACCGCGGTTACTGGCTTTCGATCCTGCCGAAGAGACCGTGCGACTCGTCGTCCGGCCCGGCTGTGAAGTACAGGGCGTTCGTGGCGCCCGAGCCCGTGCCATTGCCGAAGCCGAGGCCCCACAAGCCGTCGATCGTCACCGGCTTGCGGTCGCCTGTCCTCAACTGACCGCGGGGCGCGAAGGTGCCGTCCTCCTCCTGCGCGTAAGCATTGATCGTTCCGTCTCCGAAGTTGCCGACGAGAAGGTCACCGCTGAATCGGCCGAAGTTCGCCGGCGCCATTGCAAGCCCCCATGGGGCGTTCAGCTGCCCACGAGTGGCAACGCGTGTGATCAACGTCCCGTCGGTCGCGAACTCGTCCACGAAGCCGAGCCCCTGTCCGCCCACCTCGTCATTGCCTCCGCTTTGTTTCGCGTAGGTGACGAACAGGTGACCGCCGATGTTCTGGATCCCAAACGGGCCGTAGCCGGTCGGCAACCCCGGATCAATGAAAGGCATCTCGACGGGTTGGAAGTTCTTGTCGAAGACGTCGATCTTGCCGTTCACGAAGTCGTTGACATAGAGGAAGTTGTTCCCGTTTGCCGAACCGATCGCCAGGCCCTTGTAGACGGACCCCGCCGCGGAGTTGTCGACGACGAGCTCCGTCTGGGTCGAGGGCGGGGGCGGAGGCGGGGGCGGCGGCCCCGGCGGCACGCCGGGATTCCACCCTCGGATCGTCCCGCTCTCCGTGGCGAACATGAAGCGCGCTGGGCCGCTCGCGCCGCCGGCGGAGACGACGAAGTCGCTCGTTGGGTTGGCAACTGCGCCGGTCGGCGCGCCCGGGACGCTGACCACAAGCGGCGTCACGCCAAACTGCGCTACGCCGTCGCCGTTGTAGAGCGTCGACGTGTCGGTGCCGTTGTTCGCCACCCACCACGGTGAGGTCGGTAGGGCCGTCAGGCCCCAAGCGTTGACGAGGTGCGCGTCGGTGTGCAGCGCCGGAATCGTCCCGTCGGAGACAAGGTTCGTGACCGTGTACGTCTCGTGGCCGACGGCCGTCCCGCCCGGCGACGACCCTGCCGTTACGAGCAAGCCGACAGCTGCGAGAACGCAAAGCGTGGCCGCGCTGCGGAAACGGCGGCCGAGAGAGGGTCCATGCATGGCGAGCTCCCTTCCGATAGTCGGATCGGTTCCCCATAGGTCGTACGGGGCCAGGCCGAGACCGGATTTGCAGCGGCGGCCGTAGGTCGTCGTCCCGTTGTTACGCTGGCTGCAATGGCACGTTCGGTGATCGTTTCCGCCCTCCGGACGCCCTTCGGGAGGCTCGGCGGCGGGCTCAAGGATTACGAGGCGACCGAGCTTGGCTCGGCAGTGATCAAGGCTGCGCTCGAGCGGATCGGGCTCGAGCCGGGCGAGGTCGAGTACGTAATCATGGGTCAGGTGCTTCAGGGCGGAGCCGGCCAGGCGCCCGCCCGCCAGGCGGCGGTCGGCGCTGGGCTTCCGATCCAGGTCCCGGCCGACACGATCAACAAGGTCTGCGCCTCCTCGATCCGGGCGATCGAGATCGCCGACTCGATGGTTCGCGCCGGCGACGTCGAGGTCGTCGTCACCGGCGGCATGGAGTCGATGTCGAACGCCCCTTACGTGCTCAAGAAGGCGCGGTTCGGCTACCGCCTCGGCGACGGCACGCTGATCGACGTGATGACCCACGACGGACTGACCTCGAGCTTCGACGGCCGCCACATGGTCGAGCAGGCGTCCTTCGTCTCCCGCGAGCTGGGAATCTCGCGCGAGGAGCAGGACACCTGGGCGCTGCGCTCGCACCGGCGCGCGGTCAAGGCGCAGGACGAGGGCTTCTTCGAGGGCGAGATCGTTCCGGTCGGTGACGTAGCGGCCGACGAGGGCCCGCGCCGGGACACGTCGATCGAGGCGCTTGCGAAGCTGAAGCCGGTGTTCGATCCCGAGGGCACGACGACGGCCGGCAACGCGCCCGGGGTCAACGACGGCGCCAGCTGTGTGGTCGTCTGTTCTGAAAGTTTTGCCGCGCGCCGGGGCCTCGAGCCGCTAGCGACGATCCTCGCGCAGGGGTACGTAGCGGACGACTTCGCGTACCTCGCGCGCACGCCCGCGAAAGCGGGCGAGCAGGCGCTCGCAAAAGCGGGCAAGTCGATCGACGACGTCGAGCGAGTCGAGGTGAACGAGGCGTTCTCCTCCGTCGCGCTCAACTCGGTGAAGATGCTCGGCGCCGACCCCGAGAGGGCGAACGTCAACGGCGGCGCCGTCGCGCTCGGTCATCCGATCGGCGCCTCCGGCGGCCGGATCGTGACCACGATGATCAACGAGCTGAGTCGAAACGGCGGCGGCCTCGGGCTGGCGGCTATCTGCTCCGGCGGGGGCCAGGGCGACGCGCTGCTCATCGAGGTCTGAGCGCTAGATCTAGCGCGCCTCGAGTTGCTGCTTTAGGCGGTCGAAGTCTTTCCGGATCTCGTGCGCGGCTGCGCGCTCGACCATCGGCCGCATAAGACGCCCGACGCTGCCGGGTTCCGCCTCGGCCTCGATCTGGAGATGCGTGTGACCGCCTCGGTCTTCGAGCCGGTGCCGCACGGTGAAGCGAACGGGCCCCGAGATGCCGTGCAGCGTGAACAGCCGCTCCGGCTCGAACTCGGTCACCTCGACCTCGGAGCGTGCGTGGAGGCCGAGGAAGCGGCGCTCGTCCTCGAGGTGGGTGCCGACTCCCATCTGCCCGTCCGAGATCTGATGCGACG
>Ga0209474_10005919_pt1 | contig 10364 bp, 9 predicted proteins | sample GraSoiAngelo_145_FD_185902 | JGI IMG/M metagenome (GOLD analysis project Ga0209474, IMG submission 185902) | Grasslands soil microbial communities from the Angelo Coastal Reserve, California, USA - 14_1009_05_20cm (SPAdes) (version 2) | ecosystem: Environmental > Terrestrial > Soil > Grasslands ... | reverse complement strand
CGCCCGATCGCGGTCACGAAGTCGCGCCACATGTCCTGGTTGATCGGCTGCACGTAGATGTAGGCGTAGTCGTTGGCGCCGCCGGGCGCGCAGGGGTAGGCGCCGCCGGGGACGCCGCCCACCAGTCCGTTGCCGCGCCGCTCGGCCGGCTTGCCGTCGCGGTAGTGATCGACGTAGCGGCCGCGCAGGAAGTTGGCCACGACCTCCTGCATCGAGACCTCCACCAGCTGGCCCTGGCCGGTGCGCTGGCGCTGGATGTACGCGGCCAGGATGGCGGCGGCCGTGTGGACGCCGGTGCCGGTGTCGCCGATGGCGGCGCCGCAGCGGATGGGCTCGCGATCGGGGAAACCGGTCACGCTCATCACGCCGCCGACGGCCTGCGCGATCATGTCGAAGCTCTTGTACTCGTGGTACGGCCCCGACAGGCCGAAGCCCTTGATGCGCGCCACGATGATCGCGGGATTGACGCCCCGTAGCCGCTCGTAGTCCAGGCCCAGGCGCTCCATGAGGCCGGGGGCGAAGTTCTCCACCACGACGTCGGCGCGCTCGACCATCTTCAAGAAGAGCTCGCGCCCGGCCGGATTCTTGAGGTCGATCGTCACGCTGCGCTTGTTGGAGTTGAAGACGAGGAAGAACATCGCATCGAGCCCGGGCACCTCCGGACGATTGCGGCGCGACTGCTCGCCGCCCGGCGGCTCGATCTTGATGACGTCGGCGCCGAGCCAGCCCAGGAACTGAGTGCAGGTCGTGCCGGCTTCGAACTGGGTGAGATCGAGAATCCGGATGCCGCTCAGCGCGCGCTCGGCCATGGCTCGCCCTCCCACGGGTGGCACCGGCAGTCTATCATTGGGTCCGAGACCCCTCCCACGGAGGCCGTATGGCTCTGAAGTTCGGCGTCTTCGACCACATCGAGCCCGTGCCCGGGCTCCGGCTGGACCAGATCTACCGCGAGCGCCTGATCCAGATCGAGCGGCTGGAGCGGGCGGGCTTCCACGCCTATCACCTCGCCGAGCACCACACGCCGGCCATCCACAGCCTGGCGCCCTCCCAGAACGTCTTCCTGGCCGCCGTGGCCGAACGCACGACGCGCCTGCGCTTCGGACCGTGCGTGTACGTGCTGCCGCTCCATCATCCGCTGCGGTTGATCGAGGAGATCAGCATGCTCGACAACCTGAGCGGCGGCCGGCTGGAGATCGGCGTCGGCCGCGGCGGCGTGATGGAGGCGTTCTTCTGGGGCCAGGAGGCCGACTCCGAGACGAACTACGCGCGCTACCTGGAGACGCTGGCCATCCTGCGCGAGGGCCTGAGCCACGCCGAGCTGACCTACGCCGGCCGGTTTCACAGCTTCGACAAGCTGCCGATGTACCTCCGCCCGCTGCAGCAGCCGTACCCGCCGCTCTGGTACATGCGCAACCCCGTGACGGCGGCCATCGAGGGCATGCACACGATCATCGTCGGCTCGATCGACGGCCTGGCGATGGCGGTGCCGCGCTATCGCGCGGCGTGGGAGGAGCACCAGGGCGCCGGCACGCGCACCGTCCAGGACCAGGAGCCGATGATCGGGCTGGTCGTCCACATGGTCGTGGCCGAGACCGACGCGGAGGCGCTGGCGGCCGCGCGACCGGCGTGGGAGAAGTACCGCTGGAACCTCGCGGCGCCGCGCCGGCTCGAGGCCGAGAAGCGCAACCTCACGCAGTTCCTGTCCACCAGGGACGGCTCGTTCGGCTTCGTCGGCGACCGTCCGGTCGGGCTGCCGGGGCGCGAGCTGCGGCGCGACATCGACGCCGAGCTCGAGCGCTTCGACCAGGTCAAGCAGGGCTCGCACCCCAACCGCCTGGGCGGCGTGGCGCTGGCCGGCACGCCGACCGCGGTGCGCGAGTACATGGACGAGTACGTCGCGACCGGCGCCAACTATTTCGTCTGCTCGTTCCAGTGGGGCGACCTCAGCCACGCCCAGGCCATGCGCTCGATCGAGCTGTTCGCCACGGAGGTGATGCCGGCGTACACGACCGCCGGCCCCGCGCGGTGATGCTCGCGAAGTCGCTCACTCCACGTATAGCTGGCCGGCGACTTCGTGACGGCCGTCGCTCACTCGTCGCAGCACCACGAAGGCGCCCATCTGCACGGTGAGACCGGTGAGGTCGGAGATGACCGAGCCGTGGGTGACCAGCACCAGCGGCGGCCCCTCGCGCTGCGCGTCGATCTTCTGCTTGATCTCCTCGACCAGGCGCTGGCGCAGCGCGCTGTCGCCGAGCGCGCCCTGCAGGACGTTCCAGGCCTCGGCCTTGCCGAAGGCCAGGCGCGCGGTGTCGAGACAGCGGCAGCGCGCGCTCGACAGCACGGCGCCCACCGAGATGGCGTTCGCACGAAACGCCTCGCCGACGCGGCGGGCCTGGGCGCGGCCGTTGTCGTCGAGATTGCGCTGGGTCGAGCAGTCGTCGAGGCGCGCACCGGGGGGATCGAAGCCACCGGGCGCGTAGCTGTGGCGGAGCACGACGACGGTGCCGGGCTCCCGCAGCGCCTCCCACACCGACTCGTCAGCGCGCGGCGCCGAGGGCCAGGCGGTCAGCAGCGCAGCGACCAACCAGACGAGCGCGCGCACGACCCGGCCTAGACCGTCTGCGCGATCTGCGAGCCCGCCGGCAGCTCCGCGTCCCGCCAGTCGGTGCCGCACGGAAGCACGGCCTCGGCGGCGGCCAGCCCGGCGTACGTGGGCTCGACGCCGCGTGGCGTGCCGCCGTCGGCGACGGTCTTGGCGGCCTCCAGCAGCAGGCGACGGGCCTGGATGATCGCGCGATCGGCGGGGCCGAGGTGCTCGCGGCTGCGATCGACGATGGCGCCCATGCCTTCCTGGATGGCGCGGTCCTGGGTGTTGATGCCGTCGATGCCGGTGAAGGTCTCCGTCCGCTGGACCTGGCGGTCGAGCATGTAGTTGTTGCGTCGGTTGCGGATGCCGCGAAACGTCTTCTGGTCGACGTCGAGGGGGCCGTTGCCGAGGCGGCGCTCGAGGCGGTCCTCGGCGGTGAGCGGCTCGGTCACGCTGTACTCCCAGTTGTAGACCATCGTGGTCTCGTCGTCGATCGGCACCCACATGTGGCCGGCCACGAGGGGCACGCCGCCCTCCGAGCGCGAGGGGCGAATCTGGTGGAACGGCAGGATGAAGTGATAGGTCCGCACGTGGACGGTCCTCTCATCGAGGGGACGGACGCCCGCGTACCGGTAGCCGTAGTCCGTGATGTCGACCTCGAGCTTGGGCGCCTTGCCGCGCACGAAGGGGTTGTCGGGCTTGAAGCCCGGACGCTTGGAATCACTCGTGAGCAGGCGGTGCAGGATCGGCGCGTGCGAGGTGTCGATGCCACCCTCGACGCCCTGCAGCCAGTTGCTCTCCTGGATCACCTTCGACACCGTGATGTGGGTGGGCGGCACCCGCGTCCACGCGAACGACGGCGGCGCGGGCCGCCGGGCGGGCGGCCCCAGATACGCCCAGATCACGCCGCCCGTCTCGAGCATCGGGTATGACGTGATGGCGATCTTGTCCTTGAACTGGAGCTCGGCGGGCTCGTTCATCATGTCCACGCAGCGGCCGTCGACGTCGTACTTCCAGCCGTGGTAGACGCACCGCAGCCCGCACTCCTCGTTGCGCCCGAAGAAGAGCGACGCCCGGCGGTGCGGGCAGTACTCGTCCAGCAGGCCGAGCCGCCCGCGCGTGTCGCGGAAGGCGATGAGGTCCTCGCCCAGCAGGCGGACGCGCACCGGCGGGCCGTCGGGCTCCGGCAGCTCGCGGGCGAGCAGGGCCGGCAGCCAGTACCGTCGCAGGGTGGCGCCCATTGCCGTGTCGGGACCGACGCGGGTCAGGAGCTCGTTCTCGTCGCGCGAGAGCATGACTCGATCCTCCTCACGGCCGGGCGGCCTTCGGGAGCGAATCCGGTGACGCCGGGCTATTATAGCGCCCGCATCACGACGGAGACGGAGGCCGGCATGGAGCCGACGATCAGGTGGCCGAAGGGCAAGCGGTGCGCGGTGGCGCTCTCGTTCGATCTCGACGGCGAGAGCCCGTGGATCCACCGCGACCCCGCGCTGGCCGAGCGGCCGCTGCACATGAGCATGGGGGCCTACGGCCCCAAGACCGGCGCCCCGCGCATCCTGAACGTCCTCGATCGCTACGACATCAAGGTGGCGTGGTTCATCCCGACCTGGATCGTCGAGCGCTATCCCGACGTCTGTCGCGAGATCGTGCGCCGGGGCCACGAGGTGGGCCACCACGGGCACCTGCACGAGAAGCCGTTCTTCCTCCAGGGCGGCGCCGAGGAAGAGGAAGCGCTGCTGCTGAAGTCGCTCGACATCTTCAAGAAGGTGCTCGACCTGCGGCCCCGGGGCTCGCGGCTGCCGTCGGCGGATCCGTCGAAGCACTCGATGGAGCTGCTGAAGAAGCACGGCTTCACCTATCACTCGAACCTCATGGACACCGACCTGCCGTACTGCCACACGACCCGGCACGGCGAGCTGGTGGAGCTGCCCACGGCGTGGTGCAACAACGACTGGCCGTTCTTCGGCTTCAGCGCGGTGCCGCCGGTCGGCCACGGCATCTGGAGCCAGGAGGACGTGTTGGCGATCTGGAAGGAAGAGTTCGAGGGCGCCTACGACGAAGGCGGCTTCTTCAACCTGATGGGCCATCCGCAAGTGGTCGGCCGTCCCTCCCGCATGCGGATGGTGTCGCGGCTGATCGAGCACATCCTCGGCAAGGGCGACGTGTGGATCGCGCGCCCGATCGAGATCGCCGAGCACTACCTGGCCCAGCGATGAGTCCGGCCGGCCCCGGTCGTCTCGCCGGGCGCGTGGCGCTCGTCACCGGCGGCGGCCGTGGCTTCGGCCGGGCCATCGTCGAGGCCTTCGCCGACGAGGGCGCCGACGTCGCCGTCAACTACAACGCCAGCGCCGGGCCGGCCGCCGACGCCGTGACGGCGGTGGCGAAGCGGGGGCGCCGGGCCCTGGCCGTGCACGCCGACGTGGCTCGCGAGGACCAGGTGCAGGCGATGGTCGACCAGGTGCTCGCGCACTTCGGCCGGCTCGACATCCTGGTGAACAACGCCGGGATCATGACGCGCGGCTCGTTCCTGGCGATCCCCCAGAAGGACTACGAGGCGATGTGGGCGATCAACGTGACCGGCACGCTGCTCTGCAGCCAGTACGCGCTGGCGCCGATGGTGGCCGCGCGCTACGGCCGCATCGTCAACCTCTCCTCGCAGCTGGCCCGCATGTCGGTCGGCACCGCCGGCTTCGCGGCCTACGCCGCCACCAAGGGCGCCGTCGAGGCCTTCACGCGCGCGCTGGCCCACGAGGTCGGCCAGCACGGCGTCACCGTCAACGCGATCGCGCCGGGCGGCATCGACACCGACATGAGCCGGGCGGTCATGACGCCGGAGTACCGCGAGCGGCGGATCCGCGAGCTGCCCGTGCGCCACCTGGGCGAGGTCGCCGACGTCGCCTATTGCGCGGTCTTCCTCGCCGCCGAGGCCGGCAACTACCTCACCGGCCAGGTCCTGCAGCCCAACGGCGGCTGGGTGATGGCATGAAGCGCAAGCGGCGCGGCGTGGCGCAGACCCAGATGCGACGGCTGGTGGTCGCGCTGGCGGGCGTGCTGCTGCTGGTCGTCGTCGGCACCGCGCCGGCGTCCAAGGACACCCTGATCGTCGGGATGCCGACCGACATCCCGATCTTCGACACCCACAAGGCCACCGGGCTGCACAACGGCGGCATCCTGAACCAGGTCTCGGAGCCGCTGGTGCGGCTGACCAGCGACGGCAAGGTGGTGCCGTGGCTCGTCGAGTCGTGGGAGCAGTCGAAGGACGGGCGGACGTGGACGCTCCACACGCGTAAGAACGTGAAATTCACCGATGGCACGCCGTTCAACGCCGAGGCGGTGCGCGTCAACCTCGAGCGCTTCCGCAAGCACTCGATCGGCAAGGCGACGCTGGCGATGGTGAAGACGCTGGAGGTCGCCGGCGAGCACGTCCTCAAGATCACGACCGAGGCGCCGTTCGCGCCGTTCATCAACTCGCTCGGCTACCACTGGATCGTCGTCTACAGCCCCACGCAGATCCAGAAGGTCGGCGACGACAACCTGCACACGGCGCCGGTCGGCACCGGCCCCTTCAAGCTCGTCTACCACAAGCGCGGGCAGGAGGTGCGCCTGGAAGCCAACGAGCAGTACTGGGGCGGCAAGCCGAAGCTGCGCGCGATCGTGAGCCGGCCCTACCCCGATCAGGGCGCGCGGATGCTGGCGCTGGAGAGCGGCGGCGTCGACCTCATCTTCCACGTGCCACCCCAGGAGGCGGCGCGCCTGGCCCGGATCCCCACGTTGCACGTCTCGACGCCGCCCGCCGCGCGCGTCATCTGGCTCTACCTCAACACGCAGAAGGATCCGTTCAGGGACAAGCGCGTGCGCCAGGCGCTCTACTACGCGATCGACCGCGAGGCGATCGTGAAGAACATCTTCGCCGGCACCGCCAAGGCGCTGCACTCCCCGGGCCCGGTCGGCAGCAACGGCTACACCGATCGGTACGATCGGTACGGCTACAACCCCGACAAGGCCCGCGCCTTGCTGAGGGAGGCGGGCGCGAGCAGTCTCGCGTTCTCGGCGCATCACTCGCCGGGGCGCTACCTCCTCTCCGACCAGGTGCTGGAGGCGGTGCAGGGCTACTTCAAGCAGGTCGGCGTGACCATGAAGGTGGTGGACGTCGAGTTTGGCACGCTGTCGCAGATGGGCGCCCAGCCCGTCGAGAAGAACGTGCTGCAGGCCACGCTGTTCGGCTGGCGCTCGGTCAACGGCGACATCGACAGCAGCCTCCAGGATTTCGGCTCGGCGTTCTGGCGGCCGAAGGGCAACAATCTCTCGTTCTGGAAGAACGACGAGTTCGACCGGCTGCTGACCATCGAGCAGGGCACGCTCGACGCGAAGAAGCGGGTGGAGACCCTGCACCGCATGCAGGAGATCCTCATGGACGAGCTGCCCGCGCTGTGGCTCTACGGCGAGCCGCAGATCTGGGCGGCCAAGCGCACGCTCAAAGGCGTGGAGTGGAACCCGCTCGAGTCCATCCAGTCCCTGCACGCCGCCTACTTCGAGGACTAGCGGCTGGCGCGGCTGATCCTCGGCCGGCTGGCGACCGGCGTCCCCACGCTCCTCGCCGTGACCCTGCTCGTGTTCGCGATCGTCCGGTTGATTCCCGGCGACCCCGCCCGCCTGCTGGCCGGGGACTTCGCGACCGACCAGATCGTCGACGAGCTGCGCCAGCGCTGGCGGCTGAACGATCCGCTGCCCGTGCAGTACGCGGTCTACGTCGGCGGCGTGCTGCGTGGCGACCTCGGCCGCTCGATCACGACCTCGACGCCGGTGCGCCCCGAGCTGGTCGAGCGCTTCCTGCGCACGCTGGAGCTGGCCGTGGCCGGCGTCGTCCTCGCCGCGGTGATCGGCGGCGCCGCCGGCATCGTGAGCGCGGTGCGCCGCTCATCGCTCACCGACTACGTCGCCACCGCGCTGGCGCTGACCGGCATCAGCACGCCGATCTTCTGGTCCGGGCTGCTGCTGATCCTGCTCTTCTCGGTGCGGCTCGAATGGCTGCCGGCCGGCGGCACCGGCTCGCTCCGGCACCTCGTGCTGCCGGCGCTGAGCCTGGGGCTGTTCGGGGCCGGCGTGCTGGCCCGGCAGACGCGCTCCGGGATGCTGGAGGTGCTCGGCCAGGACTTCGTGCGGACGGCGCGCGCCAAGGGGCTGCCCGAGCGCAGCGTGGTGGTGAAGCACGCGCTGAAGAACGCGCTGATCCCGGTCGTCACCGTGCTGGGCGATCAGTTCGGGCGCCTGCTCGGCGGCGCCATCCTCACCGAGACGGTGTTCGCGTGGCCGGGAATGGGCCGCTACCTGATCGAGGCGATCTCCCAGCGCGACTACCCCGCCGTGCAGGGCGCGATCCTCGTCTTCGCCGCCGCCGTCGTCGCCGTCAACCTGCTGGTCGATCTCTCCTACGGACTGCTCGACCCGCGCGTGCACGCCGAGTGATGACCACGCTTCGCCGGCTGGCCCGTCACCGCGGCGCCTGCGTCGGCGCCGCCGTCGTGCTGGTCTTCGCGCTCGTGGCGGTGCTCGCGCCCTGGCTGGCGCCCTACGATCCGGAGGCGATCGTGCTGGCCGCCAATCTGCAGGCGCCGTCGGGCGGTCACCCGTTCGGCACCGACAGCCTCGGCCGCGACGTCCTCTCGCGCACGATCTGGGGCGCCCGCATCTCGCTGACGATCGGGTTCGTGTCGGTGGCGCTGGCCATGCTGGGCGGTGTGCCGCTGGGCGCGCTGGCGGCCTGGCGCGGCGGCTGGGCGGACCGGGCGATCATGCGTGCGGTGGACGTGCTGCTCTCGTTCCCGACGATCCTCCTCGCGATCGTCGTCATCACGATCTTTGGGCCCGGCCTCGGCCACGCGATGCTGGCGATCGGCGTCGCCCAGGTGCCGCTCTACGCGCGTCTCACCCGCGCCGCCGTGCTGCGCGTGAAGGGCCTGAGCTTCGTGGAGGCGGCGCGCGCCACGGGCGGCGGCGAGTGGCGGCTGCTCGTCCGCCACGTCCTGCCCAACTGCCTGCCGCCGCTGCTGGTGCAGTCGACGCTGCTGTTCGCCACGGCGATCCTCTCGGCGGCCTACCTCGGCTTCCTCGGCCTCGGCGCCCAGCCGCCGACACCGGAGTGGGGCACGATGCTCGCGAAGGCGCGCGACTTCCTGCGCACCGCGCCGCACATCTCGATCTTCCCCGGCGTGACGATCATGCTGACCGTTCTCGGCCTCAACCTGCTCGGCGACGGCCTGCGCGACGTGCTCGAGCCTTAGTACATGGGGGCCCCGACATGGCCCCCAAACCCCCGACGTTCACGCCGCGAGACGCTCAGCGCGCGCCCAGCGCCGCCCCGACGACGGCGCCGGCGGCCATGAGGGGCAGCGGGCCGACGCCGCGCGCGACCATCGCCGCGATCGTCGCCACCAATAGCACGCCGGTGAGGACGTCCGGCGCGGCGTGCGGCAGCATCTGCGCGAGCGCCACGGCGGTCATGCCGATGACCGCCGGCGCGAGGCCCTTGAGCGCGGCGCTCATCCAGCGAACGCGTCGGATCCGGTCGAAGAAGGGCACGACCGCGAGCACCAGCACGAAGGACGGCAGGAAGATCGCCACGGCGCTGACGAGGGCTCCCGCCAGGCCGGCCACGCGATAGCCCACGAAGGCCGCCAGCGTGATGATGGGGCCGGGCGTGAGCTGGCCCAGCGCGAGCCCGTCGATGAACTCCCCCGCCGTCAGCCACCGGAACTGGCGGACCACCTGGTCCTCGACGAACGCCAGGATCGCCAGCCCGCCGCCGAACGTGAACGCGCCGACCTTCAGGAAGAACACGCCGAGCCGCCACAGCGATGGCGAGGTCACGGCGTCGGCCGGCGCCGGCAGCCCGGCCGGCGGCGCCACGCCGGAGACCGTCACGAGCCGGATTCCGACGACGGCGGCGCCGACGAGGGCGGCGGCCACGACGCCCCAGGTCCGGGACGCGTACACGGCCACGCCGGCGGCCCCGGCGAGGAGCAAGGTCGGCACGATGCCGAGCGGCGTCAGTCCGATCAGCAGCGCGCTCGCCACCGCGACGACGACCTGGGCCGCGTCCTTGATGGCCGCGCGTCCGAGCCGGTACACCGCGACGGCGAAGATGCCGATGACGACCGGGCTCAGGCCATAGAAGATGCCGCGCAGCGCCGGCAGCGCGCCGTACCGCGTGTAGATCACCGTCAGCGCCAGCATGATGAGGAAGCCCGGCACGATGAAGCCGAGCCCGCCCAGCAGGCCGCCCAGCCAGCCGGCGCGCGCGTAGCCGAGCACGATGCTGAGCTGGGCGGCCAGCGGACCCGGCAGGAAGTTCACCAGCGCCACGCCCTCGACGAAGCGTTCGCGCGAGACCCACTGGCGCTTGCGCTCGATCTCCGCCTGCATGACGCCCATCATGGCCGGGCCGCCGTAGCTGACCGCGCCGAGCTTCAGGAAGACCCGCGCGACTTCCCAGGCGGCGCGACTCACGTCCCGGAGGCCTCGAGGTCGGCGAACTCGGTGATCGAGTCCGCCTTGGTCCACAGCCCGAGCCAGCCGCGGGTGAAGGTGGCATCCCGGTGATCGAGGAGCGGCGCGCCGTCCAGCCAGGCCTGGATGCGCGGTCCCGTCGCCACGACCCGCAGGGTGTGCCAGTCGCCGAGCTTCGGCTCGACGACCTTGGCGGAGGCGAGCGTGCGCCGCCTGCCGTTGACGATCGAGTAGAGCCGGAAGTTGTTCTCGAGCGCGTTGGCGCGAAGGA